>Ga0126381_100005299_pt1 | contig 14163 bp, 13 predicted proteins | sample PanSoiMetPlot_28_FD_96465 | JGI IMG/M metagenome (GOLD analysis project Ga0126381, IMG submission 96465) | Tropical forest soil microbial communities from Panama - MetaG Plot_28 | ecosystem: Environmental > Terrestrial > Soil > Tropical forest > Bulk soil | place: Panama | collected 2016-02-17
CATTGTCTTTCGTTACGTCGCCGAATTCGCGCGCCCCTACGCTGTCGAACCGGAAGGTCACTACCGGCTGGCCCGTACGGCTGTCGAAGCTCCCGCCCGCATCCGTCAAACGGTCGCCCGACACCATGACCCGGCGCTGCACGATGATCGGCGGCGAAACCTGCTTGGGGTTGTCGCTCAATTGCGGCAGGACTTCGTCGCCGATGGGTGGTACGCGCGATGCTGGATCGGCGGTCTCATCCACCAGCTGAAAGGTCATTTTGGCGGTCTTGCCCAGGATGGTCTTGAGCCGGTCGGGATCCTGCAGGCCCGGAACCTGGACCAGGATGCGATCCTCGCCTTGCCGCTCGATGGTCGGCTCTTTGGTGCCCATTGCGTCGATGCGCCTGCGCACCACTTCGATGGATTGCTCGAGGATCTGTTGCCTCGTCTGGGTCTTATAGGCGTCCGACATGCGCAGCGTAATGACGCCATTGCCGGGCGCGGCCATGTCAAATTGCTTGGTGCCCGCCGAGAGAACGGAGTTCGACACGCTGGGATTGAGGCCGGTGATCAAACTCTTGGCCTCATCATACCGGTCGGCATCGGTCACCTTCACGGTGATCGTGTCGCCGCGGGCGCCCAGATCGGTGTAGCCGATATGCGCCTTGCGGAAAGCGGAACGGATGTCGCCGATTGTGGCCTCGGCCTTGTCCTTCAGTGCCTGATCAAATTGAACTTCGAGCAGAAGCTGGGAGCCGCCCTGGAGGTCCAGACCCAGGCTGACGCTCGCGCTGGGAAGCCAGGACGGAAAACGATCGAGCACATTCTGCGGAAGCGCATTGGGAAGCGCGATCAGGGCGCCCCCCAGCAGAACTAGAAGGGTGACAATGCGAACCCATGGCGAAACTTGCAGCATCTTACCTTAGTTCTTCTCTTCTGCCACTTGCGCCTTCGGCCGTACGTCGCTCAGCGCGGTTTTCAATACCTTGACCTGCACATTGTCGGCGATCTCGACCAGTATCTCGGGATCATCCTTGTTGGATGCCTTGGCCACGCGCCCCACAATGCCCGCCGTCACCACAGTGTCGCCCCGGCGCAGATTGTCGATCTGTTCGCGCAGTTGCTTGGCTCGCTGCTGTTGCGGGCGCCAAAGAAGAAAGTAAAAGATCGCCAGCATGGGCACGATCAGTGTCAAAGTCTGGAACATCGGATCGGACATATTCATGGGCGAATGAGCTTTCGGGAAATTGGGGCGCGGGCGGACTATAGCCGGGGCGGCCCTGTTTGCAACCGTGGAAAAACAAGGGCTTAGGGATGAAAAAACGCGCCAAAACCCGAACTGACACCGGGGCCGCACTGCTGTCGCGCATTGCCGCCGCTCTCGACCGGCTGGCTCCTGCCGCCAAGCCCCAGACGCTGCCTGAAAATGGCGACGCCTTCGTCTGGGAGCCGCAACTGGGCGCGCTCTCGGCGGTCGCCCATGTCGCCAGCATCGCCCTTCCACTGCTGAAGGCAATCGAAAACCAGCGCGACACGCTGATCGGCAATACGCAGCGTTTCGCCGACGGACTTCCCGCCAACAATGCGCTGCTATGGGGCGCCCGCGGCATGGGCAAAAGCTCGCTCGTCAAGGCGGTGCATCACGAAGTCAATCGCGGACGCAAATCACCGCTGGTCCTGATCGAACTGCATCGCGAGGATATTGCCAGCCTGCCACTGCTGCTCCGCCTGCTCAGACGCGGCAAACGCCGTTACCTTCTTTTCTGCGACGATCTTTCGTTCGACCGGGACGACACCAGTTACAAATCGCTCAAGGCAGTGCTGGAAGGCGGCATCGAAGGAAGGCCGGACAATGTCCTCTTCTACGCCACGTCCAATCGCCGCCATCTTATGCCCCGCGATATGATGGACAATGAGCGCGCCACGGCCATAAATCCTGGCGAAGCAGTGGAAGAAAAGGTTTCGTTGTCGGACCGATTCGGGCTGTGGCTGGGCTTCCACAATTGCAGCCAGGACGATTATCTCGCCATGGTCGAAGCCTATGCCGGTCACTATGGTTTAAAGATCATGCTTGAAGATTTACGCGCCCGCGCGCTCGCCTGGGCCATGGGACGCGGATCGAGATCAGGCCGAGTCGCCTGGCAGTTCATCCAGGATCTGGCGGGCGAATTGGGAAGCAAAATCTAAGAGCATCGGCCCGGAAAGCGCAAAGCGGTTTTTCCGCGGGCCGAGCGACCATGGCTCAGGAATTTCGCGCGACCAGAAGCGCCTTGGGATCCACCGGATGGGTGTCGTGGCGGATCTCGAAATGCAGCTGCGGCGAGGTCACGTCGCCGGTCGAACCGGAATAGCCGATCACTTGGCCGCGCATGACGGTTTGACCGCGGCTCACCAGAATCTTGTCGGCATGCGCATATGCTGTGACATAGCCGTCATCGTGGCGGATCAGAATCAGATTGCCATATGCTTTCAACTCATCGCCGGAAAAGGTGACGGTACCGCTGGCGGCTGCGTGGATGGGCGTATCCATCGGGATCGAGATATTGATGCCGTCATTGCGCTCGCCGTTGCTGGCCGTGCCAAAATCGGAAATTACCCGACCCGAAACCGGCCAAACGAAACTCGGCGCATTGGCTTCTGACCCGCGCGTCAGTGGTGCCAGCGGTGCTTTGCCGACCGCCACCCTGGAGGGCGCACGCGGTAGTTTGGGCGTTGGCGCAGGCGCGGCGTCGGCCGTTTGCGGGGTATGATCGTTGCGGCCGGAAACGTGGTCGTTGACACCCCAGTCGAACACGGTTTCGGGTGTCTCGGTACAGGCCCCCAGCAATGGCGCGCAAATCAGCGCGGCAAGCGCAATTGGTCTTAAGGGCGCGTTCATCTCCCGACGCTTTCCACATGTCCCAAAACAAATCATCTGCCTTAATAGTGAATAAGGCCTTAACCACGGTTACAGTTGTTAACCGGCCCTATTGAGCCAAATTCTGCCGGAGATCCCGCAGCGCCCCCGGCTCGGTGAGGTTCATGTGAAGGGGTGTCACCGCGATCTTGTTGGCATAGACCGCGCCCAGATCGCTGTTCTCGGGCGGCGAGGCGCGCCGCCGCCTGAGCCCGATCCAATAATAAGCGCGGTTCCTGGCGTCGCGGCGCTCCTCAATCTCCGTGGATTGAAGGTCATAGCGGCCCTGGGGCACCAGTGCCCAGCCGTTCACCTCTGGGGCGGAACAGGCAGGAAAATTGATGTTGATCAGCGTACCGTCGGGCCAGCCCGCCTTGATCAGCCGGCGAACCAAATCCGGCCCATGCACGTCGCCTGGTGACCAGTCGATGGTCTCGCGCGATTCCTCGTCGCCCGCCTGCGAAAGCGCGACCGACGGGATGCCTAGTGCACAGCCCTCCATGGCGCCGGCGATAGTGCCGGAATACGTGATATCGTCAGCCAGATTGGAACCCCAATTGACTCCGGAGAGGATCAAATCCGGCGGCTTCTCTTTCAGCACTTGCAGGCACGCCATCATCACGCAATCGGTGGGCGTGCCGGTGACGGCATAACGGCGCTCTGCAATGACGCGCAAACGCAGCGGGATGGTGAGGGTCAGGGAATGCGAAGCACCCGACTGCTCCATTTCCGGCGCGAACACCCACACATCGTCGGAGAGGGCGCGGGCGATTTTTTCCGCTACCGCGAGCCCCGGCGCATGAATGCCGTCGTCATTCGTAACAAGGATACGCATCAGGCCCTTGAGATGATTCTTTTATCGCCCATGTAAGGCGGTAACAGTAGCTGGCGTTCCACAAATCATCCTTTTATCTCAGGGTATTAACAAGCCGGGCGAACGCTCGGATCGTCGCATACGAGAATCGTACAAGAATCGAATCGTCTAGCAGAAATTCCGCGTCAATTGTTCCTATACGGCGCCGTGTAGTTGTAAGTGTAGGACCAGCGCTTGGTTTCGCCGGGCTTGAGATCGATGCCGACAAAGGGTTCGACAGCCATCACAGTGCGGATGGACCAGGTATAAAGCCGCACAAGGCGGTCGTCGCCGGTCACCCGCACGCCGGCGCCTGTTTTTGTGTCTTTCACGTCCACGTCGTAATCGCTGGGGCTCGTGCCAAAACCGCTGATCAGGAAGGCGGCGCGCTCATCGCCTTTGAGCGGATGGACGAAGGAAAAGGAATGACTGCTGACCCGCATCAGGGCCGGATTGGGCATGATGTCCGGTGTGATGGCGAAGGGAAATGTCGCGGTCACATCGCCATTGCCGGGGCTGAGGCGGACGAAATTATGGTCATAGACATTGCTGATCAAAGGCGCCGTGCCGGTGTTGGTCAGCACATGTTCAATGCGTAGCTGCGGTTTGCCCGCTACCAGGCTCAGCGTCTTCACATAACGATAGCCGTCCGCCACATCCTGGGTGAAGGTGACGCTAGAGCTAGTCGTAGTCATGCTTCGCTTGCCGGCATCCACCAATTCATAGTCGCGGGCATGGTCGTAATCCTTGCGGTCCGGCCGGCGCAGGCGCCCCACCCCGATCTTGAGAAAGGTGCCGCCGATGCCGGCTTCGTCAAAACCGCTGGGCGCAAATTCCTCGACCGGCCCGGAAATGGCGCTGTGATAGCCCACCGCCAAGCCGTCCGGCGTATCGGGATTGTCCATGTCAGAAGATGAGACACGGTCGAACCAAGGCCCGTAAAATTCCTGACCGCCATAGGTCAGGCTCCCCACTACGCCGGCCTGGTCGAAACGCTGACCGCGGTAAAAGCCTTTCTGCGCATCAATCACATAGATTTTGGTCCGGATCAGGTCATTGGTGATCTCCACCGAAGGTGCACTGAGCGGCACTGGCGTGATTTGGATGGGCGCGGCCTCGGCCACACCTGCCAGCAGCAGCCCGGTCGCCGCCAAGATTGTCCTGATCCCCATGACCCAACTCTAGCGCAGATTTGCTTCCGTATTACTTCGTTAGCCGCCGTATGGAAGATTTGCCCATGTAAGGCTGTAATGCGTCAGGTATCGCAACGCTGCCGTCGGGCTGCTGATAATTTTCCAGGATCGCTACCAGCGTGCGGCCGACCGCCAGGCCGGAGCCGTTTAAGGTGTGGACAGGACCCTTGACCTTGCCATCCGCTCCGCGCCAGCGCGCATTCATGCGCAAGGCCTGGAAGGAACCACAATTGGAGCAGGAGGAAATCTCGCGATAGGCATTCTGCCCGGGCAACCAAACCTCGATGTCATAAGTCTTCTGGGCGGAAAAGCCCATGTCGCCCGAGCAGAGCGTGACGACACGATGAGCCAAATTGAGCTTTTTCAGGATTTCCTGCGCCGCATCGGTCATGCGTTCATGCTCGTCAGCTGAATGTTCCGGCGTCGTGATTGTGACCAGCTCGACTTTCGAGAATTGATGCATGCGGATCATGCCGCGCGTGTCTTTGCCGGCTGCGCCCGCTTCGGCGCGGAAACAGGGCGTAAAGGCGGTAAGCCGCATCGGCAGTTCCGCTTCCGCCACGATCTCGTCATTGACGTAATTGGTTAGCGGGACTTCAGCCGTGGGGATCAACCAATAACTTGCCGACTGAACCGTCCCGGGATCTTGTACTCGATCACTCGCGCGAAACAAATCCTGTTCGAACTTGGGCAATTGTCCCGTGCCGAACATGGCCGCGTCGCGCACCAAAACCGGCGGGCTCACTTCGGTATAGCCGAACTGCCCCGTATGAATGTCCAGCATAAAGGCACCGAGTGCCCGCTCCAACCGGGCCAAGTCGCCCGTGAGATAGACAAAGCGCGCGCCCGACACTTTGGCAGCGCGCTCGAAATCCATCTGCCCCAGCGCCTCACCAAGCTCGAAATGTTGCTTGGGTGCATTGATCGTGGGCGGCTTGCCAAACGCGCGCGCCGCAATCGGCACATTGCCACTTTCGTCCGTGCCGTCCGGCACATCGGCGGCGGGGATATTAGGGATCACGGCCAGCGCGTCACGCAACGCCCCTTCCAGTTCGCGTTGCTCTCCCTCGTCCTGCTGGATGGCATCCTTCAGCCCCGCCACTTCTTCCATCAGCGCCCTGGCCTGGGCCTCGTCCTTTTTCTGCTTGGCCTGGCCGATCAGCTTGGAGGCCTCGTTGCGCCTCGCCTGCTGTGTCTGGAGCCGCGTCAGTAATTCGCGCAAAATCTTGTCGCGCTCCAAGAGGCCACGCGTGACCGCCTCTCCATCAAGGCCGCGCTTTTTCAGGCCTTGGGCGAAGACATCGGGATTGTCCCGGATGACCCGGATATCGTGCATGGCGGTTGGGGCCCCTAGACGGTTCGGCGCCCGCTCATGCCACGGGCAGCTTTTCCGGTCAAAGGTGCCGTTAACGCTTCCCCAATACCGCGCGGCGGTTTGGAACTATCGTTGCAATCCGCCTGAAACGCCAGCCGAGGCATAATGGTGTTGCGAAAAGGGGGCGCGCGCGGACCGGTCGGGCGCGAAATGGCTTTTGAGAATTTCCGGATTGCGAATCTTTTGGGTGCGGCTGGAGCGCAAGCTCAGCCGGCAGGGCGCGATCGGCAGCACGGCGATACTGTCTGCATTGGCGGTGGTAATGGCCGCGCTGGTGCATCTCGTGCTCTATATCGACGGCGCCAAGCTTACCAGACCGGCGTTCTTCCATATCGTAATAGAAACGCTGACGGTGGCGGTGCCCCTGATCCTCTATTCCCGTTATGCGATCGCCCAGTTGAAGAAAAGCCGCCGCCAGCTTGCGGAAATGTCCTGCCATCTCGCGATAACGGTGGAGGAAGCCGAACAGGCCAACCGCGCCAAATCTACCTTCCTGGCCAATATGAGTCATGAGCTCCGCACGCCGCTCAACGCGATATTGGGCTTTTCGGAGTTGATGAAGGAACAGTCCTTGGGCGCGATCGAGAATCCGCGCTACCTTGCCTACATCGCCCACATCCACGACAGCGGACAGCATCTTCTGGGCATCATCAATGACGTGCTCGATCTCGCCAAGATTGAGGCCGGCAAGATGACACTCGACAATGTCAAACAGTTTGAGCTTGCACCGGTGATCTCATCTTCGCTCGCCATGCTCAAAAGCTTGGGCGAAAAATTCGATGTCGCTGTCTGCAATGAAATCGTGGACCGCGATATTCTCTTCACGGGCGCGGAGCGGATGATCCGCCAGGTCGTGATCAATCTGGCGGGAAATGCCATCAAATTCACGCCGCCCGGCGGCGAAGTTACGCTCTCGGGGCGAAAGCGCACCGATGGCAGCTATGACATCGTGGTGCGCGACAATGGCATCGGCATGAACGAGGACGAGATTGCTCGCGCTTTGATGCCGTTCGGACAGAATGGCAATCGTTTCAGCGGCCATCATAATGGCACCGGCCTCGGCCTGCCGCTGGCAAAAGCCATGCTGGAACTGCATGGCGGAAACCTCGTCCTCAGCAGCGCGCCCGAAATGGGCACCACCGTGACGATGACCTTGCCGGGAAGCCGAATCTATTTCCGCGGAAGAGCCGCGGCTTAAGGCACCACCGCCGTATGCCGGCGCGCGGCTTCCTCGCGTTCCTTGCCGCGTTCGATCATTGCCACACAGAAAATCGAGATTTCGTAAAGCGCCACCAGCGGGAATGCCAGGCTCAACATCGAGATGGCGTCGGGCGGAGTAAAAATCGCCGCCACGCCGAACAGCCCCACATAGGCGTAGCGGCGCATATCCTTGAGCGCCTTTGAGGTGACGATGCCCACCTTGCCCAGCAGCGACAGCAGTACGGGAAGCTGGAAGGTGAGGCCGAAAGCAAACATCAGAGTCATCACGAAATCGAGGTAATCGCCCACTTTCGCCAAGAGCTGAATGCCGATCGTATTGGGCGAAGGAACCACCTGATAACTTCCAAAGAACCGGATGGCGAAAGGCAGCATCACGTAATAGACGAACGCCGCGCCCAGGATGAACATCACCGGCGTCCACAGCAGGAACGGCAGAAACGCGCGCCGCTCATGCTTGTAGAGGCCTGGCGCGACGAAGATCCAAAGCTGCGCGGCGATAGCAGGGAAGCCCAGGCAAACACCTCCGAACATGCCGATCTTCACTTGGGTGAAGAAGACTTCGGTAAGCGCGGTATAAATCAGATGATCGTTGGGCTGGCCCTTCAGCGCGTGATGCAGCGGCTCTGTGAGGAAATTGAAGATCGGCATCGAGAAGGCGAAGCAGATCACGAAGCAGACGGCGAACGAAAGCATCGCCCAGATCAACCGCTTGCGAAGCTCGATCAAATGCTCCAGCAGTGGCGCGCGGGTGGCGTCCAGGGCGGCTTCGTCTTCCTTGGTCGGCGCGGTCACGGCGCGGCCGTCTCAGGATTGGCAGCCGTCCCGGGGTCAGCGGGCGCCGAGGCGTCTTCCGAAACCTTGTATTCCCCGCTCCGCGGCGGCGGAGCTTCCGGCGCTTCCGCCGGGCCTTGCGCACCGGTATCCACTGGATTGAGCGTGCGCTGAATCTCGTGATTGAGGTCGCGGGTCGCATCGGCAACCGGATCATCAACCTTTAGCTTTTCAATCTCGGCGCGCAATTCGTCCAGCTCGCTCTGGCGCGCCATGTCGTCGAAGCTTTTCTTGAACTCGTTGGCCATGTTGCGGGCTTTGCCCACCCATTTGCCGGCCATGTTCATCAGACGCGGCAAATCCTTCGGCCCCACCACGACCAGCGCCACAGTGAGCAGAATGAGAATGTGGCTCCAGCTGAAAAGGTCGAACATCTAGCGGGGCAACTCCACCTCAGCGGGCGGCTGTGTCCTTGTTGACGTTCGCCGTCTCGCGTGACTCGGCGTTGATGACCTTGGGTTCGTCCTTGTCGGGGTCGCTGAGACCCTTCTTGAAGCTGTTGATGCCGCGCCCGAAATCGCCCATCAAATCTGAAACCTTGCCGCGGCCACCGAACAGCACCAGGGCGATAAGACCCAGGATCAGGATGTGCCAGATGCTGAACGTACCCATGACGTAACTCTCCTCGCCCCCAGAAGCGCTTGAATTCCCAAGCAATTATACAGCCGGTCCCCAAATATCCCGGCTGGCTTTCACTGTTAAAGCGCGGCTAAGTCCTGGGCGCAAGTCCCGGTTCCCTAAATGCCTAATTTCCTTAACTTTTGGACTTGCGGCCGCTCGCCCAAGCCGGCGGCTTCCGCCGGTTTCGCATCGCGACCGGATATGCTCACGCGGGCTCACGCCCTCGCCGCACCTCACCCAACCAGTATCTCGCCGCGGCGGTCGAAACTCTCGGCCAGAGCACCCAGGCGCTTTTGCACCGGTTCGGAGGCAATGGCCTCGCGCTTGCGCGGGACTTCCAGCACGACCTTGGCGGGGGTGAGTCGCAGGCGGTAATGAGCGAATTCTCCCGCCGCCGAGGCCGAGAGCGAGAAGGCGAAGCGCCAAGCCTGACCCAGGCGCAAAGCACGCCGCGCGTCATCCTTGTCGAGGAGTTCGGTCAACGCCATATCTGGCGGAAAATCCTCATCGCCCGAATAGCGATGGAAGATGGAAATGGCGATCAGGGCACGGGCGCGATGATCCGCACCGGCGAAAGGTGCCGTGAGCACCTGCGACGATGCGCCTTGGGCGCGATTGTCAGGATGACGCCGCCAGCCGATATCCGAGAAGTAGGCGGAGGCTTCGCGAATGCGCCGGAGCTCCAGGCTTTCACCTTCGAACAGTGGCTGGGTCCATTCGAACATCTCGCGCGCATGGGCCGGCACGCGCGACAGCCGCTCATTGGCGCCGCGGGCGAATTCCAGCAAAGGATCTTTGGCCCGTTCCTCCTGGGAAAGCCGCTCATAGAACAGGCCTTCGCGTAGGCCATAAGCGGAAATCACCACATCCTTGATGTCACCGGCCAGAAGCAGGCGCTCCAGCACCACCGCACCATAGGGCAATGACTCCGCGCGCCGCTTGGAGACGACTTTGATCTTGCGCACTGATTCTTTGGAAAGGCCCGCCAGCACCTTGCAAAGACGAAGCGCCCGGCCGCGTGGGATAGTGTATTGCTGCAGCACATGGAGAGGATAATGGCGATCCTCCATGTCCACGCGGGCGAAGCTGCGCCAGATGCCGCCCACGGCGTAAAGCGCCGGCGAGTTCAGGCTGGTAACATTCCTCAGTCCCTTGTCTACGATGTCGCGCGCTTTGTCGGGATCGCCCTTTGCTTGATCCATCAGCCGCAAAGGTCCAAACGGCAACGTCCAAGCATCGCCTGTCCGGCCAGCCTTGACCGTCACCATGTCCAGGCTACCGCCGCCAAGGTCCGCCGCCAGTCCTAAGGCTTCCGGAATGCCTGCCACTACGCCTTCGGCGGCGATGCGCGCTTCATCCTCGCCCGCGAGAACGCGAATGGGCGAACCCCAGGCCCGCTCGGCGCGTGCTACGAATTCGGCGCCGTTGACGGCATCGCGCGCCGCCGCCGTCGCCACCGCCTCGCGGCTTTCGACATGAAGGCCGTCGGCGATCATGCGGAACCGGGCCAGCGCTTCCAGCGCCGCAGCACAGCCTTCCGCGTGAAGGCGCCCCGTGGTCACCATGTCGCGGCCGATACCGCAGATGACCTTTTCATTCTGCCAGGTGGCGGCGTTGCGGTTCTGGTTCTCGTAGATTACCAGGCGCACCGAATTGGAGCCAATGTCGACAATCGCGACAGGCCCGCGCAGACGGGCCTGGCGCGGGCTTAGGACAGCGCGGATTTCGCTGGCAGCGGACATGGCAGATCAGGCCCGGCGTTTGCCCGGCTGAGAGCCCTGCATCTTCAGCGCACGTCCGCGCCCGGACAGCGAAGGATTGGTCATGAAATAAGTGTGCGCGGAAAAAGCATCGACGTCCTCGGAATGAGAATCACGGCAATAGGTTCCGTCCGCCTTCATATACCAGCTTTGCGCCTGATCTTTGAGCAGCGCCACCATGATTTGGTCTAGGACTTGCTGATGGACTGTGGGATTTTCGATAGGAACCAGCGCCTCGACTCGCCGATCCAAATTGCGCGGCATCCAATCGGCCGAAGAAATATAGACTTGGGCCTTGGACGACGGAAGGCCGTGGCCCGCGCCGAAGCACACGATGCGGCCATGTTCCAGGAAGCGCCCCACAATCGAGCGCACCCGTATATTCTCGGACAGTCCCGGAACTCCTGGACGCAAGCAGCAGATGCCGCGCACCACCAATTCGATCTGCACGCCTGCTTGGGACGCGCGATAAAGTCCGTCGATCATGGCCGGATCGACCAAGGAATTGAGCTTTACCCAAATTGCGGCGGGGCGCCCCGCGCGGGCATGCATGATTTCCTGCTGGATAGCCTCCACCAGTTTGCCGCGCAGCGAGAAGGGCGAAACCGCGAGCTTCTCCAGTGCATTGGGCTCGGCATAGCCGGTGATGTAGTTGAACACTTGGGCTGCGTCGCGGCCCAGCGCGGGATCGGCTGAGAAAAGTGACAAGTCCGTGTAAACCTTGGCGGTTTGGGGATGGTAATTGCCGGTGCCGAAATGGACGTAAGTGTGAAGCTGTCCACCTTCGCGCCGCACCACCAGGCTGATCTTAGCGTGGGTCTTGAGCGCGATGAAGCCATAGACCACCTGAACGCCGGCACGCTCCAGGTCGCGGGCCCATTTGATGTTGGCGGCCTCGTCGAACCGGGCCTTGAGCTCGATAAGGGCGGTGACGGACTTGCCGCTTTCCGCTGCTTCGATCAAAGCCTGGATAATGGGGCTGTCCTGGCTGGTGCGGTAAAGCGTCTGCTTGATCGCGACCACATCCGGATCAGCGGCCGCCTGGCGCAGGAACTGCACCACCGTGTCGAAACTCTCGAACGGGTGATGGACGATCAGATCCTTCTCGCGGATAGCGGCGAAGGCATCCCCGCCGTGATCGCGGATGCGTTCGGGGAAGCGGGCGTTATAGGGCTTGAATTGCAGATCGGCGCGTTCGGGGATGATCAACTTGGACAGATCCGACAGCCCCATCAGGTTTTCCACGATCACGATTTCGGATTCGTCGAGATCGAGGTGCGCGGCGATGAATTGGCGCAGATTGGCCGGCATGGATTTGGAGCATTTCATGTGGATGACGCTGCCGCGGCGCCGGCGCTTCAGCAGCGATTCGAACATAAGGACCAAATCTTCGGCCTCTTCCTCAACTTCCACATCGCTGTCGCGCAGGATGCGGAACATGCCCCAGCCTGTCACGGTGTGACCGGGAAAAAGCTTATCGAAATAAAGCGCGATCACATGTTCGAGGGGAACGAAGCGCACCAACTTCTTGTCGGTATCGGGCAGGCGAACGAAGCGGCGCAGCTGCGGCGGCACCGGGATCAGGGCGGACAGATCCTTGTTGTCGCGCCGGTTGGTCAGAGAGAGTGCGACCGTGAAGCCCAGATTGGGAATGAAGGGAAAGGGATGGGCCGGATCGATGGCGAGCGGTGTGAGCACCGGAAAAATCTGCTCGTTGAACTGATTGTCCAGGAAGGTGCGGTCCCTCGCCTGGAGCTCCTCGCCCGTCACGACAGACACGCCTTCCTTCCGCAGCTCGAGGTCGAGTTCCGCCCAGACGCGTTGCTGGTCGGCAATCAGTTCCCGAGCCGTCTTGTCAACTTTGGCGAGCTGATCGGCCGGTGAAAGCCCATCGGCGGATGGCGTGGAGACCCCCGCATGGACCATTCCCATCAGGCCCGCCACACGCACCATGTAGAATTCGTCGAGATTGGACGCAGAGATCGACAGAAATCGCAACCGCTCGAACAAGGGATGACGGCGATTTTGCGCCTCTTCGATCACCCTACGGTTGAAGCCCAGCCAGGACAATTCCCGGTTGACGAAGCGCTGTGGCGAAGCGGGATCGAGAGCGACGTTGCTGCCCTGATGCGCCAGAGCGACCACGTCATCCGTGGCTAGAGGATTGTCCAACGCCGTTTCGGCAGGCGCATCGTTGGCCGCCTTGATCGTGGGGGACGGATTGTGCATGTCCCGAACTTAGGAGAAAAGGGTGCACATGTCATGACGAAACACTGGGTTCTGCCATAAGTCCCCTAATTAATTGAAGATTTATTGGCTTCTGGCGGCTCATGGCCTCCCGGTCCGCCTTGGCGATGAAATCCCGGATAGCGACGGGTGACCGCTCCAGCTGCTGCACCAGTTCGGTGACCACGACTTCGGGAACCTGGACCTGGCGGTCCGCGAAAAGCTTCACCGCCAGTGCCATCAGCAGGGCCTCATCGGCGCTCCCCAATTGGAAAGCGAGCAGTGCCCGGAAGCGCGATGCCAGGTCGGGAAGTCCAACGGGCCAGGTCGCGGGCGCGCCGTGGCCGGTCAGTAGCAGGGGCGTGCCCCGTTCCAGCATCGCGAACAGAGCCGGCTCGTTGACATGATTCGATTCGCTGTCGCAATTCTCGACCACGGCCGGGCCGGCAATGAGCCCACTGAGGTCATGCGCGTCCGTGACAGTGGCGTTGGCGCGCACGGCCCAGATGCGCGCCAGATGGGTCTTTCCGGAGGCGCTAGGTCCATAGAGCGCCACTGCAGGCGCCGGCCAATCCGGCCAGGCATCGAGAAACGCCAGCGCGTGCTGGTTGCCTGGCGCAACGATGAAATCGTCGCGTGTCATGCGGCTTCCCAGCTCGATGGGCAGGATCAGTTGCGAAATCATTTATGCATCAAGCAGTGCGACGCCCAAACAGAAGCACGCGCAGAAAAAGCTGCCCGTACGCCAGCAGCGAAAGGATCGTGAACACCGCTACGGTATAAGCGCCGGCTGCGACTAGCCGCGGTGACTCCCGGTCGAACGCCAGAAGGAGCAAGAGAACACCGACATATCCGATTTGGACCGCGGTGGAGGCCTTGCCAATCATCAAGGGGGCAACACGCATAGGCAGATTCAATGCCTTGGCGAGAAGCGCGCCGGTGGCAATCAGGGCGTCGCGCGCTATCACCAACACAACCAGCCAAATCGCCACCGCACCCACGCTGAAAAGCGCAATGAAGCAAAGCAACATCAAAAGCTTGTCGGCGATGGGATCAAGCCAGGCGCCGAAGCGCGAAGCAAATCCCCAGCGCCGCGCGATGAAGCCGTCCGCCAAATCGCTCAAACCGGCAAAGGCGAATATTGCCAGCGCCAGCGTGTCGTGGTCCGCCAGTATCGCCCAAGCTGCCGCCGGTGCCGCCAGGAG
>Ga0126381_100005300_pt1 | contig 14163 bp, 12 predicted proteins | sample PanSoiMetPlot_28_FD_96465 | JGI IMG/M metagenome (GOLD analysis project Ga0126381, IMG submission 96465) | Tropical forest soil microbial communities from Panama - MetaG Plot_28 | ecosystem: Environmental > Terrestrial > Soil > Tropical forest > Bulk soil | place: Panama | collected 2016-02-17
ATCGGCGATTCCTCGGCGCAGTGCAAGTTGGCCACCAATCCCTTCGGCGATCCATACCGCGACGGCTACTGCACGCGGCCCTGCAGCGCTCAATCCGATTGCCCGGGAGGTTCTTACTGCCTCGGTGTTTGGCGCCCGTATGGCGAGTACGACGTCGCCTGTTGGCAGGGTTGCCAAAGTCCGTCGGACTGCCGCGCCGGCTACGAGTGCTGGGGAATCCTCGGCCTGTCCGCCAGCGTCTGCTGGCTCAGCCCGCTCCCCAGTCCCGATCCCGGACCTCCCGCGCCGCCTGGGTTGATCGGCTCGCCCTGCTCGGTCGATGGCCAATGCCAAAACCCACCCGATGATGGCTTCTGTCTCGCGGAACAGGTCGACGGGGGTCCCAGTGGACACACGGGCGGCGAATGCGGCGCTCCGTGCGATGTTGGGCGGGCACCGCACTGCGGCGACGGAGGGGTCTGCGTCACCTCGCAGACGACGCTGGGACCGACGTCGTTCTGCTCGCGCGCGTGCGTAAATCCCAATCAGGGCCAGGGCGACCCGGAGGACGGCGGTTGTCGCCAAAGCTACGTTTGCGCGTCGCTCACGACGAGCGACGGTGGGGTCGCGCCGATCGGCCGGTGCACGCCCAACTGCAACAACCCGGGCGCGGGATGCCGGACGGGGACCTGCGGCAGCAGCGGTTACTGCCAGTAGGTTTGCGAAGGTGCCGCGCGCATTATCTGCAGCGATGTGCGGATCTTCTCGACTGCCGAGGGCGCTTCTGGAAAGGATGACTTCATGACCGAAACGAACAATCCCTGGGTGGCGGTTCTGATGGGCAGCAAAACGGACGGGGATGCGCTGGCTGCGGCGCGCGACCTGCTCGACGAGCTGCGGATTCCCAACGAGGTGCGAATCATTTCCGCGCACCGAACGCCGGACGCCCTCTTTGAATACGTGGAGGCGGCGGAGTCGCGCGGGCTGCAGATCATCATCGCCGGGGCAGGCGGCGCCGCGCACCTGCCCGGGATGATCGCCGCAAAAACCCTGCTGCCGGTCATCGGTGTGCCGGTCGACTCGACCTCACTGAACGGTCTGGACGCTTTGCTTTCCATCGTGCAGATGCCGAAGGGTACGCCGGTGGCGACGATGGCAATCGGCAAGCCCGGCGCGGCAAACGCCGCGCTCTTCGCCGCGCAGATTCTGGGTCGCAATCATCCCGAAGTGCTCGACAGGCTGCGCGCTTGGAAAGCGGCCCGCCGCGCCGAAGCGCTCGCCAAAAGCATACCTTGACTCCTTGTAAAGGAGCGCGCCGGCGACTCGACTTTTCCAGGGGATGCGCTTAAATGGGGACGTGACCAAAGGTCCCCAGGGCCAGGCCTCGAACGTGAGGGTTCTCGTCTAGAGCGCCCTCGTCATTTGGCAGGCGGAAGGCCCAGTCTTTTGGACGGCTGGGCTTTTTTCGTTTTTTCAGGTCGCGATTTGGAGGTTGCCATGGCGCACCCAGGATCGTCGAAGAGACAAAAGGAGCTGGCGCGGCAAGAAAAGCGCCGATTGAAGGAAGAGAAGCGCGTGCAGCGCCGCAAGGAGAAGGCAGAGCGCGCCGAGGTCTCCAATGCGATCACGGACGATCCCGACATCGCGGGCATCGTTCCGGGTCCACAGCCGCCGCTCGAAGGCTAAGGGGTCGCATCGCGCAAAGGTCGCTGCAGCCGCTTCGCCTCGGGCAAGTCAAAGGCGCTGTTTAGGGCTTCACGCACCGGCCCGGCCAGCGACGATCGAGGTGTAACCGTCCGGCTTGGCGCGCATACTGATAGGCATGAAGCTGCCCAAAGAGCCCGCGAGCTCCGAAGTCACCGCGGAGTCGCTCTACGTGCGCCGCCGGGAGTTCATCAAGAACGCGGCGCTGTTCGCAGGTACGACGACGGCGGTGGGAGCGGGCCTGATTTACCTCGCAAGCGGGGGCAAGGCCGATTCCCCCGAGAGCCCGGCCAGTGAGCCGCCCAAAGCGGTAACCGCTCCGCCGGACCCCAGAGCCGAGCTGGCGCCCCTCCGCGGCCGCTTCGACACCGACGAGCCGATGACGCCGTTCAAGGACGTCACCACGTACAACAACTTCTACGAATTCGGCGTCGACAAGTCGGATCCATCGGAGAACGCGCACACGCTTCGGCCGCGTCCCTGGTCGGTCAGCCTCGAGGGCGAAATCAAAAAGCCGCAAAAGGTAGACGTCGACGCGCTCACCAAGTGGTTTCCACTCGAGCAACGCGTCTATCGGATGCGCTGCGTTGAGGCCTGGTCGATGGTCATTCCATGGCTCGGATTTCCCCTCGCCGAGTTGATCAAGCGGCTCGAGCCGACCTCGCGTGCCAAGTACGTAGCTTTCACCACGCTCCTCGACAGTGCTCAGATGCCCGGCCAGCGGCGGGGAATTCTCGATTGGCCCTACGTCGAAGGGCTCCGGATCGACGAGGCGATGAACCCCCTGGTGCTCCTCGCGGTGGGACTCTACGGCAAGGAGCTGCCCAATCAGAACGGCGCGCCGATTCGCCTGGTGGTGCCCTGGAAATACGGATTCAAGGGAATCAAGTCGATCGTCCGCATTCAGCTCGTGGAGAAGCAGCCGCGGACCACCTGGAACCTCGCCGCGCCCCACGAGTACGGCTTCTACGCGAACGTGAATCCGGAAGTGGACCATCCGCGATGGAGCCAGGCGACGGAGCGGAGAATCGGCGAGTTCCGCAGGCGCAAGACGCTGCCCTTCAACGGATACGGTGAGCAGGTGGCGAGCCTTTACTCCGGCATGGACCTGAGGGCGAACTTCTGAGCTCGACAAAATCCGTGTGGAAGGGCCCGCTCCCTTGGCTCAAGCCAGCCGTTTTCGTCGGCTCGCTCTTCCCGGTGTTCCGGCTGGGAGCAGCGGCCGCTCGGGGCGAGCTCGGCGCGAATCCGATTGCCACGGCGCTGAACCAGCTCGGCCTGCTGACGCTGACTTTTTTGATCGCAGCCTTGGCCTGCACGCCGCTGAAGCTCGTCTTCGGCTGGACGTGGCCGATCCGGATTCGGCGGATGCTCGGGCTGTTCGCGTTTTTCTACGCCTCGCTGCACTTTCTCACCTACGCAGGATTGGACCAGGTCCTCGACCTCAAGGCCATCTTCGCCGACATCACCAAGCGACCGTTCATCGCCGTGGGATTCGCGGCCTTCGTTCTGCTCGTGCCTCTGGCGGCGACTTCGACGGATGCGATGGTTCGGCGGCTCGGGTACGTGCGCTGGAAGCGGCTGCACCGGCTCGCCTACCTCGCCGCGATTCTCGGCGTCATTCACTTCGTCTGGCGGGTGAAAAAGGACGTCAGTCAACCGGTGGCGTACGGAGCGGTGCTCGCCGTTCTGCTTTCGACCCGGGTCGTCGCCTATTTTTGGAAAAGGCTAAAACAGCGCGTATCTCGCGGAATTCCCGCAACAATGGCTGCCGGTGAAACCGAGACGCGCTCGGGCTCGTAGAACGGCTGGAAGTGGATTTTTGCATTGTCTCTTCGAGATAAATGTGAAAGCACCACTTCGTCCGGCGACCCATGGTGGGGAGCCTCACACCACTGCGAAGGAGCAGAGAAATGATGAAGACCACGAAGGGCGTGTTGATTGCCTCCGCGGTAGCTTCGCTGTTCGTAATGAATGCCGCCAGTGCGGAAGAGAAGGCCGGCAAGGAGGCGTCGAAGGGCGTGAAGTGCGCCGGAGTCAACGAGTGCAAGGGCAAGGGCGCGTGCGCGGGTGCCAAGAATTCCTGCGCCGGCGAAAATGGCTGTAAAGGCCAGGGCTGGACCAAGGCGGCCTCCGAGAAGGAGTGCAAGGACAAGGGCGGAACGGTCGTCACCGCCAAGAAGTAGATGAGGTAGCGGAGGACCGGCGCGACTTGCCGGTCCTGCTCTTCTCGCATGGCCTTTCAACGGATCTACCTCGGCCACGGGGTTGGCCTTCGCCCCAAGCACTACGGCCTCTTTCTCGAATCGCGCCCTCCGGTGGACTGGGTGGAGGCGATCAGCGAGAACTTCATGCGCATCGGCGGGCGGCCGCTCGCGGTGCTGGAAAAAGTTCGCCGCGATTTTCCCGTCGCTCTGCACGGCGTGTCGCTGTCCATCGGCTCGAGCGACCCGCTCAACCGGGAGTACCTCGATGACCTCGCCGAGCTGGTGAATCGGATTGAACCTGCGCTCGTCTCCGATCACCTGTGCTGGGGTTCCCACGGCGGACGCTATGCCCACGACCTGCTTCCGCTGCCGTTCACCGAAGAAGCGCTGGAGCACGTGGTCCGGCGAACGCAGCACGTTCAGGAAAGGTTGGGCCGCCAGATTCTGCTCGAGAATGTGTCGAGCTACTTGACCTACGCGGAATCCACGCTGACGGAATGGGATTTCCTGTCGGAGGTCGCGCGGCGCGCGGACTGCGGGATCCTGCTCGACATCAATAACATCTACGTTAGCTCCAAGAATCACGGCTTCGATCCGCGCGACTACCTGTTGGCAATGCCCGTGGATCGAGTCGGCCAGTACCACCTCGCCGGCCACAGCGACTACGGCGAATACCTTCTGGACACGCACGACCATCCGGTGTGCAGCGAGGTGTGGAGTCTCTACGCTGAGGCGGTGCGCCAGTTCGGTCTGGTTTCCACGCTCATCGAATGGGACGACAAGGTACCGCCGCTCGAAGCCCTAATCGCTGAGAGCCGCCGCGCGAAGGCGGTGGAGATGAGCTCGCTGAGCTGGCCGGTTCCGCTCGCTGCGGAGCGAGCCATGGAAGCGCGATGAGGCTGTCCGAGCTGCAGGCCAAGCTGTGGCCGGCGATCACCGAACGGAGCGCCGAGGGCGCAACCGGCGTCGTCCGGGACGATTTGCGGCTCGGCCCCGAGCGCCGATTGGAGATCTACTCGCAGATGTACTTCTGGCGGCTGGTCGACGCGCTGCGAGAAGACTTTCCAAACCTGTCGGCCCTGCTCGGCGAGGATGCATTCACCAAGCTGGTCGAAGGCTACGTGCGGGCCTACCCGTCGGAGCACCCCTCGCTGGGCAGGCTCGGACGAAAAATGGCGCTGTTTCTCTCCGAGCATCGCTTCGGCGATGGTCGCCCCGACGTCGCGGACCTGGCGGCGCTCGAATGGGCGCGGGCGGAGGTCTTCGTCGAGCTGGATGCGGCAGCGGCCCCGCTGTCGGTTTTCTCTCCGCTGAGCCCGGGGCAATTCGCCAACGCTCGGTGCCGCCTGGTCCCGTCGATGCGGGTACTTTCGCTGCGCCATGATGCGATCGCCCTTTGGCGCGCGCTCGAAAACCGCGAGCCCGTTCCCGAGCCCATCGCGCAAGCACAGCACGTTCTGGTCTGGCGGAAGGGATGGGTGGTCTACCACGTCGCGATCGCTGAAGACGAAGCTCGGGCGCTGAATTGGACCGGGCAGGGCCGGACGCTTGGTGAAATCTGCGAAGCATTCGCCGAGCGCGAGCATCCCGCTGCCGCCGCCTTCGGCGCGATCCAGAGCTGGTTGGCCGAGAGCCTGGTCGCAAGCGTCGATCTGAGCTGACCGCTCGGCGACAATCCGAAACCTTGGAATCCGAGAGCGAGCCTGCGGCAACGACGACGTTTAACCTGAAACCGTTGGCCGTGTTTACTCGTTCCGAGTAGGCAGCTCCGTCCTCATCGGACTGACAGTGCTTTGGGGGGATGCGCCTGCGAATAAGCGGGAGCCGAACCTTGATGGCCGTCAAATCGAAGCGGTGGGCCTGGCGTTTCTCCATCGGCGTCTGCGCAGCCGCCATCGTCGGTGCAGGCCCCGCCGTCTCCAACCTCTACAAGCAGGTTCGCGCCGAGCAGCGCGCGGAGCTCGTTCAACAGGAGCTGCGCCGGCGACTGCAGCACTCCGATGACTCGCCGGTGGCGGGCGTTCCCGGCGACGAAGAAATCTTGGGCAGCGAACAGGACGAAGAGCTGCCGCTTCGCGAGCTCGCCAATCTCGCCTACTTTGGTCTCCAGGATGCAGAGGCGATCGATCGGCTTTTGCAGGCCGCGAACGCCGAAGCCCGTCGCTGGCCAGATCGCATGCCGGACCCGCTCGGGCGCCGTGCATTGAATCCGCCGACCGCGGTTGCTGCGGAAGGCTCGGGGCAGGCCGCTCGACCAAGCTCAGGGCAGGCCGCCGCTCCGCTCGACTCGGTGAGCGGACACAGCTGGATCAACCTGGGCCCGGCCAACGCCAATTTTCAATTCAACGGCGGGCGATACCCCGCCAATGACTCCGGTCGCGTCGCCGACATCGCGGTCGACCCGCGCGACTCGGACATCGTGTACGTCGCCGCATCCGCCGGGGGCCTCTGGAAGACGTACAACTTCTTCAGCGCCGCGGACGAGAAGCCGACCTGGCACCCCGTGTTCGACGCCGTCGGCAATGTCTCGATCGGTGCGGTGGCCCTCGATCGAAGTAATCCCGACACCGTGTACGCGGCTCTCGGCGACCCGTTCGATCTGACCGGCGGAGGCCGAGTGGCGAAGTCAATCGACGGCGGCGGCACCTGGACGATCGGTCCGCAGCTTGTGGGCGCGTACCCCAGCGGCGCGGGGGGACGAACGGAGTTTGCAGTTTCCAGCCGGAGCATCGCGGTCGACCCGACGAATTCGAACGTCTTGCTCGTCGCGACGGAAGTCGGTCTGTTCCGCTCGACGGACGGGGGAAGCGCCTTTGCGCTCGCATCGTTGCCCACGGCGAGCGACGGTCAGGTGGGCCTGGAGAGCGCTGCCTGGAGCATTGCGTACCTGGGATCGAGCGGCGGCAGCTCGCGCTGGCTGGTCAGCGGCGTGTATGCGTGCGCTCCGGCCATGCCACCACCTCGGCGGGGGCTCGCGGGCGGAACGATTCCCGGCGCGTCTTGCGCCGGCGGCAATCCCGGCGACATCTGGCGCAGCATCGACTCAGGAGCGACCTGGCTTTCGCTGCGGCAAGCGAACGCCTTGCCCGATGGAATTCCCAACTCCGGCATTGGCCGGGTCGCGCTCGCGGCGGGCGATACCTCAAATCCCAACGCGACCGTCGTGTACGCGATGGCGAGCAGCATGAATGAGGGCGGGACGGCGAATCAGACCGTGGCCATCCTCAAGTCTGCCGATGGCGGAGCGTCCTTCCAATTGCTCGCGACCAACATGACGCCGGTATCGAATTCCGTCAGCGGTTGCACCACGATGAACGTCGGTCACAATCAGAGTTGGTACAACCTCGCCGTCGCGGTGAGCGCCGCCAATCCCGATCAGGTAATTTTCGGCGGCAACCTGTGCGGCGTGCGGAGCTTGAGGGGCGGAATCAGCGCGGACGGGAACAGCTCCTGGGACAACATCGCTCACTGGTTGCCCGGCCCGTCGAGCGTTCAGCTGCCGTATGTGCATGCGGATTGGCACGCCCTCACCACCGTCCAACGAGACGGCAACACCTGGGTGCTGGCCGGCAGCGACGGCGGGATTTTTGCCTCGGGGAATGTGTTCCAGGCCGCGCCCAGCGACGTCGTCTGGTCGTATCGGCGCAACCGCGGCCTGACCACCCATCAGTTCTATTCGATCGCATCCGGCGATCCGGCGATGGGCAATCCGTACATCGCGTTCGGCGGGTTGCAGGACAACGGGACGCGCTTCCGCGAGACCGATCTCGACAGCGCGTCGCGCCCCCAGCCCACCACGTTCAATCAGGTCGTCGGAGGAGACGGCGTGGCGAGCGTAGTGGCGTACGCCGGCGGCGGCGACAGCTCGGTCCAGGTGTATTGGGGCGCGCTGCCTGGAGGTCCGCGGACGTACTGCCGACCTTCGGAGATGAACTGCAACCAAGGCGGTGCGGCTTGGCGAGGCGTCACTTTCTCCCCGCCCTCCGGCGACTCGCAGCCGTTCTTCATCAAGTACGCCGTGCTCGACGGAGATCCGGAGGGCGCGCTTCTGACCGCGACGAACTTCAACGTATTTCAGATCACTTCGAGCGCCACGGGTACGCCGGCGGCGGCGCGCATCACCGACGGAACGCCCGGTCCGTTCCCCAGCGGGCTTGGAATCCGCAACATCTGGGCGGCCGCGAAAATCTACGGCGACCCGAGCGGAAGCTTCCGGCTGTACGGCGTCGCGCTCGGCGGTGGACGCGTCGCCACCGGCGTGGATTCGATGGATGGCGCGCTTCCCGTCTGGACGACGTCGCCGACTGCGCTCGGCGTCGGACCGGCATTGGAGCAGAAGGTCGCCTTCACCACCGGGGTGGCCTTTCCGTCCGTCGCGTCCAATTTCCAGCAGGGGATGCGCGACCGGGACGCGCTTGTCTTCCTCGTCGGCAGCACCGCCAATCGAATGGCAGACGAGCTGACACTGGTGCCGGACAGCATCGGTCACTTGTTCCTCACTCTGGATGGAGGCAATACCTGGCGGCCTTTTGGCGCGAGCGGAGCCAATCGCCTCCCGAACGTCCCAGTGCAAGTCGTGAAGTTCGACCCGGCGGATGCGACCGATCAGACCATCTACGTGGGCACGGACATCGGCGTGTATCGGACGACCGATCGCGGCGCGAACTGGGAGCGCTTCGGAGTTGGCTTTCCGTTTGGGCGAGTCACCGACCTTTTCATCGCGAAGAACGGCGGCCTGCTTCGCGCGGCGACCTACGGGCGCGGCGTTTGGGAGATCTACCCCAACGCTGCTGCGCCGACGGGCGTGAAGGGCGACGGCGACTACGACCGCAATCAGCAAATCGATTTTCGAGATCTGGCGGCGCTCGCGTCCCGGCTGGGTACCAACCCCTCGACCAGCGGTCAGCCGTTCTACGATTGGCGCAGCGATTTGGTGGGCGACTCGAGCTCGATCGACGAATCGGATCTCACCGCTCTGCTGGCGGCGTTCGGGGGCCATCCATGAAACGCAAGCGGCGGAGCAATCAAGTCGTCCGCTGGGCGTGCGCGATCGGGTTGGCTGTTGCCTGCGCTTGCTCGACGTCGAACGGTCCTCAGGCGGATCCTTCGATCGCCCAATTCAGCATCTCCAGGGATGCAGTCGGTGCGGGCGATGAGGTCGTCCTCAATTGGGAAGTCCACGATGCCAGCTCGCTGCGATTGGACCCCAACGTCGGTGATGTCACTGGGCAAAGCCAGGCGAGAGTTCGCGTCTCCCAGAACACCTCGTTCGTATTGACCGCGAGCCGAGGCGACAAGAGCGTTCAGGCCACTCGCAACGTCGCAGTACTTCACTTCGAATGGTCTGGACTGCCGTCTGAAGTTGCGGCGGGAACGGCTTACGTCGCCGCGTTGAGCGTCAAGGACTCGAACGGCAGCCGCTTTGCTTATAGCGGCACGGTTCACTTCTCCTCGACCGATGCGATGGCTCAGCTGCCGGCCGACTACCGCTTCAAGGATGCCGACCAAGGACAGGCGTCATTCACAATCGCGCTTCGCACGCGTCCCGGCCAGCAGACGGTCACCGCTCGCGACGTGGATGTGAGCTCGATTTCGGGGAGCGCTTCGACGCAGGTGACTGCCAGCCTCGTCTACACCGATCCACTCGGCGGCGGGAAAATCCGGTTGATCAAGGATCCGGCATCGACGCCCACGAGCGTCGTGCTCAAGCTCGTCAGCGCCGAGAATTTGAGCGGCTATTCGGTTGGACTGAATCTTCCGATCGACGCGGCCAAGGTAAAAGCCAATGCGTTGTTGATCACCCCGGGAGATGCGCTGATCGCCGGCGACGCGCCGCAAGCATTGCAGGCCGTGATTCCCTCCTCTGGGCCGCTCAAGGGCGTGCTCGCCACCGGGCTCAGCCAAAAGGCTTCCGGCGCCGGAGCGGTTCCATCGGACACCAGCATCTCGCCGGGAAAAACCTTCTACACGATTCGATTGGACGTCGCGCCGGCGGCGGAACTGGGGACGGTGTTTGATGGAAGCGCGCCGGGCGCGAAATTCGCCGCCGCATTGATCAACAAATCTGGAGACGACACCGTCCGCCAGGCCGATTTCGCGATTGGAAAGCTCGAGGCGTTCTAGTCCTCGGGGAGATCGCCGCTATCCGAAAAGCCGCAGCGCCGCGGCCGAGCGGTCGAAGCCGGGAAAGACCGGCGTGAGCTTCGAGATTCCGAGGTGGGATGCGAGAACTTCGGCGAGCACCGCGCGGAAATCGGTTCCGACCGCCAAGTCCCGACCCTCGTAGAGATTGGGCTCGCTCAGCCCTCGCCAGTTGCCGAGCACTCTTCGCCCGCGCACCGCGCCCCCGAGCACCATCATCGCTGAGGCCGTCCCGTGGTCGGTCCCTCGATTGCCGTTTTCGCGGACGGTCCGGCCGAATTCGGTCATCGTCACCACGCACACGTCGGCCATCTGATCTCCGAGATCGGTCGCGAACGCGGCGAGCGAATCGCCCAGCTCCCTGAGGCGCCCGGCGAGCTGCCCCTGAGCATTCCCTTGCGAGACGTGCGTGTCCCAACCTCCGCAGTCGGTGGCGGCAATCTCCAACCCGATGTCGGCGCGGATCAGCCGGGCGATGTCTCGGAGCCTCTTGGCAAGAGTCGAGTTGGGGTATTCCGCGCCGTTCTGGGCCGGCACCTCCTCGAGCTTGGCATCCTCGATCAAGTGAAGGGCTTCGAATGTCTCGCCGCCGGTATTTCGAATCGCCACGTCGAGCGCGCGGGTGTACAGCGATTCGAAGCTTCTCGATGCGAGGGTCGAAAGCCGGCCGGTCCTCAATTTGAAATCGCCAATCGAGCCCATCGCCACCGCGGGAACGGTTCCGAACAACGAGCGCGGAAGGTTCTGCTGAAGGGCGACGGCTCGGAACGCGCTCGACGGATTCTGTGGGTACGCCTGCATCGCGCGGTTCAGCCAACCGTCCTGGGAGAGCTCGCCGGCGGTGCCAGCCTCCATGAAATCCTGAGCATCGAAATGCGACCTCGTGGGTTTCGGCGACCCAACGGCGTGGATGATCGCCAGCGATCCGCCGTCGTAGAATCGCTTCAGAGCGGCGAGCGCCGGATGCAGCCCAAACGTGTCGTCGAGCGCGACCGCCGTCAGCTCGCCATCCCCGGGCCGAGAGATCGCCAGCGTAGGGCGAAGCGAGTAGTAATGCGGATCACCGATTGGCGGCACCATCGAAAGCCCGTCGGCGCCGCCGCGCTGGAAAATCGCGATCAACACCTTCTTGTTCGGCGAAGCTCGGGCTGCGAGCGCTCGGCTCAAAAACCCGGGCGCGAATCCGATGCCCAGCATCGCCAGCCCGGACGACTTCAAAAAGAATCTTCGATCGATCTTCATCGCACGCTCACTGCTTCTGAAACTCGGGAGATCCCAGCAATAGGCCGGCGACCATCAGCGGATCCGGAGTCCTTTTCTGTCCGTGTGCTTCTTCGCCGGCCGCTTCCGCCAGTGCCTCGCGCACAGCGACTCGGGTCGGGGGCTCGAGCGGCCGACCCAGAATCACCGAGGAGAGCGAGTCGAGCACCGCATCCGGGCTGTTCTTGGCGGCGGGCTTTACGTATTTCGAGACATCGACATTCGTTCCTCGGATGCGATTCGCCGCGAGCGCGAGACCGAAGTTGATGCGGTTCACCAGCGCGCCGGCGTTCACCCACGCTTCGGCTGATTCCGGAAAGCCAGTCGGGGGCTGCGATCGATACAGCGGCTCGCCCATGCGATCGAGCGCCTGCGCGAGAGCGATGTCTCCATTCGTCGTCCCGCCCAGGGCGCGCACCGCGGAAACCGCGTACTCCAGCGGCGTCTTTGTCTTCGAGGCAAAGGCTCGGTCGGACCAGAACTCCTCCGAGGAGAAAATCGCGCCGTACACCGCCGGGAGGTTGCCGCCGCTCTTCAAAAACACGTGGGCCACTTTCTCCACCAGAGCCGGGGGCGGATCGTCGGAGACGAACTTGCGAATCAACTTCGTGGCAATGAACCGGGCGGTGGACGGGTGGCTCGCGACCAAGTCGAGGATCCGCTCGCCGTCCTCCTGTCCCCCGCCGGCCGGAATGACCTGGCCAAGCACCACCTTGGAACCCTTGTCATGCGCTTTATCGCGGTAGGCGAAGTCGCCGATGTACCGCGGCATGTCGATCGACCATCCCGTGAAGCAGCGGGCAACCTCGCGCACATCCTTCTGCGTGTAGCCGCCATTTACGCCCAGGGTGTGCAGCTCCAAAAGCTCGCGGGCGTAATTCTCGTTGAGTCCCGTCCGCCCTCCGCCAGGCTTTTTGGGCTCGCCCTTTTTCGCGCTGTGCTCATCGCTGTCGCGCGTGCTCAACCAATTATCCAGATAGAAGAGCATCGCCGGGTGATGCGCGGTGGCGCCGAGCAGCTCGCGAAAGGTCCCGAACAGATGGGGCCGGATGGCGTCTCGCTCGTACGAAGTCACCATCCACTTCACCTGTCCCTTTTCGACCGAAACGTTGAAGTGATTGAACCAAAAGTCGACCAGCACTTCCTGAAGCTGGCGCTTGCTCTCGACGGCGCGGACGAGCTTGGCGGCAACCAGCTCGACTGGAATCTGCCTCGGCAGGTCCTCTTTCGGAATCGCGTGTAGAATCATTTCCCGATCGTCCGAATTCGCAGGATTCAATCCGGCCAGCTTCGCCTGCACAGGAATGGGAGGAAACCTCGCGTAAAGCTCCGCGGTGTTCATCGCGAGAGTCGGAAATTCGCGCAGCTTCGCGGTCACCGCGTCGTCAGGAATCCACTCCGGATGAAATTGGCGGTCGATCCAGGCCGCCACGCCGATCTGCTGAACCGTTTGGACATCGCTGGGCGACGGCCCGTAGGCAAGCCGGTTCAAGACGTGATTCGTCTGCTTTTCCGCCGTCCATTTCGAGGGCGGGATCGCGATGCGTCCGGCCGGATTTGCAGCCTCGCCGCGAGCGGTCTCCTGGCGACCCGATGCACAGCCGGCTGCGAGCGCTGATAGCGCGAGGACAGCGGCAAAAATCAAATGCGAACGTTTGAAACACATCAATGCACTCGGTGCCTTGGCGCTGTGCTCGGCCCGATTCGTCGACTTCGCTGCGCAGCGGTCGATGCGGTACCACGACTTCGCTGCACGACACTCAGTACGAAGGACCGCGGACACTACTGGAAGAACACCCGAGGACGGGTAAAAGTTAGCGCCGCGGGTTGCCCGGGTGGCGCCGCCGTAGGCGGAGCTGGTCGGCTGTGCAGCAATGAAGCAAGAGGAGCGATGCGTGACCAAGCTCAAGCATTCGCCACAGACGCCGCCCGCGAATGGAAATTCTCGAGGCTCTTGGCTCGAGCTACGGCGATGGCTGGCGCTGCCCCGAAGTCTTTTGGTCTGCGGATGAAGACCAGAGCTCGCCGAGATCGAGCTCGATCGCCTCGAAGGGTTCCGCCCTTACGCGCTCATCTTCTGCGTAGGTTCGGATCAAATGCCAACCATTGCCCTCGAGCCGAAAGACTTCGAGAGTTCGCGCCAGCGGATCGACGAGCCACACGTGGTTGACGCGCTCGCGTGCGTAGACCTGCAGTTTGCGACCCCGGTCAAGCTGCGCGGTCGAGGGCGAAATCACCTCGCAGACCCAGTCCGGCGGCAACGAAATGAAGCCCTCAGCTGGGCCAGGTAGCTCGGCGATTCGCGTCCGCCGCCAACCGGAGAGATCCGGGACGAGAACGTCCGCGCCGAAATGCAGCTCTACTTCATGGAGGATCCACCATCCCCCCGGCCCACCTTGGCCGCGGTGAAAAGGTCCGCCGAGCGCTCCTACGAGAACCGAGGAAGCCAGCGCGTGACGAACTGCAGGGCGCGGACTAACAAAGAGCTCGCCTTGCACGATCTCGCCAACCATGTTGTCAGGCAAGCTGACGATATCCTCGTACGTCGCTGGCTTCTTTCCGCGCATGGCAGTAGCTGGAAGTGTAACGATTCCCGAATTCATGGAGAAGAGTCGACAGTTTGTCCTAGAGGCTGGCTGGTGACGTCGAAGCGGGACGAGATTCGCCTCTTCCAAACGGCGAGCGAGCGCGCGATGAAGACCATCGCTCAGCTCGGCGTGCTGCCCGATCAGCCCGCTCGACTGAAGAAGGTCTGCGGTCGGGTCGAGCTGTTCCTCTGGAAATTTATTCGGATGCGTTGGTACGACATCCATCGCTTCTTTGACTCAGTCGAACCGAAGGAGGCGATGGAGCTGTCGAGAGAGAAATACCA
>Ga0126381_100005301_pt1 | contig 14160 bp, 12 predicted proteins | sample PanSoiMetPlot_28_FD_96465 | JGI IMG/M metagenome (GOLD analysis project Ga0126381, IMG submission 96465) | Tropical forest soil microbial communities from Panama - MetaG Plot_28 | ecosystem: Environmental > Terrestrial > Soil > Tropical forest > Bulk soil | place: Panama | collected 2016-02-17
CGAGACAACTGATTCAGCGCGTCGTCAATTCGGACCATGATTGCTGGTTTCTCGACGCAGGCGTGCGGGAATTCCTCGATCGACACTTTCTCCTGGCGGCCTCCGCGCTTTTGCGCGAATTTGGTGCGAGCGTGGTCGATAAGAATTTGTCGCATAACATGTGCAGCAACGCTCAGAAAATGAATGCGGTCACGGAGGTCAGGTGGGGCTTGACCCGCTAAACGGGCGTACATCTCATGAACGAGAGCGGTGGGCTGAAGAGTATGATTTTGACGCTCCTCTTGCAGATACTTTCGCGCGATCCGGCGCAGTTCGGCATAAACCAACGGCAACAAGCCGTCAAGAGCGGCTTTATCGCCGTTCGCGTATTGGTGAACCAGCACCGTTATCGGTGTATCCGGTGCCATCAGACTGTTTGCACGCGTCAAGTAAATTACCTTGTCCGTGGATCTGTTGTCAAAGTGACCGTCAGGACAGCCTGCTTAGGTATGAATCAGGGCCTCCAACTGCAGGCAACATGGGCAGGAAACCGCGAGTAGATCGATCACCTCTGCTTGCAAAATTTCACCCTCCGCTGAGGCTACCTGCAGAGCTGCGATACCCACCTGAAAGTAAAAACTTAGCTGTCTGCGCAAATTCCGCCTTGGTTCTTCGCCTATATATAGTGAGGCCCCAATTTCATTCCGATTGGCCCCTAGGCAAAACCCCTGGGGCCTCACAAAGGTCTGTTCCAAAAAGGAGTTGAAATGTGCAGTAGCAATGCCGGCGATAAGTTCGCTTCACAACAAATCAAAGAAGGCCCCGCGAGAGAGGCATGGAACAGAGAACAAGTGAAATTTGAGATCGAGCGCCTCAAGCGTATCCTTCGCGATCCCAGGCTCACGGACGAGGAGGAGGCCATAGCGCAATCCCAAATCGCCAATTACCAGGAGATGACGGCGATTGCCGTTCGGCAGACCGCTGACTGGCTCGACCTAATGTATCCGCTGGCCAGCCAACACAAAGGTGATCATTAACATGCGATTTCAATTTGAGGCGTTCTGCTCGGAGTTTTCTGGACTCTCAGACACCGCATACGAGCTTGAGATCTGGAGCGTTCCGCGCCTGCAAATCGCTTCCCGAAAATGCGGCGACGTGACCATCGTGGATCTTCGGGGCAAGTCGACCCCCAACGGCGGTGAAAGTGAGTTGCTAAGCAGTTATCTGCAAACATTGGTTGCGAGTGGTGTACGCAAGCTGCTGTTGAACCTTGCGGACCTGACCCAGCTCGACAGCAATGGCGTCAGCGTCATCGTTAGGACGTTCGCCTTGCTCAGAAAGAAGGGTAGCGACCTGAGATTGCTGCGTCCGGGCGGCGCGGTGCTGGACGTGTTCAAGGTCCTGCACCTGCTCGAAATTATCCCTAGCTTTGAGGATGAAACCCAAGCCTTGGCCAGCTTCTACGTCTTAGAAGGCGGAGCAATATAATCAGCCGATTGAATAACACGGAACGCCAGCGGGGCAGATCAGGTTGCCCGTAATAGTCTCGCGAAGCACCGCTGAGCAGCGACAAAGTCACTTCGACGAATATCTAACTATTCAACCAGATGGCAGCACCCAATAGTCCCGCCTTGCTGATCGCCCTGTGGCTCGCCCTTGAAAGCTGAAAGTACCGAGTGAGCTTTCCGAGCGTTATAATCGCCGACAATCATGCCTCTCGTTCGAGGTACACGACTTGGCCCGTATGAAATCAGCGCGCCCCTGGGCGCGGGCGGGATGGGAGAGGTGTATCGCGCACGGGACATGCGGCTCGAACGCACTGTAGCTGTCAAGATCCTCCCGCCGCATCTTTCCTCCGATCCGCTTCGCAAGCAGCGCTTCGAACGGGAAGCTAAGACCATCTCCGCCTTGAATCATCCGCACATCTGCGTGCTCTATGACGTCGGTCAGCAGGACGGCATCGATTTTCTGGTGATGGAGTGCGTGGAGGGAGAGACTTTGGCGAAGCGATTGGAGAAAGGACCACTCCCGCTCGAGCAAGTTTTGAAATATGGCTCGCAAATCGCCGATGCTCTGGACAGAGCTCATCGCAGCGGCATCGTCCATCGCGACTTGAAGCCCGGCAACATCATGCTGACGCCGACGGGAGCAAAGTTACTCGACTTTGGCCTGGCCAGGCCAGGCCACGCTGAGCTGGCTCTTTCCCTCGCTATTTCCTGCTTGCGCGCACATCCCACCTAACTTTAGATGTGAGCAAGCCTAATTGCTTTGCTTGACCAAGCCCTTTGCATTACCAAGCTAATGATCGTAGCCCTAATCGCATCCTAATGCGTTCTTCAGGGTATTCGGGTGCCATTCTGATCCTTTGCTCACCTGGGATGAGCAAGCTCAACGTGATGCGCCGCGACGGGTGCTCTCCCCCGGGCCTATCAAGGCTTACCACCCGCTCTTTTATGCGGCTCAGTGTAGGGACAATCTGGCACATTTGACGCAGAGAATTAGCGATGCGAGCAGGGATGTGGGCGTGCCAGCGGGGCTGTTTCGGCTGAGTACCCGCTACGTTTTCCGCTACATTGTCGAGTTGACGATTTTCGATAGTCTCGCTAACTAATTGAAAGGGTTGGCTCCCCGGGCTGGATTCGAACCAGCAACCCTTCGGTTAACAGCCGAATGCTCTACCGTTGAGCTACCGGGGATCAGTTGTATTTTCTGACAGTTACCAGACATATTCAAGCGAAGGATCGTTTGGGAACATCTTTTTTGGTCCAGAGAATGAATTGCCCGGACACGGGGGAGAGCGTGGGTGCTCAATGGAGTTTGCGCAAAAGAGCATTCAGTTGACGTAAGAATAGTTGCGTCTTAACGCCTGCACTCGAATAGGTCGTGTAGGGCACCCTGCTAATTTAGACAGACAGAGCCTCGTTTTTAGTAACTGCAAAAGCCAAGTAGGCCTCATGCGAAGTGCGGTTGTCGACCCCGCGATGAGGCCGGTCGTGATTGTACTCTGCAAGATACCGCCCGATGTTTTCTCGCGCTTCACTAAGAGGCCGGATGAGGTCCTTCGTCGATTCCGGAAAATTCGTCCCCAGAAGTGCCGTGCCTAGATCTGCGCGGCTAAATCGCGTTCTTCCCTAAGCGACTGCTTAATTCCATTACTAGTTCCTCATTTTGCGGTGGCCGAAGAGGAACAACGGGATGCTCAGCGAGAGGGAAACGTGCCACCATACGTCGGAATTAATGGTGCGGGAACGACGACGATTTGACGGGCGAGGCTTTGCGACCTTTCGGCGCGAATAACGTCAGGTTGACAATGTAGCTTCATGAAGCTACATTATAGCGATGAAAAACGTAGGCATTCGGGAATTGAAAAACCGTTTGAGCGAATACATTCGAGAGGTTCGGTCTGGCGAGGCGGTATTGGTGACAGATCGCGGCGACGTCGTGGCAGAACTCGTCCCGCCCGGGCAACGCTCCGATGAGCGCGGTCTCCCGTCCGAGCTCATGGCCCTGGCGAGGAAAGGGCAGCTTACACTCGGGGCCTCAAACGAGGCGGCGTTATATCCAAATCTTTCACGCCTCCTGAAGCGACATCACGCTGCCATGCTTCTCGATGAGGAGCGCGGTACCCGTTGAACATCTATGCTGAGTCGAGCGCGGTCTTGGCGTGGTTGCTCGGGGAAGCAGCTGGGAGCCGCGTTCGAGAGGCGCTCCGCCGCGCGGAATTGGTGTTCGCATCCGACCTCGTGCTGATCGAGTGTGATCACGTGCTGATCCGCGCGGTCAGGCTCGGGGAGATCGATGAAGCTACGGCCGCGACTCGCCGGGCGCACCTCAATGCTGCCGCTGCTCATTGGCACATCTATAGACTTAGTTTGGACATCGTCGAGCGGGCAAGGCGTGCGTTTCCTGCGGAGCCTGTGCGTACCCTAGACGCGATTCACTTAGCATCCGTATTGGCCGTTCGTTCCACTATCCCCGGTGTGGAACTCCTCAGTCTTGACGATCGCATCCGTCGTGCCGGTGAGCAACTCGGATTCCGCCTTCAACCGAGCTGACGTGCGGCAGAGCCTATGGGGACATCTGGGGGACAAGAAAAGAGTGTTGGGGGATGACCACGAAGCTGCTAACTGATGCCAGAGAAACGAGTTATTGGATTTGAAGTTCTCTGTTAACAGCCGAATGCTCTACCGTTGAGCTACCGGGGAAGCATACAACATTCGTATTTTCATTTTATTACAGGAAAGAGCCTCAGGGGTCACTCAAATCCGGCCAATGAGGGTCATTTGAAAACCGGCCAACGGTAGAGCTCAGGACATTGACTCCGAGAGGAGCCTTTAAAGGCTCCCTCGATATGAGCAATGCGTTGAGTGAAGAAAAGAAACAGCAAGTTATTGCACTAGGGAAGCTTGGATGGCCTTAGGGCGCATCGAGCAAGCCACTGGTGTGCGTCGAGAGACAGCCAGCGCTTACCTGAAAGCAGCCGGCATCGTGGTACGGCTGCCGCGTTATTGGGGAAAGCGCATACCGGCAAAACCGGCCAACGAAGTGACCGAATGATGAAGAGTTCGACACCAACGTGGTAGTGCATGCGCATCAAAAGTCCTGTCGAGATCTACAGACGTCGACGAATACCGAGAACGGGGTAGAGCGCATCCGGACTTGCATGGTTGACCGTTGGGACAGCCGAGTGCTACCGAGAGCCGTTGTTGGTCTCCGAAAGTAGCCGCTGAGGGACAGATTCGGTGTTGAGCAAGCCCTGCTCGTAGTGATGCCGGGAATGAGTCGATGAGCCCGTCACCCGCCGTGCGCTCGCCACTGTTTTTCCAATCCCGGCACCAGCTTCAGCGCGTTTTCATAATAAATCTTCTTCAACACTTCGTCCGGCAACTGAAACCCGTAAATCCTCCAGAACGCATGCCGCTTCCGGTAATACTCGAAATACTCGTCTCGCGTTTCCAGCGCCCGGAAATACCACTTGTATTCATTCACGTCATAAATGTCTTTCCCCATCAGCACGCGATCCTGATACTTCACCAGAAAATCGTGCGCCGAGTACGGCTGTCGTCCCAGTTCCGCCAGCACCGCGGCAATGTCCACATACACGTTCGGATTCGTGTCAAACAATTTCCCCAGCCGTTCCAGATCGTTTCCGTGAAACGCCAGATGTGCCGCAATAAAATTCGTCCGCGGGTGTTTCGCGAACATCTGGTTCCGCTCCGCAATCAGCGTTTCGAACGGCGGATATTTCGAAGGGGGCCGCGCGCGCCCTGGAAATTCCCGCAACTCCTCCCATCGCTCGTTGTGATAATCCCAGGGATCGAAAAAGGCGGAAGGCTCCGCAATGTGAATCAGCACGGGAATCTTCAGCTCCGCACACTTCTCCCACACCGGGTCGAACTCCGGATCGTCTACGTGCACGCGTTCGCCGTTCGCGTACTTCACATCCATCCCGTAGTTCTTGAAAATCTTCAGCCCCTGCGCGCCATTCTTCACGTCTTGTTCCAGCCGCGCCGCCGCTCGCTTCCCGTATCCCGGCGTGTTCAAATCGTCGTAACTCAAGTTCGCAAACACCACGAACCGGTTCGGATACCTTCCCTTCATCACCGCTACCGTCTTCTTCAATTCGTCGCCCGTTCCTCCGCTCAAATTCACCAGTACGCGCAGATTGATCGTGTCCATCTCCTTCAACACCTGATCGACATGTTCCACCGTCGGATTCCAGTGATGGCTGTGAATGTCCACGAACGGATACTTCGCCCGCTCGATCCTGTGTTCCGGCGTAACCAGGGTCGACTTCGGCTGATATTCCTCAATTGTCGGCGCTCGCCCGCTCCCTCCGCCCTGCGTGCGCGCACCGGCCAGCCATCCCGTTCCGATCAACACGAACAGCGCGGCCCCGCTGCCCACCGACAAACCAACTGCCGCCCGGCTCCGCAATTTCATCTTTGCCCATCCTGATCAAGGATCATCATTCAGAAGGTGCACCTCCTGCTTGCATTCTGGCGACACCTTGGCGCCATCTCATCACATGAATGAGCCGCTGGCCAGCGCTCTTTTCCTGTTAACCGAATTTCACCGAACTTGTGACGGAGGCCAACCTGCATGCGCAAGGGGCAGGAAATGATTACCCGTAGGCATTTTAGCAGGACGGCTGCGGGAACCTCATTGCAGCGACAAAACCACTTTCCGCCTGCAGGGATTCAGCGAAAATTCCAAGAGTTTCCACGAACTCCTGCTCAGAGCCGTCAAAACTAAGGAGCAACCAGAGCAAAGCGGATCGAACTCAATCGCGCCTTAGGCGGGCTTCAATTTCTCTTCCACGTAGAGCGAGAGTTCGATCATGCGCTCGGCCACCTGCTCTGCCGGTAGACCCGCAAAATTCTTGAGCACCAACTCCTTGACATAGAGTCGCACGAGATAACGCAGTTGGAGGGCTCGGCTGCGCATGGCAAATACGAAATCGCGATGCCCATTGTTCACGACGATCAGGTTGCGCTGAGCATCGAATCGCGAGCGCCACAGTCCCCCGGGGGCCCGATCAAATGTGTAGCCCGGCAGACCCCGCGCATTGACGATGGCAGGATTTATAGCCGCATCCAGGCTGTCGACAACGGTGATCAGCCCCTCGGCGTTGCAGCGCACGTCGCGCTGTGAGACGGCCACGGTCAAACGTACGAGACCGGGCGATGACGGAGCCTCGAAGCTCACTTCCTGATCGGACGTGGACGAGAGCGTGCCACTTCCTTCCATGATCTCCCAGGAAAACTTCAAGTCCTGTTCGACCCGCCGCCGCGAGCGATCCCGGGGCAGCGCGCGAAGGCGCCGGCTTTGGTTCACTGCCAGTGTGCTTACCGCTGGTGAGAGCACGACAGAGTGCAAAGGCCCGGCATAGTCAAAGAATTGGCGCTGGATGGATTCGCCCCCGCTTGGTTCCGAACCACCAGGCACCGCTCTCAGTTCTTCCGCACTTGGGGCCTCTAGGCTTCGCTCCGGTAGCTGGCCGATGCTGGCCGCTTGCGGCGATGGCGACTGAATTTCAAACCAGTCGTATTCCTCGCGTGGCAGGACGAGCATGGCTTCGCGAAACGCACGCTGGATCGCACGCAGGGACTCCTTGGTTGCGTGTTCTTCCTCCGCGCGGCGCTGTGCATCGATGAGGCCGTTGAGGTGCGCTTCAAGCGGCGCGAGAGCCTCGACGAAAACTCCATAGCGTTCATCGTGCACGATCCCAGAACGCGTGCTTGGGGTGAGGCTGAGGTACGGCACATCGATCAGGCCCTGAAGGTAGCCGGAGATCCACGGCGCGCGCTCCAATCCAGGCAGTGCGCCAATATCCGCGATCACCCGCGTGCCACTTCGGGTGAGGGCGACTCGGCAGTCTTCAGCGGGTGTGCTGAGATACAGTTCAGCGTATGCCTCGCCAAGTGGCGAGCGAACTGCCGGTAGTTGGTGCAGCAAGCGGCCTTCGAACTGCCTTGGCTCGACCTGGTACTGCTTGCGGGCGAGCTTATCGATCACCGTTACGCGAACCTGGGTGCTGCGTATACGGTCGCGCAGCTCGGAGGCGAGATACCATTGGATCTTCTCCCCGCTCAAGTTACGGATGCCATTGAGCAAGGGGCTGATCTTGATCTCCGTGCCCGCGTCGCCAAAGAGCGTGCGTCTCGGCTTCACGGTGTAGCTTGGATCTCCCTTGCTCATGACCATCTGATAGCCCCGCTGATCGCCGCCCGTAGAAGTCATGGTGAGCGTATGGCCCACGGTCCAAAAACTCAAGAGACCGATGCCAAATTCCCCTTGTACACCGCCTCCAACGCCGTCTGCCTTCAGGCGTCGCTTGATCGAGTCGCAGATATGCGTCGCGACGTACTTGAAGTCGGGCAACCCGTCCGGCCCGCGCGGTACGCCGTTTCCGTCGTCCTTGACCACCAGATATTGCTCGCCGTGCCCGCGGCCGCGCGTAATGACTATGGTCTCGGCATGTGCATCAATGCTGTTCTCGACGAGCTCCGCGATGGCCTTGAGAGGATTGCTTTGTGAGAGCGCGATGATACGGATCGCGTTCCAATCATCGCCGATTCGCAATTTACCTCTCTCTGATCGCTTCATCTTGGCTGTGCTCTTCGTCGTCACAAGTGAAAGGGAACTCCGCGGGTTGCCGTGCCGAGACAAGAAGTCTCACTCCGCCACTCACTATACCGACGGTCCACCCTGCTGGACAAGGCGCCTCTGCAGCAGCGCTGTAGCGGCCGCCGGCAATTTCGCGCCACAGCCGATGGTAGTAATTGGGTACGGCAGGTCGAGATATCTTGGGGATTCTGGCCACAAATCACTCGATCTGCAGCCATCCAGTTTCAGTCATCAAGTGAAGCGCGACGAGAACCTGAAGCAGCCGCTTGCGATTGGCGCTTTGACCTGACACACTTCCAGCCTCGTCGTCGGCAATAACCGTGACTTCCTCTTTTTAGAAACGATCTGCGTGGTTGCTTGAGACGGCAAGTTCAGAGATGGGTTCCCGAAGCGGGCGTTGGCGGCCTGCCCGTCATCCAGGTGGCAGCGAACGATAGTTGTCCGAGCGGCCAGACATCGCGAAGTTATGTCACGGCGTCTCGACGCAGAGTGCTGACGCGCTTGTTCTCGGCTCAAAGCCCAGTTTTTTTCGCATGCGCACCTCTGTTCCTCCGTGTTCGAAAGAAACTTCGTCCATGGCAACTTTTATCAAATGGATCCCACGACGGTGTTCCGCGCTGAGATTCTCAACCGCCAGCGAATTGGGTATCTGATTGGGATCGAATCCTCGTCCCTGATCCGAAACGACAACGAAGACTTCCCTGTGGGGTTCGCAACAGCAATGAACATGAACCAACTTGCCGGCCTCCAGGCGATTGCCGTGGAGCATCGCGTTGCTCAGTGCTTCCCGAAGCGCCAGCTGGACCAGCTGCTCCTCACCGCAGACATGAGGAGTTGCGATCAGGTTCACCAGCCAGTCCACCAGCGGCGAGATCAGGGCAATCTCGCTTCGCACCCAGGTGTGCACATCCAGGGGAGCATCAGTAAAACGGTGTTTGCCGATCAGCGTCTGTAGAGAATTGAAGCTACCGATCCAAATCATTTCCGCAACCCTCCTTTCAGGGCTTACTAATTGGCCTCTTAGTGCGCGGCCCCGGGGCCCGCTGACCTAACTTTGCGCGTCAAGAAAACCAGAGGCGCACCGATCAGGCAGGCGCAGCCCAGCAGCCAGAAGCAATCCAGAAACCCCAGCAACGCCGCCTGTTCCTGAATGATTCGCGCCAGTTGAGCCTTCGCGTGCCACGCAGCGTCGGGAGCGGTGAAACCGTGTGCCACAAAGGACCGAGATAAAGAATCTAGCGTTTCCCGAACACCGAGGTCCAACGGGGTGGCATGCGCGACCAGCACGGACTGGTGATACTGCGTACGCCTGGCGAGAACGGTGGTGACGAAGGCGATGCCTACGCTTCCGCCCTGGTTCCGGAAGAGATTGGTGAGGCTGGAAGCCTTATTGTTTTTGTTTTTGGGCAAGAAAGAATACGCCAGTTGGCTCACTGGGACGAACAGCGACGCGATGCCAAGTCCCTGGAGCGCCCGGAGGAGAGCAACGTTTTTGTAGTCCGTGCCCAGGTCAATGCTGGCGTAACGCCACATGGCAATCGCAAAGATGATGAATCCCGTCGAAATCAGCGGCTTGATGCCAACTTTCGGAAGGATTCTCACAATCAACGGAGCTAGAGCCACGATGACGAACGCACCGGGCCCAAGAACCAGCCCGGCATCCGTCGCCGTGTAACCATACAAGCTCTGCAACATCTGGGGGATCAAGACCGTGGACCCGAAAAGGCCAAAACCGAACAGGAAGTAATAAAAGTTGGCGATGGCGAAATTTCGGTCCGCAAGCAGGCGAATCTCCACGACCGGATCGGGATGGCGCCATTCCCAGAAAATTGCTGCAATCAAAGCCACGAGTGCCACCGAGAAGAACAGGACGATGAAGTTGCTCTCGAACCAGTCCTCGGTCTGGCCGCGGTCGAGAACGACCTCAAGACTGGCGAAGCCGAGGGCAACGAGAAAAATTCCAAGTCCATCTATCCGAAGCCTGCCACCTTTTCTGGCAGAATCAACTTCGCGCGTGAACTCTGGTGGATCGGAAACGAAGCGGCCGGTGAGAATCAGAGACAGAACGCCGATGGGAATATTGATAAAGAAGATCCAGCGCCAGCTCCAGTTGTCCGTAATCCAGCCACCCAGCGGTGGTCCGATGGCCGGCGCGGTGACGATCGCCATGCTGTAAAGTGCGAATGCGGCGGGCCGCTTCTCTGGCGGGAACGTGTCCACGAGTATGGCCTGCTCGACCGGAGCCAGCCCGCCTCCCCCGACACCTTGCAGGACGCGAAAAAGAATAAGCAGACCGAGCGAAGGCGCCAGGCCGCAAAGCACCGAGCTCGTCGTGAAGAGTACCACGCAAAGCATGTAGTAGCGTTTGCGGCCGAAGACGCGGCTCAGCCACGCGGAGAGCGGAAGAACCACTGCGTTGGACACGAGATAGCTGGTCAACACCCAAGTACTCTCGTCATGGCTGACGGCCAGCCCGCCGGCAATATGCGGCAAAGCGACGTTGGCGATGGCCGTGTCGAGCAGCTCCATGAAGGTGGCGAGTGTGACGGTGACGGCGATGACCCACGGATTAATCGCTGGCCGCTCGGCGGCAAAAGGGACTGGAAAGGAGGCCGTTGTGGTGCTCATATCCGTTCCTGGTCATCTTGGATGCAATAAGAGACCGATAGGTCTCATATAATTTCCAGTAGAATGGAGTTAGCGACCAGTCGGTCGCCGGGGTACCGCAATGCGCCAGGGTGACCAAACCAGGCAGGAAATGATTCGCAAGGCCGTGAAGGCAACTGGGCTCGAAAAAGGCGGGATCTAGTGGCTACTTCTCCAGCAAAGAGGCCCTAGCTGCTCTAGCCTGGATTATTCACGAATTTGCTGGTGAAAAAAGAAAAGGTGCTCTAAAAGATTGATGAACACCGGGTTTTAGCCGAACCCAGCATTCTCTTTTGGAGCACCCAAAGTGACATCTTGTTGTATACCACAGCTCTCCTTTTCCTTCTACCGACACCGACCCATTCGAGCGGATTTTTCTGGCGGTCAGATCACCAGTGATGCCGGCCTGCTGCCTTTGCGGTCCTTCGATCAGCGGCATGGGCTCACTCGCGGCTTGGCAGAGCGCGTCTGTGATGATCGCGACGATACGCGTGTTAGTCACCCTGGGTTGTCGCTGTTTCGCCAGCGCCTGTACCAGATCATCGCCGGCTACGAGGACGCCAACGACGCGGATCGGCTACGCCACGATCCGGCGTTTCAGATTCTGGCCGATCAACCGCTGGGTGCGCCTCTCGGATCGCAGCCCACGCTCAGCCGCTGGGAGAACTCCCCTGCGCCGCGTGACCTCCTGCACCTCCAGGATGCTCTGCTGGATTGGTTTGTGAAGATCTGCGGGGAACAGGTTCGGAAGCGAGGAGAGATTCTGCTCGATGTCGATTCCACCGACGATCCGACCCACGGCCAGCAACAGCTGAGCTTCTTCAACGCCGGCTACGACCAGCATATGTATCATCCCTTGTTGATCTTCGAGCGCCACACCGGTTGTTTGCTGGCGGCTCGACTGCGTCGCGGCACAGCCACAAGTCACGCTCGCATCATCCCCTTGCTGTTGCGCATCGTTCCGCGACTGCAGCGCGCGTTTCCGAAGGTCCGAATTAAGCTGCGCGCTGATGCTGGTTTCGCTCTGCCCCTGCTCTATGAATTTTGCGAGTTTTTCGGTATTTCCTACGTGATTGGTATCGGTGCTAACTCACGGTTGGATGGTAAAGCGCAGCGCCTACAACGTCGTCTCGCGAGACGTTATCGTCGCACCGGCCAGCCGCAGCGATCCTTTTCCAGCTTTCGCTATCGCGCCTACAGCTGGTCTCATCAGCGGCGCATCTGTTACAAAGCGGAACACACCGATGCCGGTACCAACCTGCGTTTCCTGGTCACCAACTTAAAAGGTCGCGCCCGTTCGGTTTTTGCCTTTTATAACGATCGTGGGGAATGTGAGAACCGCATTGAAGAGTTCAAAAACGGTTTCGCCGCTGACCGCCTGAGCTGTCACCGCTTCCGAGCCAATGCTTTCCGCTTGTTGCTGCACAGCTTCGCCTACAATCTCGTCAACCTTTTCCGGTTGCAACTCCCTTCGTCGCTGCGCTCTGCACAAATCGAAACTTTGCGTCTTCAGCTGTTCAAGGTAGGTGCGCGTATCCGCGAAACCGCTCGTTGCATCCGCATTCATTTAGCCAGTTGCTGGCCTTTCCAGGATCTCTTCCAAGCCGTCTGCAACTCCTCTTAGATTGTCTCGCTTGTTCGACAACACACTCTCCGCAAGCACAAGGCGGAGCTATCTCGAAAAACGGCCGGTGAAATCAAAAATAATGAGGGCGCAAACCTGCATGCAACTCGACAACGAGAGCTCCCCTATCCTGTGCCACCACTGAGCGCTTTGCGTTACGATTCTGCCCGCTGATGAATTAACCGGGCTAGGCCTTTGACGAAACTTACAGCATGCTGACCGAAGGGTTGTGGAATTCTTTTCGAGCGTCCCGAAGCGGCTTGATTGCCGGCAGCATCGGTCGATCGAGCTCTGCGTTAAGTGCAACTACAAAAAATCAGGGACGTTAACACGGCGCCCAGGAAGGGGGTGTCGTTTTCTGACGGCAGAAAGCTTTCTCAGCTCGGAACATCCGCGGATATACAGCCGATCGGCGAGTTTGCGAGCTCTCTAGCTTCGGTCGGAGATGGGCGCCGCTCTCAGTTTCGCCGAATTCTCCGAGCACCGGACATGGCGGTTTATCCTCAATTTATCTGGCCTGCGCTATCGTTGGGCCGTCCTTGCGGCATCCTGGTGCGCAGGGCGGGAGAATTTATGAGGAATGTGCGTAAATTGAATTTCGATTTGGCGATCGCGGCGATTTCTGGCGCCGCAATTTTTATGCTGACGATGCAATCGCACGCGCGGCCCGCGGCGGGCGCCAGCGGCTACCACGTCAGCAAAACCATTCCGGTGGGCGGCGAAGGATTCTGGGACTACACAACTGTGGATTCTGACGCGCGCCGGCTCTATGTCTCGCACGGCACACACGTTGTTGTGCTGGACGCGGACACGCAAGCGGTGGTCGGGGATATTCCTGATACGCAGGGTGTGCACGGAATCGCGATCGCTACGGAGGCGGGACACGGATTTGTCAGCAACGGCCGCGCCAACAACATCACCATGTTCGATCTGCAGACTTTGAAGACGCTCGGCACCATTCTCGCGGGCACGAATCCCGACGCCATTATTTACGATCCAGCATCGAAGCGGGTCTTCGCGATGAATGGGCGAAGCGGCGACATCACGGCGATAAACGCTGCGGATGGCAAAGTCGCCGGAACCATCGCGGTCGGTGGCAAGCTGGAGTTCGCCGCGGCGGATGGAAAAAGCACGATCTACGTCAACGTGGAAGACAAGTCTGAATTGGTGCATATTGATGCGGAGAAACTCACCGTGCTACACAAGTGGCCGCTCGCTCCCTGTACCGAACCTTCCGGCCTGGCGATGGACACCAAGACGCGGCGTCTCTTTGTGGGTTGCGACAATAAGATCATGGCGATCGTAAATGCGGACACCGGAAAGATCGTTGCCACGGTGCCGACGGGCGAGGGAACGGACGCGAATGGTTTCGACCCGGGAACGGGATATGCATTTTCGTCGAATGGCGAAGGCACGCTGACCGTGGTTCACGAAGATTCTCCCGAGAAGTTCACCGTCGTCGAAAACGTGCCGACGAAAAAGAGTGCGCGCACTATGGCGCTGGATTTGAAGACGCACAATATCTTTTTGCCGGCCGCGGATTTCGACGCTCCGCAAGCGGGCGAGCGGCGAGGAAAGATGAAGCCGGACTCGTTTGTAGTCTTGATGCTGACGCGGTAGAACATTTTTGCCATGGCGAAATCGATGAGAGGTCGCTCGTCGGCCTGCGGCCTCGGAATGACGGATTTTTGGATGTGCACCTAAGGAGCGCGGCGAAGTCAGAAACTTGTCGCGCTCTCTTATCTTTGCGGCGCATGGTCTCTGTTATACTCTGAGGCACA
>Ga0126381_100005302_pt1 | contig 14160 bp, 10 predicted proteins | sample PanSoiMetPlot_28_FD_96465 | JGI IMG/M metagenome (GOLD analysis project Ga0126381, IMG submission 96465) | Tropical forest soil microbial communities from Panama - MetaG Plot_28 | ecosystem: Environmental > Terrestrial > Soil > Tropical forest > Bulk soil | place: Panama | collected 2016-02-17
GACCAGGCCGGCTCACATCTGCGTAACTTTCCCTGGACTGCCTCTTGCCAGGGGCGGTCACCGGACCGTACGTTACACCCTAACCGTAGAGCGGTTCAATTGCACCGTTAGGTGGTTCTGCTCGTGATCGAGGACGTACATGACGCACCGGCCTTCCTGGCCGGTGAGTGGCGGCGGCCGGTACCGGGATCCGCGGTGGCTGAACGGATCGGACCCTACCTGCGCCGCGTGGTCAGCCGGGCCGCGGTGGCCGGACCCGGCGACGGAGCCCGGCAGGCGGCCAGGTACGCCCGCACGGCCGCCCGCGCGGTGGCCGCGATGTCCCCCGCCGCCCGGGCCGGTGTGCTGGACCGGGCCGCGACGCTGGCCGCCGAGCGTCGTGACCGGCTCGCCACGCTGCTCGCGCTCGAGCTCGGCAAGCCGCTGAAGGACGGCCGCGGCGAGATCGACCGGGTCGCCGACACGCTCACGGTATGCGCGGACGGCGCCCGCCGGCTCGGCGGCGAGCTGCTCCCCGCGGCCGGCTACCGGCGCGGGGTCGGCACCACCGCGCTGACCTACCGGGCGCCCGCGGGCGTGGCGCTGGCGATCACGCCGTTCAACGCGCCGGCCAACCTGCTGGCGCACAAGCTGGGCGCGAGTTTCGCGGCCGGCAACACGACGATCGTGAAGGCGCCGCAGCAGGCCCCGGCCAGCTCGGCGGCCGTGGTCGAGCTGCTGCTCGACGCCGGGATGCCCGCCGAGGCGGTGCAGCTGCTGCATGGCGGCGCGGACACCGGGGCGGCGCTGTGCGCCGCGGACGAGGTCGCCGTGATCAGCTTCACCGGCAGCGCGCAGGCCGGCGCCGCGGTGGCCCGGGCGGCCGGCGCCAAGCGGCTGGTCCTCGAGCTGGGCGGCAATGCCGCCACGATCGTCTGCGCGGACGCCGACATCGCGGCCGCCGCGCGGAACTGCGCCAGGACCGGCTACACCAACTCCGGGCAGAGCTGCATCTCGGTCCAGCGGGTGTACGTGCAGCGGCACAGGTTCGAGGACTTCCTCAGCGAGTTCAGCACCGAGGTCAGCAACCTCCGCGTGGGCGACCCGCTGGACGAGGCCACCGACGTCGGCTCGATGGTCGACGACCATGCCGCGGAGCGGGTCATCGGCTGGGCCAAGGAGGCGGAGAAGGAGGGCGCGGAGATCGTGCTGGGCGGCACCAGGGACGGCGCCACCGTCTCCCCCACGATCGTCGCGCGGCCGCGGGAGAGCGCCGCGGTCGTCACCAGTGAGGTGTTCGGCGCGCTGGTCGCGGTGCTGCCCTTCGACACGCTGGCCGGCGTGATCGAGACCTGTAACCAGAGCCGGTACGGCCTGCAGGCTGGCCTGTTCACCCAGGACATCGGCACGATATTCAGCGCCTGGCGGGACCTGGAGGTGGGCGGGCTGGTAGTGAACGGGTCGTCCAACTTCCGGCTCGATCACCTGCCGTTCGGCGGGGTGAAGGACTCGGGCTTCGGCCGGGAGTCGCCGCGCTGGATGATCGAGGACTTCACCGTGCTCAAGACCCTGCTGCTGCGCGGCATCGACCTCCATACCGGGGAGCGGGCATGATCACCGCGGCGCAGGCGCTGGCCGCCCAGCTGGAGTCGTACGGGGTGGAGTACGTGTTCGGCACCTGCGGCCACACGAACATCGCGCTGCTCGACGCGCTCGGCCGCAGCGACATCAGGTTCGTGATCGCCCGCCACGAGCAGGCCGCCGCGCACGCGGCCGACGGGTACGCGCGGGCCTCTGGCCGGCCCGGCGTGCTGCTGCTGCACGTGGGGCCGGGGATGATGAACGCGGTGACCGGCGTGGCCACCGCCGCGCTCGACTCGGTGCCGCTGGTCGCCATCACCGGCGACGTGCCCGGCTACTACGCGGGCCGGCATCCGCACCAGGAAGTCAATCTGCACGCCGACACCGACCAGACCGCTATCTACCGGCCGTTCGTCAAGCGTGCCTGGCAGGTGCACCGGGCCGAGGACCTGCCGCGGTTCACCGAGCGCGCGTTCTGGACCGCCACCTGCGGCCGCCCCGGCGCGGCGCTGATCAACGTGCCGATGGACATCTTCTCCCGTCCTGTCACGACGGCGGTCGACTACCCATTGGCGAGGCCCGTCCGTCCCGGGCTCGAGCCCGGTGTCGCGGACCGGATCGCGGAACTGCTCGCCGCCGCGGACCGCCCGCTGATCTACGTCGGCGGCGGCCTGCGCGACCCCGATGGCCGCAAGGCCCTGCTCGCCGTGGCCGAGCACCTGGACATCCCGATCGCGCACTCGCTGATGGCCAAGGGCACGGTCCCCGACCGCCATCCGCTGCTGCTCGGCATGACCGGCTTCTGGGGCCTGGACCTGGCCAACGAGTACGCGCGCGAGGCCGACGTCGTGCTCGCGCTCGGCACCAGGTTCGCCGAGACCGACGCGAGCTCATGGACCCTGTGGCGGTTCCCGCCGTCACGGCTGATCCAGATCGACATCGACCCCGCCGAGATCGGCCGGAGCTACCCGGTGGAGATCGGCGCCGTGGCCGACGCCACGCTGGCCGTGACCGCGATCGCGGATGCTGTCACCGCCGGCCGTTCTGCTCAAAGGGGTTTGCGGGAAAGGATCCGTGCGGCGCGCACCGCGGCCTTCACGCTGGACCGGAGCGAGGCCTTCCCCCTTCGCCCGCAGCGGATCCTGGCCGACCTGCGCGAGGCGCTGCCCGCGGACGCGGTCCTGGTCACCGACGTCGGGTGGAACAAGAACGGCGTGGCACAGTGCTACGAACTGCCCGCGGGCGGCCGGTTCATCACGCCCGGCGGGGCTTCCACGATGGGTTTCGGACCGGCCGCCGCGGTCGGGGTACAGATCCATGATCCAGAACGTACGGTGGTTGCTCTCATCGGAGACGGCGGGATGAGCGCCCAGTTGCCGGCCGTGCCGATGGCGGTCGAGCAGGGATTGCCTGTCCTGTTCGTGGTGATGAACAACCGGGCGCACGGGACGATCGCCGACCTGGAGACGGCGCATTACGGCACCGGGTACGGCTGCGAGTTCCTTGATGCCGACGGGAATCCGTACAGTCCTGACTTCGCCGCGCTGGCCCGGGCCTGCGGGGCGGACGGCTATCAGATCGCCGCGCCGGACGACCTCCGCGCGGCGCTGAGCGAGGCGCTCCAGCGGCGGCGGCCGGCCGTGCTGGACGTGCCGATGATCAACGAACCCGTGCCGACCCCAGGGCACTGGAATATTACCGACATCTACCGCGGGAGGTTTGCATGATTCCTAGACCACTCGCCGCGGCGGCAGGCGCCGCGGCGACCGCGTTGCTCCTCGCCGCGTGCAGCGCACCCGGCAGCGGCACCAGCACGTCGCCCTCGTCGTCTTCGTCCTCGTCCTCGAGCGCGCCGACCACGCCGATCAAGATCGCCGTGGTCGACGCGCAGAGCGGTTCAGAAAGCGACCTGGGCCAGTTCGAGTACCGCGGCGTGAAGCTGGCCGTGGACCAGGCCAACGCGGCCGGCGGCATCGACGGCCGCAAGATCTCGCTCGGCCTGTTCGACGACCAGGGCGACCCGACCGTAGGCACCGAGCTGGCGCGCAAGATCGCCAGCGAGGGGTACATCGCGATGTTCGGCACCGCGGAGAGCGCGGTGACCCTGGCCATGGCGCCCATCCTGGAGTCCGAGCACATTCCCAACATCACCTCGGGCCAGTCGACCAAGCTGCTCGCGGTCGGCAGCCCGTACCTGTTCCTGAACGGGCCCACCGGCCTCACCTACGACTCCACGCTGGCCAAGTACGTGGTCACCACCAAGGGCTACAAGAAGATCGCCATGCTCACCAACAACGACTCCTACGGGGCCGGCGAGCACGACGCGTTCCTCTCCTCGCTGAAGGGCCTGGGCATCACCCCGGTCGCGGCTCAGGTCGTGCCCGCCGACCAGACCAACATGACCCCCGCGCTGACCGCCATCCGCGGCTCGAACCCGCAGGTGCTGTTCATCGGCGCCGAGGAAGCCCAGTCCGGGCTGATCGTCAAGCAGGCCCGCGCGCTCGGCATGACGGCCGTCATCGCGGAGGGCGCCCCGGCCGGCACCCCGCTGTACATGTCCACCGCCGGCACCAGCGACGCGAACGGCACCATCGTGAGCTCGCCCTACCTCGGTAACGGCGTGAACTCGGCCTCGCAGGCGTTCGCCTCCGCGTACACCTCCGCTTACGGGAACGCGCCTGAGCTGCACGGCGCCAAGGCCTACGACGGCGCTAAAGTGATGATCGCCGCGCTGCAGGCGTGCCACGGGTGCACCGGGCTGGCGCTGGCCACCGCCATCCGCGCGGTCCACTATGAGGGGCTGCTCGGCTCGTTCACCTACAACAACCAGGGCGTCGGCATCTTCGCTACTGCCATCGGCGTGATCAGCGATGGCAAGATAGCCCCTATCACTAGTTAACTAACAAGTCCGTTACTGGAGTCTCCGGCTTTGCAGTCCTTCTTCCAGACGCTCGTCAGCGGGCTGAGCTTCGGCGCGGTGTACGCCTTGGTCGCGCTCGGCTTCTCGCTCGTGTACCGGACCATGGGCCTGGTCAACTTCGCCCATGGCGCGGTACTGATGATCGGCGCGTACGTGGCGTCCACGTTCTACCTGTCGGCACGGCTGCCGTTCGCGGTGGCCGTGCCGGCCGCCATGGCCGCCACCTTCGCGGTGGGGCTGGTCATCGAGCGGGTACTGCGGCCGCTGGAGAACAAGGACTTCGACCTGATGCTGATCGGCACGATCGGCGCCGGCACCGTCCTCGAGGCGGTGGCCATCGTGATCTGGACGTCCTCCGGGCGCGGGGTGCCCTCGCCGGTGCGGACGGCGCCGCTGGACATCGGCGGCGTGCGGATCGGGACGTACAACCTGCTGGTGATCGGCGTGGTCGCGGTCGCGATGGCCGCGCTGTCGCTGTTCCTCCAGCGGACCAAGCGGGGCGCGGCCATGCAGGCGGTCGCGATGGACCACGAGGCGGCCACCGCGGTCGGCATCCACGTCGGGCGCTCGAACGCGCTGGCCTTCGGGCTCGGCGCGGGGCTGGCCGCGCTGGCCGGGTCACTGGCCGCTCCCTTGCTGTACGTCTCGCCGGTGATGGGCGACTCACTGGGCATCCAGGGGTTCGCCGCCGCGATACTCGGCGGCTTCGGCTCGATCCCAGGCGCCATCGTCGGCGGGCTCGGCATCGGCGTGATCGGCTCGTTCGCCGCCCAGTCGTTCCAGGGCTACTCGGACCTGGTCACGTTCGTGGTGTTCACGGTGCTGGTCATGATCAGGCCCACCGGGATCTTCGGCGAGCGGACGGTGAACCGGGCGTGAGGCGTTGGGTTGGCCTGGTGCGGCCGCGGGTGCTGGGACTGGCCGTGCTCGCCGTGTTGGCGTGGCTGCTGCCGTACCGGCTGAACATCTACTGGATCTCCGTCGCGGACACCGCGCTGCTGTTCGCGCTGCTGGCGATCGGCCTGGGCCTGGTGATGGGCATCGCCGGGCAGGTCAACCTGGCCCAGATCGCGTTCTTCGGGGTCGGGGCGTACGCGACGGCGATCTTGACCACGCACTCGGGGTACGGGTTCTGGACGGCCGCGCTGCTGGCGATGGCGGCCGCGGTGCTCGCGGGCCTGCTCGTCGGGCTGCCCGCGCTGCGGGTCCAGTCGCATTACCTGGGCATCGTCACCTTGGGGCTGGCCGTCGCGTTCCTTGACTGGGTCACCAACGCCCCGGTCACCGGCGGGGACTCGGGCATCTCCGGTATCCCCACGCCGCCGCTGTTCGGCATCGACCTGTCCAGTCAGTACCTGTACTACTACCTGGAACTGATCGTGCTGGCCCTGGGGCTGGCGTTCGGCCTGTTCGTGGTGCGGACGCCGCTGGGCCGGCGGATGCGGGCCATGCGGGACGACGCGCTCGCGGCCGGCGCGGCGGGCGCGGAGATCCCGGTGCTGCGGATGATGGCGTTCTTGCTGGCCAGCGTGTACGGCGGGGCGGCCGGAGTGCTGTACGCGGGGCTCATCCACTACGTCGCGCCGGAGACGTTCAGCATCGCGGACATGTTCCTGCTGCTGGCCATGGTGATCATCGGCGGGAGGCAGTCCCTGGCCGGCTGCGTGATCGGAGCGCTCGGCCTGACGGTCGTGCAGCAGGAGCTGATCAACCTGGCGGCGTACGCCCAGCTCGGCTACGGCCTGGTCGTGGTGGCGGTCGTGGTCTTCGCCCCCACCGGCCTGGTCGGCATACCGTCCCGTATCCGGGCCCGCTGGCGATCCCCCGCCAGCCGCGGCACCCCCGCCAACGGCGGCCGCGGCACCCCCGCCAGCGTGTCAATTGCGCAATCGATCCCGCTAGAGCGTGTCGATTGCGCAATCGAGTCGGATGGTTCCGCCGGGCCGGGCGCGGCGCGAGGCGAGGTCCTGCTGGGGGTGTCGGGGGTGGTCATGCGGTTCCGGGGGGTGACCGCGCTGGACGACGTGTCGCTGAGCATCCAGGCCGGGGAGATCCTCGGCATCGTCGGGCCCAACGGATCCGGCAAGACCACGCTGTTCAACGTGATCAGCGGGCTGTACCGCCCGTCTTCCGGTGCGGTGACGCTGAACGGCCAGGTGATCACCGCGGCCCGGCCGTACCGGATCTCCCAGCTCGGCATCGCCCGGACGTTCCAGCATCTGCGGTTGTTCAAGAACCTGAGCGTGCGCGACAACGTGCTGATCGGGCTGGACCGCACCAGGAGCTGGTGGTGCTGGCGGTACATCTGCTGGCCGCTGGGGGTATGGCGGCACGACCGGGCGCTGCGCGGGCGGGCGGCGGAGCTGCTCGCCGGGTTCGGCCTGAGCCGGTTCGGCGACGCGCTGCCTGGCGCGCTGCCCTACGGCATCCAGCGACGGCTGGAGATAGCGCGAGCGATGGCGAGCTCGCCCTCGCTGCTGCTGCTCGACGAGCCGGCCGCCGGGCTGAACGGCGAGGAGCAGCGCCAGCTCGCCGAGATCGTGAGGGCGATCAGGGACAGCGGGGTCACCGTCGCGCTCATCGAGCACAACATGGGCCTGGTGATGTCGCTGTGCGAGCGGGTGGTGGTGCTGGACAGCGGAACCGTGATCGCCGCGGGCGAGCCCGCCGAGGTGGCCAGGGACCCGCTGGTGCTCGAGGCCTACCTGGGAAAGTCAGCGCTGCCTACGGAGGCGCCGTGACCGGGCCAGGGCGGACGCTGGCCGTCGAGAACCTGGCCGTGCGGTACGGCGGAGTGGCCGCGGTCCGTGCGGTCAGCTTCACCGTCGCGCCCGGCCAGTCGGTGGGCCTGATCGGCGCGAACGGCGCGGGTAAGACCTCGACCCTGCGCGCGCTCATGGGCCTGGTGCCGCGCGCGGGCGGCTCGGTCCGATTCGGCGACCGTGACCTGGCCAAGGTCCCGGCTCGCGACATGGTCCGGCTGGGCATCGGCTACGTCCCCGAAGGGCGGCACGTCTTCGCCGGGCTCCCCGTGGAGAAGAACCTCCTGCTCGGCGCGTACGCGTCCGGCTGGGGGCCGGAATGCCGGCAGACGCTGGCCGAGGTATACGAGCTGTTCCCGGTGCTCGGCCAGATGCGCGGCCGGCTCGCGGGGGCGCTGTCCGGCGGCCAGCAGCAGATGCTGGCGATCGGCCGGGCGCTGATGGCCAAGCCGGTGCTCATGCTGCTCGACGAGCCCTCCATGGGCCTGTCCCCCAAGCTTGTCGAGGTCATCCTCGACGCGCTGAAACGGCTGCGGTCGCAAGGCCTCAGCCTGCTGCTAGTCGAGCAGAACGCCATGCTGACCTTCGAGGTCACCAGCGAGTGCCTGGTCCTGGAGAACGGCGAGGTCGCGATGACCGGCAGCTCGGCCTCGCTACGCACCGATCCGCGGATCCGCCGCGTCTACCTCGGCCTGTGACCGGCCAGTCCGGCCCGCATCCGCCCGCCTGGCTCGGGGCGGCTAGCCCTGGCAGAAGGGCTTCATGCCCATCGCGCTCTCGATGCCGCCGATCAGCATCTGCTGGAAGTACTGACCGCCGGGGAACGTGGTCGGGGACTCCCAGTCACCCGCGTCGTGGCCCAGCGTGGTGAGCCAGGCCTTCCCGCCGTCGTAGTACTGGCACCAGGTCACCGGGTGGAATGAACCCATGCCCGGGTCACCGTAGTAGCCCCGCTGCCCCTGGGCCAGCGTGCGGTCGTCCACGGCGGCCAGGAAGCGCACGTCCTGCGGTGCCGGCACGAGGTTGTACCACTCGTCCTCGCCGGTCCAGGTCCTGGGCAGGCCCGCGGTGGAGACGTCGGTGCGATCGAGCACGTCCACGGTCCCGGTCTGCTCGGCCGCGTGGTCGTACAGCTCGGCGCCGCCCAGCAGGCCGCGGAACCAGTCCCAGTTGTAGTCGGTGCCGAATGCGTTGTGCACCCCGACGAATGCGCCGCCGCCCTCGAGGTAGACCCGCAGCGCGGTCTGCCCGGCGTCGTCGAGGACGGTGCGGGAGGTGAAGAACAAGATCGCGTTGTACTTGAACAGGTTCACCGGCGTGGAGAACTCCGACACGTCTTCGGTCCAGTCCACCTTGAAGCCGTTCTGCTGACCCATCCGGATCAGCGCGTTCTGCACCACGTTGGCCGCGGTGAGCGGCGGATCGAGGCCGGGGCCGAGCGCGGGGCCCAGGTCGGCATGCCGCGGGCCGGCGGTGTCGGTGTAGACGAGCAGCCGGTAGCCGTCTTTGGCGGGATCGAAGTTACCCCAGTCGTGGTAGCACGCCGGATTCGTGCCGTGGCACACCTGGGGCTCGGGGAACGATCCGAGGTCGGTGGAGCCGTCGGTGGTGTATCCGGTGCCAGCCGCCAGCGCGGCGGCACCGAAGGCCAGCGATGCGGCGGCCAGCAACGCGCTGGCCGTGGCCAGCAGCTTCGTTCGGTTGTTCACGCCGACCTCCCATGGTCCATCTAGCGGTTCAACTGATCCGCTATGAAGTCCCAGCTAACTCTAGAGGCCTTCTGTCCGTACGCACAAGGGTCTTGCCTCGTCACGGCACCGCCGTTACGGTTAGTCCGTTATATGGCGCAATAGATCCATCTAGTGGACCATGGAGGGTTTCCGGTGGATAGACGCAAGTTCCTGACCCGGGCCGCGGCCACCACCGCGGGCGCGACCGTCCTCACCGCAACGACCGCCGGGAAAGCCGCCGCCGAGACCGGCGCCGAGAGCGCGCCGGCTTCGCTGGCCCCGCCGGCTGAGCCGGCTTCGCTGGCACTGCCGGTGCCATCCCAGCCGGCCAGCTTGAGCCCGGCCGGCCGTGACTTTCCCAAGGTCGGCGGCGACCTCGGCAACAAGAACTACTCCGCGCTGCGTCAGATCAGCCGCGACAACGTGAGCAGGCTCGGCGGCGCCTGGCACGTTCACCTTGAGGGCGGCAGCACCGCGCAGTTCCAGGAGTGCACGGTGGTGGCGCAGGACGGCGTGCTGTACGTGCAGACCACCCAGCAGAACGTGTTCGCGATCGACGGGAAGACCGGCGCGGTCATCTGGAAGACCGCTGTGGGCAGCCCGTCCGCGACCACCGACATGCGCGGGGTGGGCCTCGGGCAGGGCCTGGTCTTCTCCACCTCGGGTGCGAACATCGTCTACGCGCTTGACCAGAAGACCGGCCGGATCCTCTGGCAGACGCCGCTGCTCAACGAGCCGCAGCACGGCTTGCAGCCCGGGGTTCTCGCGGCCGCGGTCGTCTACCACGACGGCCTGGTCTACATCGGCATGAATGGCAGCGTGGTGGGCGCCCGCGGGCACGCCTACGCGCTCGACGCGACGACCGGCGCTATCGCGTGGACGTTCTGGAGCTGCCCGGGCCCGGGCGAATACGGGAACGACACCTGGGCGGGCACCTCTTGGGCCTCCGGCGGCGCGGTCCCCTGGGTGCACCCGGCCATCGACCCTGATCTGGGGCTCGTCTACTGGGCATTCGGCAACCCGTATCCGCGGACCGACGGCTCCAGCCGGGCCGGCGCCAACCTGTTCGCCAACTCGCTGGTCGCGCTCGACGCCAAGACCGGCACCCGGCGCTGGCATTTCCAGTCGGTCCACCACGACCTGTGGGACTGCGACAACGTGATGGCGCCAGTGCTGGCCGACCTGGAGATCGGCGGTGCGGTCCGCAGGGTGGTCGTCTACGGCAGCAAGGCCGGCATGTTCTACGTACTCGACCGGGTCACCGGCGAGCCGGTGCACGGCATGACCGAACGCCCGGTGCCGCAGGACCCGCGGCAGCAGACCTGGCCGACCCAGCCGTTCCCCGGCGGCGAGCCGTTCGTCCCGCAGCAGTTCCCGAGCGACGGCGACAGCACCAGGCCGGTGCCGTTCTACCCGCAGGGCGCGATCTTCACCCCGGCGTGGGACCGGGCCACGATCATCTTCCCCGGCGCGGTCGGCGGCGGTAACTGGGCCTACGACTCGTTCAGCCCGGACACCGGGTACGTCTACGTCGGCTACAGCCTCATCGACACCGCCTACTCCAACGCGGACGGCGGGCGGGTGAACACCGCCCGTCCCGCCGGCGAGTACCTCAGCGGCGGGCTGGCGGCGGTCGACCCGCGCACGAACACGGTGGCGTGGCGGAAGGCCAGCAAGTGGTGGCTGTCACTCGGCACCGGGGTGCTGAGCACGGCGGGACGGCTCATCTTCCAGGGGCGGCCGGACGGCACGCTCTCGGCGATGGATGACGCGACCGGCGACGAGCTGTGGACCTGGCAGTGCGGCGCGGGAGCCAACACGAACCCGATCAGCTACGAGGTTGACGGCGAGCAGTACATCGCGATCCTGGCGGGCGGCGAATGGGAGCCGCTCGGACCGCTCACCCCCTACGGAGACAGCCTGTGGGCGTTCAAGCTCGGCGGCACCGTGGGCCAGGCCGCCGCGCCGCCCGCGCCGCCGACGCGCAACCCGATCACGAGCCCGCCGGTGGCCGGGTCGGCGGCCGGCGACACGGTCACGCTCGGCCGGGTCTGGAACGCGGCCGCGGGCGCGCCGGGCGGCACGGAGAACACCGTGGCCCAGAACGCCATGGCCCCGCAGGCGCTCACTGTCCCGGTCGGTACCACGGTCACGTTCACCAATCCGGCCGGCAACTCCTTCGCGCACGGCGCGGTGTCGTTCTTCGAGTACGAGTTTGACACCGGGTTGCTGATGCCCGGGCAGTCGTTCCAGCACACGTTCGCGACCGCGGGCGAGTACTTCTTCAACGACCCGGTCTTCCCGCAGAACACCGGCAAGATCGTCGTGCAGTGATACGGGCAGGACGGGAGAGGCACAGGCCGTTCTGATATATCAGCGGAGGTCGGTGAGCACGGCGGCCAGCGTGGCATCGTCGGCCAGGATGCCGGCCTCCGGACGGCCCAGGCCGTTCAGCACGACGAACCGGCTGCCGTCGCGGAACTTCTTGTCCCGCAGCCACGCCTTGCGCAGGTCCGTAAGGTCGAAGCGGCCCCGCACCGGCAGGCCCAGGCTGGCCAGCAAGTTCTGGTGCAGGTCCACCAGGTCGTCGCCGATCCGGCCCTGGCGGCGGGCGAGGTACGCCGCGGCCAGCATGCCCAGTGCGGTGGCCTCGCCGTCGTCAGCCGCATCCGGACCGCTGACCTGCTCGATCGCGTGGCCGAAGGTGTGGCCGTAGTTCAGGTGCAAACGATCGCCGCGCTCGCGTTCGTCGCGGCCGACGATGTCCGCCTTGACCTGCACGCTGCGGGTGACCAGGCGGGTCAGCGTGTCCGCCTCGCCTGACGCCAGCTCGGCCGCCCGGTCGGCGAGCAGGGACACCAGGTCACAGCCGCTGATCAGGGCGTGCTTGACGGCCTCGGCCAGGCCGGCCCGGTACTCCGGCCGGCCGGGGGCCGTCGTCACGTCGGCGACCACGGCCACCGGCTGGTGCACGATGCCGAGCAGGTTGCGGCCCTGCGGCAGGTTCAGTGACGCCTTGCCGCCGACCGCGGAGTCGGCCTGCGCGGCCAGCGTGGTCGGCACCAGGGCCAGCGGCATGCCGCGGTTGTAGGTGCTGGCCGCGAAGCCGGCGATGTCGCAGACCACCTCGCCGCCGACGCCGACGATCAGGTCGTCCTTGTGCACCGCCAGCTCAGCGAGCTCGCCCGCCACCCTGGCCACCGCGCTCAGGTCCTTGGCCCCTTGGCGCTGCGATACCTCGACCTGATGCACGCGCAGGTCACGGGCGCGGAGCCCGTCAGCCACCGCGGCGGCCGCGGCGCCGTCACCGGCCGCGGCGATCAGCACCGCGGTCCTGGCGTACGGCAGCGCGGGCAGCAGCGCGCCGGCCTGCCCCAGCAGGCCGGTGCCGACGTGCACGTTGTAGGTACCGCCGGTGCAGGACACCAGGATCGTCGAGGTCCCTGGCGGCACGGCGGGCGCCTTGACCAGGTGCTCGATGACGTCCAGGCTGATCGCCTCGGGCCGGCGCCCGTCGGTCGCGACGGTCAGCGTCGCCACCGCGCCGTAGACGTCCAGCCTGCGCTGATATAGGCCATCCAGGCCGGGCCGGGCGAGCAGCGGCCGGTACTCGTCACCGGCGACCCGCTGCATGGCCTGCTGGTAGCCGACCTGCAGGTAGACGACATCGGCCTTCTTGAGCATCGCCTGGGTGCCCGCGTGCTCGGGGGCACCGCCGCCGAGGGCGAGCACCGCGTCGGGGCCGTCAAGCAGCTCCGCGATCACCTCGTGCTCAAGCGCGCGGAACGCCGGCTCGCCGTCTTCGGCGAAGATATGCCTGACCTGACGTCCTGAGCGCTGCTCGATGACCAGGTCACTGTCGACGAACGGCAGGCCGAGCCGGTCCGCGAGCTGCCGGCCGATCGTGGTCTTGCCGGCTCCCATGAAGCCGACGAGGACGATCACGGCGCGTTGGCCTTGTCGCCCGCGTCCTCGGCGGCCAGCTCGGCAATCGCTTGCAGCGCGAGCTGGTACGACACGAAGCCGAACCCGGCGATGACGCCGTTGGCCACCGCGGTCAGCACCGATTCCCGGCGGAAGGGTTCGGTCGCGGCGCGGGCGGCCACGTTGGACAGGTGCACCTCGATCAGCGGCGCGGTACGCATCTTGACCGCGTCCATCAGGGCGTACGAGTAGTGCGTGAACGCGCCGGCGTTGAGCACCACGGGGATCCGCCCGTCCGCCGCCTCGTGCACCCAGCCGATCAGCTCGGCCTCGCTGTCGGTCTGCCGGACGTCCACGTGCAGGCCGAGGTTGCGGCCGGTGGACCGGCACAGCTCGACGAGGTCGTCGTAGCTGTTCTTGCCGTAGATGCCCGGCTCGCGCTTGCCGAGGCGGCCGAGGTTAGGGCCGTTGAGCACGAGAACCTGCGTGATCACCTGGATACCTCCCGGTAGGCCTGCCACAGCAGTTCTTCATCTGGGCTGTCGAGGATGGCCGGAGCGGCGAGGCCGTCGAGGATGACGAACCTGAGCCGCGCGCCGCGGGCCTTCTTGTCGATGCCCATCGAGTCGCGCAGTTCCGGCCACCCCCCTGGCCGGTAGACGGTCGGCAGGCCGACGCTAGCCAGGATGGCGCGGTGCCGTGACGCCGTCTGCTCGTCCAGCCGGCCGGCGCTCCTGGCCAGCTCGGCGGCGTAGACCATGCCGATGGCGACCGCGTCGCCGTGCCTGAACGTGTAGTTTTCTATGCGCTCGATGGCGTGGCCGAGGGTGTGCCCGTAGTTCAGCATCTCGCGCGGGCCGGCTTCTTTGAGATCGTTTGCGACGACCTCCGCCTTGACCTTGATGGCGCGTTCGATGAGCTCGCGGGAGTGCCGGCCGTGCGGGACGGTGGCGCCACCTGGGTCGCTCTCCACCAGGTCGAGGATCTTCGGGTCAGCGATGAAGCCGGCTTTGATGACCTCGGCCATCCCGCTGACGTAGTCCGGTTTCGGCAGCGTCTCGAGGGTGGCCAGGTCGGCCAGCACGCCGGCTGGCGGATGAAAGGCGCCGACGAGGTTCTTGCCTTCCGGGATGTCGATCGCGGTCTTGCCGCCGATCGCCGCGTCCGCCATGCCGAGCACCGTGGTCGGCACCAGCACGAACTTGACCCCGCGGAGCCAGGTCGCGGCGACGAATCCGGCCAGGTCGGTGGCCGCTCCCCCGCC
>Ga0126381_100005303_pt1 | contig 14159 bp, 3 predicted proteins | sample PanSoiMetPlot_28_FD_96465 | JGI IMG/M metagenome (GOLD analysis project Ga0126381, IMG submission 96465) | Tropical forest soil microbial communities from Panama - MetaG Plot_28 | ecosystem: Environmental > Terrestrial > Soil > Tropical forest > Bulk soil | place: Panama | collected 2016-02-17
CGAATCAAACCCCAGCTCCCGGAACGCCCGCCCGGCCGCGATCCCCTCAGCCCCCGACATCCCCAGCACCAGCGCCGCCTGCCCCAGCACCACCTCCCGCACCACCTGATCCCGGTCAGCCTCCGGCAGCGTGGCCAGCCGGGCTCCGAGCGAACTCCCGCTGACCGCACTGGCCTGCCCGGCGGTACGGCGGCCCGCACGGCGGACCAGTCCGGACAGCAGCGGCGGCAGCCCTTCACCGCGGTTGCGCAGGGCACCAAAGTCCAGCGGCGTCGGCACCAGCAGCGCATCACCATCGGCAACGCCGGCGTCGAGCAGCGCGATGCCCAGCTCATCCCCGATCAGCCCGAACCCGTCCCTGGCCAGGCGCCGCCGGTCGGCTTCCGCGAGCTGGCCGGCCATCCCGCTGGACTGTTCCCAGGCCCCCCACGCCAGCGACACCCCCGCCAGCCCCAGATCACGGCGATGAGCCGCCAGCCCGTCCAGGAACGTGTTCGCCGCCGCGTAATTCCCCTGCCCCGCGCTGCCGGTCACCCCGGCCACCGAGGAGAACAGCACGAACATCGACAGATCAAGATCCCTGGTCAGCTCGTGCAGGAACCAGGCCCCGTCTGCCTTGGCGCGCATCACCGCGTCCAGGCGCGCCCTGGTCAGCGACCCGATCATCCCGTCGTCGAGTTTCCCGGCCGTGTGCACCACGCCACGAAGCGGAGCACCGGCCGGTATCGCCCCGACGATTCGCGCCAGCCCGGCCCGGTCCGCCACGTCACACGCGACCACCCGGACGCTAGCGTCCAGCGCAGCCAGCCCGGCGGTCAGCTCGGCCATGCCCGGGGCGCTCATCCCGCGCCTGGAGGCGAGGATCAGGTTACGCGTCCCGTGTACTCCCGCCAGATGCCGGGCCACGAGCTGGCCAAGGGCTCCGGAGGCACCGGTGATCAGCACCGTGCCCTCCCGGGCGGGCGGAGCCGGGATGGTGAGGACCACCTTGCCGATATTGCGGGCCTGGCTCAGATACCGGAACGCCTCGGGCGCCCGGCGCACGTCCCAGCATGTGACCGGCAGCGGACTAAGCGTCCCGTCCGCGAACAGGCCGCTCAAGACGGCGAGCATCCGCCCGATCCGGTCCGGCGGCAGGTCATTCAGGTCGAACGCCTGATACGCGATCTGGTACGACTGCGCGACCTCGGCGGGATCGCGGATGTCGGTCTTGCCCATTTCCACGAACCGGCCCCCGGTCGCCAGGCGGAGGGAGGCGTCCACGAACTCGCCCGCCAGCGAATCCAGCACTACGTCGATCCCGCGCCCGGCGGTTGCCGCCAGGAATTTGTCCGCGAACTCCACTGTCCGCGACGACGCCAGGTGTGAACTATCCAGGCCCAGCTGGTGCAGCACGGACCATTTTCCCGGGCTGGCCGTTCCGTAGACCTCGGCGCCTAGATGACAGGCCAGCTGGACCGCGGCCATTCCCACGCCGCCGGCGGCGGCGTGGATCAGGACGGACTCCCCAGCCTCCAGATGCGCAAGGTCCACCAGCGCGTAATAGGCAGTCAGGAACACTACTGGCGCGGCCGCGGCCTGGGCCAGCGACCAGCCGGCCGGCACGGGCGCCAGGAGCCGCGCATCTGTCACAGCGACCGGCCCGAACGATCCGGAGAACAGGCCCATCACCGCATCGCCAACGGCCAGGCCCAGCACATCCGGACCGGTTTCCAGCACGATCCCCGCGCCTTCCAGGCCCAGCAGCCCGGCGTCGCCCGGATACATGCCGAGCACGTTCAGGACATCGCGGAAATTCACCCCGGCGGCCTGAACTCGCACTCGGACCTGGCCGGCGGCCAGCGGATGGCTTCCGTCATCGCTTCCGGCCAGGTGTATGTTGTCGAGACTCCCCCGGTCGGTAACCGACAGTCGCCATCCGCCTGTACCAGGTACGGGCAGGGCCGCCGCGGGGGAGGCCGTGGCGCGCGTCAGCCGTGGTACGCGGAGCTGCCTGCCGCGGATGGCGAACTCCGGTTCGTCCAGCCCGGCCCCGGCGATGATGAGGTCGCCGGCACCGTCGAGCTCGTCGGTATCGGCCAGGACCAGCCGGCCCGGGTTCTCCGCCTGCGCGGCTCGCACCAGGCCCCAGGCGGACGTGCCGGTCACCTCCACGTGCACACCGGGCCCGGCATCGACCGCCCGCCGGGTGACCAGGATCAGCCGGGCGGCAGCCAGGGTTTCCTCGGCCAGCCAGCCCTGAATCAATCCCAGCACCGCGACCGCTACCTCCCGTGCGGCGCTGGTCACATCACCAGCCAGGTCACCGGGATCGGCCGCGCCGCCAGGCCCGCAGCAGGCGATCACCTCGTCAGGGGCTCGCGCCCCGGCCGCGACCGCGGCCGTCAGGTCCGCCAGCCCGGCATAGCGCACCGCGCCGGGCACCGTCAGCCCGGCATCGGCACCCAGCACCGCCCGCTGCCGGCCCGCACTCCGGGCCGGCCCGGCCTCCCCGGCGGGAACCCACTCCACACGGAACAAGGCATCTCTGACAGCCTCCCCACCGCCCGCCAGGTGGGTGTCGGGGAGGGCCCGCAAGACCAGCGATCCGATGGTGACGACCGGATCCCCGTAGGGATCGGCCACAGTCACCGACACACCCGGCCCGCCAGGGACCGGGGCGATCCGCACCCGGGCCGCCGCCGCGCCGGCCGCATGCACCTCCACGTCGGTCCACGCGAACGGCAGCTCAGCGGCGCTGGGGCCGGCCGCCACGCCGATCGCGTGCAGCGCGGCATCCAGCAGCGCCGGGTGAATCCCGAACCCGGTCACCGGTATGTCCTCGGGCAGCTCCACCTCGGCGAACACGTCCTCGTCCCGCCGCCAGGCCCGCACCAGCCCGCGGAACGCCGGCCCGTACTCCAGCCCCGCCCCGGCCAGCCCGGGGTAGAACCCGGTCAGGTCCAGCTCCACCGCTCCGGCCGGCGGCCACTGCCGCAGGCTCGCCGCATCAGCCGCATCGGCCGCGGTAGCCGGGGCCAGCATCCCGGTCGCGTGCCGGGTCCACAGTCCGTCCGAGACAGCGTCCTCCGGCTGGGCGTAGACGCTCACCGGCCGCCGCCCGCCTTCATCAGGAGCATCGGCCATCACCTGGACCCGGACCCCGCAACGGTTCGGCAGCACCAGCGGGACCTCGATAACCAGCTCCTCGACCCGGCCGCACCCGGCCGCGTCCCCGGCCCGCACCGCCATCTCCGCCAGAGCCGCCCCCGGAACCAGCACCTGTCCGGCCACCACGTGGTCGGCCAGCCATGGCTGGCCCGCCACCGACAGCCGGCCGGTCAGCACCACTCCTCCGGTCCCGGGCAGCTCCACCGCCGCCCCCAGCAGCGGATGACCAGCCGCCGCCTGCCCCAGCCCTGCCGCATCAGCCCGCCTTGCCGCTCCGTCCAGCCAGAAGCGCTGACGCTGGAACGCGTACGTCGGCAGGTCGACCCGGCGGGCAGCGGATCCGGCATAGAAGCCAGCCCAGTCCACCGGCGTCCCTCGCACGCACGCGCCGGCCGCCGCCAGCACAGCGGTGCGGGCCTCATCCTGGCCTCGGCGCATCACCGCGACCCACGCCTCATCCAGGCCGGGATCATGCGCGCCAGCCGCCAGCACCGGGTCCGGACCCACTTCGAGGAAAGTGCGGACCCCAGCGGCCCGCAGCGCCCGCGCCGCGGCGGCGAACCTGACCGGCTCGCGGACATGCCGGACCCAGTACTGCGCGGTGGTGATCTCATCGCCGGCCAGTTCCCCGGTCAGCGCCGAGACCACCGCGATGGCCGGTGCGTGGTAGGTCACCGAGTCCAGCACCGCGGCGAAACCAGGCAGCATCGGATCCATCAGCGGGGAATGGAATGCATGGGAGACCCGCAACGACCGGGTCCGTGCTCCCGCCGAGCCAAGCTCAGCCGCGGCCGCCGTCACGGCCGGCCCGAATCCCGAGATCACCACCGCTTCCGGGCCGTTGACCGCGGCGATCACCGCACCGGGATGACGATCCAGGACCTGGCCGACCACGTCCTCGCCAGCAGCTACCGCGACCATCGCCCCCCCTGGCGGCAGTGCGGCCATCAGCATCCCCCGCGCCGCCACCACCTTGCACGCGTCTGCCAGCGACCACACCCCGGCCAGAAACGCCGCGGTCACCTCGCCGATGGAATGACCCGCGACCAGATCTGGCGTGACCCCCCACGAACCCAGCAACCGGGCCGCGGCCACCTGGACCGCGAACAACCCCGCCTGCGCCCATTGCGTCTGATCCAGCCCGTCCCCGGCGGCGATCACCTCCGCCACCGACGCGCCCAGGTGTTCTTGCAGGCCTGCGCATACCTCGTCAAAGGCCTGCGCGAACACCGGGAACTCCGCGTACAGGCCACGCCCCATCCCGGCCCGCTGAGAGCCCTGCCCGGTGAACACCAGGGCAACCTTCCCGCCCCTGTCCGCCGCACCGGTGACTACTCCGGGCCGATCCTCCCCCGCCGCCACCGCCATGAGCCCCGCGACCAGTTCCTGCCGGTCCGCACCGGTGATCACGGCCCGGTGCTCAAGTACCGACCGGGTCGCCGCCAGCGACCAGCCCACATCTACGGCCGTCGGCCCGGACCGGTCGGCCAGGTGCCGCGCCAACCGCCCGGCCTGCTCCCGCAGGCCGGGCCCGGACCGGGCCGATACCAGCCAGGCCGCCACCGGTGGAGCCGACCCGTCACCGTCCGCGCCTGCGCCGTCCCTGTCGCCGGCTTGCGGTTCGGCCACGATAACGTGAGCGTTAGTCCCGCTGAACCCGAACGAGGACACCCCAGCCCGGCGCGGCCGCCCGTTCTCGGCGGGCCAGGGAACCGGCTCGGGCACCAGCCGCACCGTGCCGGAATCCCAGTCCACGTGCAATGATGGCTCGTCAAGGTGCAGCGTGGCCGGGACCACCCCATGCGCCATGGCGGCTACCATCTTGATGATCCCGGCCACTCCGGCCGCGGCCTGGGTGTGGCCGATGTTGGACTTGACTGATCCCAGCCAGAGTGGCCGGCCGGCGGGCCGGCCGTGTCCGTAGGTCGCGATCAGCGCCTGCGCCTCGATCGGGTCCCCCAGTACGGTACCGGTCCCGTGACCTTCCACCACGTCCACTTCACCGGGGGTCAGGCCCGCGCTGCCCAGCGCGGCCATGATCACCCGCTGCTGCGAGGGCCCGTTCGGCGCGGTCAGGCCATTTGACGCTCCGTCCTGATTGACCGCGCTGCCCGCCACCACCGCCAGGACCCGGTGCCCGTTGCGGCGCGCGTCGGCCAGCCGCTCCAGCACCACCACCCCGGCGCCCTCGCTCCACGCGGTCCCGTCGGCGGCCTGGGCGTACGATTTGCACCGGCCGTCCGCGGCCAGCCCGCGCTGCCGGGAGAAGTCGATGAACGACACCGGGGTCGCCATCACCGTCACCCCGCCGGCCAGTGCCAGGTCGCACTCCCCCGCCCGCAGCGCCTGGCCCGCCAGGTGCACCGCCACCAGCGACGACGAGCACGCCGTATCGACCGTCACCGCCGGTCCCTCCAGGCCCAGCACATAGGAGACCCGGCCCGAGACCACTGCCCCGGACCCGCCCGTGCCCAGGTACCCTTCTACTCCCGGCGGTATCTCACCGGCCGACAACCCAACCCCGTAATCGTGGTACATCAGCCCGGCGAACATTCCGGTGCGGGATCCGCCTAGCCCGGCCGGGTCGATCCCGGCGTCTTCCAGTGCCTCCCATGATGTCTCCAGCAGCAGCCTCTGCTGCGGGTCCATCGCCAGCGCCTCCCGCGGGCTGATCCCGAAGAACCCCGCGTCGAACTCCGCGGCGTCATACAAGAACCCGCCGTGGCGGGTATAGCTCTTGCCGGCCGCCTCCGGGTCGGGGTCATACACGCTGGGGTCCCAGCCCCGGTCCGCGGGGAATTCCCCGATTGCGTCCTGTCCGGCCGCGACCAGTTCCCACAGCTGCTCCGGCGAGGTGACCCCGCCGGGGTACCGGCATCCCATCCCGACGATCACCACTTGATCCCCGGTAATGGCGGGGGTCCGCTGCGGGACCGCGCCTGGCCCGGTCGCCTGGCCCGCCAGCCCGGCCAGCACGAATCCGGCTAGCGCGGCCGGGGTCGGGTAGTCGAAGACCAGCGTGGCGGGCAGCCGCAGCCCGGTCGCCACCGCGAGCTGATTACGGAACTCCACCGCGGTCAGCGAGTCGAACCCCAGCTCGCGGAAGGACTGGGTGCCGTCTACCGTTCCTGCTCCCGCCATCCCCAGCACCGCGGCCGCCTGAGCTAGCACCAGTTCCCGTACCGCTGCCGCCTGGGCCGCCGCCGGCAGCGCGGCCAGCCGCCCGGCCAGGGCGCCACCCCGCCCGGCCGCGGGCCGCGCTGGGCGGGCCAGCCCGGACAGCAACGTCGGCACCGGCCCGCCGCGGCCCGCCAGCAGCCCCGCATCAAGCAAGGCGGCTACTACGAGCGGCCGGCCCGCGGCCACCCCGGCATCCAGCAGCGCCAGTCCTTCCTGGTCGCCCAGCGCCCCGAACCCCTCCCGCGCCATCCGGGCCCGGTCCGCTCCCGCCAGCCGCCCCGCCATCCCGGCCGCGTGCGCCCACGGCCCCCACGCCACCGACGTCCCGGCCAGCCCCTTCTCCTGTCGCCACGACGCCAGCGCGTCAAGGAAACAGTTCGCCGCCGCATAATTCGCCTGCCCCGCGCCGCCCGCCACCCCCGCCACCGAGGAGAACAGCACGAACCAGGCCAGGTCCATCTCCCGGGTCAGCTCATGCAGATGCCACGCGCCGGCCACCTTGGGCCGCAGTACCGCATCGACCTGCGCCACGGTCAGCGCCCCGGTCACCCCGTCATCGACTACGCCCGCCGCGTGCACCACCCCACGCAACGGCGCGGCAGCCGGCACCGCCGCGATCACCTGCGCGACCCCGGCCCGATCCGCCGCATCACAGGTCACCATCCGGACCTGTGCGCCCAGCCCGGCCAGCCCGGCCGCCAGCCCGGCCGCTCCCGCCGCTTCTGGCCCCCGTCGTGAGACCAGTACCAGGTGACCGGTTCCCCGCTTAGCCGCATGCACGGCCACCAGCCCGCCCAGCGCTCCCGGCGCCCCCGTCACCAGCACCGTCCCGTCCTGGCCGGCCGCGAGTACCCCGCCGCCATCACCTGCCGCGGCCCGCGCCAGCCTCGGCACCAGCACTCGCCCGGCCCGCACCGCGAATTCCGGTTCACCCAGCCCAGCACCCGCCGCTACCAGCCCGCCGGCCCCGGCCAGCTCATCAACGTCAGCCAGCACCAGCCGCCCCGGATTCTCCGTACCCGCCACTCGGACCAGTCCCGACGCTGGCGCCCCGGCCAGCTCCACCCCAGCGCCCCCGCCCGCGTCGGCCGCCCGCCTGGTCACCATCACCAGTCGTGACCCCGCCAGCGCATCGGCGGCCAGCCACTGCTGTACCAGCCCGAGCACCGCCACCGCTACATCACGCGCCGCCTCGGCCGGGCTGCCTCCTTCTTCTTCGCCGGCCGGGTACCCGGTCCCGCCCGGCACACAGCACGCCACCACCACGTCGGGTACCGGCGCGCCGCCGGCCACCGCCGCGATCAGATCCCCCAGCTCCTCGTACTCCGCCGCGCCGGGCACTCCCAGGCCTCCGTCCCAGCCCACCACCGCCCGCCGCTCCCCGCCGGGCCCCCTGGCCTCCGCCCGCACCCACTCCACTCCGAACAGCCCCTCCCGCACCACCCTGTCCATCTCGCTGTCAGCACCAGGCGACAGTTCCCGCAACATCAGCGACCCGACCGACATCACCACCTCGCCAGCCCCGTCCGCCAGCACGATCGACCACCCGCGGCTCCCGGCCAGCCGCCGCGCCATCACCCGAGCCGCCACCGCGCCGACCGCACCCGCTACCACATCACCCCAGGCAAACGGCACCTCAAGCTGATCACCACGGTCACCCGCCCCCAAGCCGGTCACGTGCAGCGCGGCATCAAGCAGCGCCGGGTGCACCCCGAACCCTCCGGCCGGGGTCCCTTCCGGCAAGGCGACCTCCGCGAACACTTCCTGCTCCCGCCGCCACGCCGCCCGCACCCCCTGGAATACCGGCCCGTACCCGAACCCTTCTTCCGCCAGCTCCGCGTAGAACCCCTCCAGATCCACCGGCACCGCCCCGGCCGGCGGCCACACCTGCAACCCCGCATCACCAGCCGCGCCTTCGCTCCCCGCGACCAGCACTCCCGCCGCATGGCGTGTCCACGGGATATCCGCCGCGGCCTTCGCCGGGCGGGAATAGAACACCACCGGACGACACCTGGCCTCGTCCGCGGCACCCACGACAAGCTGGATCGAAATCGCGTCGTCCGCGGTGAGAACCAGCGGAGCCTCCAGGGTCAGTTCCCTGACCACGGCGCAGCCGACCTCATCCCCGGCCCGGACCGCCAGGTCGACGAAGGCCGTCCCCGGCAGCAGGATCCGGCCCGCGATCACGTGATCAGCCAGCCATGGCTGAGCCGCCAGCGACAACCGCCCGGCCAGCACCAGCCGGCCGTCTTCGGCCAGCGACACCGTCGCGCCAAGCAGCGGGTGGCCGGGCGAGCCCAGCCCCAGATCCTCCGCCCGCCCTGGCACCGCAGGACTCAGCCAGTACCGCTGACGCTGGAACGCGTACGTCGGCAGGTCAACACGGACGGCGCCGGATCCACGGTAGAACCCGGCCAGGTCCAGCCGACCGCCGCGGACATACGCGCGCGCCACCGAGGTCATCAGCTGCTGGGCTTCGGGCCGGCCTGGCCGCAGCGACGGCACGGTCAGGATCTCGTCCTCGTTGCCGGCCAGGCATTCCTGCACCATGGCGCTGAGCACGCCATCCGGGCCGAGCTCGACAAAGGTCCGTACGCCGTACGAATAAAGCCGCTCGATCCCGTCGCGGAATCGCACGGTCTCCCGTACGTGACGGATCCAGTAGTCCGGCGAGCACAACTCCTCCGCGCTGGCCAGGGCACCGGTCAGGTTGGACACCACGGGGATGCCCGGCGCGGAGAAGGACATTGTCTCCGCCACCCAGCGGAATTCAGTGAGCATCGCATCCATGCGGGGAGAATGGAACGCATGTGATACCTTCAGCCGCCGCGTCTTGCGCCCCTGCTCGCTCAGCCGGGCGGCGATCTCCAGCACCGCCTCCTCGTCACCGGACAGCACGATGGACGACGGGCCGTTAATGGCGGCTATGCTCACGAACGCTTCACGGCCCGCCAGCATCGGCATGACTTCGTCCTCGGTAGCTTGCACGGCTACCATCGCGCCACCGCTGGGAAGTTCCTGCATAAGGACGCCGCGGGAGGCGACCAGCGAGCAGGCGTCGTCGAGCGAGAGCACGCCGGCCACATGAGCCGCGACAAGCTCACCGATCGAATGACCCATGACGAAGTCCGGCCGGAACCCCCAGGACTCCACCAGACGGCACAGCGCTGTCTCGACAGCGAACAACGCGGGCTGTGTGTAGGAGGTCTCGCCGAGGAGCGCCGGCTGCTCGAAGATCACCTCGCGCAGCGGCTGATCGAGGCCTCGGTCCAGATAGGCACACACCTGGTCGAAAGCATCAGCGAAGACAGGGAACTCGCCATACAGCTCCCTCCCCATTGCCACCCGCTGACTACCCTGGCCGGTAAAGAGGAAAGCGACTTTGCCGCCCGGTACCACCGTCCCGCGGACCAGGCCGGCCGCATCCTGTCCGCGGGCGAGCGCGGTGAGGGCACCGGCGAACTCCGCTTCCGATCTCGCGAGTACTACAGCCCGCTGGTTGAGAGCCGAGCGAGTTGTCGCCAGCGAGTAGCCCACGTCGGCCGACCGCAGTCCTGGCCGGGCGGCAGCGAACGAAACCAGGCGGGCGGCCTGGTCGGCGAGCGCCTCCGCGGAGCGCGCCGAGACGACCCAGGGCAGCAGGGAGGTGAGCGCGCCGCCGGCCGGCACCGATCGCTGGTCCGCGGCGCGGCCGTCGTCCCCGGCGGGCGCCTGCTCAAGGATCATATGAGCATTCGTGCCGCTGATCCCGAACGACGACACGGCTGCGCGGCGCGCGCGTCCGGCTTCAGGCCAGGGAGTAGCCGCGGTCAGCAGCGATACCGTCCCGCGGCCCCAGTCGACATGCGGTGTCGGCTCGTCTATGTGCAAGGACTTAGGCAGCACGCCGTGACGCATGGCCATGACCATTTTGATCACTCCGGCCACGCCGGCGGCTGCCTGACTGTGCCCGATATTCGACTTGATCGATCCAAGCAGCAGCGGGCGTTCAGCCGGATGTTCCTGGCCATACGTAGCGATCAGCGCATTTGCCTCCACGGGGTCGCCGAGCGATGTGCCGGTGCCGTGCGCCTCCACCGCGTCCACGTCACCCCCGGCGAGACCCGCATTGGCCAGCGCCTGGCGGATGACGGCTTGCTGGGCCAGCCCGCTGGGGGCGGTCAGGCCATTGCTGGCGCCATCAGAATTGATCGCGGACCCACGTATGATCCCCAGGACGCGATGTTCGTTCCTGACGGCGTCGGACAGCCGCTCAAGTACGACCAGGCCAACACCCTCGGACCATCCGGTGCCATCGGCTGCCGCGGAGAATGCCTTGCACCGTCCGTCGGGGGAGAGCCCGCGCAGGCGGCTGAAGGCGACGAATGTCCCGGGCGTGGCCATCACGGCGACGCCGCCCGCGATTGCCAGCCGGCATTCACCGCGCTGCAGCGCCTGGGCGGCGAGGTGCATGGCGACCAGCGAACTCGAGCATGCGGTGTCCACCGTCACCACCGGCCCGTGAAGCCCCAGCGCGTAGGCGATCCGCCCTGACATCACGCTGGTCGTGTTGCCGGTTAGCAGGTAGCCTTCTGTGCCTTCGGGTGCTTCGTGCAGCCGGGGACCATACTCCTGCGGCTCGGCACCGACGAAAACGCCTGTCTGGCTCCCGCGCAGCGCGGCCGGGTCTACGCCGGCATGCTCAAGGGCCTCCCACGAGGCTTCAAGCAGCAAGCGCTGCTGGGGGTCCATCGACACGGCCTCGCGCGGCGAGATGCCGAAGAAGGCCGGATCGAAGTACGGCGCGTCGTCGAGAAAGCCGCCGCAGTTGGCATACGTCTTCCCGTGACTGTGCGGGTCCGCGTCGAAGATGGATCCCAGATCCCAGCCCCGGTCCCCGGGGAAAGGCGAGATGACGTCCCGCTCGTCGGCGACGACTCGCCAGAGATCCTCAGGCGAGCGAACGCCGCCGGGATACCGGCAGCTCATGCCGACGATCGCCAGCGGTTCCTCGGCCGTGACAGCCTGCGGCACCAGTACGTCCGCCACCGGCTCCAGTCCGCACACGACGGCCACCAGATGCCCGGTCAAGGCGGCCACGCTCGGGTATTCGAACACCACTGTCACAGGAAGGGATATCCCGGTCGACTGGGTCAGCCGGCGATGCAGCTCGACACCACCGAGCGAGTCGAGTCCGAGTTCGCGAAACGGCCGTTCCGGATCAGGGAAGCGAGACTCCGCCCCGAAGTCAGGCTCCGTTCCCTTGATATCGCGAAGTATATCGACAACATGTGTCCGGACTGTATCCAGCAATAGCGAAGCGATCTCCGCTTCAGAAAGGCCAGCGAACCTCACCCGGCGCTCCAGCTCCAGATAGTGGAAATTCCCCGTCTTCGCCGAGGAATTGGGGGTTTGCATCCGCCGTCCGACGGAGCTTCAACTGCGAAACCGTCACGATCTCCCCGCCCTCGCGTCACCGCCCTCGCGCATACACAATATGCCAGGACAAGGCAGGCGTACTAGAGGTTCCATACCTTAGAAAACGGGCAGTCGACAATTAATGATCCGCATGATAAGGGCCTCGAGCTGTTTTCCCAAACGTCGGGACTCCCTCCTGAATTTTGCCCGGTTAGCTATCTACAGGACATAGGATGCAACGCTAGTATAGGGCTTGCCGACGTTACCCTAAAGCTTCCGATATCCGGTGTCCGGCCTGCTTAATGAAGTTGCGCCCCAGGTGATTCAGGTAGGGGTGCTCGCTGACGTCAGTGAAAGGGGATTTGCGATGCGGGATCTGACGGGCAAAGTCGCGGTGGTCACCGGGGCGGCCAGCGGCATCGGCCTGTCGCTGAGCCGGCGCCTCGGCGCGGAGGGGATGAAGGTGATGATGGCCGACATGGAAGAGGAGGCGTTGGCGACTGCCGCCCGCGACCTGGCCGCGGAGGGTATCACCGTGGCCACCGCGGTAACCGATGTCAGTGACGCCGATTCGGTCGATGCCCTCGCTGATGCCACACTTGAGCGTTTCGGGGCTGTGCATGTGGTCTGCAACAACGCTGGGGTGAGCCGGGGCGGACTGACATGGCAGGTCCCGCTGCCGGTGTGGAACTGGATCGTGGGCGTCAACTTGTTCGGCATCGTGAACGGGATCAGATCGTTCGTCCCGATTCTTATCGGTCAGGGCGAAGGCCACATCGTGAATACCGCGTCGATCGCTGGACTGCTGGCCCATCCGCTGACCGGTCCCTACGATGCGACCAAGCACGCCGCGGTTGCGATATCGGAGTCTCTCTATCACGAGTTCGCGGCCATCGGCTCGCCGGTCGGCGTCTCGGTGCTGTGCCCCGGGGTCGTGCGCAGCAACATCCACATGGCGAAACGCAATTGGCCTGCCCGGTATGGCCAGTGGCCCGCAGTGGAAGACCCGCCGCAGATTGCGCAGTGGCGCCAGCAGGCGGCCGCTCTCATCGAAGGCGGGCCTGACCCGGCGATCATCGCGACGGCTGTACGGGACGCCATCGTCGAGAACAAGTTCTGGATTCTCACCCACCCTGAGTTCACCAGCGCCATCGTCAACAGATACCGCTGGGCCGCCAAGGGGCGCAATCCCCAGGTGCCGGCCGCATCGCGCCGGCGTCGCCCCGCACTTCAGCCGTGGAGGCGATGACGTCGCTTGTTCAAGCGCGGAGCCGCATCACTCGAACGCAGGGCTGAATCATCAGCTTGGCTGCTATCGTGGGTGGCGTCGCGGTCATCGCGTGTCCGCGATTTCAGCCGGAGCCGGCGACAACCTCGGCTGGCTCATTAACCTCATCAGCAGGACCCGCCTTGTCCGGCTCTTCAGACGCGGGTCCCGCGGGCTGAGCGGGGACCGTAAGTCCGGGAACGGTCAGCTCCGGCACTACCTTGACGGCCTCAAGAGCCGATTCGATCGCCTCGGCCAGCGTCGGGGAAATGATGTCATCGAAATCCATCTTCGTAACGACAACATCAGGGTTGGTCGGCAGCGTACCGGTCGTGAACACCGCATTCCCGCAGCCCGCGTTCTGCAAGATCGACGCCTCATCGTCAGTAATCTCCCGGCTGAGGACCAGCGAAAATTTATACCCCACCGACCATCACCTCTCAAGGTGTTCAGTCATTTCAAGACCACATTTCAGCCACAAAAGATGAGGCTTGCTGAACGAGAATACGGCAGCCGTCATCATGCGAGCAACGCAAACCACACGTAGCCTGCCCGGGCACGGATAACTCACATGCTCCAGGTCCGGAGGTGCGCTGGCGACCCCGGCGCTCCGTGTGGCCACGACATGACCGCACGCGCTTTGACTATGCGGGAAGTCGTACTTAAGGTGGGTTCCGCAAGAGAACAACAAACGATTGTTGCCGACGCCGTCGCCTCGCTTCTCCAAGAGTTCAAATTCCGGCGACTTCCCAGGTCTTCACTTTTTACGCTCGCCTGCTCTAACGTCTTGAGCTGACATTCAAGCTCTCTCCGGGATCGTTCAACGGCAGAACTTGCCCAGTTGATCACCCGGCGCGGGGGCGCGATATGGAAGCCACGACGAGGGGGGTGTCGAGGTCTGATGACCCATGCCTTCGTCCTTGCTCAAGGAGAACGTGCGTGGTATCGACATTGACCGAAGAGAAATACAGACGCCCCGTAACGCCAACCGAGTGGTGGAGGTCCGCTGTCTTCCCTTGGGCATGTCGAGGAGGTCCAGATCTGCGTCGAGGGCGATGGCGTCATCGATCCCTCCGCGCTGACCGCGGCCATCAGCACGGCATCGCAGGCGTGCCCCGGCGCGCGACTGGTGCGCCGCGGGCACCACTGGGTAGACAGCGGCACG
>Ga0126381_100005305_pt1 | contig 14158 bp, 21 predicted proteins | sample PanSoiMetPlot_28_FD_96465 | JGI IMG/M metagenome (GOLD analysis project Ga0126381, IMG submission 96465) | Tropical forest soil microbial communities from Panama - MetaG Plot_28 | ecosystem: Environmental > Terrestrial > Soil > Tropical forest > Bulk soil | place: Panama | collected 2016-02-17
CGCTTGATGACGGAGAGGGCGGTCCAGTCGCGCGCTTGGGCCAGGTCCAAACCGAGGAAGTAATCGTCGGCCACTTGGTCACGCGCCGGCAACACGGGCGGGAACGTTATCGACTGCACGCCATTTACCCTCCAGAACTTCAGACGGCGGCACATCCTGGAACGCTGCGTCTACTTCCACCGCGTTGAACAGGCCCGTTGACACGGACAGAAACTCACACTCGTACTCTTCACTGAACTTCACCGCCCCCATGCGCTGCCGCTCGCGCTCGAGGTAGTCCCTCTTGAGCCGGGGCACTTGCCAGCACGTTACCTTGGTCCGCGTCCAGCCCGTGCCTTCCGTCCAGGCTTCGTAGAACCAGCCCGAGGTGCCATGCGGCGTGCTGAGGGCGATGAGACGGCCATTCGAGGTTGCCAGCATCGGCGTTACCGTCACATAAACATCCGGACTGATGCGCGCCGCCTCATCGAGAATGATGGCGTCAACAGCACTGAAACACCTGATGGTTGATTCCGAGCCCGGCAACGCCAAGATGCGCGAGCCGTTGTCAAATTCCAACCCCGTCGCTGCGGATGAGCGGATGTCCGCATCCGCATAGCCAGCGCACAACCACGTCGCCGTCCGCACCAGCTCCTTGGCCTGGCGCTCGGCCCGGGCGACAACGAGGATGAGGCTGTCTTCCTGGAAGATCGCCAGGTGGAGGGCCGCTAGGGCTGCGGAAAGGGACTTGCCGGCTTGTCGGCTGCAACAGACCAAGTGCTCCTTGGCCTCAGACTCCAAGAGCGCCTTTTGCCAGCCATCAAGCTTGATGTTCGGATTAAGGCTTTCGGCGAACAGAGAGGGGCTAAGACGATAGGCCATTGTCAGCAGATCGGCTGCGCTCATAGAGCTCCTTGTAAGCCTTGGCCAAGGCTTCCTTGGCACCGGGAATATGGGCCACGCCTTCAATGGCCGCCAGCTGGATGTCGCCCAGACTGGGCCCCGACTGGAGCGGCTCGCCATCGTTGCCGGACAGCTCCACCGGCAACGCCGTCCGTCCCACCGTACGATTGAAGAACTCACGGATGGCGGCCAGGTCGCCGCCCTTGGCCTTCTCGTAAAGCGCCTGATAAACCTCCTCGACGTGCTCTTTCTTGGCACAAGCGAGCAGCTTGATCCGTAGCCGTTTCTGCTTCCGCAACAGCGGATTGCCTTGCCCAAGTTTATTACCGTGGGCAAAGCGGCCATTGGCGTGCCGCCCGTTTTGTCCGGGTAATGACGGCATGGTTCATCTCCGGCGACTGAGATTGATCGGCTCATGGACGATCGGCTTGGCCAACTTCGCCACTTGCTCGGCCACGACATGCCGCCTGCGAGCTTCGCACATCTCTTGACCAGCCGGCGTGACGGATAAAGCCATCGATATATGACCGCCCGGTGGTTGACTCATTTGCACGTAAGGTCCCGGTGTCACGGCCTGTACCTTGTTCACAGCGCTGACCGGTTTGGTTGGACGATCCGGCTGCAAATCTTTTTGCAAACGCAGGTGATTTTCGAGCAAAATTTTGATGACCTTAACCAAATCAAGATCGCTCACCGCGGGTGAACGTTCCATGCAGGCGACGATCTGGCCTTCCAGGTCGCTCCCTTCGCCGAGGTCGGCGTCGGCGACAGCAGTGGCACTCAAGGGGAAGCCGGTCCTTTTTAATTGCTCATGCACGCGACTCGGACGGCGTGTCATCAACAAGCCGGCAACCTCGTGCGCTCGCTCGCGAGTGATTGGTTGCGGCGGCGCATCGTTGGTCATAACCTGCTCCCAGTCGAGCGTCTTGCCGGTGCCATTCTTGCCCAAGAGCGCACCGACCAATTGCTGGCGCCGCTCCTCGCTCATGCCGCCCGCTGCCAACGAGAAGCCTTGCCCGCGACCGGGATTCTTGCCGTCCAACTGATCTTCAATCCATTTGCGCTTATCGGCCTCGTTGCCCAAGGGCGGAAAGGGCAAGCCGCCCGTGGCCGACGGCTGCATGTGGTAGGCGTTGGCCACGTCGCGCTCTTTCTGGGCCAAGGACGTATTCTTGGGCCACAAGTCGCGATAGCGGCGCTCCAGGGCCTTGACGAGCGCCTGCGTGGTCGAGGCGTAGTCCTGACTGAGCTGCACGGTCAGGATGGCATCACGTAAGGATGGCATGACATGTCCTCCCTCTTGACCGCGGCGGCTGCGTGCGGCGTGGTTCCAGTGCTTGATGAGAGCCGGCAAATCGAGGGGCCCCGTGCTGGGCCTGGGCGTGATTGGTTGTGGCGGCTGCGTGCTGGCTTGCCGGGCCCGCTCACGGTCAACGGCAGCGGCGTAGCTATCATCCTCGGGGGCGCTCGAGGTCGGCATGCCGTCGGCGTCATAAGCGCCGCGCATCTGCTTGCCGACCGACCGCGCCATGGCGCGTAGGCCGCCATCCGGCAAGTCCAAGCCCGGCCCGGACAAGCGCCGCTCTAGACGCCGGCCCTGGGCCTGGATTGCCTTGGCGAAATCGAGAGGATGCGGCATCACACGCCTCCTGGGCGGCTGGCAAAGGGATTCGGGTTGTGCGGGTCGGAATGAGTCACCTGCACCTGCACCGGGCCGCCATGCGCTTGTATTTGCGGCTCCCCATAACACACAACACTCAAGCGGCCCTTGGCCTCGAAACACATCCTGGCCACCAGCTTAGCCTTCTCGACGCGGCGGTTGTAGTCCAGTCCGGTCAGCGCCTTCAAGATGGCGTCCAGCTGGGCTTCTAGCGCCACGATCAGCTCATCCACTCGCTGGAGGTTCGGCGTGGTCGGCGCTGTCGGGACCGGCACTTCCGGAGCTGGTTTCACGGAGGTAGGCGCGGGCCCGTGCAAGGGCGGCAAAGGCGTCACTATTTTCGACATTAGCACTCTCCAATTCCTCTTCGGGGGGTAATTTTACCAGTCGGGCGATGCTCTCGGCCAGAACCATCGCGGCGTAGTGAATGTGCTGGACTCTCCAGTCCGCCGCGTCGAGCCGATAAAACTTCAGCTGCTCGACGAGCAGTTGGTGGTTGCGCTGGATGCTTTTCAAGGTTGCGATGGCCCACTGCTTCGGCATGCTCACTCCCCGAGCAATTCCTCGAAAGCTCGCCTCAATTCCGGCACGCCCTGCCCGAAACCGTAATAGCTCTTGGCCCCGGCGGCTAAGGGAGAGCCGGCCAGGCGCAAGGCTTCCTGGACGACGCCCTGCTGCTCGAAGCTGCCGACTGCGCGACGGTTCACGAGCGCCACCTTGAGCAGCGCCAGCCGGGCGCTGCGGAGCGCTTCCGGGTCGTCATAGATCGCCCCACCGGCCGTCCTACACATCGTTTCGTAATCGCTCATCGCTGTCCCTCCCATGGTTTGGCATCCAGCCGGCCGCTGGGCAACCGGCCGGAAGGGAGAGCCTAACATAATGCCTGCTCATATCCCTAAGCGATTTTCCGGAAATTAAAACCCACTGGTGTGGCGTCTCGTCCCTCGCCAGGGCCGGGCGTATAAACGGCGTGAGCGCGACGGACTCAACCAGGATGACATCAAAAGCGAGAATATAGTTCCATTTCGCCAAAGGACGGACGACCAGCGCGTGCTCTAGACCGACACGGACGAGGCCGCCCACCTCGGCCAGGGCCCGCAGATGGTCCATGTCAACGGCGTGCTGGACACACCACGACTGTTCGCGTACACTCATTTGTTCCTCGTTGGAAAGGCCGGCGCTGGCAAGGACACGTCAGCGCCGGCGCCTGCCTAAAACAGGGCCGTTCTCGGGAGCCAATATCTCCCGAGACGGCCTCCACTCGCCGGACAGCTCCTTCACGACTGCGGAACACTATCCCTATACATCGTGTCCAACGTTGCCAGCAATCTGAAAACGGCACGGGCCTGGGCCTCGAACACCTTGTCACCTATCGTCAACGTGCCGGTCCAGCTCTCTGTCGTGGCGTCGTACAGCACGTGAAAACAGGCGTTGTCAGGCAGGCGGTTCCGCTTGGCGGAGCGCTTCGCCTGGCGCCGCGCTTGCTGGCGGCTCCGGTTCCTGGCGCAGCAACCATCGCAAGGTCGCTGCTGGAGATACCGGACCGAGATGCGATGCCCACACGCTTGCTCGATAATGGCGTTGCCGTCCGCCGTCACCGGCTCTGGCTTCTTCGGCTTCGCGCCGTCCTGGGCAGCTGGCCGAGGCGGGGGCGACGGTGGAGACGCCGGCGGTTTTGGTTTGGGTCTGTTGAGACCAAGGGTCTTTCTCAGGTTTTGCATGGTGTCCTCCTCCAAGGGGGTTTAACGATTCAGACCAAACAACTCTTTCAGCCTCTCGTAAGCGTGGTTAATGGCCGCCATCGCCTTGCCGTCGTCGAGCCGCCTGTCGGGATGAAACTCCAGCGCCATCTCGCGATACCATTGCTTGACCGTGGCGTGGATGTTTTGGGACACGCCGCTCTGGCCGGGTGGGACGAGCGGCTCGCCGCGGCGAGCCAGTTCCAGCCGCACCGAGGTCAGCAGCTCGGCATTATCCGTATCCGACTGGTTCAGCACCCAGCGCAAATAACCCGCCGGCACATCGCGGAGCGGCTTGTTTATGTGTTTACCCCAGGGCATGTAGGTAATCATGGGCGGCCTTTCGTCGGGGAGCGGAACCGATGGCCGAAGGGCGGTTCGGCTGGCTCGGTCATGGACACCTCGAGCGCCAAGTCCCAGAGCGCTTGCCAGAGGTCATTGTCTGTCCACAACCGGCGCTCTTGGGCCAGCTTCATCACACACTGCATGCGCTCATGCAGGTTGCCTAGCCACTTGGCTTGCGTCGCCAGGTAGCGTTTTCTGGTCGCCAAATTCTCGGGTGTTAGTCGCTTCGCTCTCGGCATGATTGTTTCCTTTTTTTTTTTCAATTGGAGCCCGCAGCGCCACTGTCGCCTCTTCTGACCGCCTCAAGAAAGAGCCTTGCCGTTTTGTAATCTCCGACATCGCCAACAATGTAAACCACGTCTTGTTCACGCCCGATGGCGTCCGGGACATCGCCCAGAAAATCGTCAAGAACAGCGCGCAGAGAGGACGCCGGCACCCAGGCTTTGGGTATGGCCACCAGCTTGATTACGGCGCGGTGCCGTGTGGGCAGGTTGAGAAAATTGGTTTCAAAGACAACCGCGCTCCCGCAGCCATCGCCCTTCTCGATGGCCAAATAACTAACGACCGGGGAGAAGAACTCCAAAATCCTGTCGCCGCACTCATTCACGGAGATCAAGAACCAGTGCGTGTTGCCAACCAGCGCCGGCCGGAGATGCTTCACCGCCGTCTCAGGGTCTTCCGCCACGATCAATCTCTCGCCAATACTCATCTTTTGTTCACCTCTTGGGGTTAAAAGTGACAATGTGACAATCTTCCTGTGCGCCGGAATGCTCGGTGACAATGTGACAATCTTGACAATGAGAGCAATGTTAGGGGGGGGGTAAGAGTTTCAACTCGCAGGCATTTTGGGAAGACGCTTGCCCAAAACAGATGCGAGTTGAAATCTTGACCCTCAGAATAGATTGCTCTCATTGTCAAGATTGTCACATTGTCACTTCTGCCTGGTGACAATGTTGCACTGAGAATTGTCACTGTTGGGGACCCTCCGCAGCTGGCCCGACGCCGTAGGCGCGTGCCAGCCTTTCCAGGTCTCCGCGTGTGGCTTCGTAGCGGGACCCTTGGTTGTCGTGGGCGACTTTCTTGAAGCGCTGCCTCTTGAGCAACCAGCCGACGCCGTTGGCGCTGATAAATTCCCTGTTGGGGAAGATGGGGTTGACCAGCCCTTCCGCTGTAGCGATGGCGTTCATGCTCTCCGCCACCGAGCCCGGCCAAAACTCCGCAGTCTCTTCCGGCTTTACAGCGGCAGTCAAGCCGAGGAGCGCTCGAAACAGGATGCGGATGCGGTCAGGGCTCTCGATGTCGCCGCGCTCGCTTTGGTAGCTGGCGCTGATCTTCTCCATCCTGTCCACGAGTCCGGGGACGCCATGCTCGGCTTCCAGCCACGCCGCGACCGCGAGAATGGGCCGCCACGGGTCTAAATTACGGCCGCTGAGATTGGACACATTGGCCGCCAGCCGGTCGTATTTGGGCAGCAGGGGCAGATGTGCTAACCCCATCGACCACAAATCATCAAGGAGCCCTTGCCGCGGTGTCGGCCAGTCTTGCGGCTCTAACGGATTGGCGTCCGCGCGGTACTTATCGCCCGAGCGGATCAACGGAATGATGATTGTCCGCGACGCCAGTACGGTGTCGGGCAAGCGGATGGCAGAAAACAGTCGTGGGCAAAAGGCGTTGACGTAGCGTGTCTCCCAGCGCTCGCCAACCAGCTCCTTGACCGCGATGGTTGCGCCACGCCGCGACCCGGCCAGCAAGAGAGTCCGCTTGTCCGGGTCCGTTTTGCGGATGTCCATGACGGCTTCGGCATCGTCGAAGGCCAGGGTCGCTCCGTAATCGGCCATATCACGTAGACAGGGATAACTACTGCCGGCCAGGATGACTTGCCCCAGGTAGGCCAGCTCGCAGACAACCTCCAAAAACTTGGTCTTACCCGCTCCACCTTCGCCATTGGGCCACAGGTAGCCGACCACGTTGAATGCCTCCACAAAGTACGTGCTCAGGACATAGCAAGCGGTCATCTCGCACATTTCCTGTTGCGACGCCAGCGAACGGTCGAAATCTAGAAAGCGGTCAACAACGCTTTTGACGCGCTCGAATACTTCCGCCGGGTTGACCGTTTCCCCAGCACAAAAACGCTTGATGCCAGCGCCAGACCATTCACGCCCGGGCGTTAGCGGCGACGGCAGCCGCACGTCAACCCCCAGGGCACTTAACTTCTGCCCCCCAGGTAAAGCACAATCGGAGAACATCTGCCCATCATCGCGCAGGATGGCAAGTGTTGGCTCGGTTACAACCAAGGGCGGATTGTGAGTGACCAGCGCCCCCGTGTGAGGGTCCAGGCTGGTCTTGACGGTACGCCGGCATACAGGCCAGACCGCCGCATAAGCGCGGCCGCCAATCAGGGACAAGGGCCGCCGGATGATCGGCGGGGCGGCGTCCAAGAGGACAACCGACTCTTCGGGAGCAGCGTCCGGATGACCCTCTTCGGCTTTCCGGCGCTGCTCGCGGTCGTTATCGGACATCGCGTACCATGTATCGATAACGTCTTTTTGCATCGCCTCTTGGCGCTCATCGGTCCAAGCTGCGCCGTCACGCTTGCGAAGCTGTTCCCCCAAGCTACGCAACAGCCGGTCCCGCTCCTTGTCGTTGTCCAGGTCGGCTTTGCCACTGGCATAAGTCTTGTTCTTGGACATCATGCGGACGGTCGCCTTGCGTAGCCGGCCGTTGCCTTCCACTTTGATGTCCGGTTTGTACTTCCGGATGGGGGCCGTCATATCTCCATCTCCCCAGTTGCATGTAGCGTGTAGTGTCCGCGCTTGTCACGCCGCGGCGTCTCCTGGCTCGGTCGGCCCGAGCCGTAGGCACTCTGGCCATAAACATGTGCGGATTGGATGATTTGTCGTAGTCGGTCTGCGCCTTTGGGTGGGCGGTTGTTCGCGTCCCAGCGCTCCAGCCACAACAGGGCGATGTCGTCTTGAAGCTTCAGGTCGCGGACTAGAAAACAAGCCAGACGATAACCGACGTCGTCGCGGCCCTGGCCTAGAGAGAGGTTGGGATAGTAACGCAGTCGGCTGGCGATGAAGGCCGATAGGTTGCCGCCACGGAATCCTTGCGAGCTGGCATGACCTGGCGGCGTGGACGCAGCCGGTGAGGCCGAGGGAGCCGGAGCGACTTCCGGAATCAGGTCGGGATCGTCGCCGGCAAGATCCAGCATGTAATCGATAGCATCGTCGCCCGACAGCCACCGGAAGCCGTCCCAAACTTCGCTCCAGTACAGTCGCGAGTGATGCTTGCCGGGCAAGCGGAGCCAGTTGCCCAGACGCTTCTCGCAGCGTCTCACGTCCTCTTGTTTGGGAAACCACTCGGGCCGTTTGTCGAGACCATACTTGAGATGATCGCTGCACAATTCCTTCATGAAGTGGTGCAGCCGTGCAGCGTCGATGCAGCTGGCCAGCAAGAGGCGAAGATGATAGCCGCCGGCGCCGTTACTGTTGGTCAGGAGCGGCTGAAAGCCCAGGCTGACCAGCCGACGATACCAGGCCAGAGCGGCCGTTAGGTTGGCTTCCGCGCGTACCGCATCCTGACCATGCTGGTCGATGTCCAGAGCGCCCGACTTGCCTTGGTTGTCGGCATCGGCGAAGTGCAGGCCGATCAGGTCTTGCCGGTTCTCCGCCCGGAAGTGGCGGATGATCCGGGCATCTGAAAGACGTGCGAAGCTGGTCCAGATGTCCTTGTACACGTCCGTCGTGCCGTCGCGTCGGGTGTACGCTTGGCCAATCAAATCCTGGGCTACATATTCGCCGAAACGATCGACACGGATAACGAGACGGTCATGCGTCCACGGGACCAGCTCGTCGGCTCGTTGGGCATAAGCATTGGTGCAGTGAAGCTGACCTTGGTTCGGCTGATTCCTCGTCATATGATGGAGTCACCTTTCTTCTCACCTGACCTTGGTGGAAAGGGTTTGTCACAACCACGACCGCCGGCGGTAAACTCTCACTCGCCGGCGGTTCTTTTTTTTTTCACGAGGCTTCTTTGCTGCGGGGCGACAGCAGCTCGCCGCCGTTCAACCACGCTAAAACATCCCTGCCAAGTAGATAATTCTTGCCGCACCGGCGCACGACGCGCAGTCGGCCCCGTTTCCATTCTGTGTGCAGACTGGAACGTTTGAGACCTAAAGCGTCCGTTATTTGCGGGACGGTATAGATGCCATCCGTGACGATGGACAAGATCGGCGTCAGTGCCGGTTTTTTGTCATGGCCGTTGCGGCCGAGGTGGTCTTGAGCGCGCAGCCTTCCCTTGTCTTGCTTGGGCAACACCGGACGGGTCGCCAAGAAGTCGCGGGCGGCCTCGATTTCGCCGGGAGTCCAGCTATAACTCGGGCCGAATTTAGCCGCTGGTTTTTTGACCTTGCCGGTCCTGAGCAGTTGCGTCAGCACCCAGGGCGTGACACCCAATTCGCGCGCAGCTTCGGTGGTGGAGAGAATCCGGATTGTGTCGGACGACATGGCAGGAGTGACCGCCGGTCCCTACTTAATTTGAAAATGTGTTTAGGTTAGGGACTTTAACCTCGGTGACGTGAGCACATGGACCGACACTCCTGTACCGACTAATTTACACGATCCTCCCAACAAATACAAACTAATTTCTGAGCCCCGTCTGTTACATAACTTGTTACATTTTCCGGCTACTTTCCGGGAACCTTCCTAGCGTTTTCCGGCTGTTTTCCGGTTATATATTTTTTTGTACCCCCCAAATCCGCTCCGGTGGTTTGCTTCCAACCGCAGCGCGAAGCGCTACAACGCTTCGTCAACCCGTCGCAAACCCTGGCAGGGGTTTGCGCTTGCGTCAACCCCCTCGCTGCCATCCTCGGTTTTGCTGGCTGGTTTGTTACATGAGTCGTTACGTTGCTCCCACACGGCCTCCTCGACGGCATGATCGATCGAGCAATAGAAGTCCATGGTCGTACTGATATTGGCATGGCGCATCAGCTTTTGTAACACCTGGGCCGGAACCTTGCCGGCATAGCGCGACCCGAAGCCCTTCCGCAGTATCTTCATCGAGAGCTTGACACCGGCCGCCTTGGCCAGCTTGGTGATGAGGAGCGACATTCCCGAGGGGCTCACCGGTAGGCCGGTTGCCGCCCTGAGGAAGCGGAACACCTTCGCCCCCTCCCGTGGCAACGACGCGAGCGCTTCCACAAGAACAGGATCGAGGGGTATCCACTGATCTTCGACCGACTTGACGAAACCGGCCGGCAACCAGATGCGGCGCCGCTTCAGGTCCAGCCACGGAGCTTTGTCGGTCTCTTCCCATTCCAGCGCTAACGCCTCGTTGCGACGCATGCCCGCCAGCCAGCCGCACAACAGGTAGACACGCAATTGGGGATCAGCCTTGTCGAGCAGCCTTTCCACCGGCTCAGCGGGGACCGGTCGCGGTTTCGTCTTGGGAACGCGAATATCCGGGAAGGCCGGACAGTCGAGGATTAATTTTTGCGCGCAGGCCCACAACAGCGCCGTCCGCAAGAATTGCAGGCGAACCTTGACCGTCCACGGCGACCAGCCCTCTTTGTCGAGCTTGCCCGGTAGCTTGCGGCAAGCCGCGGCAAACCTGCTGATCGTCTGCGCCGTGATCGAGCGCAACGATGTTGGCGCGCACAGCCGCTCGAAATGGTTGAACACCGTGGTAAAAACGGTGATCGTGCTGGGGCGACAGTTGGGGAAGTATTCGGCCTCAAAGCGCTGGCGGAACTTCTCCCAGCTGATCCGCGAGACCTCCTTGTGAAAGCCGCGGTTCAGGTCGGCCTCAAGAACCGTGGCCTTCATGCGGGCTACGTCGAGAAGGTCCGTGTCGGCGGACTGGCTTTTCCGCTTGCCGGTCTCGGGATCGAGCCATTGCAGCACGTAACAGCCACGGTCGCGAAACCAGGTCACCCAAACCTTGATGCTACCCTCTGCCATTGTCAATCTCCTACAATGCTTGTGGATGTATCTTCATGGAGTCGGCCGCCCCACACGTGACGTGAGGCGGCCGCTTTTTTACCCATTCCCTTACACGAAAGGAGCGGGTGCTCCGGGTCTCGAACCAAACCAATCCTCACTACCCAAGGCAGCCGCTCCCAGGATGACCAGGAGCGGCTGTTGCCTTATCACGTCCGGGCCTCATAGAACGCGGCGACGGCCTGTTCCTTGGTGACGCCGGGCTTATTCCAATAGGGCTCCAGGAGCTTCATCTCGTGGCGCAGCCGCGTGGCCGCCTCGTGCTGTCCCTCTTCGTCCATGACGCGCAGTGCCTCCAGGGCATGCTCCCAGCGCGCTTTGCGTATGGCGATTCTCCACTCATTTTTCATCGCTTCTTTCCTTTCGTGGTTAGTAGTTTCTTGACTTCCTCGATTTGCTCCTTCTCGCGCTCCTGTATCTCGTCCAGAGGCACGGGAGCCAGTGCTTCCAGCCGGTCGCGGACGATTTGCGTTACCAGCTTTTGGCCGAGCGCTTCGGCCTCATAGGCCAGGTGCGGGTTGCCGTCCTTGTAGCGCTTATCAGTCTTCTCGATGGGCTGGACGCCACGCCGCTTGAGCATCCGGCATTGCTCATCCGTCAGCATCAAGCGTTCCCAGTTGTCGAAGGTGTGCTGGCAGGCGTGTTCGAGGACACGCCGCGTGTTGGCCTCGATGTCGTTGCCGGCATCGTCGTGGTCGCCGATATAGAGCGGCAGCACTTCCCCTTCCTTGAGAAACTCGGCCAGTTGCCGGGCCGCCTGAGTGCGTAGAAAGCCGTTGGCCTGACCGCCCGTGGGAATAACCGTGACGAGGTACTCTAGGGCGACCGTGCGCTCCAGCACGCCGCCAATGGCCCGCGACTCGCACAGCAGCACGGGCCGCGGCACGTCCGGAAAGCGGTCGAGGCTGGAGTAATCGACATTTTCGAGCACACAGTCCAGGACCGTGCGGCCATAATTCCAGCTCTGGATGTGCCGGGACTCATCGACAATCCAATCCCAAGGGATCAGCCCGATATTGCGTAAATGCGTGACGGCCGAGGTCAGGTCGGCGCTCGGCTTGCGCTTGCCCGGCGTGCCATCGAGTTTGACCGTGTTCTTGGACACCTCGCCGGCTTGCTCTAACTCGTAAAACAAGAATCTCAGGTTGGTTGGAATCTCGCCGTTCGCTTCTTTTTTCCTCAGCCAGTCCAGGGCGGTGCGCTGCATCCGTCCTCGGACGCTGTCCGGGCTCGACAAACGCTCTTCGTCACTAGGTGCGGTCATGGCTGCTCCCCTTTCTGGCCGGAGTAGCCATAGACGCAGCGACAGCCGGCACGCGCGCGGCCGGCATGGTTGACGTGCTGGACTGGAGAGGGGGATGGCCCGGACGTGGCGGTTACGACTCGTCGCGGTCGGGGAACGTCTCGCGCGGCGGCAGTTTGGCGTGCCGCTCCGCGTACTCCTTCAGGGCCCGAATCACTTCCCGGCTCGTCGGCCGGTCGTTGTCGTCGGCGATCTTCTTGATCTTGTGGTACAGGTCGATCGGTATCCGTACCGCCCGGTAGGGTAAGTGTCGATCCGGCTCTGATTTCTTTTTGCTCATCGTGTGGGACATTTTCGCCTCTCTTGTTCATGGTTGCAATCCCTCTTTCCTTCGAACGGCCTACCTGTACATGTAGTGTACGCAAGAAAAAACTTTTCGTCAAGAGAAAAAATCTTTCCAATACCACTTGACACGTGGTACACCACAGAGTACAATCTAGGTACAGGCTTGACGATGACCCCTAACAGGAGTGACCCATGACGACCACGACGACCAAGAAGACGAAGAAAGCCGCCCGCCACGCAACCCTAACCCCCATGACCAACGGCAAACGCTGCCTCTGGCTGACGCAGGACGGCACCACCACCGGCTACGTGCTGACCGCTATCCCGAGCCAGATCGGCGGCCAGGGCTACCGCCTGGGCAAGGCCAGCCAGGACGGCTGCTCGGAAGAGTACGACTGCCTCATCGACATGAAGGACGGCTTCCATCAATGCGAGTGCCGCGGCTTCCTGCGCTGGAATCACTGTAAGCATTGCGAGAGCCTTGTGGCTCTCAGCAAAGCCGGCAAACTTTAACCCCCACAACCTCGGCCGGCGTTGCCCAGACGCCGGCCCGCACAAGGAGACTGACTCATGGACATCAAGAATGCGATCGAGGAAATCCGCGACATCCTGCACGGCATGGTCGAGCGCGGCACCATCCCCCCAGTGGTCCGCTGCTACGTCCTGACCGAACGCGTGCTGGAGTGCTACTTCCACGAACCCGACGACACGGCCACCCTGGCCGAGGAGGAACACGTCTATCTCGCCGCCCGTGCTGCGGACACCTTCGCGGGCCCGCCCTTGCCGCCGGCCGCCTAAAGGTACGTTTTGCCGACCGCTCTCAATGTGGGAGCGGTCGCTTCCCGTTATCGCCCTGGACACGAAAGGACCAAGACATGAACAAGCTGAAAGCCATCGTCAACGACAGCACGCAGCCCGCCGACCTACGCAGCGTAGCCCGGTTCATCCTGGACTACGGCCAAAAGTTGGACTTCGAAGCGGTGCGCGAATTTTTCGCCGACCACGAAGCACACGGTTGGCCGGTGGAAGCGGATGACCTGTTTTATCAGGTTGCCATCGGCGTCTTCCAGGAGATGAACCGCCGCTATCGCAAGCTCCGCCAGAAGCACAAGCCGTAACCCCGCCTCTGTCCTAACAACACAAGCCGGGGGTAGACCCGGCTTGTGTTGTTTAAACGCAACGCAAGCAAAGCTAATCCGCTTAGAAAGTGAAGTAATCCGCTTCGCTGCCGTGACCCTGCGCCCCCATTGGCCCGCGCGCTTCCTCACCCTTCATCGACGTTAACTGCGCCGGCAACGCATCATAACCCCACGGTCGGGGCGTGCGGCGCGGTTGGCCAAAATAGAGGGCCAGCGCGCAGGACAACACCAGATCATCATGGGCCTGCTCGCGCCAAGCGCTGTACGTCTCCGCGCCCGCGGCGGTCGTCTTGACCTCGAACGAATTGATTTCCCGGTGCAGCGCATCCGCCAGGGTCAACGACTTGGCCACGCGAAAACGCTGGGTGCCGAACAGACAATGATAGGTCGATACCAAGTCCACTTTCGGCACATGCCAGTAGGTGGACAGCTCATCGTAATGAGCCGCGCCGCCCGCCGTGATCGTCACCGCCTTCAAGCAGCCGGCCCGAAAATGCTCCGGCATGGCCTCACGCAGCATATCCACCACCGGCCGACCAATGCCCGTGCCATCGACGATGAGATAACGCGGCCCGCGGATGGCCTCGGTGTTCATGAGCTGCACCATCTCCCGAACAATGGCCGTGTACGGCTCACCCTGCCAGCGCACCAGGTCCAGACAGGTGAACACTTCCGGCAAGCCCGAGCGCTTGATGACGGAGAGGGCGGTCCAGTCGCGCGCTTGGGCCAGGTCCAAACCGAGGAAGTAATCGTCGGCCACTTGGTCACGCGCCGGCAACACGGGCGGGAACGTTATCGACTGCACGCCA
>Ga0126381_100005306_pt1 | contig 14157 bp, 14 predicted proteins | sample PanSoiMetPlot_28_FD_96465 | JGI IMG/M metagenome (GOLD analysis project Ga0126381, IMG submission 96465) | Tropical forest soil microbial communities from Panama - MetaG Plot_28 | ecosystem: Environmental > Terrestrial > Soil > Tropical forest > Bulk soil | place: Panama | collected 2016-02-17
TGCCGACCAACAACATAGCCAGTACGGTGAGGAGGCCCGCTAATGGGATCGTCATGCCTATAGATAACTGTGGCGATGATAGCAACGGTCTCGGTAGATCACAAGGATCTAAGCTGCCTTCCGGGTTTCGATGCCTCGCTGCTTCAAATCGATTGCGTACATGGCCACCGTGCGGCCTCGCCAACGCACGTCCACCATTCTGTTTCCGACGCTTGGCTTCGCAACCATCTCGACTATATCTCCAGCCGGAATCCTAACGGCAATACGCTTCCCGTTCACATCGCCCATCGCCAGCGTCGTTTTGTCCAGTTTGAATCTTCCGGTATGCATGGTCACACTCCAATGCAAACGGTGGCCCCGGCGCGGCCCGAGTCATGAAAGGCTGTCGCAAGCCACGCCGGGTGTACCGCTGTCCACACGACTTTCCAGTGCAAACGCACATTCGTGGCGTGGACATTTTCATGATCGCTTCGCGACCGGAATCGTTGCATTGAAGGCGGGGCAAGACCAAAGTGATATACCAAAGTATATATGGTCCAGACCAGAGTATATATGACCCATACCAAAAGTAGTAGATGATCCAGACCACAGTCGTTATATGATTTCAACAACACCGCCGCCTAATTATTCTGATAAAATGCGCATAAAGCTCCGGGCGGGGAGCCATTCTCTCAACCAGACAAGGTGTTAACGGTGACGATCCGCCCGGGCGCCGGGGTTGGTGCCTTAGCCGGGATTGGTGCTTAATGCCAATATGCCCCAAGGCGAACGCGGGTATCTTATCCTGCCTCACGAACTCGCCACTGGCGCGGATTGCGACGGCTGCCTGATAGTTGTGGAGCACGGCGATATGGTGAGATCAAGTGCAACTCTTGCGGCACCGTGGTCGATACAGTTCCCATCGACCGCGCCGGTGCACGATTAATCGAACTCACGTCGCCGGAAATGTGCAGCGCCCGATGCCCGCATTGCGGCCTGCTCAGCGCCTTCCCCGGCTTCTGGATGATCGAGTCGTTTGTCTGCCGGCAATGCGGCAAAGGGGTGAACGTCGAGCGGCGTGTTCAATGCTAGAATGCCGCGTGTCCGGGCGCGGATTCACAGAGGTGTTTACGTTCTGACACGTCCTCGACGATCCGCCCGGAGCACGAAAAAAAGGCCGGATCGTCTCTGCAAACAGACCCGGCCCCACCCATGTAGAGTGTCCGACGAATATATACGTAACAGGCCGCCGGTAGTAGGCGGCCGCGAGCATTCTGGGGCCTAGGCTACGCTAGGCTAGCGGCGCGGGAACCAAGCTGTTCGTTATTGCCGAAGCGGCCAGTCTTCCAGGGTGGGTAAACCTAAACCGCGCCCTCCCTCCGGCGAAGCCTCCCAACTTAGACGCCCTCCGAATAGAGACTCGTTCAAGCTCGCCAAGTCGGAACCCGCCATTGACAAGCCCGCGACGATACAATCCAGACCATCTACTCCCGGAACTTCCGTGCTCTTCGAGCCATTGCTGGTAATCAACTCATATCGACACCGGGGATAGTCCGCCTCAGATTGGTGGGGACGCCACAATCGGAAGATGACTGCGGGACCGCCATTCCTTTTGCCCTTAACAAAAGATGCACGCTCGGCTATAAGGTCAGGACGTTTCTGCATTTCCGGCCTCCTCTTTTGATTTGGACATTCAACGATCGTTAATTCTTTGCCTCTCGAACGATAGGGGTGCAATGGGTGGCGCGGCCAAAGCTCTCGGCGCTAGAACCAAGCCGACCAAGGACCCTGCACCGCCGGATACATCGGCACCGCCGCGTCGGGCGGTCCCGGCGCGGTTGCCCGCCGGATGATGGGCCATAGCCGCGCCGAGTGTAACGCCGCTGGCTCCCGCTAGGACCACAGGAGCCTCGCGTGTTGGAGATGCTTCGCACCGTGCGAGGGGTTTCATCGCGGAGCAGGCCGGGTTACCCTAACTCCCTGCACCAAGACGAGCGCGGCTACCTGGTCGTCCCTCACGAGGTTGCTACGGGTGTGAATTGCGACGGCTGCCTCATCGTCGAGGAACACGGCGAAACGGCGGATCTCAAGTGCACTATCTCGACTGGAAGATCGATTGCATCCCTTAGATCGGAGAATCACGATGCGCTCCCTCGCGATTTCGGCGGCGCTGGTTGTGACGGCGCTCACACTGGGTGGCGCGAAACGGCCCGTAAAGCCGGTAAAAAACGCCCAGCAGCCGGTTGACCAGCACATTCTGCGCGTTCAAGTGCTGCTCGATTGGGCTCACTTCTCGCCGGGGCTGAGCGATGCCTCGATGGGCAACGTTACCCGCCTGATGCTGGCTGCGTTTCAGTCGCAGCATAACTTGTCCGCGACCGGCAATCCCGATGACGCGACAATGCAGGCGCTCGAACAGAACCAGCAGTCCGTGCCAACTACGGTGAGTTACACCATCTCTTATGACGATGTTCGCGGACCATTCAATCCAAGGCCCGCGAATATGATGGAGCAAGCCAAACTACCCGCGCTCAACTACGCATCGCCATGGGATGGGTTGGGTGAGAAGTTCCACTGCGGCCCGGCGCTGTTGCATCGACTGAATCCGGATCAGAAATCGTTGAAGCCCGGCGACCAGGTTACCGTGCCTAACATTCATCACGACATGCCGCAGGGCGCGGCGAGCATCTCGGTTTCGAAGTCATCGCGCATTGTGCAGGCGCTCGATGCCAGCGGGAAACCTGTCGCGAACTATCCGGCGACTATCGGCAGCGAGCACGATCCCCTGCCGATCGGAGATTGGAAAGTTACGAAAGTGGAGTGGAACCCCACTTTTTACTATGACCCGAACCTCTTTTGGAACGCCAATCCCAAGGACGCGAAAGCGGTAATCAAACCGGGTCCGCGAAATCCGGTGGGCGCGGTATGGATCGGCCTCGATAAGGAGCATTATGGCATTCATGGTACGCCGGATCCGGGCGCTATCGGACACGCGGAATCGCATGGTTGCGTGCGGCTGACGAACTGGGATGCGACCGAACTCGCGCAGATGGCGAGTTCGGGCATGCCGGTTGTCTTCAAGGAGTGACAGGTGATACGGCTACTCTGTCTGGCCGCTTTGGCCGCGGCCGGCACGACGCCCTGGGACGCCGACTACCGGGTTCTCGCTACGCACCACTTGACGATGCCGGTACAAGGAGCCAATTCCAAGGAGATTCAGGACACATATACGGATGCGCGCTCAGGGGGACGAGTTCACGAGGCGACCGATATTGTCGCGCCGCGCGGCACGCCTGTTTTGGCGACTGACGATGGGGTCATCAAGAAGTTATTTACCAGCGTCCGTGGCGGATTTACCATTTATCAGTTCGATCCTACAAAGACCTACTGTTACTATTACGCGCATCTGGATCACTACGCTCCTGGAATCGAAGATAATACGGCCGTGCATAAAGGTCAGGTGGTCGCGTATGTGGGCGCCACCGGCGATGCCCCCGAAGCGGGGCCGCATTTGCATTTCGAAATCATGCGCCTGGGGCCCGAGAAGCAGTGGTGGAAAGGAACGAACATCAATCCATATCCCTTGCTGCGGGCGATGGAGCATTGAAGTTACGCGAATCTTGCTCGAATTCAAAACACGCTACCCCTGTCGAATCCGTCATAGGCGCCCCCCCCCGACGGCGTGGCGATCGATTGCCGGGCGGTCGATTCGGAAAATTTCTATGGCAGCGGAGCGCGGCCATCGGGCCGCGCGGCGGCCGGGCAAGCGGGTACACTCTATGTACCTTGCGCCCAACATGGGGAGAATCCTCCCTAAATGTGTGCGAGGCTTTTTTGAGTCAGTAAGTTAATGATTCTAAGAAAGCACGCAGAGCAGGCAGGGCAAGCAAATCAGGAGAGGTACAAAATCGGTCCACGGAAAGATAGACGCTCTACCATCGGGCAGGTTAGGAGGTCCGAGATCCAAGCTTCCCGCGCAGCCCATCCCCGGCACGTGATCCTCACATCTACCGGACCGCGCGAGTGGCAGCGCGGACCTCGGACAGCGGATCTCCCGCCGCTGCATCGCGGACCAGGTAATTATGACCTCACGAGTAATTTAAGATGCACCGGGGAGGTCGTATGGGTTTGCGTTCGATTGGCTTGCCGGAGAACCTGATCATCGTTTTAGTCGCTTTTTTGTTGGCGGTGGGCGCCGCATCGCGGACTGCGCGTCGATGACCGTGCACAGCCGACTCGGGAAAAAGGCCGGATCGACTAAGCCGATCGGCGCCCGTGCTGTCAGGCCCGCGATCACGCCGGGTCCAAGGAAAAACGGGTTCCCCGGCATCGCCTCACCGCAATTGCGGCAGCCCTCAGTCGGCCATTCATCTCAGAAAGCGTCGGGCCAAGTTTAGCCTGAGGTTTTGGCCCCGCGCTTCTCGCCGCCAGGGCTGGACGCCAGCGCGAAGGCGTTTGCCTTTCGGGTAGCTGACATCGGTATCCGACATAGCACCACGTCGACAGCAGCAGCTGGCTCTTGTGCAACTTCGCTCTATGCCGAGAAGCATTTCGGCACAGTTGCGAGCACAGACACTTCGGAATCTTGCGGCATGCAGCCCCCCTCAACCTCTTGGCACGCCCGCAGTGCCCTCACCCTCTTGCTTCAGCGCTCTTGCAATGGCGACGAGATGGATTCAAGTGACTGTCGCTCCGCGTCGACGCCCAGAAACACTTCGGCACCCGCCCCGAGGAACATCAGAATTGCACTGACTAGATATCCCCAGAAAATTTGCGTCCGCGAACCCGATGCAATCATTTTCGAGAACAGAATTGGAGCGCCCACTCCCCCCGCCAAGGTGCCGATCGCGTAGAAGATGGAAATGGCGAAAGCGCGGACTTCTAGCGGGAAAACTTCACTGACCGTAAGGTACGCCGAACTGGCAGCCGATGACGCGACGAAGAAAATCGCGACGAACCATCCGGTCTGAGTGAGCGGAGTGAGTCCGCCTCCGCGAAACATCAATGCTGATCCGGACAGTAGTAGTCCTGAAAGACCATAAGTGGCCGAGATCATCTTCCGCCGGCCAATAGTATCGAAATAGCGCCCAAGTAGCAGCGGTCCGGCGAAGTTCCCTAGCGCCAAGGGCAGGAGATAAAGGGGCACGTGCTCGTTTCTCACATGGAAGAAGGTGGAAAGCACCAAACCGTAAGTGAAGAACACAGCGTTATAAAAGAAGGACTGCCCCACCATCAGGGCCAGCCCCAGCGCGGACCGCCGCGGGTGATCGCGCGTAATGGTTTTCCATACGTCCACAAGAGGGGTGTGATCCCGGACCGTAATTTTGATGCTCCCCTCCGGATTCTTGTGAATTGATTGCTGTTCGGCAACGGCGTGCTCAATGCCACTTACGATTTCACCGGCTTCCTGTTCTTTCCCGCGCAACATCAGCCAGCGGGGACTCTCTGGAACGGACCGGCGAAAGACCAGGATGACCAACCCTAACAATGCTCCGATGCCGAATGCCAGCCGCCATCCGAACGAAGGTGCAACTACACCCGAATTGAGTAGGAATAATGTGCCGGCCGAGCCGAATGCGGCGCCAATCCAAAACGTAGCATTGATCATCAGATCGACGCGCCCGCGCACCTCGGCCGGAATCAGTTCATCGATTGCCGAATTGATGGCCGCGTACTCGCCGCCAATACCCGTGCCCGTCAGAGCGCGAAAGACTAAAAAGGAACCAAAACCCCACGAAAGAGCCGTGGCCGCGGTGGCGGAAAGATATAGCGCGAGGGTGATGAAAAACAGCTTTTTACGGCCGAAACGGTCTGTGAGCCAGCCGAACACAAGCGCGCCGGTGACAGCCCCGGCAAGATAGCCGGTGGCGGCAGAACCAACCTGGACATCGCTCAGTCCGAGCGTGGCATGTTCTTTCAGTATGCTTGCCAGTGAGCCGGCAAGAGTTACTTCCAAACCGTCGAGCAGCCAGGTAATGCCTAATGCGATCACCATAAACAGGTGCCAGCGGCTCCAGGGAAGGCGATCGAGCCTCTGCGGGATGTTGGTTTCAACAATGTGTTCTGCCGTCATCCAAATAGCGCCGTGAAACCGGCAGGGACCTTACTTATGTAGTGTTTGCTTCAAATGAACAGCCCGTGTTCTTGACTGAACAGTCCAGCAGGTTCGTGCTGCTGTCTTTCCAGCCCACGAAAATGTGAGTAATCGTCCCCGGGTTAAGCCTTGGCTGGTATAAAACAGACGGATTCGATGGCAATCACCTCAAACCATGGGGTGTGCGGCTCACTAATCATCCAGCGATCTAATCAGCCAGCCGACTAAGTTACTTTTGTACATCGTTCGTGAACAGTGACTCCTTTCTAGGATGCGGTAGCCTGGAGATCATTCAGAGTGGTCACAGCGATATTCCGACTATGCCGAGAGCGACGATGGCGTTAGAATCCCCTTCCCCAGAATGTCCACGGCTCTATTGATCTTCTTCGCCACGGGTGCCCCGATCAGTGATTGCTGGGGTGCTTCGTGCAGATACAGCACTTTGATGGCGACCAGCGCGACGGCAGCCAAAGACGTCGCCGCCAATCCTAAAAACCCGGCGAGCACTCCAAACAGCACCTGGCTGAAGATGGTCAGCGCGGGCGGCAGCCAAACCGCTCGCCGTTGTACCAGTGGCGTGAGAGATCGGCCCGATAGGGTGAGAGCTGACCCCTATTTCGTTTCTTACCTCTTCTGATTTGTTACGCATCATTTTCCAGATGCTGCTGGATGCCGTCCGCGGCCGTGCAGCTCTGCTCGTGGAGGTTCTCGCAGTTGCATTGTGGTGGAGTCGGGCAGCATGACTTCGTCCGACCGGCACTTTGGTCCTGGCTACTCGCCGTCTGATGTGAGCCTATAATACACGTGATGTGCGCCGGTTATTTTTAAGAAACACTGCTAATAATCTATCTGCAATAGAGAGGCTGACTGTTTTCGTAAAGTTAGAACGAAAAGCATACGAACTGTGAGGAAGCGCCGCCTCCTGTTCCACGGGAATTCACTACTCAGGCCGCTCGACATTAACGCCCTCGCCGGATTCCTGGCAGATTAAGGCTTCGCCGCACTGCAGCCGGAAAAGACTTGATTGCTCCGCAGTACGGACACCTGAAGCTAACACCTCCGCTGAAGCGAATTCCATCAATCTCGGCGGGTGTCTCTATGCTGCTACCGCCGCATAGCCGTGCTAGTTTTCAGTGCCTCGTTATTGATCATGCTCTCGGCGAAGTACGTGAGTTTTTTGTCTGCGTTCTTCTCCTCCTGAAGCGTCTGCTCGAGCAAGGACACTGCTGTGCTTAGACCCAGGGTCAGAGCAAATGTGCGGGCCGAGCCGTACGCGGCGATTTCATAATGTTCCACCCGGTTCGCCGCCGCGATGATTCCGGCGTCGCGCAGTGGAGAGGCATCTGTATCGGACACAATTGTTTCGCCTTCCTCAATCAGTCCCTTCATCGCATCGCAGGTTTCGCCCTTAGGCTTGGTTTGGAGGTCGTTGAAAATGCGTTCCAGCCTGTCGACGTGCCCTTTGGTTTCTTTCCAATGGGATTCGATTGCTTGGCGAAGCTGTGGCGAGGTGGCCGCCTCGGCCATATCCCGTAATGCCTTCACGAGCCGCTGTTCGGCGTCATACAGATCCTTAATTTGCTCCAGAAACAAGTCTTCCATCGTTTCGATTTTCATGTGAGCACTTCTTCGTGGAAGTTAAGATGCGCCGGTTTGGCATCCTGTTTCGCGAGTCGTCAACGCAGAATTTGGACAGCCGGAAAGGGACACAAGTATATACAATGATGAACCGAAGCGGTGCGTGAAAGCTTCACGCGGCTGGCGAGTGACGTAGATTTGTATATTGCCGACGTTCCCAGGAGCCCAGTCGCCGCAACTTGTCACCGGCGCAATTGTGGTCAAATTTTCTGCAAGATCTGCCGACAGCGACCTTGAACCGGCTTCGCGTTCGTTAAGATTAGAACAGCTTGCCGGTTGAAAGATTTGCTCGCGTCTTTTTGCTCTCGCCAGCCAACACCGGCGGACCGCGGTGCCAATTGCTGCTGCGCGAGGGCGCGCAGTTTGACCTGGCGCAGCGGCTTCAGCATGGTGTGGCGACTATCGGCGAGGTCTACACGTTTATCAGCGGGCTTTATTTCCGCGGCAAGATCGCATACGCATCCGCATTTGCCGCGGCGCCCGAGGGCGTGCCTCCGGCGCTAATTATCGTGCCTGGAATCGGCCTGGTTCCGCAGGACGACCGCATTGGAATCGAACAATTGCGCGCAATTTCGCGGGTTTCGATTCATGAGCAGAATGATGCGTATCGCGGACCGCTGATGCGCGACGCCGCGCTGCTCGACCGCGCGGGAATCGGCTGCCGCTATGTTTTGCTAGGCAGTATCGCCACTGAAAAGTACACGCGCCCGCTGCTCGAAATGTTTGGAGAACGCCTGCTGTTTCCCGAAACCTTCGTGGGACGGGGTGATATGAGTCGCGGCGGGCTGATGCTCCGCGCCGCCGGTTTGTCCACCGAACTCAACTATATTCCTGTCAAAAATGCCATACGGCGCGGCACCCGTCCGCCAAAATTGGAGAAATGGCAGAAGCGGTAAATTTGGTTGGCCTGCATGGGGCCGGCAAGACCACGTGGTTCCTCGAAAAATGCTCTCAGACACGCGTAGAAAATGACGCGCGCCTGCGAGGGGCACCGCGTCAAAGCGGGCCGGGAAGATTGCTGGTGCCGCTGTCAGTGATCTGGCGAGGGGGAGCAGTCCGGACCGTAGTAGGAATCCCGACTGCTCTTGTCAACGCAGGGAGTGAACGTCAAATGCCGGACGCTCACGATTGGTAGATCGTGGGTGAGCCCGCGTTGTTACGGAAAGACATTAATTGGGGGCGTCGCTGTCGAGACTGTTGATCAATTCTATAAGTACTGGATCGAATACGTAAAGTGCACGGATCGAATTTGCGACCGGCGCGACCTTGGCCCGATTGCACGTGTAGTCTTGGCTGCTATACATTAAAAGACGCCCAGCGTTCGATAGAATGCGGCTCCCTGGAGATGGGGATCATCTGCACCGGCGGATGTTCAACTGATCGGAGCATCGCCGGCGCGCACTGCGAGCACAGCTTCGTCGCCCACTCCCGCCAGTGGATTTCAATGACGGCTTTGTCGCCGCAGCGGTCGCAAACGTCTCCTTGCGGACACATACTTGGGACTACCAACCTTCGCCCGCACGAACAAAACGCAGGAAGGAGACGATGCGGGCAAGCTGTACTTTCTTCTACAACATGAAATGTGCTCTCGCGTCTGGCTCGCTAACGTGACCTACCTGGCCAAGTTAATGTGCGGCAGCGCGGCTTTTAATGTAAAGCCCGCCAGGGACTGGCGATCCCGACGCGGCACGATGTCTTAAATTTAGAGCCGCGCCGGATGTTCGGCTGGGGCCACCCAGCGCGAGGCGATTGGCTACGCGGAACCGGACACGCTGTACGGATGATGCCTAGGCCGTTCCAGGGATTCAACAAGTCTTCCGGTCAGCTTCAATTAGCGGTTGACACGGATGAACTGTTCGGCGAAAGGTTCTATAAGAAGGTATAAACGATCTAGCCGAAAGTATAGTCAAAATATCCTTTGGACAGGCCACCAATGTTCGCGCGATCGCATCTCCAACTTGCAGAGCGATATCTGACGGCCGCAGCTTTTTGGCGTTACTGCACGGTATCGTTACAAGCGCCCCATTCGGGAAACGACCTACAAGGAGCGGCGCTTTGGATCCTTGCGGTTTATCGATGGGGCTCGGGGGAGCCATGTTCGATCCCTCGCAGGATCATAGTTGGGCGGTCATACTCGCGGGCGGCGAGGGGTTACGCTTGCGGCTCCCGACGCGCTTTGTGTCCGGAGACGACCGACCAAAGCAGTTTTGCCCCTTTTCTGGCGGCCGAACTCTACTCTCCGATACAGCACGGCGAATCGGTCGCCTTTTCTCCGCGGAGCGCACGGTTTTCTCCTTGGTGCACTCTCATGAACTCTACTACGCCAAGGAACTGGAGAACGTTCCTCCGGAGCGTATGTTTGTTCAGCCCGCCGCCTGCGGCACCCTGCCAGCGATTCTATACAGCTTATTGCGCTTGATCCGCGGAGACAAACGGGCGGTGGCTGCGTTCTTTCCCACCGACCATCATTTTTTCGAGGAAGAGCGATTCTTGGCCGGAATGGAATTGGCGTTTGCCGCGGCGGAAGCCCACTCGGACACGGTGATCCTCATGGGCGCGCCCGCAACCTATGCGGCGACCGACTATGGCTGGATCGAAGTGGAGGCGGCGAGTTCAAGGCATTTCCCTACGAGTTTCCTGCGAGTGAAGAATTTTTGGGAGAAGCCGGCCCGCCAGGTGGCAGAGGAATTGTTGGATCGCGGCTGTATTTGGAATACGTTCGTCATGGTGGGCCGGGCCGAAGCTTTTCTGAATCGGATTCGATCCGCCGCGCCTGCCCTTTGCCAAGCATTCGCCAGTTCCGAAAACATCGGAGTGGAGCAAGAGACATTTATCGTGCGTGCGATCTATGAACAGATTCCGCCGGTCGATTTCTCACAATCCGTCTTGTCGAGTATCCCGAGGACCCTAGGCGTGTTCAGTTTAGGCGTGTAGGATGGAGCGATTTGGGCGACCCGCAGCGGCTTTTGGAGGCAATGACCCAAACGGGCGAACGGAGTGAATGGTTCTATGCATGGCGCCAGGAAGCCATGTAATTTGCTTGAACTAGGGGGCCGACCCGAGGGTGCGTGCGCATCTCGGGTTCGTGCCTCATCGGAATAGATGTCATTCAAAGCTAACCCGTCTTCCAACCTTCGACGCCGTGAATTGGAGGAAATCTGGCGCCAGCGGTTAGAAAATGCGTTGGCGAGATACCGCGCCGCCGCAGACGAGTATGGAAAATCGCTACAAGAAGAACTCCGGGCAGGAACTCCTGATGACTTGAATGTAGTTCTCAAAGCCGAAGCTGATGCGCTCTCCCGAGTCCTCCGCATTTTTACCGAGCTGGTGATGGATGGCAAGTTGCCGGAAGAGGCCGACGAAGCGTCAGGCGGCGCAACGCCCACCAACGAGATTTCCGTCGGGGACGAGTCGATCAGGGATTCAGCGGAGACGCTGCGCGATCTGTGGTTACCGGGTAGCGACATTCATCGCGGCTGAGTCAAGACGCCGGCACGGGCGGATTGGAGTTGCGCTTGAAATCTTCCAAGCCGGGATCCCGATCGTTTTTTCACGGAGCGCGGCGATCTGGGCACGGCAGCTGGCGATAGAGGAAGACGCCGCGGATTTCCTCCCCAGGCCATTTGAAAAAAGGACAGTTTGGTGTTGGCCGTCCGGAACGCTCAGGCTCGCATCCGGACGCAGGCCGCCAGGATGCAGAGCCGGAAGGCGACACGGCAGGCGCCATACATATGATCGCAAGGTCTTCGACCTATTCCCAGAAGTTGCGGAGCGGTATCGCCGGCAACACCTCGAACCAGGATCGAGTTCTGGCAACCGGACCATCCCATTAGCCAGGCGCGGAAGGGCCATAACACACTTCGGATTTGCGCGCCGTGGCCTTCCCGGTTGCATTAGTGCCACGCGGGAGATCCCGAAAGGCGGGATGGCGACTCACGGGCTATAGGTATCGGCGAATACTTGGATATTCCGGCCGCGAACATCGATCCGCGCATCGAATTCACGTTCTTCTAGAAAGACCGAAATGCCTGGAAGGCCGCAACTATCAAGTAAAAGCTCATTAGGTGAACCCACGCCGAAGCGCCAGTAACGACAACGACTCTGCCAGAATTTGGTTTTCGCATGGGCCGCGAAAAGGTTCGCGCACTGGCAGCCGAGCTACCATTTTCGGGGATGCTCCAAGAATCGGGAAGGAGGACCAATTCGCCCTCAAGACAGGACGATTAGGCCGGGACTACAGTGAGCGCCTGCTTTGGAATGGCGTTCAATGTGGCTCTGTCGATATTGAGGTGAGCCGTTTACCAGCTCCGGGGGCGTGTGAGTCAGCCATACCGCAAGCGACAGATCCTGGAAGTGATCGCTTTTGAACATCTCGAGGAACGTCAGATCGGTATTCCCGGTGTTCTCGATATAATGTGGCAAATTCTTCAAAACGTAGCCGACATCGCCCGTTTCGAAATCCAGAGTCCGAGCCCGGCCGCCACCTGCAAATATGGTCATTCTTCCGTTCCCCGAAATGTAGTACTGCCATAGCTCGAAGGTTCCACAAACGGCTTCCTTCAAGTCGCTGTATCGAAAACGCTCCGGCGCTCAGCCTCCAGCATTCCCCGAAATCTTTCTCGCCGGATCGTTCCCGATACAGCACTAAGACTTCACAGGACCGATCTTCCACGAATCCACTTCCACGCATCGCCGACTTGGTCGCGGCCCCGTACTTGAAATAGTTGGCAGTTTTGATAAGGCTTCTATTCCGTGGATCTCCGTCTGCTTCAAAACGGCAAGATCACCGTGTTTAAGCCGTAGTCGTTGACGGTGCCTTTTCGTCCAAAAATTAGTGTGTCGCTTGCGCCATTACCGACAATTACACCAGCGACTGAAGCGGCAAAGGCGTCGAAGCGGTTGAGAACGAACTTGGTGTTACCCGGGATGCCGCCGTTGAAGACATCCACGGCGACCGCAGCTCTCGCGCGGCCTCGAATCATGTTGTTGGCCACCAGGTTGCCATGAGCGAAGCCCCTGATGTCGATCCCTGCGCTGAAAGCGCCGAATAGCACGCCCTCAGGCGGCGACATGGCCACCTCGTTATCGACTACCACCGCGTCCGCGATCGGCCAGTCTGCAACCTGGCTAAACACACCGATGCCGATGGCATTCGGATCCGGCCACTGGCAATCGATCACGTTGTGCGCAATGACATACGAACCGATATTAGCGGTGCGAATCACTTCGGGGCGCGGTGTTGTCTGTGAAGACACCGGGCCGGTGGTAATCGCGTTTCCTTCCACGTGCGCGCGCCCGCCAATACGGCGCAGGTTGATCGCCGACTGAGTGACGTTACTTATCCTGTTTCCCGAAATGTATATGTCCACCTCTGTGTCCGGCGATTGCCCCGCACTGAATGTGGTGATACCGAGCACGTTGTCGAAGGCCGTTCCTCCAGCAAGGTCGAGGTCGTTGTCGGCGATCAAAATCCTTCCGGAGATGTTTTATGGATGCCCCGGTTGACTTGGCGTCGGTATCACTGCCATATCGCTGGCGCTAATCCCGATTCCCGAACTGGCGACATTTGGCAGCGGCACGATCCCGTCGATGCGGCACGAAGCGATCACCAGGCCGCTCACGGCGTAGACAAGAATGGCGGATTTCGTCGGGCGAACGAAGTGCACCCTTTGAATGGTGACGGTCGCGCCTGGAGCGTTGACAAAAAAAGGAATCGTTCCCGCCTCAATGCTCACGTCCCGCGCACCGGAGATCGCGACGGCTTTCGAGATCAGGATTGTAGCTTTAGCTAGCGGGATCCCGACCGCCTGCAGTGCGGTCGGGATCGTTGGCGGTCTGTCAAAGGAAAAATACCCTCTCAAAAGCACTTCCCCACCGAGATTCACGGCCGCCTGAACTGCTGGGACGTCCACGGCCGGGTTGCCCGTTCCGATGACTACGGTGGCTCGCGCCAGTGCGCTCGTCTCCAGCGCAATGGTTACGGTTATAACCAAAGCGACTCGAAATTTGAAGAGTAGCTGTCGCACCATTTCCTGCAATCCTTCGCGAGGTTGCTTGATCATAATCTCTGCTCCGCGTGACCTCCGCAGCTAGGCAGTGTGCACAATTTTCAACAATTCGGACAAATCGTCACCGGAGCCCCGTCGTACTTCGTAAAACTGAACCCCGAGAACACCTCGTGGTACAGCGTCGCCGTATCCCGCAAAATCGAGATAGCGATCGCCTCTCCCAGCTTGATCCCCTCCACTCCGTCCGACCGGTAATGTACGCCGCCGGCATCCCGCCCCATCGCGATATTCGAAGCCAGCTTATTCAGCTCCCCACCCACGGTCAGTGGCGCGCCGGTGTACGGCGCCAGCGACAACCCATCGTCCGAAGGCGTCACCGGACTCGGAATCACGAACGACTCGTTGAACAGCGCCTTCAACACGGTAATCCCCGCCCCA
>Ga0126381_100005307_pt1 | contig 14155 bp, 9 predicted proteins | sample PanSoiMetPlot_28_FD_96465 | JGI IMG/M metagenome (GOLD analysis project Ga0126381, IMG submission 96465) | Tropical forest soil microbial communities from Panama - MetaG Plot_28 | ecosystem: Environmental > Terrestrial > Soil > Tropical forest > Bulk soil | place: Panama | collected 2016-02-17
AAACCGCTCGAAGTAATGGTCCCGATCCTGGCCTCGCCGCCGCTGGTTCCGTTCACGCTCCAATCGACGCAGCCGCTTGTCGAGCCCTCGACGCTCGCTACAAACTGTTGGGTCGCTCCGCTGACGACCGTCGCGGCCGCGGGAGAAACCGTCACGTCCGCGGCGGCAACGATGGTCACCGTTGCCGACGCGCCGGCTTTGTTGTCCGCGTTCGATACCGCTGTCAGAGTGACGGTCGCGGGGTTCGGTACCGAGGAGGGCGCCGTGTAAAGTCCGGTGGTCGAGACCGTTCCGACCGTCGCGTTTCCGCCGGCCTTTCCTTCCACTTTCCAGGTCACGCCGCTATCGCTGGCTCCGCTGACCGTCGCCGTAAACTTTGCGGTTAGGCCTACGGTCACCTGCGCCGTTTGTGGCGACACCGAAACCGTCACCGACGACTTCGACGACCCGGAGCTGCAACCGCCCAGGAACACGCCTGAAAGCAGGAACAACCAACGAAGATTCACAATTCTCAAACCTGTAGAAACACCACACCGGTTGCCGATGGCCCTCATCCTGACCTCGTCATAAAAGTTGTACTGGTTTTTGGCTGTTCGCACGGCACGCCAAACGCCCGACACGCGCGAAACTTCCGCGCGCCCAGCATGGGGCGTCGAGCTCTCGCAAAACTGTTTAGAATGATTAGGATTTGTTAGCGGTAGGCGATTCGAGCAACCATTGCCGAGTGTAACTCAGCTAGAAAAATAGCCGGTCAATGGCTCTCGTTCTACCTCTGGAACTTGGAATCCCGCCGCTCAGGAACAAAAAACTCGCAGAGGTCGCGCGACGCGTCGAAGGTCCGCGTGCATCCATTTTCAGATGGTTTCGCCATCCCGACGCAATTTGGCCCCCGATACGAGAAGTTCGCTCGAATATCATGGATTCAGCGCAAGGGAAGACGGCTGACCTGGCGGAGCGAACCGTGCGTGGCGTTCCAGACGATGCCGAGGAGTGCGGCGGCATTCCAGGCCCACAAGAACAGGCGCATCTGAACGGTCGTGTAGGGGCGGCGCCCCCAGAAAATCGCTGCGTCAAAAACAAACCAAAGCGCTCCGGCCAACAGAAAGGCCGCAATGACGCTGTCGCGAAAGAAAGAGTAGATTAGAACCGTTTCGCTCGCTAGAAAAGCGGCGATGAGCAGTTTGGTAGGGATTCTTCCCAAAACAATCGCCAGCGTTTTGCGGCCACTCTTCCGGTCGGGCTCGATGTCCATGACTTCGCCGAACAGATGCGAGTGCATGGCGAACATGGCGCCGAACAGGAAAGCCTGCCACGGTAGTTGCGGCACTTTGTTCAGCCAGCTGCTCAGAACGAAGATCAGCAGATAGCTGGCTTGAATCAGAACGTCGAAGGGCGGGCGGCCCTTCCAGGCAAACGGCCGCGCGTTGTACACCAACACCGCGCCAAGAAGTGCGGCCAGCCACGTAAGAAGCTTCGGCCCGGTCCAAACCAGAAACAAAAACAGCAACGGAACCTGGATCGCAGCAATCTGCCACCGCAGCGCCTTGAGCTGAGAACTCTCACCGCGCGATCCGAACATGTACGTGCCCTTGCGCGGATTGTAGCGGTCATCATCGGCGTCCGCTATGTCGTTGACGCCGTAAAGCAGAAGACCAAGCGGAAACAGAGTATAGACGAGGCCGGCCCAAAAGCTTCCCGAGCGCCAGTCAAATTCCCGGCCGAGGGGCATGAGATAGAAAAGTGCCGTGGTAGCCCATAAACCGGGACGGGAAACCTGCAAAAGAAAAAGAGGGCCGGAAATCTGTGCGCATGGTGCGCCTGCTGCCTGAGGTTGTTCGATGGGGATGTTCATCGGGGCGCGGTTAAATGTGGACTCCGGCTCGGAATCAGCATCGCATAGAAACGGAACCGCGCAGAGATGGATCCTGTATTTTGAAGCCTGCGGAGAAACCAGAGATTTCATTGCAACCGACCGAAACTCTTATCTAAGACCGTCTCGACGGCAGACCGGTGGAAGGAATCTCGGTTCTCTTTGCCGACCGGGCTCTGGTCATGAGGGCCTGGGGCTCGACCTGCGAGTTCGAGTGCGAGCAGTTTGGGACTCATGCCGTTCCCTGAGGCGCCTCAGCACGCGCAAGCGAATTTCGTCCCAATGATTTTTCAGGCGCGCAGCGCTTAGCACCCGCACGATTTGCTGCCGGCCCGGCAATCGCTCGCCGGCCCCTACCACGCTTGCCGCCGCGGCGCCTGCCGCATTGGCTAGAAGCGCGGCTTCGGCTAAGGGCCAACTGCGCAGACGAGCCTGCAGAAACGCGGCGGTAAACGCGTCACCCGCTCCAGTTGAGTCCACCGCGTGCATCGAGAAGGAAGGTACCTGCCGCACCGCCCGGTCATCAACCATCAAGCATCCGCGCTTCCCCCATTTCATGACCACGCTTGGAATTCCAAGGTGCAAAAGACGATCGAATGCTTTCGTCGGTTTGTGATGGCCGGTGAGCGCCTCTGCCTCCTCGTCACTTACGAAAAACAGGTCCACACTCTTTGCCGCTTCTAAGATCTTCTTAGGAACTTTCTTGCTTGGCTCCATGCCTGCATCCAGAGATACCCAGCCGTCATTTCGGTGAACCGCAGCGATAACTTGTCGCGCGGTGGCTTCGCTCCCCGCATTCAGAAAGCTGTAGCCCATAAGGCTGACTGCCCGAGCCCGCTCGAGTAGCTTCGATTGGCTCGGTCCCAAGCGGCCGACCCATTGATTCGCGCCGCGGCTGCCAAAAAACGTTCGTTGTCCGTCGGGAGTCACGTTGATATAGAGCATTCCGCTCATGGCGTTAGCGGTCCGCCGCACAGAACTCACGTTTACACCGCGTGCCGCGAGAGTCTTTAGCAGAAATCCTCCGAAAACATCGGCGCCGACGCATCCAATCAGCTCGACTGAAACGCCCCATCGCCGCAAGGCCAGAGCGCAATTGGCTCCGACGCCGCCACAGTGCAGCTCCAGCCGCTCCGCCAAGCATTCCTGGCCCGGCTCCGGCCAGGATTCGACGCGGGCGATGATGTCCGCGTTGATGTCGCCCAAGACCAGGATTTCCGGGTTGTTGTGTGTCGACCTGCGCATCGCGCGGAATCTTATCACCGCGACGGGCTTCGGCGGCTTCGCTGGCCGCGAGTTTCAGTCACCGCGCGTTTGTGGTAAGACCGTCTCACGAAGGAGGGCGTGTGGATCCTCTGATTTCTGTCCGCTCCGACATCGCCGCTGCCCTAGCCGCCAACGCTCCGGTAGTGGCGTTAGAATCCACAGTCATTGCGCACGGTCTGCCCCGCCCGCACAATCTCGGCACAGCGCTGGAGATGGAAGCTGCGGTTCGCAGAGCGGGCGCACTCCCTGCCACTGTTGCGGTTCTAGACGGGCGGCTCGTGGTGGGTCTCACCGAAGTGCAAATCGCCTTTATCGCCAAAACCGCCGAGGTGGCCAAGGCCAGCAGCTCCGATCTTTCCGCCATCCTTGCCTCGCGCCGGACGGGAGCCACAACCGTCGCCGCCACCGTCTTCATCGCTGCGCGGGCCAAAATAGGCATCGTGGCCACCGGAGGAATCGGAGGTGCGCATCGAGGCAGCGAAAGCACGTTTGACGTCTCGGCGGATCTTACCGAGCTCGCCCGCACTCCCGTGACTGTCGTTTGTTCAGGCGCCAAGGTCATTCTTGACTTGCCGAAGACCGTCGAGATTTTGGAGACCCTGGGGGTCCCGGTCGTAGGTTATTCAACCAGCGAATTTCCCGCCTTCTACTCGCGCGAAAGCGGCCTGCCCCTCCAGCATCGTGTGGATACGGAGGATGAAGCCGCCCGCTTGATGTGCGTTCACCGGGATCTCGGCCGGCTGGCCCTAGGCGGTACCAGCGCAGGCATGCTCATTGTCAATCCTCCGCCCGCTAGGAAAGCGCTGCCGCGCGACCAAGTCGAAGCGCTCATCTCCCGTGCCGTGGCAGAAGCGGAAGCGGCTGGCATTCGGGGCAAAGCAGTGACGCCGTTCCTCCTGAAGCGATTGGCCGACGACAGCGCTGGCAAAACCTTAGAAACCAATATTGCTTTGCTTGTGGCTAACGCCAGCCTCGCCGCGCGCATTGCAGTAGCCTACAGCGATCGAAGGCAGAACGAGGGAACCCGAGCATGAAAGAGAATCTACCGGCAATCGTGGCGCCTTGTGGGAAAGCAGCCGACGCAAAGAAGTACGACCACCACGCCGTCCGCGAACTCCGGCCTTAACGCGCTCCCGCCTGGAATGTCATGAGAGCTTTGCTGTCCCTCCGGCACCATCGAAATAACTCTCGAATCCGATCGCATCACTTGGGCGAACCGCAACAGCCCGGGATATCGAGTCAAATCCGCACATGTCGAAACCAGCCCGGCGAATCGAACCCGTCCGAGCTGTGCCCAAATTCATCCTTGTAATTATGCCATTACATGGCATAATTACAAGGTCATCGATCGTTCCATAAAGCCGGTTCTGAAGGAGCTCCTGGGTCGCTTCCCCGCCGTTGCGCTGCTCGGGCCTCGCCAGGTTGGGAAGACCACATTGGCATTGTCGTTGGCCTCGGAGCTGAAACAGCGCCCGGTCTACGTCGACTTGGAGCTGCCTTCCGATCGAGTGAAGCTGTCTGATCCCGAGCTGTACTTGGGGCAGCACGAAGACCGACTGGTTATACTTGATGAGATTCACCGCCTGCCTGACATCTTCAAGGTGCTTCGTGGCCTCATCGACAGGAGACGCCGCCAAGGGATTCGCAGTGGGCAGTTCCTCCTCTTAGGGTCCGCCTCTATTGATCTACTTCAGCAGTCGTCGGAAACGTTGGCTGGCCGCATCGCCTACCAGGAACTCCGGCCACTCTCCGAACTTGAAGTAGGGGCCGTCGGATCAAAAGACCAACTCTGGGTGCGTGGCGGTTTTCCTGAAAGTTTCCTCGCTCGGAGCGACGAGGAGAGCTTCGAATGGCGAGGCGCCTTCATCCAGACCTATCTGGAGAGGGATGTGCCCGCTCTTGGCCCGCGGATTCCGGCAGAGACACTTAGACGTTATTGGCAAATGTTGGCTCACAACCAAGGCCAAATGCTGAACGCAGCGCAGCTGGCGAGTGGTCTCGGAGTGAGCGGTCACACGGTGGCTCGCTACCTCGACATCATGGTGGACCTGCTCCTGATCCGGCGTTTATTGCCCTGGTCATCCAACGTCAAGAAGCGTCTGGTGCGGACACCGAAAGTGTTCGTGCGGGACAGCGGCCTGGTGCATGCCTTGCTTGGCATCCGCAATCGTGAGGAGCTTTTGGGGCACCCTGTTGTCGGGGCGAGTTGGGAGGGCCTGGTGATTGAGAATCTGATGAGTGCCCTGCCGACGAGCGCTCAGACCTCTTTCTACAGGACCGCAGCGGGCGCCGAGATCGACCTGGTCATTGAGTTAGACGCCAAGAATCGGTGGGCGATTGAAGTGAAACGGTCCATCGGAAACCCCGCTCCGAGTAAAGGATTCTATATCGGTTGTGAGGACATCAAAGCGACCCGGCAGATCGTGCTCTATCCCGGCCGGGAGAGGTATAAGCTGGATCCGAGAACCGAAGTAATGCCCTGGGACGAGTTGTTGCGCAAAGACCTCCGTCAAACCGCGCACTCTTGAGTGATAGAGGAGCATGACTTAACCGCCGCCCTTCAGCGACCCGAATGGCTGATCTCTCTGCGACGCGGCGCCACGGCATAGGCAAAACCAACGAAGACCGCGATGGTTGACAGCGCGATCCGGTGAACACTCTACCGCGCTATCCTTCGTGGGACATGAATCGGGGATTCGGGCCCTGAATCTGTGAAGGTGCGCGATACAAAGCGATCCACGAAATCGCAATTCAGGCGGGGTTTGACGGATGTCTGAAGGCCGGCGTCGCAAGATGAGTGCGGTCGAGCGGACTCGCCTGCTGGCTCTGACTGACGGCTAGCTGGTTCGGATACGACCATCGACCAGAAGGCAATCCCGTCCATTGGATTGCGAACCGTCTGAACTGTGGGCGAAGCTATTCCATCGGGCAGATTCAGACTACCTCACTCCCAACTCAGTCTCTTCTCCATGAAATTGAAGTGGACGCGGCGCGCCTTGAGCGCGGCGATACCCGCAACGCCGTCAATTCCGGGAAGGATCTCTGGCGGCGGCGCTTGTGCGAGCAGCACGGGAGCATCCTTGCTGGTCGGACCAATCGTCACATTGCGTAGAGTTGTCGCCTTGGCGCGCAGGCGTTCACCCAACATCACGCTGTAAACAGTCCCAGTCGGCCTAAGTTCGGGCGCTCTGGCGAAAAGACGTTCCTCAAACAGAAGAATCCCTGGGAAACCCGTGTCGACGATGAGTCGAACCGGGTGCCCCTGTATTTGTATCAGGAGTGTAAGACCGCTAATGAGCGCTTCGCCGCGGACCTGCGCGGGCGGGGTTGCAGACGAGTGAAAGATAATTTTTTTGCAGGCATAGTCAATGGTGAAGTCATACAGGTGCAGCAGATCGAGTCCTATGATCGCGTCGACGTTGCGCGCAAACTCCGAGTACTTGGCCAAAGGGCCCACGAGCATGACAGTATCCGCTGCGGTTATAGGGCCAAAGCGAACCTCGGGGATTGCCGCCTGGTCCCAGGCAAGTTTCCGGTCGAAGTTGAAGGATTCCGCCGATTCACGATGCAGATTCATCCCATCGGCGATCTTGCTGTCTAGGATGCTCATCGATGCGCCGGTGTCCAGAAGGAATCTGAGGTGAGTTCGCGTGCCGATCGCGCCTTCGACCAGGATCAAATACCCGTCCGCGATGCGAAAGGGGAGCTCGTTTGCGGGCGCTGATGGCAAGGACAACGCCTGAGGCTGCCCTTCATTCGCACGGTCGCCCGAAAGATGCTTCTGGGCATGGGCGCTGTTTCCGTTTGTAGCCTCTAGGAAGGCGACCGAGATCAGGAGCGCACGTACGGAGCGGCTACATGTGAGTTTCACGGGCACCTCGCTGGTGCCCAGAAACTCGGGGATACGCGGATCTACCTCAATCCCAGCGAGCGCCTAAAGAGGAAACATGAATGATGCAGCCTATGCTGCTAGAAATGGACGACTTACGGCGCCCTAGAAGGAAGCGCTCTCGCGACGGAACTGTGTTAGGCTCACCCCAACCAGGTCGAATTCCATGACGGCAAGCCAACCCAGCCGGACTGTGGTTTCCTTCGGTCCCTTTGAAGCGGACCTACAAACACAGGAACTCAAGAAGAACGGGGCGCGGTTGCGCCTGCCCGGGCAGTCGTTTCAGATCCTGTCGATGCTCCTGCAGCGGCCGGGGCAACTCGTTTCGCGCGAGGAATTGCGCAAGACGCTCTGGCCCGCGGAGACCTTTGTAGACTTCGAAAAAGGGACGAACGCAGCAATAACGAGGTTGCGGGAAGCGCTCGGGGATTCAGCCGAAAACCCTCGCTACGTGGAGACCCTACCTCGCCGCGGCTATCGGTTCATCGCAATCGTTCACGGAAGACCGTCCGCCTCCGCGCCAGTCGCCGAATCCTGCCTTGCGCCCCCAACCAATCCAACCCAACCAGACAAGATCACCGCCGCTATTCCGGCGGGCCGAGGCGGCGGTTGGTCTCATCGGCGATCGCTTGCGGTGCTGCTGCTATTCGGAGCCGCGCTGATGGTTCTGGGGTGGACCGTATGGCGACCATGGGCCGAGCCAAAATACGTAACCGAGAGCAAACTGACAACGAATTCTCCGGAAAACAGGGTGACCAGCGCCGCGGTTTCCCCGGACGGCAGATACCTGGCCTACACGGACCTTACTGGCTTGTATCTAAAGCAGATTCGAACCGGTGAAACGCATGCCGTTTCTTTGCCCGCGAACTTCGCGGCTGAAGTAGTAATGGACTGGTTTCCGGATGGATCTCATTTGCTCGTGTCACAGCATAAACCAGGCTTGTGGAGCGTTTCCCTGTTTGGAGGCGCACCCCGTCTGCTATCCGACAAAGCATTGGGCGGATCGATCTCACCCGACGGGTCCCAAGTCGCTTTCGTTGCTTCTGGTTATGGTCAGGAGATGTGGGTCATGGGCTCCGACGGAGCGAACCAGGTTAAGATCGCCGCAGACCAAGGTTCATGGGTTGGGCCGCCGACCTGGTCGCCCGACGGTGAACGCGTGGCTTACATTCGAGCTACGGAAACTTACGCGGCTCGCCAATCTTCCGTGGAGACGAACGAGTTGCACTCGCAAGATATCCGAACCCTCTTCTCTGACAATAGTTTGGGCCCTTCTTTGCGCTGGCTGCCAAGCGGCCGCCTTGTTTACACAATCGGCGCTGTTGACAACCTGCAGCACGCGGGTCTCTGGATGACGTCTACCAAGGACGAGAAGACTAGTTCCGCAAAACGGATTTCGACGGGCATTGGCTGGATTTCGCACCTCACAGGAAGCGCCGATGGCAAGGTCTTAGCTTTTCTCAGGGAAAATTCGCTCTCTAGCGTCTATGTTGGAGCGTTATCGTCGGACGGCGCCCAGTTGCTCGACAAGCGGAAGCTCACCCTCGACGAAAACCAGAACATTCCGTCTGCTTGGACGCACGATGGCAAGGCAATCCTTTTTCACTCCAATCGCAACGGGATCTCACAGATTTTCAAACAGGCCATTGATCAGCCGTTGCCCGAAGGGATCGTCAGCAGCAGCGAAGAATTGCGACAACCGAGGCTCAGTCCAGACGGTACAGAGATCATTTACATCTCGACTCCTAAGAACGCCGATCTGAACTCTACGTCTTCGATCTTTGCCGTTCCCATTATGGGTGGACCTCCGCGCCTCATCCTTCGCGACTCGAATATCTGGACCGCCCAGTGCGCACGGGCGCCTTCGACGGCCTGCCTGTACAGCGTCACGAAAGGCGATACTACGGAGACCTATAGGTTTGATGTCAAGACCGGCAAGAAGCCGGACCCGCCGCAAGTCGATCCATCCTGTAACTGGGCCCTGTCTCCCGACGGATCGCTTCGCGCGATGGTTCTTTACGGGTCTAAAGGTCCGATTCGATTTCGGTCCACTCTGAATGGTAGAACCCGTGAGCTGACCATCAAGGGATGGGATGAACTCGATAGTATTGACTGGTCTGCCGACGGAAAAGCTGTCTTCGTTTCGTGGCACCACGAGTCAGAATCCGCGCTGCTGCGGGTCGCATTGAACGGAACGGTTTCCGTTATATTCCGTTCAGCGGGTCAGCAAGTCATAGGGCCGATTCCGTCGCCCGATGGCCACTACGTAGCATTCGCCGGACTTGGCACTGCGAGCAATGTTTGGATGGTTGAGAACTTCTGATCCTTCCCGCTTTTAGCGAATGGCCATAGCTCACAGTTGACAGCTCAGAAGCGCGGACCTACTCTCCAAGCATTCAGTCAACCATCACAGGCCCCTCAGACACCGACCGCAGTGACGGTCCACGCAAGATTTGCCGCCGGAGGATGGCCATAAATGCGTTTCGACGCCACTGATGCTCGGGCTGTTCGACGACTACTGGTGAAAACCGCTCTCAGGCTGGCTTTGTGCTGGATCGCTTGCGTGCTTTTGAACAGCCCTGCATGCGCGCAAACATCCGGTACCGGCGCACTCGCTGGGAGTGTCAGCGACCCGAGTGGTGCGGTCATTGCGGACGCCCTAGTCACAGCTACCAACGAAGCCACGGGAGAAACGCGGACAGTTCCATCCGCTGCGAACGGAACCTTTTTCCTGGCCTTGCTACTCCCGGGCTTCTATGACCTGCAGATGGCAAAAGTTGGCTTCAAGGTGGCACATCTTGCCCACGTACGAGTCTCCGTTGCGGAGAGGACCACTCGAGATGTACGCCTTGAGATCGGGATGGTCTCGGCGAGGATCATCGTTGAAGCGTCAACAGAGGAACTACAGAAGCAATCGAGCGCCCTGGGGCGCGCGACAGACGGCGACCAAATCCGCGCCCTTCCACTGGTAACTCGCAACTACTCGCAAATCATAGCCCTGAATCCTGGAGTCGCCGCCGAAGTGACCGATGCGGGAGCTCTAGGACCGGGAATCAGCGGACCAGCCGGCCCAGGACTCGTTTCGAACGGCGCAACGATCCTCGATAACAATTTCCAGATGAATGGAGTCGGCATCAATGATTTGCAGAGCGGCGCGCAATTCACCGGCGGCATCGCGATTCCCAATCCCGACACGATCGAGGAATTCAAGGTGCAGACAAGCCAGTACGATGCCTCGTTCGGCCGCAATGCTGGAGCCAATGTGGATCTGATCACAAAGTCGGGCACAAACGATCTTCACGGAGCACTTTGGGAGTTTTTCCGAAACGATGCGCTGAATGCGAACAGTTTTTTCCGCAACCTGGCCCATCAGCCGCGGCCGGTACTGAAGCAACATCAGTTTGGTTTCGATCTTGCCGGCCCCATAAGGAGAGAAAGACTTCTCTTTTTTACTTCCTATCAGGGCACACGACAGCGGAACGGCATCGATTTCAACTGCTCCAGCCAGGTCACAATGCCGCCGCTTACCGACGATCGATCGAAGGAAAAGCTGGGCGCGCTCTTTGCAGGGCAGCGCGGATTGAACCAGATACTCGTGGGAAAGATCTTAAATACTCCGACGCCCGTGGGGCCTGCTGTGGCGGCTGACGGGTCAAATATTAATCCTGTAGCGCTAACGCTTCTGCAGATGAAACTCCCGAACGGAAGCTACGTTATACCTACGCCGCAGAAGATCGATGGGTCACAGCCCTTTGAGTCGCAAGGCTTTTCGGCTTATAGCTTCGCTTGCCCATATATGGAAGACCAGTTCATGAGCAACGGCGACTGGGCGATGTCCGACAAGAGCAAACTCTTTGCGAGGTTTTTCTTGGCAAACTCGGATACGGGCCTCACCTTACCGGGTGCTGGACTAGCAGGCGCAACAGTCCCGGGTTTCCCGGCAATGCTCACAAACAACTATAGGAATTTCAGCCTCACCCACAGCTACATCCTTAGTTCCCATCTGGTGAATCAAGCAACCCTTGCCTATCACCGCACATTTGCGGTGTTCGATCAGTCGAAGGTGTTTTCCTATTCCGATGTCGGCGCCACTGTACCGCCGTTCGACAACGACTTTCCCATGATCGCAATAGACCTTGGGTCGCCCACAGGCCCGTCACTAGGAGGCAACGGGCAGGGAACACACATCGTTCAGAACACCTACATCATCGAAGACTCCGTCTCGTATCAGGTCGGGCGACAAAATTTCCGCTTTGGTGCCGGAGTTACGCGCGTGCAGGTAAATCAGGGGTACCACAACTTCGCGGGCGAGGCTTTCCTTAGCTGGCCGGATTTCTTGCTGGGGCTCGACGCACAAGGAAACGGTACTGCGACGTATGCATCTCTTGGTCTTGACAGCAGCAACGTTTTCTTTTCGACCGATCTGTTTGGCCTGTTTGGCCGTGCCTACCGCGAGTGGGAGACGCACGCTTATGTTCAAGATGATTTCAACGTCCACCCACGGCTGACCTTAAATCTTGGGTTTCGCTATGATCGCCTAGGGGACATATCCGACGCCCTCGGACGCAATGGTTCGCTCGATCACGGTCTTCTCGACCCCAATCCACCGGCAAGTGGGACGCTGGCGGGCTACGTTGTGCCATCGAACTACTCGGGCGGTGCGATCCCACCGGGCGTAACTCAATCGGAGAACGAATTTGCCGTCCGCGGCGTGGGCCAAAACACTTGGAATCCCCGCGTCGGCTTCGCCTGGCAGGTCCCTCGCACCGACCGCGTCGTGCTCCGAGCTGGATATGGCGTATATCACTCGCGCTACACCGGCGCGCCCGTTGCGCAACTACTGAACAACCCTCCATTTGCGATGAGCCGGTTCCTCATATTTGAGGCCAATGCGGCAGCCACAGCGGCTATTCCGCTTCCGCTAGACTCTGTCAGTTTGCCGTCCTTTCCAGCCTATTCACCCGCGACCGCGCTCACCACCAAGACATTCGACCCGAATTTTCGCGCGCCGATGATGCAGGACTATAGCTTCGGCATCCAGACGCAGTTGCCGGGCGATACAGTTCTCGACGTGGGATACTCGGGCGCACGCGGGTTGCATCTTATTCGCCAACGGTCCATCAATCAGGCCGGGATCGCCAGCTCAACAAATCCCATTCGAGGGGAAACCACCAACACGCTAGCCAATGTAAGCCTGCGTGTGCCTTTCGAGGGTTGGGAACCGGGCAACCTTGTGCAGTTCGAATCTGCGGGCGCTTCCTGGTACAACGCGCTACTGGTCGGCTTGAACAGACGGGTCACTCACAGCCTGCAAGCGCAAATCTCTTACACCTTCTCAAGGAACTTGACCAGCGATCCTCTGATGAGCGTGGGCCAAGCAGGCGGTATCAGCAGCGGCGACCAAAACATTCCAGATCTGCGATATGGCCCGGACTTCTTCGTTCGCGAGCACCGTTTCGTCGCCAACTGGCACTATCAGTTACCCGGCCCCAAAGGGCTAACTTCATGGTACGGACAATTGTTCGGCGGTTGGGGGCTAGCCGGTGTCGCGACGCTTCAGTCTGGACACCAATTGTTGGTCCTTTTCAACCCGAATGGACGGAACGTTTTTGGACAAGGAGCCGATCGCGCGTCCCTTTCGGGCGCCTGCAAGCCTGGCCACTACCTCATGCCGGGTTCAGTCGCTTCGAATCTGAATGCGTACATCAATGCCAATTGCTTCGCAGAGCCTGCTGTATTCAGCGCGGACGATCCTAATGCATTAGGCTTCGGCAACGCCGGTGTAGGAATTTTCGAAGGGCCCGGACAGGATAATTTCGACTTGTCCCTTTCAAAGAGATTCGCCTTCCATCGACCGAGAGGAAATTCGCTACTGGAATTCCGGGCTGAATTCTTCAATGCCTTCAATCATCCGCAATTTTGTGATCCTGACATAGAACTCACTTCGCCAACGTTTGGCCGGATCTCTTGCACCAGCGTCGCACCGCGTATCATCCAATTCGGCCTGAAGTTCAGCTTCTAATCAGCCCCCAAGTATCACCACGCTAAGTCAGCAGACTTGCGTGCACTCCAGACCAAGCAGCGCCGCCAGTTTCCCGATCTTTCTTGCGATGTGGCCGACGCCAATCGCGCAATGGTGGGCAGGCGCGTGCATGTTCCACGATTCGATGAACTTCCTGGCGCCGATCGGAAAGCGGTACCGGCTGTTGGTATTTCCGATTTCGAGGATCGGGCCCTGGACGGATTCACCCTGCGCGACCAGCAATTTCACGTGGTCCGTGGTTTCGACCACCGAAAGCAGCGTCACCGGACCGTGCTGCACGGACATTTCGACGGACAAGCCGCGGCCAACCTTTCCGTGGTAGACCTCAAGTGGGCGGACTTTCGTTTTGCCCTCCGCGATCGCGATGTGCCCCGGCCCATCGTGTCCCATCAGAACCACATCGGCTCTGAAATCGGCCGCGTAGTATTCCGTAAACGAACCGCCGGCTCCGAAGGCGTCGAGGATCTTCATTGCCTGCACATTCTTGACCTCGTACTCGCCCGCCACCGGCACGCCGCGAGACGTCAGCAGACTGTTTCCCAAAATGATCGAACTGATGGCGTCCTCATTCTCTCGATTCCCCGTACCTTGGTAGTAGTAAGCCAAGGAACCCAATCCGTGCCCGGTGACCATGCGATCGAGTGCCAGCGAAGTGCGCGCGGCCCGCTCCAACTCCGCCAGAGAACAATCCGGCTGTACGTCAAACGCAGCGCGAAACTCGTCGACCCGGCGCGTGATTTCCTCTTCGCCGACATCGCGACGCAGCCCCGCTAGCTCATCGACTTCGAGCATCTCGAAGTGCGTTCCGAATGCCGAGGATTGGCGCGTGAGATCGGAATAGACATCCAGCATCCCGCCGTAGTAGTGGCCGAGCAGGCCGACGCGATTGTGCTCCATCACGTGCGCGACTCGTACCGCATCCACCCATTCCGCGATCTCTGTCCAGGCCGCGTCTTCAGGCTCCAGAGTCCCCGTAACCTGAAAGAACGGAATAGCGCTTCGCCGGAATACGTTTGCGATTTCAGGAAGCGGGCAGGCTTGACAGTAGGCGAGCCACTCTCCGGTCATCTTCGTTCTGTCGCCGAGA
>Ga0126381_100005308_pt1 | contig 14154 bp, 7 predicted proteins | sample PanSoiMetPlot_28_FD_96465 | JGI IMG/M metagenome (GOLD analysis project Ga0126381, IMG submission 96465) | Tropical forest soil microbial communities from Panama - MetaG Plot_28 | ecosystem: Environmental > Terrestrial > Soil > Tropical forest > Bulk soil | place: Panama | collected 2016-02-17
GGGAAACACCCGGTCCCATTCCGAACCCGGAAGTTAAGCCCTTCAGCGCCGATGGTACTGCGCGGGGGACCGCGTGGGAGAGTAGGACGCCGCCGGACATCTTTCGCTGAGGGCCGCCCCCGTACGGGTGCGCGGCCCTCAACGCATATCCGGGGGGTCTATAGGGTGTAAGAGGTCTTCACGTGCGGGCTGGAGGGTGGAACGTGCCTGGTGAACAGCGTGGCGGACGCGGTCGCAAGCCGCCCTCGCCGCGCGCGGGACAGCCCTCCGCAGCCGGTGCCTCCGGGAACAGGCAGCCGCGCGGATCCGGAGGCCGTCCCACCGTCGGCCGGGGCCGTCCGAGCGATGGCCGGGGTCGTCCAGAGACCGACCGGCGCCGCACGGACGCCGGCCGGGGCCGCCCGAGCGATGGCCGGGGTCGTCCAGAGACCGACCGGCGCCGCACGGACGCCGGCCGGGGCCGCCCAGATGAGGGCTCGGGCCCGCGGCGCGGCGGCCGTCCGGACGGCGACGCACCCCGCTCGGGGACAGACCGGGCCGAACGGGCCGGGCCGGGTCGGCCACGGCCCCGGCCGGACGCCGCGCCGAAGACCCGGCAGGACGCCGCACCGCGGTCCGGGCGGGCCGGCAGGCCGGCGACCGGCCGTAGTGCCGCACCACGGCCGGGGCGGGCCAGCGACACAGCGACCAGCCACGGCACCGCCTCGCGGTCCCGGCGGGCCGCCGGGCCGGGGAGCAGTTCCGGCCAGCGGGCGTCGCGGGCCGACGGGGAACGGGCAGCGGATCCGCGCCGCGGGACCGCAGCGAACCGTCCCGCGCGGCGCCCGCCGCGGCCCGGCGACGACCGGCCCGGGCTGCGGATCGGCGACGAGATCACCGCGGACCAGCTCGATCCCGCGGCCCGGGCGGAGTTGCGCACCCTGCCCTCCGACCTCGCCGACAGCGTCGGGCGCTATCTCGTGGCCTCGGGTCTGGCCGAAGACCCCGTGCAAGGGTACCGGTACGCCAAGCAAGCCAGAAAGCTCGCGGCGCGGGTCGGGGTGGTCCGCGAGGCATCCGGCATCGCCGCCTATCGCGCGAGCCAGTGGGCGGATGCGCTAGCCGAGCTGCGCGCCGCGCGCCGGCTGACCGGCCGCGACATCGGCCTGCCGCTGATGGCCGACAGCGAGCGGGCCCTGGGCAGGCTGGACCGGGCGCTGGCCATCGTGCGCGACCCGCAGGCCCGCACCCTGGACCGGGCCACCCAGATCGAGCTAGCGATTGTGGAGTCGGGGATCCGGCGGGACCAGGGGATGGCCGAAGCGGCCTTGCTCGCCCTGCAGGTTCCCGAGCTCACCGACGGGCGCAGCTACCCCTGGTCAGCCAGGCTGTTCTACGCGTATGCGGACGCGCTGCTCGAGGCGGGCCGCCGCGACGAGGCACACGACTGGTTCGCCCGGGCGGCGGCAGCCGACACCGCCGGGGAGACCGACGCGGCCGAGCGATACGAAGAGCTGGACGATGTCGTCATCGAGGACCTGGCCGAGACGTGAGCGCCGCCGCGTCGGCCCGTCGCCTCAAGCTCCCGGAGGCGGCTGACCCCCTGGTTCGGATTTGTCCAGCCAGCGCATGATCCCCGCGACGTTGCCGGCCGCCGACCACCACCCGGATGTTATTGCCCGAGTCGTGGACGAAGATCGTCACTCGCTGGCCCGGGTGGTTGTCATCGGAATACGCTGGCCCGAGTTGAAATGCCCCGCGGGAGATCTGCGGGGTGTAGCCAGCGGTTCTCAGTGCGTACGCCAGCCCCATGGTGATTTGCCGCCGGGAGCTATCGTTCGGCGCCACCACTGTGAGGGCGATGCGTCCGGCCCGAACTTTCCGTTTGATCGTCACCGACGCGGCGGCGACGGCTTTCCTGCCCGCGCTCTGACTCTGCAGCGCGCCGCCGGTATGCAGTGCCGCTCTGGCGGTCAGGGTCACCATGAGCGCCACGGCCGCGAGCGCACCGGTCCAGGCAGCGGCTGCTCGGCCGGATAGGGCCGGGCGCTGCTGTGCCGCCCCTCGCCCGCGCAGCCTGTGCCTGGCGCGCCAGGCGCCGAGCATCAGCACTGAGCCCACGGCCAGCCAGGACAGCACGCCGAGCGGGAACATAGGCGCCATCAGGTAACTCAGATCGGTCGGCGCATGCTCCAGGTTCGACGCCGGGATGCCGGCGTATGTCACCAGCGCCGCCAGCGCGGTCAGCAGGCTCAGCGCCGCCAGCGCGGCAATCCGGCGCGAGTGCAGCGCCCGGATCGCGACGGCCAGCGCCAGCGCTATCACGGCGATCGCAACGGCCCCGAACCAGGCTGCCCGCTGGTCGATCGTGCCCAGCTTCAGCGCTGGCAGGGCAGACCGCCACCAGTAGGGCGGCGGCTGCGTCGCAGCTGACAGTGCCCGCAGGCCGAACGTCAGCCCGGCCTTCGCCGTGCCGCCCGCGTGCATCGCCTGGATGAGCCGGGCCAGGTTGCCGGGCCGACCGGTGAACTGCTGAAAGACCGGAGCCGCCCAGCAGGCCACGCCGACGATCACGCCGGTGATCGCCCACCGGTACGTCCCTGATCTCAGGCTGTCGGCGATGACCGCGCCCAGCCCCACGACCACCAGGCAGGCAGCCGCCACGGCATACATGAGATGAGCCTGCGCGGCGATGGATGCGGTGATCACGAGGACGGGCCACCACCGCTGGCGGCCGGACAGGACTGCCCAGCCCGCGGCGAGCGCCGCGAGGAAGAACATGGTCGCGAACCAGGGGTTCCAGACTGGCAGCATGGCGATCGGGGGGAGCCAGCCGATGATCCCCAGGATCACTCCGCTCGCCAGGACTGCGCCGAGTCCACCGGCGGTGGCCCAGGCCGCCTCGATCGCCAGCGAGGCGGCCACCATGCACCAGACCGCCGCGCCCCATAGCACCCCCGTCGCCGGGTCCAGATGAACGGGCAGCGCCAGCAGCCAAAACTGCAGCGGCCCCAGGTCATACACCCCATGCACCAGCCGGGTAGCCTCCCCGACGAGCAGCCCGTTCCCCGTCAGCGAGTCCCAGGAGCGCAGCGCGATGACCGCGCTGTCCGAAACGGGCCGCCAGCCGTCGCGCAGGGCGCGGATCAGCGCGTAGACGAACGGAGTCCAGGCGGCCAGATGGGCCAGGGCCCTGATAGTGACCGCCCGATACCGTCGCGGCCGGACGGCGACCGCACCCGCACCAGCCTCGGCGCCTGTCTCAGAGGCCGCCGGGAGCCCCGGCCTATCGCCAGGTGCAGGCCCGCTGATATCACTGCTCATGGCCGGTCCGGACCCTTTCGGCAAGGTCGGGAGCCTCTGGTGGTAGCTTATGCGTTCGACACCCTGGCCGGTTAATACCGGTTGACCATCAATCGTGCGGCAGTCGGCTGGCATCGGCCGGGCGAACACGCTGCGCCGGGCTGGTTCCGGCGCGCCCTTAGGGACCGGCGCAGGACGCCCGCAGTGGTTGGTAGATCGCGAACGCGATGTTCTGGTAGACGGGGCGGTAGCGCGTAGGGTCGGCGCGGAACCCGGTCAGGTACGCCCCAGCACTGGACTTCGTGAGCACCACATAACGCACATCGTCGCGGGCGAGGATCTGGGCCGAACGACAGTCGGAAGGGTGGAGCAGCACATGCCGGGAGTCGAACAGCTGTTGCCGGCCCGCCGTCGGCAACGAGCGTGGGTTGAATGTCCGGTACTCCGAGAAGGACTGAAGCCCGGTGTAGCCGCCCAGTGCGAGCATCGTACGGCTGCCACCGGGCAGGGACGGTGTCGAGATGATGTTGCCGCCGGTGTTGTGCTGGGCCAGCCATGCTCCCGCATTGGCTAGCGGCCGGTGAATTATCTGACTTCCTGGCCGCCCGGTGGCTAGGTTGTCCGCCACCTGTACCAGTGCCATGGCGGCGGCGAGGGCCACCGCGGTGTAAGCGCTGACCTCGATCATGACCCGCCTGCTGGCGTAGTAGGCCGCGATCGTCTGAACGATCACTCCCACACCCAGCGCAGCGGTAATCGACAGCGGTGCGCCAAGATCACGTTCGAACCGGACCGGGAATCCGTCAAGCGCGGTCCGGCTGCCGACGTACATCAGCCCACACCAGATCAGCACGGTTGCCGCTCCGAGTACCTGCTCCGGCCGCGCCATATGGCGAAGGCCGACGAGCAGGAGAACCGCGCCGAACAAGCCGAGCCAAATCACCGGCGGGGACACTTCAGACAGCACATGCCACGGGTTGGGCGCTGCCTGACTGCCGAGGTCTTGGGAGACCGTGGCTGTCGAGGAAGCGTGGCCCCGGAGGATCTGCGGCAAGTCGTAGATGTAGGCGGCATAGACGGCTGACAGTGCGATCATTGCGGCCAGGGCAAGCAAGAGTCTCCGAGCGAGCCGACGGTGACCTGTCAGTGCCAGGTAGGGAAGACCGATGATCGCAACGCCGGCCACGAGGAGCACGAGGTAAAGGCTTGCGACCGTATGGTAGAGCACCACAGAGGTGCCTGCGATAGTCACGAGCACACCCGACCGGAAGGACGGGACATCGTAAAAGAGAAGAAGCGCGGCGACGGTCATCACCAGGAGGAAATAGGCCGAAACAAGGTCGGGGTAACGGCCGTCGGCGAAGCCGGCGTACGCGCTAGTCAGCACCAACCCGTTCAGGGCGGCAGCCACAATCCCATAGCGCCAGTTCCATAGCCTGGTGGCCACTGCATAGGCGCCAAGAGAGCAGAGCACCAACAAGGTCGGCGCGAGCACGGGATAGAGCTTCAGCGGCGACAGGCCCGTAAAGCGGCACACAACCGCGGTGAGCGCCGAGAAGCCTGGCGGGTAGACCAGATAGCTGGCGTACGAGCCGTGGGAGAGCATTTGTTCCGCCATTATGGCGTGGTTGAACTGGTCGCCGCCACGTATAAATGGCCACTCATAGCGAATGACCTCGGCATAGGCGCGGTATCCGATGAGCACGAGCACGATCGCCAGTGTGCCTTCGCGCACCCAGGCTGCTCCCGCGGCGGGCGCCCACCGAGCGCGCGGCATCGCTGTGGCGTCGGCCCTGGGCTGGCCAGTTGCGCGAGACATCACACTCGCAGTGCGAGTAACTGGGCCGGTGGGTGTTGACCCCGTATCTGAGTCAGGCCGAAGGGCGGTCGCCGACCGCGCGACTGGCGCGCCTGGCTCATCGGGCGGGGCTGGCGCACTTGGCTTGGCGGGCGGGGCTGGAGGCGGGCCAAGACGCGGCCAGGCAGCCAGTATGCCTGCAACTACGAGTCCGGCCACGGTCAGCACAATTAGCAAGCGCGGCGTGCTGGGGGTGACGACTTGCAGGTTCTGGCCATGCAGCCGCAATGTCGTAACCAATGCCAGTCCAAAAACCGCGGCGACCAGCGCCATAATACGGAGGTCGCGGACTGGCCCCGGTCGGGGCAGCAGACCAGATATCGACTTGGACGCGGGGCCTCTCCAGGCGAACAAGATCGCGCCGCTGCCGAACACGATCGCTACTGACGCGATCGCCACCCAGAGGGTAATTCCGGTCCCGGTGGCGCGGGTGATCACGATCGCAACGACGGGCACCAGACCCATCGATAGCACGGTGGAGTAGGCAAGGCGTTCTCCGAGCCCGCACGCGGGCCGCAGCACCGCTGCCCAGAAAAAGCCAGGCAGCACGACACCGGCGCCGGCCGCCAGCAACGCGCGGATCATATCTGAAAACAAGAGCCCTACCCCGTCTACCGTGCGTTGCGGTCATTCGGCATAGGTATGAGCCTACAAGCAGTGGCAGGACTCGTGATGGTTCGAGGGCTGACACGCCAGTTGAGGAGGCAGGTCTGATGGAGGGCGTGTTCGCCCTGCGGCCGGGCGTGTTGTGTTGCTCGGCCACTCAAGATCCTCTGGAATGCTGCGCGGTGATCGCCCGGATTTCATGCACTTCCACGCACGTGTCTACCTTGCCTGGTGGCGTCCCAGCAGCCAGTCTGGGAGATCGCTGCCCTGCCGCGACCGGAGGTGGTACCCGGATCCTCAGAACCTGGCGGGCTGTGTGCGGCAGTGCAGGTACGGTCCCTGCAGCAGCGGCGAAACGGCTGGCGTGTGCACTCCCACCACCTGGTACACGCGCAAGTACGGCTCGACCAGGACCGGGCGCAGGAACGACGCGGCGTTCATCGCCGGGATGTACGTCTTGACCGCACGCGGACGGCCCAAAGCTGCCGGGTAGCCGATCAGGTTTCCAACCCGCGAGACCACGACGTAGTTGATGTCGTGTTGCCGCAGAAACGCTTCGCCCGCCTGCGGATCGTGGTAGAAGAGGCGGGTGCTCAGCATGAGGCGGACCACGTAGGGCAAGACATCCGGGCGGAGGAATGGCCCCATGCCCTCGGTGAGGGCTTCCCGCCCGGTGAGGGATGTGAGCGTGCCCTCGCTTCGCTGGTCGACCAGGAATCGTGCGCCGCAGGATGTGTGAGCCCGGACCCAGTTGACGAACGTGAGCCGCTGCTGGCTATTGCGGCTGAGCTGGGAAGACAGGACACTGCTGGGCAGAAGCCATACGGTCAGGACGAGGACCGGCACGGCGGCGGCGGCGATCATGACCCGTGGCCGGATGCGTTCGGGGAAGGGCAGCAGGCTCTCGAGCAGGAGCAGAAGGCCCTCGAGTACCCCGAGGCCGACCAGGATCAGGCCCACCGACGCGTAGAGCCCCAGCCTGCGCATACCGAACGTCGCGTCGATGTAGATGTAGTACCTGTAGTCGAAGAAGAGCGAGATCCCTACGAGTCCGACCCAGCTCCCCAGCCCGACCACGCCGACCGTGCCCAGGTCCGTCGGGACCAGGGTGAAAAGCAGAACCGTGGCCACCAGCGCCCCCACCAGCAGCAGCCACGCCGCCACCGTGGGCACGTTGGCTCCGACCGCAAAGTTCACGAAACTGTCAACGACCTCGTGCGGCGGAGAGTACGGCCTGGTCGACTGCCTGGGCAGGAACTGACCCAGGTAAAGGTAGGCGGTCGGGTCGAACTTCGTTTTGATGGCGGCATAGGCGGCCTGGTCGCTGGCCCCAGTCAGGCCAAAGGCGCCGCCGGCGAGCACCCGGATGATGAGCCCGGTGACCCCGCCGGAGACCGCGACGATAACCTCCTGGCGCAATGTCGCGAGCCAGGCGCTCTTGCCGCGGTCGCGGATCAGCAGGGCAATCCCGAACATGCAGAGCGCGACCACCGCGAAGACCACCGGCACCAGGTGGGTTGCGCTCGCCACACCCAGCACCAGGCCCGCGATGACTGCAGGCCGCCACTTCCTGGTGCGGACGGCGAAGATGCCGAGCGCGAGCGCGCAGAAGGCTACCGCGCGACCGAAATCTTCAGCCCGGTATTCCGTGAAACCAATGCTGAAATTAGTGTTGAAGATTACTCCATTGCCCAGCAGCAGCAACGGCAGCAGGCTGCCGGTGCGTCGGAGACCGAGTTCCCAGGCTGAGGCCCAAAGCCCGAGCGCGGCCCCCAAGATCGATACCCAAAGCAGCACCCCGGGGCCAATGAGGGGATTCTGGTTGAACAGAACGAGTACCCCGGTGAATGCATCAAGGAAAATCTTGTCGGTCGCAGGTGGCCACGCCTGGCCGTACTCCAGCGTCGCGGCGGGGGTGCCGTGGCTGTTGGCTATCTCGACGCCGTTCAGGTAGTAGACATAGTGCGGCCCCCCCACGTAGTGGAGGTAGGGGAGATAGATGGCAAGGATGGCGACCACGACCACCCCACCCAGCAGCAGTGGGTAGCGCTGGTCGCGTATGCCAGCGGCAAGTGCGTGCAGGTGATCGCGTATTGATGCACGGCGCAGAGCGAGGAACCACACAACTGCCGTGACCACCACCCAGAGCAGGATGAAGTAGCCCAGCCGGAACGCGTGGGTGGCGGCAAGAATGAAGGCACATCCGCCGGCGACGACGTAGCCAAGCCCGAACACCGACGCTGCCCGGGTGACAATCGACAGCTCATCCGGCGGGAAAGCCGCGAAAGATGCGCCGATACCCGGAATCCCGAGCATGCAAACGGCAAGAGCCAGCAGTACGGCGCTTTGCACGAAAGTGGGCTCCTGAGTTCGAGCGGCCCGGACTTGGTCGCGGGTAAGCCTACCGGAAGCGCATGTGTGGTCCCGGTCGTTTCGGTCGCGTCGGTGCGCTGGCGGCGGGGATGGCGGCCAGCTCCTAGCGCGCCGTCAAGCAGGGCGGTTTCATGGCGGCTGCCCGTCAGCCTTGGCCGGGGGATACAGCTGGGGCCGACCGTGCGGCCCGCTCCGGAGACTGGCGCGCGTCCTGCTTTGGTTCCGGCTTCCGGAAGGCCAGCGCGGCCGCGAGACAGATGAGCGGGACAGCCAGGATGTCGTACCGGGGGTCGTACTCATGCTCCGCCGTCGGCAGCACGATGATGATCACCGCCGACAGCCATAGCAGCCATCCGGCTGCGCTCCGGCGGCCCGGGATCAGCGCGCCCCCCAGCCCCACCAGGGCCAAGATCCCCAGCAGGGGCCCGGGCAGGAAAATGACACGCTGGTAGACGTTCATGAGATGCGCGTATGGCGCGTGAACCACCGTTGCGTAGTTGTAGCGGGCGATCCGGGTGACCGCTCCGGTGCTCCGGGCGTAACCGTGAGCTGCCGCGTAGGCATACCGGAAGTTAGCCTCGCTCAGGTACAACCCAAACCCCTTCGGCTGCGGGCCGACAGGGAAGTTCAGCCGGTGCAGTCCGGCGAAAGGCACGACCGTTTGCTTGAGGACCACCCCGGCATATGCGAACGGCTGGGCGGTGATGGCCCTGAGCGCGAACTGCAATGCGCGTGCGTTGTTGGCAGCGGTGAAAGCGCCCGTGTCCGGCACGAACTGGGGCCGTACGTGTTGCCACTCCCAGGTGCCGTGCTGGTTCCCCCACAGGTAGCTCTTGGGCGGTGGCCGCCGGGCCGGGTCCGCCGCCCCCAGACTGCCCGGCTGCTGCTCCGGGCACAGCGGCCGCAGGGCGGGAGCGGGCCTGATGACTGAGCAGTCAGCAAACGACATGGTGCGGGACCACAGGAACATGCCGTTGCTGTTGGTCAGGTTGAACGACCCGTGAGCCGCGTCGAACCAGCCCATGTAGGCCACCACCGGCACCGCCCCCGCTGCCAGCACGGCACCGGCGCGGCGCCAGCCTGCGCGCCGGATCAGCAGGAAGGCCGCGAGCAGGATGATGAGCGGGAGAGTAGCGGGCCAGACCGTGACCGAGATGCCCATCAGCAGCCCTGCGGTGACCAGCCACCAGATTGACGCACGCTCGGCCAGCAGCACGATCGTGAACGCCGCCATCATCAGCGCCATGGCCAGCAGGTCCGCCATGATGGACTGCTCGAGGAGGATCTGCCCGGGGTCGAACAGGACCGGCAGGGCGGCCAGCGTCGCCCCCCAGCCGGGAAGCCCGTAACGCCGCAGGACGGCATAGATCATGACGCCGATCCCCAGCCCCATCAGATGCTGCAGGACCACCACCAAGACCAGCGAATGGAAGGGCAGCAACAGCCAAAGGAACAGCGAGTAGCCGCTGGGGTTGATCACGTTCGGGGACGGGTGGAGCGCGCCCCAGAGATAGTCGAACGAGTCCAGCCGGAACAAGATCGCGGGCTGGTAGCTCAGCATGGCGAGGACCCGGGGGAGCACCGCGACGGAGAGCACGATCGCGAAAATCCGGTGGCGCCGCACTAGGCCGAGTGACCGCGCTAGCGTCGCCGACCAGCGGGTTCGCAGAGAGCCGACGACGCTAAGTCCGCCGGCTTCTCCTGTCGTGGGCTTCTGCCCGCGATTCCCGAACGCGGTCACCCTTCTCCTCACTGCTCCGGGAATGCCAATACGCCGCAGCCGCAGCAGCTGGCTAGCCACCGCTCCTCCCGCGTCCTGCCGACTGTGCTCGGGGCACGAACCGCGGCTGGCCCCGCCGCCGCGGCGCTTGCTGCCGTCCCGGTTGCGTCATCGTTTGCACAATGCAACGTACACGCCAGCCTAGTCCAGTGCATCAACTTCTCTCTCGTGTCGGCGAGACCCGGGCAGGGGGGCCCCTTTGCCGACGCTTTGCTTTACTGCTCCCGCATCGCCGTTCGCGGGGAAGTGGACACTCGCCAGGAATTTCCGTGCTACCTCCGGGCATCCGTACGGGCCGCCGGGCGGGGTGAGGCCAGCCACAGCGGGGCCGCCGGTTGGCGAGCAGCACGCCGGCTCAGGGGGTAGCATCGCGAGCGGCCTGAGCCCGGGTCGGTCGGCCTAGCGCACCCCGCGTCGTCCGCCGCCCGGATCGCTATGCCCCGCTCCCATGGGATCCTCCCCCTGTGATGTGATGCTGGCCCTGTGATGTGATGCTGATCGATATGCTGCTGGGTCTCACGAAAACGGTTACCTGCCGTTTTGAGTGCCCGCTTCGTTCGTACGCCGTTCCCAGCTGCCAGGCGTATTTACTGGCCACCTCGGGGAGGTAGCCTGCCGAACTCAGGGCGTAGACGAGGCCGAACGTGACGTGCCGCCGGATGTGCTTGTCGTAGATCACGACAGCGAGCGAAAACGGCTGGCCGTTGGGCACTCTGGCCTCTATACGCCGCGAGGCCAGACTGACGAGGTATGGCGTTCCCGCGAGATTCCTCCTGCTCCCTGGCACGCCGAAACATGCCCATGACGTCAGGCCGACAACCGCCGCCACGCCCAGGGCGCTGGCGGCGACGGCCCAGCGTGCTCCGGTTCGCTGGGCGGCGAGTGCGGGCTCGCCGTCTTGAGCTTCCTTCGCCGCGGCCCGTGCCCGGGCCGCGGCGATGACCCGTCGGCCGATGAGCACGAGGAATGTGCCTACCGCGAGCCAGGCGAGAACGCCGACCATAAGCATCGGCGTCATCAGGTAGTTCAGGCTGTGGTACGTGGTGGTCTTCTGGTTGATGCTCGATAGGGGAAAACCGGCGAACGTGATGACCGTCGCAACGCATGCCACGAGGCTGACGATGGCCAGCATGACGGCCCGGCGGGATCGCATATAGCGCGCCGCGGCAACAGCAATGACAGCCATCAGCAGCACCACGGTGGCCCCGAACGCGACAGAGTCCTGGGCAACCGGGTAGATGCCGGGCAGGGAAATCAGCCGCATCGACGCGACCGGCGGTACCCGAACCGAGGCCGCGATGGCCTTCAGGCCGAAGCTCAGGCCACCCTGAGGCCCGGTTGTGCGCCCACTGGTGAAGATGGTGGTCAGATTGCCGGGGCGGGTGGTGAACTGCTGCACCAGAGGGGCGGTCCAGCAGCCTGCAGCCGCGGCGAGGCCGGCCAGTGCCCACCGATAGCTGGCGTGACTGCGGATGGTGTCAGCCAGGCCAATGGCGAACGCCACGAGGACGAGCGTGGCCGAGGCGAGGGCGTACACCAGGTGCGCCTGCGCTGCGATGGATGCGGTGATCACCAGGACGGGCCACCACGCGCGGCGGCCGCACATGACCGCCCAGCCGGCCGCGAAAGAGGCCACGAAGAACATCATTCCGAACCAGGGATTCCACAGGGGCTCGGTGGTGACCTCGGGTATCCACAGAATGACAGCGAGGACCGTCAGGCCAGCGATCAAGGCGCCGAGCCCGCGGGCCACCGACCATGCAGCTTCTATCGCGAGCGAGCCGGCGATCATGCACCACAGCGCGGCGCCCCAGAGTGCCCCGTGCCCAGGGTCCAGATGGACGGGTATAGCGAGCAGCCAGTATTGAAGGGGGCCCAGGTCGTAGGCTCCGTGGGCCAGTTTGGACGGCTGCCCGACCAGCGGGCCATACGTGGTGAGGACATCCCAGGAGCGAAGCGCTATCGAGGCGTCGTCCGCGATGGGCCGCCAGCCGCCCTGTAGCGAACTGGCTGCACCGTAGATAAAGGGAATCCAGACTGCAATGTGCGCAGTAATCCGGAGCACGACGGCGCGGCCAAGGGCCGTTCTGCTTCCCGGACTTGCGCATTGTGCCGCCTCGGCCTGAGCCCGCCCTCGGCTGAGCCACGTCCTGACCATGGTCGGGGTGTGCCGTGACTCCCCGGCGATCGGATGCCCTGACAGCACGCGGCGAACCGCCGAGTGCCGAAAGACCACCATGATCGACGAGTCTACAGGGGGTAATGGCTTCTACAGGGGGTTAAGGGTAATAGCGTCTACAGAGGGTAATAGCCGCCAAGCTTCTTGCGCCGCCAGGTATCGAGCCAGGAACTCCGCGTTTCCTCGACGCACCTCTAACGAACTGCCGGGACCTGGTGAGGCCAGCTCTGTGAGGCGTCCCGCTGGCGAGCGGGGCGCCGGTTCAGCGGGTAGCATCGCGTCAGGCCTGAGCCTGGGCGCAGCGCGGGCGAGAGCGCGGGCGTGCCCGCGGCTCCTTCTCGGGAGCCGCCCAGGCCCGACAGCCAGGTTCGCAGCCAAGCCGTGGGAGTAGCCAGCATTGAGCGTGGACCGGAGCCAGCCGGCCGTGCGGCGGATCCCGCTCCTGCGGGCAGCCACGCCGGGGCAGCCGGCCTCCGGCCAGGGTCGCCGGAGGCTGTCCCCGGCCGGGTGGGCAATCGTCGTGGCCACCGCCGTGGCCCTGGGGCTCCGGCTGTACCAGCTGAGCCGGCCTGGCCATTTCTTCGGCGTGACCTCCTACGACGACGGGGTGTACGTCGGCGCGGCCATCCGGCTTATCGATGGCGTGCCGCCCTACCGCGACTTCGTGCTGGTGCAGCCGCCGGGCGTGGTGCTGCTCATGACCCCGGTCGCAGCGCTGGGCAAGCTGACCGGCACCGCCTGGGCGATGGCGCTCGGCCGCCTGCTCACCGCCTGTGCCGGGGCGGCGTCGGTGCCGCTGACCGGGCTGCTCGTCCGGCACCGGGGGCTGCTGGCCGTCGTCATCAGCTGCGGGGTCATGGCCCTCTACCCGGACGCGATCCTGGGCGCGGCCACGGTGCTGCAGGAGCCGTGGCTGGTGCTGGCCCTGCTGGCCGGCCTGCTGGCGTTGTTCGACGGTGACCGGCTCACCGCCAGCGGCAAGCGGCTGGCCTGGGGCGGGGTGGCGTTCGGCTTCGCCTGCGCGATCAAGCTGTGGGCGATCTTCCCGATCGTCGTCCTCGCGGTCATGTGCCTGCCCCGCATCCGCCGGGCCCTGGCCTACCTGGGCGGTGTCGGGGCCGGTTTCCTCGTGGCGGTGCTGCCGTTCTTCGCCATCGCTCCCTCGTCTTTCTTCCGGGGGGTGGTGCTCGCGCAGCTGGTCCGGGTGGACGATGCACGGGTGCCGCTGATGACGCGGCTGGCCGACCTGAGCGGCATCGTCGCATCGCAGAGCACTGTCGTGGCGACGCCCGCCGCCTTCGCGACGCTCGCGGCCGTCCTGATCGTAGCGCTGGTGGCCGGTTCGTACGCCGGCGTGTGGCTGCTGACCCCCCGGCCGTTGCGCCGTGCCCCTTTCCTGTCCCCGCTGGAGGTCTTCGTCCTGGTCACCGCGGTGATTATCGTGGCGGCCTTCCTGTGGCCTGTTGATTTCTACTACCACTATGCGGCCTTCTTCGCCCCGTTCCTCGCTCTCGCCGTGGCGCTGCCGGTGGCCAGGCTGGTGCGGGCCGCCCGACCGGTGGTGAAGCGGCGCTGGCCGGGGCTGCGGTTCGACCGGACCGTGGGCGGGGTGATCGGCGTCGCCTTGCTGGCGATGTTCGTCGCCGCGGTGGTCACCGAGACGGTGGCGCCGACCTCCTCCAACCCGGCAGCCGCAGCCGACCGGGTGATCCCTCGAGGTGCCTGCGTACTGACCGACCAGGTTTCCTTCACCATCCTGGCCAACCGGTTCACCTCCCGCGTGCCGGGCTGCCCGCAGCTGGTGGACGGCTTCGGCACCGACCTGGACCTGAGCAAGGGCCACAACGGCGCCACCGGTGCGGCCAGGACCCCCGCCGTCCGCCAGCTCTGGGACAATGCCTTCCGGCACGCGCAGTACATCTGGCTGTCCTCGGAGCCGAACCGGACTACCGGCTCAGGCGACTCGGCCTACCGGCGGATCGCCTGGACGCCAGCGCTGCGCGCGTACTTCGAGCGTAACTTCCGTGAGGTGTCGGGCAACCCGCTGATCTACAAGCGGATCGGCCCGACCCACGA
>Ga0126381_100005309_pt1 | contig 14153 bp, 11 predicted proteins | sample PanSoiMetPlot_28_FD_96465 | JGI IMG/M metagenome (GOLD analysis project Ga0126381, IMG submission 96465) | Tropical forest soil microbial communities from Panama - MetaG Plot_28 | ecosystem: Environmental > Terrestrial > Soil > Tropical forest > Bulk soil | place: Panama | collected 2016-02-17
AGAATGCCCATCTAAGCTGCTTCATTGTTGAGCCGCCTTGTGACAGAGGTTTCTTACGGGAATGGTAACTACCTTCTAAAGTTGTCACCTATCACTTTTGATAGGGTCAGCAAAACTACTGCTGCGCTCCGCCAAAACCAATAGTACGGAAGTTGTGGCCTTTTAATACCGGACTGTTTACATGAACTCCTTCGGGGAATATACCCACCACCGGACTTCACCAACCGCCGCAAAAGACCGTACCACGCGGATCATGCCAATCGCCCAAACCACGGTCGACGTGTATGCCCATGTTAGGGAGGATGCACAGCGGCAGGCCGTAGAGCGGGCAGCCAAGTAAGTGAACTCATTGCCACCGAAGATGGGCCGAAAGAATCCACTGAACGGCGTATATTTAACGTTGGGGGGTGATTGCTATAATACAGAAATCGCGCAGGATGTCGCGGCGCGGCAAGAGGCGACCATGGGCCGATTGGAAGAGTTCGGCAAGCGTATCGACGAGGAAGTGGCAAAGCTAAAGCGCATTCACACCTTCGAAGACTTCGGGAGGCGGGTGGACGAAGAACTGACCCGCTTGAAGGCTTTTGTGAAGGAAGATGTCGCTCCGGAAACGGAGAAGCGCACGGCGCAATTCCTGCGGGAAGTGTCCGAGAAGCTGGGCGAGGCGGCCAGCTGGCTTGAAGACCGCAACGCCGCGCGCGATCCGCAGAGAGCCCGGAAATCCTCCAAATTCTGAACTCCAGGCGGGCCTTTGAAGCATTCATGCAAGAGGTCTCGCAGACGATCGAAGGCCAGTGGGCGGCGAAATCGCGCTCTTAGGGCACGGCGCCTGCGCAGAATCCTCTACTTCTTGTCGACAACCTTGTTCTTGTTGGCCCTGATCGGCTCGGGGTGCGCGGGGCGGAAGCCCATCGCGAGCCGGCCACCGACGCAGCCTACGAGCACGCCACCGGGAAAGGAAGAATCCGCGAAGCGATCGACGGAGGTGCCCGAGACGCCATCCACTCCACGTGCGAGACGCGATAGGCCGATAGCGGCGCCCGCTCCCGCCGGATACACCGAACAGGGCAACGCTTCCTGGTACGGCGAGCCGTTTAACGGGCGGCGCGCTTCAAACGGCGAGGTCTACGACATGTATAAATTGACGGCGGCGCACCGCACGCTGCCGTTCGATACCATGGTGCGCGTAACCAACTTAAATAATGGAAAAAGCACGACGGTGCGCATCACCGACCGGGGGCCGTTTGTGGAGAATCGCATCATCGATCTTTCGCTGGCGGCGGCGCGGGAGATCGATCTCGTGGTGCCGGGCGTCGCGCCGGTGCGGGTGGAAGTCCTGGGCGACGTCAATCCCACGGAGGGATTTTTTACCGTGCAGGTGGGAGCGTTCCGGGATCGCGGCAACGCCGAGCGGTTGCGCGACCGCCTCAACCCTACCTATTCGCCGATTTTCATTCAGCAGTATGACGCGCCCGAAGGAACCTACTATCGCGTACGCGTGGGCAAAATCTCCGGCGAAGATGCGGCGCGGCAGTTCGCCGAGCAACTGCGTTTGCGGGACAGTTTTACGCCGTTCGTCACGCGCTTGGATCCGGAAATGCCGGCGGGAGGAATCCGATGAATACGGGTTGTTTATTCTGCAGAATCGGAGCGAAGCAGATCCCGTCCAAGATTGTGTATGAAGATCCCGAACTGTTCGCGTTCGAGGACATCAGCCCGCAGGCGCCGACGCACATTCTGATTTGCCCGCGGAAACATTTCGAATCGTTGACGGACGCAAGCGCCGAGGATCAAGCGGTGCTTGGAAAGCTGCAGCTGGTGGCCGCCCAGCTTGCGCGAGAACGCAAGCTCCTCGCAGGCTACCGCACGGTGCTGAATAACGGCGAAGGCGCCGGCCAGTCGGTTTTTCATTTGCACTTGCATCTACTGGGTGGGAGACAATTCCGCTGGCCGCCTGGGTAAACCGCTAACGTTTTTTGCCTCCTGTCCTTGCCATGGATTCGCGGGCCCGCCAGAGCCAATCGGAGTTTTCTCGAGGCGCGGTCAGCGCTTGACCCGACCGTCAAGTGCTGACCTTCACGCGAAGGTCCGGGCTTGCTTGAGAAGCGCATCCACAATCACTCACCCGCAAGGCCCGAGTGCTAGCCGAGGTTGAAATACGTGGAATACGCCTCGTCTTCGATGGAGAAGAACGGCCGCAACTGAACAGTCCCGCTCGCCCCAGCGATTTGCCATTTGCCAGGGCTGGTGTTCTTTGCCGACAGGAGGTCGCCGGGAGTGAGCTTGGCCGGTGGTGTGCCGATGGGGAACAGCACGAGCGGGCCCGAGAGCAGGGCAACGATGTCCGGATGCGCGTCGTCGATCGGCTCCAACCGTAAAGCCATAGGCAGACGGAGCTCCAAGCGGTCGCCGGTTTTCCATTCACGGCGGATGGAGGCAAAGGTCCCTGGGACCACCGGGCCCGTATAGCGCTTCCCGTTGATCGTAAGCGAAGCGCCTTCGGCCCAGGCGGGAATCCGGAATGCCAAGGCAAACTCGCTGGGCTTCGAGAGCGTTACGTAAAAGGTGATAAGCGAATCGAAAGGATAAGTGCTTTTCTCGGCGAGCGAGGCCGGTGTTCCGTTCTGCAACCATTTCAGCGTAGACGGGATGTAGAGATTCACATACACGCCCTGTTCGCCGCGGAAATAGGTGTTGATGCGGTAGTCCGCCGCGACCTGCGTCATCGTGCCCGAGCAGCAGGGCCAGCGATGCGGGGAATAGACTTTGCTGCCGTCGAAGTTGTAATCGGAATAGTAGAACGCATTCCCATCGGACTGGAGCGGCTTGGCGCCGAGAATGGTGTTGTACATCACGCGCTCCATGCTGTCGCCGTAACGCGAGTCGTGGGTGACGCGCAAGAGATAGCGCGTGAGCTTGAAGTGTGCATAGGCACCGCAGGGGGTTTCGAAGCTGCTGTGAGTATTGCTGAGGCTGGCGGCAAGGTCGCTACTGCCTGGCGCGCGCAGGGTCTCGTCCGGTCCCCAGGCGCCGGTTGAGAAACTTTGCTCCGTGAGCATATCGAAGGCATTTTTTGCGGCGCGCAAGTGTTTTTCGCTGCCCAGCGTGAAATACGCCTGCATCGCCGAGGAGAGCGAATTGACATAGCTGTACGCGTGACGACCGGCGAGCACGTTGCGGCCCTCCGCCAGCGGATCGTAATAGATCTCGTCTAGATACTGGATGCCTAGCGAGCGGTAGCGTTCGCCCGCGCCCCGCTGGTAAGCGAGGAAGAGATTCTCCGAGATGGTGTAGGACTCGTCCCAGGTGTAGGAGACGTCCTTGCCGGGGCGCCAGACGGTGTCGTGCTCGACCGCCGCTTTGGGCAAGTGCGGTAGTGCAGTGTCCGTGGTGCGGTGCAGGATGGCAAAGGCGTCCGGGTCGGCGACAAATTCGTGGGAATCAATCAGCCCGCAAACCAGTTTGTCGTAGCAATAGGCCGGGAAACGGTTTTTCTCGTAGAAATCCGGAGAGATGGTCTTGGCATAGAGGCGATTTAAGCGCAGCACCTTCTCGCGAACTTCCGGCGATTTGGATATGGCATAACCGCGGGCGAGCGCGGAAACCCATTGACCAAACGTTGCTCCGGGTGCGAAGCCCGCATCGAAGGTGTGATAGTCATAGTTGGGATCGTAGACATACCAGCCTCCCAACCCCGCGCCGGGCGCGGTCTGTCCGGCCATCTCGCGAAATGGCTTGAGAAGACTGTCTTCGCTGAGATTCATCAGCACGGTTTGCGTCTCGTGGAGCTGCTTTTCGTGCAACTCGCTCGAGAGCGACACGTCGCCATAGCCGAATTGGGTCAGTGGAGCCAAGCTCCGTGACGCGGGGGTGAGAGCCGCAAGCCACAAGCGAGAGCCGGCAAGGCCGCCGGCGGCGAGAGAGGTCGCTTGCAAAAAAGACCGGCGTGAAATCTCTTTTGAAGATCTTGACCAAAGCATGGTGCTCTCTCCCTCTGAAGGCGAAAAGCATAGCACCAAGGACGTGGCCGCGAACGAGGAAGAAGGCCCGGGAATAGCTTTGGGCCGGCGGCGGTCCAAGAAGATTCCGGGAATCCCGTTGATGGTTGCTCTCGACCGTGTGAGGGAGCTGCTCGAAGGTTCTCCAATTCCTTTCGCGCTCGCCAGCGCCTTTTCCTCTACAATCTGTAAAGACTTCGGGAACACCGGCAGGTTTCGAAGGATGATCGATAACATTCAGGCGGTGCTGCGCAAGACTCCTCTGTTCGCGAGTCTTACGCAACAGGAAGTGCAGGCCCTGGCGGCGAGAACGACCAGGAGGCGCCTCCAGCGGGGCGAATTGCTGTTTGCTGAAGGCGATCCCTGCACGGGTTTGTTCCTGGTTGCGTCTGGCAAGATGCGTATTTTCAAGCTGTCGGCCTCGGGCCGAGAACAGGTGCTGGCGCTCGAAGGACCGGGGGGCTCGTTTGCCGAACTTCCGGTATTTGACGGCGGGAATTATCCAGCAGCGGCGGCGGCCTCCGAAGATACGGAGCTGCTATTCATCTCGCGGAAGGACTTTCAGAATTTTTGCCGCGAGCATCCCGATGTTGCGCTGAAAGTGATTGCCGTCGTCGGGGGACGACTGCGGCGGCTGGTGGGAATCATTGAGGAGCTGTCGTTTACCACCGTGAGGCAGCGCTTGATTGCTTTGCTTCTGCAGCTTGCGGATGCCGAGGGGACACGCGCGAAAGATGGAATCCATCTCGAGTTGAAGAAGAGTCATCAGGACTTCGCTGCGGAGCTTGGCACGGTGCGGGAATTGGTGTCGCGAAATTTGAGTCGGCTGCAAGCCGAAGGATACCTCGAAGTCGAAGGCCGGAAGCTGGTGGTTAAGGATGTGCTGGGACTGAAGCGCGAACTGCCCGCTGCAGAGTAGTTTTTCGAAGGTTCTCAACAAAGAAAGCGTTTCTCATGGAGTGACTTTGGTCACTGCGGGCGCGCCGCGCCTCCCTCGACACTAGCGAGGAGGAGGGAGGCAGCTATGAGTTTCACAACCAGGACAAGAGTGGGAGACATTGCGGCGGCAAACCCGGGGGCGAAAAAAGTTCTGGAGGAGGCCGGGGTGGATTACTGCTGCGGGGGTGCGAAGTCACTAGACGAGGCTTGCATGCACACGGGGATACCGGCCGAAGAGGTTTTGCGCCGGCTTCAGGAGAACCGCCAACAGGTGGACCCGCAAGAAGCCAACTGGGCTCGAGCGCCGCTGGCGGATTTGACCAAGCACATCGTTGAAAAACACCATAAGTACGTCCGCAGGGCGGTTCCGCGTGTAACCGCGCTTCTCGCCAAGGTGAAGGCCAGACATGGGGAGAGTCACCCGGAACTCGCTGCCATCGAAAAGGAATTCTGGCGGCTGGGGGAGGAAATGTACGCGCATATGCAGAAAGAAGAGCAGATCCTGTTTCCTTACATCGAGAAACTCGAGCGCGCGACCGAAGGCCGGGAGCAGCTTGAGCCGCCGTTCTTCCAGACTGTGCGCCATCCCGTGCATGTGATGATGAACGAGCACGATTCAGCGGGCCAGGCCTTGAACGGGATGCGCAGGCTCAGCACCGGGTATCAGACCCCGGCGGAAGCATGCGAGAGCTATCGCGAGGCTTACCGCTCCCTCGAAGAATTCGAAGCGGACATGCACGCGCATGTGCACCTCGAAAACAACATCCTGTTTCCGCGGGCCGTCGAACTCGAAGCCAAAATGCTCCCGAGATGAGAGTGCGCCATGGCAACATCCACCCCGACACCTGCACGTGCTGAAAGACCCGCGAGCAGCCCCTATTCGAGAGATTCGGCCGAGGAGGTTTTTCGTAGGACACGCGCCCGCGAGCTGGCGCTATCGCGCTTGCTGATGGCTTTTGTCACGACCGGACTGATCTTCATGCTGTTTCCCGGGACGCTGCTGGGCGTGTGGAACCTTCTCGAAATCAGCGGACGGGAGAGCGCGGGTCTCGTTTCTCCGGCGTGGCTCGAGGCGCACGGCCACGCGCAGGTGTTCGGGTGGATCGGGAGTTTTCTGCTAGGCATCGGACTCTACTCGATTCCAAAGTTACGCGGCGCGGCTGCCCAAGCGATCCGGGCGGCTTGGGTTTGCTGGGCCCTTTGGACCATGGGCGTCGCCCTGCGGTGGAGCGCAACGGTGTATTTGTGGGAGTGGCGCCTGCTGTTGCCGCTCTCCGGTGTTCTCGAATTGGCGGCCTTCCTGATCTTTTTTCGCATCATTTCCGAGCATCGGCCGCAAGATCCGGCAAAGCAAGGGCTCGAGCCATGGACCTGGGCCGTGCTGACCGCAACCCTAGGATTCTTAGCCGTAGTGGGGATGAATGTGGCGGGGTGTTTCTATGTCTCGCTCTGTCGAGACAGTCCCGCATTTCCGCACCAGTTCGATCAACGATACGTTGCGCTGATGGCCTGGGGATTTCTGGTGCCTTTTGTGTGGGGATTCAGCGCCAAATGGCTGAGCGTGTTCCTGGGGTTGAAGGCCCTCCGCACCCGCGTGCTGCTCAGCGCGCTGGCGGTGAACTCGAGCGGCGTCGTGCTGGCAATTATCGGACAGATTCGGCCGGCGACGTGGGTTTTTGTGCTCGGCACGGCGCTCGCGATCGTGGCTATCCGGGTATTTGAGCCGCGCGACCAGCCGGCAAAAACGAAGGGCGTGCACGTGAGTTTCCCGGTGTTTGTCCGGATCGCTTACCTTTGGCTCCTCGTGGCGGCTTTGCTGGGAGTCGGCGCATCGATTTGGGACACCTCCGGCGGGATCTGGGGCGCATCCCGCCATGCGCTCACGGTGGGATTCATCTCTGTGATGGTTCTGTCGATTGGCCCGCGGATTTTGCCGGCATTTGCGGGCATGCGCTTGCTTTGGAGTACCAAGCTCATGTTGGCGGCCTTGCTGCTCTTGAGCGTGGGCTGCACGTTGCGGGTTTTCTCGGAAGTGCTGGCCTACCAAGGTTACGCGGCATGGGCCTGGTCGGTTCTCCCGGGCTCGGCGCTGCTCGAATTGGCGGGACTTACGGCCTTTGCCGTCAACATCCTGGGCACCTTTCTGCTACAACCCAGCCACGTTTCGAACCAACCGGTCATCATGGGAATACCGGAAATGCTCGCACGGGGAAACCCGCCGGTGAGATGACCCCGAGAGTTAGCCGACATGCGAGCCGATGCCTCCGCTGTTCTGCGGTCACACCTAAGGCCGCGCTGCGTCTTCGCGTTGTCGATTCCGTACCCGCGAGCTTGTTCTCGCACGTGGCAAGGTCGAACCAGGATTTCGAAGCAAAAGTTCGAACCGTTTTTTAACACCGGCTCTATAATCCGGAGCGCGGAGGTGAACGTGTTCCTACGAGGGATTGGCCTTGCCGTTATTGCCGCCGGCTTGTGCGCGTCGGCGCCGGCGCGTGCGCAAACCGGGCAGGAAAAAGAAGAAATCCTCTGGCAAAAACTCGAGGCTACCGTCCAGGATGCGGATCGCCACCTTGACGGCGTTATCGGCGTGGCCATCCTGGATCTGTCCACCGGACACAAGTACCTGCTGCATGCCGACGAAGTAATGCCCACGGCAAGTTCGATCAAGATTGCCGTTTTGGCGGAGCTTTACCGCCAGGCGCAACAAGGCAAGGTCAAGCTCACGGACTTTTACACGCTCGAACAAGCGGACCTGGTGGGCGGAAGCGGGATCACCGGCGTGCTGACACCGGGGATGACCCGGCTGACGCTGCGCGACGTCGCCGGCCTCATGATTTCCGTGAGCGACAATTCGGCCACCAACGTCATCATCGATCGCATTGGGATGGAAAACGTCAACGCGCTGCTCGATTCACTCGGGCTGACACACACGCGGTTGCGGCGCAAGACGATGGACCTGAAAGCCGCCGCCGAAGGCCGAGAAAACGTCGCGACGCCGCGGGAAATGATGCTGCTGCTCGAAAATCTATATCGCGGCAAGGTTTTGAACAAGCCCATGACGGAGGACCTTTTCAATTTGCTTAGCGTGCACAAGGAAAGCTACCTCCCGCGCAACTTGCCCGAAGACCTGAGAGTGGCGAACAAACCGGGCGAGCTCGAGGGCGTGCGGAACGACTCCGGGATCGTCTTTGCGGGCAAGCGGCCCTACGTGATTAGCGTGATGACCACCTATTTGAAACGCGAACGGGATGGCGGAGATGCCATCACCAAGATCTCCGACGCCGCGTATCAGATGTTCGATCGCCTGAGCCGCTCCTCGGAGTTGGGGCGGGTCATCTCGCCGCACGACACGGGCAATCCCTGAACCAGCCCTCGAGCGAGGTTTCTTCAGGGCGCAACCACATCTTTCAGTTTTATTTTGACCTGCACGGCCGCGAGGCTAGAAGCGTCCCAGCCGCCACCAAGCGCCTTCACCAGCAGAACGCTGGTTACCAGGCGCTGGCCGCGGATTACGGCCAGCTCTTGCTCGTTATTCAATAGATTCTGCTGAGCGTTTACCACATCGAGATAACTGACCAGGCCCCCTACATAGCGGCTCGTGGCGATATCCACGGTGCGGCGGGCGGAATCAACCGCTTTTTCTTGCGAATGAAAAGCCTGCTCGAGAACCAGCAACCCGGTAATGTCGTCCTGCACCTCCCGGAATGCGTTTAGGACCGTGTCGCGGTAGGAAGCCACGCTGGCATCGTAACCCGCTTTGGCGAATTGTGTTTGCGCGCGACGCGAACCCCCGGTAAAGATGGCTTCGGTCACGCTGGCTCCGACGGCCCAGAAGGTGCTCTGCACATTCAAAAGTTTTGCGATGTCCGCCGCCTGCCATCCGCCGTCGGCAAAAAGATTCAGCGACGGAAAATAGGCCGACCGCGCAATCCCGATTTGCGCGTTGGCCACGGCCATTTGGCGCTCGGCCTCGGCGATGTCCGGGCGGCGCTCGAGCAGATCGGAAGGCAATCCCGCATCGAGCGTCGGAGGCTCAGCGCTCAATTCTTTCGGTGCGAGGTGAAAATCAGGCGCAGGTTTTCCGAGCAATACCGCAATGGCATTCTCAACTTGTTTGCGTTCTTGTTGCAGTAACACTGCCTGCGTTTTCGTGGTGTTTAGCAGGGTTTCTTCTTGGGCGACGTCCAGCCCCGAGGCCAGGCCGCCGGTGTGGCGTGACTCGACCAGTTGCAGGCCTTTTTGGAGCGTATCGACGGTGCGATTCAGGATGTTCAGTTCGGAATCGCGCTGGCGGAGCGTGAAGTAATCGCCGGCAAGTTCCGAGGTGATCACCAGGCGCACGTTTTCGAGGTCGGCGGCAGAGGCCTGGTAGGAAGCCCTTGAGGCTTCGATGCTGCGCCGTCGCTGCCCAAACAAATCGGCCTCATAGCTGGCCACGAACGGAAGAATAAAGTTGTCTTGCGAGACCGGCCCGGTAATCGGAACATTGCCGCCGCTCGGCCGATGTCCGGAGAGGCGCTGGCGCACGGCGCTCGGCGCCGTGGAAAGTGTCGGAAACGCGGTCGCGATTTGCAATGCCGCCGCCTCGCGCGCTTGCTCGAGACGCGCCATTGCCACTTTGATGGTCTGGTTCGCGTCGAGAGCCTGCCTTTCGAGCGCGGACAGTTCGTCGTTCTGGAAAACGCTCCACCACTCGCCTTTGGCGACCTCGTCTCGCGGCGCGCTCTGGCGCCACGGCTCGGTGACGTCCCACTTGGCGGGCACCGGAGCCGAAGCTCGCTGGTACTTCGGCCCCACCGTGCAGCCAGCAACAAATGGAAAGACGGCTAGAGTAGCGAGGGCCGCGAGATGCTTCACCCTGGTCATTATTGTTTGTTGGAACCCGGTGCGGATGCTTGCCCCTTGCCAGGTGCCGGGCCAGCGGTCGCGGTATTCATGGCGATTTCTTTGACGCGCACTTCCTGGCCTTCTTCGAGCGAATCCTCTGGATTGAGGACGATCCAATCCTTGGGGTCGAGGCCCTGCAAAATCTCGAGGCTCGTGCCATAGTCGCGCCCGACGGTAATCTGCTTCAGATGGATTTTGTGATTGGCGTCCACGACGACCGCGCGAAGCCCTTCGGAACGGAACAACAAGGCGTTCACGGGAACTTGCAACCGCGAAGCGGTTACTTTGACCTCCAGATGCACCTGTGCGTAGCCGCCGGGGAGCAACGCGCCGTCGCGGTTGGGAACATCCACTTCCGTGTTCAACGTGCGCGTGGCCAGATCGATAGCTTCCGCGGTGCGCGCGACCTTCCCTTCGATTTTTTTGCCGGGATGCTGCGTGACTTCGAGATACGCTCCCAGACCCGCATGAATGGTGTTGGCGTAGATCTCCGGCACACGCACATAAACCCGCAAAGGACTGGTCTGGGCCAGGAAAAACAGCTGCTCGGCGGATCCGGTGTTTCCGGCGTTGATCAACGTGCCGATGTCCACGTTGCGGCGCGTAATCACCCCGGAAAACGGAGCGTAAATGTGCTGAAAGGATTTCATTTCCTCCAGGCGGTGCACGTTGGCGTCCGCCGACTGCACGATGGCGCGCTTGGCCGCAAGGTCCCCGGTGGCGTTATCGACTTCCTGCTTGGATACACCGTCCGTCTTCAATAGTTCGGTATACCGGGAAGAGGTAATTTCCGAAAGGTGGGCATTGGCCTGGGCCGTGGCGAGATCGGCGCGCGCCTGCGAGAGCTGCTGATCCACTTCGGGAGTGTCGATGTCTGCCAGCAGGTCGCCTTTTTGCACGCGGCTGCCGATGTCGTGATACCACTTTTTCAGGTAGCCGTTGGTGCGCGCGTAAATTGGAGACTCCACGAAGGCTTCCATGGTTCCGGGAAGAACCAAATCCTCCTCGCCTGTTTCCGGGGAGGGGTGAATGACTCCGACGGTTTGAATTGCCAGCGATTCGGTTTCTTCCGCGAGCGTGCGGTATTCCGAACGGCGCTGGAGCATGGTAAGCGCACCCAACACCACCAGCAGGAGCGCCCCGCCAGTAAGCACCTTAAACAACTTCCCCCCCTTTGCGGGAGCCTGATTGCCGTCTTGAGGACTCATCTCCACTCCGTACTGCATTCGAAACTGCGTCTTTTCCTTCGAATCCGGGTTCGCTCCGCACAACCATCAGGGTATTACGGGAGCGGCGGCTGTTACCAGACCCCTTCGGCGTTCCCGCCGCCCGTGAATCATCGAAAACACGGTGGGAACAAAGAATAGCGTGGCGAAAGTCGCAAAAAGCAAGCCGCCAATCACCGCGCGGCCGAGAGGAGCATTCTGCTCGCCGCCTTCACCGAGGCCGATGGCCAGAGGAACCATGCCGATGACCATCGCGAGCGCGGTCATAATTACCGGGCGAATGCGGACAAATCCCGCTTCGAGGGCGGCTTGCTCGGCGGTTTTTCCTTCCTCCATTTGCTCGCGCGCAAAAGAAACCACCAGAATGCTGTTCGCGGTGGCCACGCCCATGCACATGATCGCGCCAATCATCGAAGGCACATTCAACGTCGTATGCGTGAAGAACAGGATCCAGCAGATGCCCGCGAGAGCGCCGGGCAGGGCGGTGATGATGATGAATGGATCGAGCCACGACTGGAAATTCACGACAATCAACAGATAAGCCAAAACGATGGCGCCAACAAGCCCGAGCGCGAGGCCCTGGAAGGAATATTTCATCGTTTGTACCTGGCCGCGAATGGTGATGTGGCTTCCTCGTGGCAATTCCTTCTCGATGTCGTGGACGCGTTTCGCGATTTCGTCGGAAACCGCGCCGAGGTCCCGCCCGTCCACGGAAGCGTAAACGTTAATCAGCGGCTCGATGTCGTAGTGGGACACCACGGCAGGCCGCATGGCCGAAGAAATGCTTACCAGGTTGCCGAGGATCTGAGGCGGCTCTGCGCCAGCCAAGCCGGCGCCCGTCACCGGCGTGTTCTCGAGCGCTTGCATCGAGTCAACTCGGTATTGCGGAGTTTGCACCGCCACCTGATAGGTGGCGCCGTTCTTTGGATCCATCCAGAGGACGGGAGCAGTCTGGAAGCTCGAACTCAGCGAGACCAGCAGGTTCTGGGCGATGTCCCTGGCCTGCAATCCGACCGACTGAGCGCGCGTGCGGTCAATCTCCATGTGCAGGGTGGGATCGTTGAAGGCCTGTTGCACGTGCACGTCCACCGCCCCCGGGACGTGCTGGATCTGGGACACAAGCTTTTCCGCGATTTGATAGTTGCCTGCCTGGTTTTGTCCCATGACTTCGATGTCAATGGGCGCGGGCATGCCGAAATTCAGGATCTGGGAAACGATGTCGGGCGGCTGGAAGAAAAACTGTGTCGAGGGGAACCGCTGCGGGAGCATTTCGCGAAGTTCCCGGATGTAGCTCTCGGTGGAGCTTCCGCGATCCTTTTTCAACTGCAGGAGAATCTCGGCGTCGGATGTGCCGATCGTGCCCGCATTGCTGTAGGTCATATTGATGCTGCTGTACGGCAGGCCGATATTGTCGAGAATGGTGAGCAAATCCCTCTTGGGAATGATCTCCTTGATGGTGGTTTCCACCTGGTCCGCCAGCCGCGCGGTCTCTTCGATGCGTAGCCCGGAGCGGGCGCGCATGTGCAAGCGAATCTGGCCGGCGTCCACGCTCGGAAAGTAATCGCGGCCAATCACAAAAATCAGCGCGCCAGACAGCAGGCAAAAGCCGAGAAAGCAGGTGGTAAATAGTCGGGGGTGGCGCAGGGCGGTCGCGAGCGCGCGCCGGTAGCCTTCTCGAAAAGCCTCAAAACGCCGCTCGAATCCCTGCTGGTAGCGGCGGAAGAATCCCATTCTCTCGCCGACATGCTCCTCGGCGTGGTATTCGTCTTCCGAGGAAAGAAGATACATCGCCAGCGTAGGAACGATGGTTCGCGACCAGAAATACGAAGCGAGCATGGCGAAAATCACCGCTTCTGCGAGCGGCACGAAGAGGAATTTCGCGACGCCGGAGAGGAAGAACATGGGAATGAATACGATGCAAATACAAATCGTCGAGACAAACGCAGGCACGGCGATTTGCGCTGCGCCGTCTAGGATGGCCTGCATGGTTTCTTTGCCCATGGCCAGGTTGCGGTTAATGTTTTCAATTTCCACCGTGGCGTCGTCAACCAGGATGCCGACGGCAAGCGCCAGGCCGCCCAAAGTCATGATGTTGATCGTTTCTCCCAAGGCGCTCAGGGCGATGACGCTTACGAGGATGGACAAAGGAATGGAAATGGCGATGATCAGCGTGCTCTTCCAGTTCCCGAGAAAAAGCAGAATCATGACCGCGGTCAGGCAAGCAGCGATCAGCGCTTCACGGATCACCCCCTGGATGGCCGCGCGTACAAAGAGTGACTGATCGAAAAAAGTCGTAAGGTGCAAGCCTTCTGGCAAGGCGCCGGAGTAGTACTGCAGAATCTCTTTGATGCGGGAGACCACTTCTAGCGTGGAAGTCCCGCCCGTTTTCAGAATGCTCATGATCACGCCGCGCTGGCCATTGGCGCGCACGATGTTGGTCTGCGGGGAGAAGCCGTCGCGGACGTGAGCCACTTCCTTCATATAAATCGTGGTGCCGTTCACGGTTTTGACCGGCAGATCGTTGAGCTCCGCCACGGTGCGCGGGCTCCCGTTCATCTCCACGTTGTACTCGAGCAGCCCGAGCTTTGCGGTTCCCGTCGGCAGGATGAGGTTCTGCTGGTTCATGGCGTTGACGATATCGACGGGAGCGAGGCCCTTGGCCTGCAATGCCGCGGAATCGATGTCCACCGAGATAAACCGCTGCTTGCCACCGTATGGCCAGGGGATGGCCGAGCCGGAGACGGTGGTCAACTTCGGACGAAGGTAGGTCGTTCCGACGTCGAACAGCTGCTGCTCGCTCATCTTGTCGCTGGTGAGTCCAATTTGAATGACCGGAACGGTCGAAGCAGAGTAAATGATCACGAGCGGTGGAGTCGCGCCCGGCGGAAGCCACTTCAACATGGTTTCCGTGGCTGCGGCCGTTTGCGCCAGCGCCGTAGCGATATTGGCGCGCGGATGAAAAAAGAGCTTGATGATGGTCATGCCCGGAAGGGATTGCGATTCCAGGTGCTCGATATCGGTGACCATGGTCGTGGCGCCGCGTTCGATGGTCGAGGTGACGCGCTGCTCCATCTCGAGCGGCGAGAGCCCCGCATACGTCCAG
>Ga0126381_100005310_pt1 | contig 14151 bp, 10 predicted proteins | sample PanSoiMetPlot_28_FD_96465 | JGI IMG/M metagenome (GOLD analysis project Ga0126381, IMG submission 96465) | Tropical forest soil microbial communities from Panama - MetaG Plot_28 | ecosystem: Environmental > Terrestrial > Soil > Tropical forest > Bulk soil | place: Panama | collected 2016-02-17
ATGCGGGCCGACCATGGCGCGATGAAGCCGGCCCGGGTGCCCCCGTCCTTCCGGGAGGCCCTTACCCCGTTCCTGGCGCGGGCGAGTTGATGGACGAGCGCTGGAGAGCGGCCTTTCTCCACCAGCACCCGCTCGAGCCTGGCCAGGACCAGGATGCTCAGCCCGCCCAGGCCGGCCTGATGGCGCTCAGCCCAGGCTGGCGCGGCACCGAGCCGGCCCGGCCAGTGCAGGCTCACCAGCTCAAGCGCGCGCTGGCGCAGAACGCGGATACGGTCGTCGTGGTGACCGGGCCGGGTCCAGTCGGGCTGACTGTGACCACGTTCAACTCGGCGAGCCTCGATCCACCGCTGGTCTCGTTCTATGTGACTAAGTCGTCGACTACCTGGCCGCGGCTGCGCGAAGCCAGAGTGTTCGCGGGGAACGTCCTCGCGGCGGACCAGGCCGATATCGCCGACAGGTTCGCGCGTCGGGACATCGACCGGTTCGGGCCGCATACCCAGTGGCGGAGCGGCCCGCATCATGTGCCGCTTCTTGCCGGAGCGGCTGGCCACATCGCCTGTGAGCTGGACGCGGTCATCGCGGTCGGCGACCACTGGCTGGTCGTGGGGCTCGTCATCCACGCCGAGGCTTGCGGTGCGCCGCCACTGCTGCGCCATTGTGGCCAGTACGGCTGCTTCCAGGGCACGCGGCCAGCGGATGGCAAGACGAAGCCGGGCCCGGCCGCGACGGTGGTTACCTAACGCGGCGGGCCCGGCCGGAAACTGCGGTGCGGCGGCTCAGGCCGTGACCGCCACTAGCTCCAGGTACTCAGCGCGGGCGACGAGGGTTCCGTCGGTGGCGCGGTTGGCGTTGTCGTATTCGGCTACGGCCGCCACGGTGAGCTTCTCCAGCCCCTCTGGTGGCAGGGACTTGGACATGAAGTGCCAGGGCGGGAGGTGGTTGGCCATCAGCTCCACCTGCTCCCTGGCAGACCGCGCGCACATCTCGTGCACCCGCACGGTGGCAGTGAACTCCGCCACCCGGCTGCCGAACAGCTCCCGGCAGTGCTTCTCGCTGCCCCACATCACCGGCGGCGGGCCGGGGGGCGGCTGGGGGGGCTTGGGCATCACAGACGCCATGGCCCGCTGCAGCCGCGCGACAAGCCCGTCCGGCGTCCAGTTGGCCATGGCGATCCGTCCGCCAGGACGGCAGACCCGGATCAGTTCGCTGACCGTGCGTCGCTGGTCCGGCGCATACATGGCGCCGAAGCTCGACATCACTACGTCGAAGGTGCCGTCCTCGAACGGCAGGTCCTGCGCGTCGGCGACCTGCACGTCCAGCTGCAGGCCCTCCGCCGCCGCCCGGCGTGAGGCGGTCTCTAGCAGGCTAGGCACCAGATCGGTGGCCGTCGCCCGCGCGCCACGCCTGGCCGCGGCCAGCGCGGTGTTCCCGCTTCCGGCGGCCACGTCGAGCACGCGCTGTCCGGGGTGTACGTCCGCGGCCCGAGCCAGCAGTTCGCTGACCACGACGTCCTGCACCGCGATGGGATGATAGTCGACTGCTCCCCATACTTGACGAGCCCTGTCGGCCACGGTTTGCGTAGGCGTTGTCATCTCGGCTCCTCATCTAGCTGGTTGATGAATTCGAAGATGCGGTTACTTGCAATCTGCTTCATTCAACGATCGCGCTATTTAATATTCGGCATATCGATCGTGCCATTGCCTAGTTTAATTAGCTCTCGCCGCGATTGCCAGTCAGAATGCTGTCCGCGCGATCACGGGTTCGCATCTCGGGTGGCTCGGCAAGCAGGCTCTGCATGACGTATGGCGCGGCCTCGATCTGGAAATCCATGTGCGGATGGTGCTTTTTGACCAGCCCTTCAAGGCTAAGCAGGCAGAGCATGGGAAAGATGAACTCCGGCTCGGCGAAAAGCCCGTAGCGACGCTGAAGGTCAAACAGCTCCACACAGAAAAGCGACAGGTTGAAGTCGCGGACCCGCGAGCCGGTATTCCGCTTCACCAGGTCGGCGACGCGAGAGCGGAATTCACTGTTCGCCGCGGCTGAGGCGGCCCCTCGCACCGTGGCGTGCAGGATGTCGGCGCAGGCCTCGCCGTCTCCCTCGATCATGCCGCCGAAGAACTCGGTGAAGCTCCGCCGGGCCGCCCTGCTCAATTCATAGGTGAATCCGGCGTCTATCAGCACCACGGTGCCATCGGGCCGGAAATAGGTGTTGCCCTGATGCAAGTCCACGTGCACGAATCCGGCGGCGAACAGCAGGTGGTAGACGGCGCGGACGAGAATGGCGACCTCCTCCTCGCGGACCGGTGTCGGCAACTGCTCGATCGACGCGTGCGACAGGCCTTCCAGGAACTCCATGGCGATGACGCCGTCTCCGCACAACTCCGGGATGACCGCTGGCACATAGATCCCTGGCACCGCGGCGAGGTGATCTCTCATCCGCTGGAGCCGGTCCGCCTCTGCCGCGAAGTCGAGTTGACTGATCAAGCAATGCCCGATCTGATCGGTGATCTCCACGATCGGCACCCGCCGGAACGCGGGCACCCTGGTCACCGTTCGGGCCAGCCAGCCAATGATGGCGAGATCGGCGGCCATGGCCTGGCCGACGCGGGGCCGGCGAACCTTCAGAGCTACCGTCCGGTCCAGTTGGCTGGCCCGGTAGACCGACGCGATCGAACCGCTGGCCACAGGCGCGCCTATCGGGTCCGCGGTGGCGTAGAACACGTGGCCGAGGGCCCGCTGGATGGTGCTGGCGGCCTCGTCCGACGTCATCGGGGTCACGTGGTCGTGCAGTCGGCTCAGTTCGCCGGCCATAGTCTGGCCCACAAGGTCCACGCGCGTCGCCACGATCTGGCCTACCTTGATGAACGCGCCGCCGAGCTGCTCGATCAGCCGGACAAGCTCAACCGCCAGGCGGGCGGAACGGGTGGAACGCTTCGACGTGGTCCAAATGACGGCCATGCGCCCAGCGGCCAGCGTGCCTAGCCACGTGATCTGGGCCAGCCGCCGCCAGAGCCTGCCGAACGTTACACCACCGGTCATGTCCGTCTCCTCCATGACGCTGCACGCCAATTCACCGCGATTCTGATAGGCGATCAATGGATTGCTCCAGCCAATGACAGCCCAGGCATCCAGTGAAACATTGCCGACGACCGCTCAGCAATGTTTTCCGTGACCATTCAGTAGTTTGCTGGTGGATACGCGAATAAGATGCCTCAGTAGGGCGCATATTAAGATGCCGGTAAGGAGGAAAAATGCTTCCGTGGTCAGCCGAGCTATCCGGTCGCCTCGAAGAGCACCTATTCGAAAGCGAGTTGCTTCGCCTGAACCCCCTAGGTGATCCCTGGCAGCGGCCGCTGTGGGTGTATGTCCCGCCTGGTTACGATGAGGCGCCGGACCGCCGGTACCCTTCCGTCTACATGCTGCAGGGATACCTCGGGCATCTTGAGATGTGGCGCAATCGCACGCCTTTGCAAAAGACATTCATCGAAACGGTGGACGAGCTTTTGTCCGGCGGTACCGTGCCACCGACGATAGTGGTGTTCGTCGACGCGTGGACCAAGTACGGCGGGAGCCAGTTCGTGGATTCGCCGGGTACCGGCCAGTACCACTCGTATCTGTGCGATGAGATCGTAACCTGGGTCGACCGGCATTACCGGACCCTTGCCCATCGCGACCATCGCGGGATTTCCGGGAAATCCAGCGGCGGCTACGGGGCGATGATCACCCCGATGCTGCGCCCGGACCTCTTCAGCGGGCTCGCCACCCACGCGGGCGATGCCCTGTTCGAGTACACCTGCCTAGCGAAGTTCCTCCGCTGCATCCGGGTCCTGCGTGCCTGTGACGGTGACATCCACCGCTGGTGGAAGGAGTTCTCCGAGCGCGGCGTGCTCGCACGGCCGCAGGATCTCTCCCTGCTCATCCTGTATGGGGTGTCCGCTTGTTTCTCCCCCCGTGAGGACGGCACGCCGGAGATTCCATTTGACCCGGACAGCGGCTCGCTGCTGCCGGACGTCTGGCAGCGCTGGCTGGACGTCGATCCAGTCCGGATGGTCGCCACGCATGCCGACGCGATGCGGTCGATGCGCGCCATCTGGATCGGCAGCGGTGCGGCCGACGAGCATTATCTCGATCTCGGCGCGTACGCGTTCCGCCGGGCCCTCGGCGAGGCTGGCGTTCCGCCCGAGGCCATCCACTACGAGCTTTTCCCCGGTGGGCACGGCGACATCGACCACAGCTACCCGCTTTCACTGGCGTGGCTAGTGCGCCGCCTCACCCCTGGCCGCTGAGTCCAGGCGACCGTACCGCAGCTTCTGGCAGGGTACTCAAATGCGGAAACCCCGCAGTTGATTGGCCTTCCGCCTAAGCCGCCGCCTCAGGCGGCTCTACCGTCAATTGCCTGTTCGATGCTCCGGCTGAGCTGGGCGGGACTCGTTTCGAACTCGGCTTCAGGGATCTGAACCGGCTCGCTGGTGCGCTGAAGTTCCGTCCGGTGCCCCGTTTGTGGCCGGGAGACCTGGATTCGCCGGGGCAGGCTGTCAGTTTCCGGATGGCCGAGCTCCATTACTTCCCATCGGCGGACGGGTACGTTCAGGCGCTCGATGGTACGCGCCACAACCACACCGCTGGCAGGGTCGATCGCCTCGGTGACGGTCAGTCCAGGCGTGGAGGCGGGCCCGGGGTAGCTGCGCGCCTCGGCGGTGGCCCACTGGCTCCACGACATGTCGACCACCTGGCTGTCCTGGCTGTCCCCAAGGCCCGGGTAACGCCAGGCCATGAGGTCGAGGTAGCCGATGTCGGTCAGTGGCAGGCAGCCCAGAATGTGGCGCTCGACCAGGTGAATCGGCGATTTCATCGTGGGCACGTACGTCACGACGTCACAGCGGCCGTTTGCCGCGTCCTCGGTGATCCACACGTGAGTGCCGGCCAGATTTGCCGGGCTCAAGACGAAGAGCACTGTCACGGCGGTTTGCTGGGTCAGTCGGCGGCCGATCAGATAACGCATTCCCCGCTGCCCGATGGTGGCTTCCACGCAAAAGGCATAGGACGTGTACCGGCCGGCGCTGAGGTTCGCGCGGGCCGGCTGGGGGGCGCACTCGTCACTCACCGTACATCTCCTTACCGGACCAGGCCGAGCAGGCGTGAGCAGCGGATGATCGCATCCTCGTTGCCGTCCATCGCGAGGCGGCTGGTCAATGTGGCCTCCAGCGGGTTCAGCAGCCCAGCGCCGATCTTTACGAAGGTCATCGAATCCGTCGTGAGGATGAGAGCGGGCTCGGTCGTCGCCTTCCCGTGGCCCACCGACACCTGGCCGCCGTGTACCGCGACGTGGAAGACTTCGTCATCGATGCGGAACTCGTACTGCTCGTCTGGTCCCGCCGCGCCCAGCGTGACCATCGCCTCGATGGCAAGCGCAGCCCACCGGGGGCGTACGATCTCTCCCGGTGCGGGCTCGTCCAGCGTGCCAAGTCCCCAGCGGGCAAGGGCGAGCACTGACTCGCGCAGGCTTTCGCCCTGCTCGGTCAGTTCGTAGGTGCGGAGTTTAGAGCCCTCCTGGGGCCGCTGGCGGATAATCCCGGCCTGGCTGAGGAACTTCAGCCGATCGGCCAGCAGGTTGGTGCCAATGCCCGGCAGGTTGGCCAGCAGCACGTTATAGCGGCATGGCCCGGTCAGCAATTCGCGGATGATCAGGAGCGTCCAGCGCTCACCGATAAGGTCGAGTGCGGCTGCCAGCCCGCAGTACTGGCTGTAGTTGCGGCGCAGATGCTTCACGGCTGTGACCTCCGGCGGATCGCTTGAGAATTATATTGCATCCGCGAGCCGATTTTCATCTACGGCGAGATCGTCAGCCCACTCAGCACGCCGCGGCCGGCGCGCCTCGCGGGGCTTGCCGGTCATGTGTAGAAGGAGGGTTGCGGCGGCTCGCCCAGCAGCGTGTACCGTCCGACTTCCCGCGCCTTGTACGCCACTGGGTCGTGCAGGCTGTGGGTCCTCAGGTTCCGCCAGAACCGGTCGAACCCGAACTCCGCTGCCGTTGACCTAGCCCCCATCACCTCGAAGATGCGGGAGCAGACGTCGAGTCCGTCCCGGATGATCCGCTGCTTGGCCGCGGAGATCCGGACCGCGATCTCGCCTCGCTGCGGGAAGGTCACGGCCTCCCGCCCTCCGTGCAACAGGTCGGCGAGTTCGGAGTTGACCTGGTCGATGAGCGCCTCAGCTGCCCAGAGCTTGGAGCGGAAGTCGCCGTACGTCTCCAGGATGTACCACTCGTCGGTGGCCGATTCCTTGCTGTCGCCGCCATACGGCCAGGCGCGCGTCTTGGTGCGGGTATACCCGGCGGCTGATTCCATCGCGCCTTCGGCGATCCCTAGGTACATGTTCGTCATGATGAGCTGGAGGGTGAGCAGCGAAAGCGTGTTGTAGACCATCGGGGTGATCTTCTTGTCCACGTAGCCGATGGCCGCCGTCCACGGCAGGACCAAGTCCGTGACCGTGACGCTGCCCGACTCCGTCTGGCGCTGGCCCATGTTGTCCCAGTCGTTGTTGTAAACCAGGCCCGGTGACTTCGAGTCCACGATGACAAAGACCAGCCCTCCGGTCTCCAACGACGCCGTCAGGCACGTGCGGTCGGAGATCAGGCTCCCAGACGCGAACGACTTGCGGCCGTTCAGGCGGAGAGTAGCCCCCTCGTCAACGGCGCTCAGGTTCTTGTCCCGCGGGTTGATGGCCCCGCTGTAGAAGCAGCAGTTCTGCGTGTAGTGAGCTTCTTCGCGGGAGATCTGCTCCTCTGTGCCGAAGAACCGGGTCGCCCAAGCCCACAGGTAGTGGTAGCCAAGCAACTGCCCGACCGAGGCATCTGCCTTCGACACCTCGCGGCATACCCGCAGCGCCGTCGGCCAGGTTTCCGCGCTGCCGCCATGACTGGCCGGCCCCATGAGAGTCACCAGCCCGCTGTCCTTCAGCAACTGGATTTCCCGGTACGGCGGTTTTCCTTCCCTTTCCCGCGCTGCGGCATCCCCGGCGAGGATCCCAGCTACCTGACGTGCGCGATCGAGCCACCCGTCCGGAGTGGCGGGATGTTCGGCAAGTTCGCTGGCGGCCGGATCATGCATCGTTGTGGACATCGCCCGAATCCCTTCCTGCTCGTCAATTCATCTCGCGCGCTTCGGACTAAGAACGCGAATGCGCTTCGTTGAACGCACGCAGCGCACTTGAGGCAAGCCGCGCCGCCATCGAACTACTCAGCGTGGCATTCTGCACCAGGTCGTGCAGTGACCGCTGGACACATGACGTGTAGCTGGGCAGGGACATGGCTGTGTCGCTATAGCTGCACGGAATTTCAGGGAACGTTATTCGCTCGCCGGCGCGCACGTTGAAGAGCTTGTTGCGCACGCCTCCGGGCCAGAGAATCTCGAGCGTCCCGGTCTTCGCTTTGCCCATTCCGAAAGTCTGGACCAGTGAATTCTGTGACGCGAAGCTCGAGCCTGCTATCACGGGATCGATCGCGGTGGGGAGGCCGGAGGGCGTGAACATGACCACGGCGCCGATACCGTCCCTGTTCACATAGGCGCCAGGAACCAATCCGATGGTGCCGAGGGTGCGCACCTCAGCCCAGTTATTTCCGTTCCCTCCTTCGTTCACCTCGACAGCGAGATTCCCGTCGGCGGTGTTTCCGGGGGCGGGTTTGAAGCTCATCACGCCGACCATGTTATATTCGGCAAGATATGCGGCGTCAGCGTCGAATGGCGAGCCGAAATGTTCGCTATCCGTGGTCAGCTTTCCAACCATTACTCCCTGGGCAACGGTTGCCACATCCACGTGACCATTATTGGCGAGATCGCCTATCGCGAGTCCAGTGATCACCCTTGCGCGGTCGTTAGCACCGTCATCGGCCAGGGCGGGATCGAACGAGAACGACGGATAGAGGCCGTTTATCAGGGCTTCAGGGCCCTTGTTGAGCAACAGGGTACCCGGATTATCCGCGTCCGCGCCGTTCATCGTGTCCATGCTCCCGGCATAAACGATGTCCGGATAGCCGGCGTCGTTGTAATCGATCGTAGCGGCGCCCCAGCCGAATGGGGTGGCCTTCAGGCCGCCCAGGCTCGGATCTGCCCCGTTCTCCGCCGGATACAGAAGTGTCGAGCTGCGGGGGTCGGCGAACGTTCCGTTCGTCCGCTGTATCAGCCAGCGGCTGGAGAAGTCGCCAAGATGCTGCGGCAGGCCATACATGGGCAGTAGGTAATCGCCGAAGTTGGACGCGAAGATACTCAGCTGTCCGTCGAAATTATAATTCCCGAACGCCAATCCCATCCACGCGCCCGGAGAATTCATGAGCCCTAGCTGCCGGGTTACGTTGGTAAAATGACCGTGACAGTCGTTCTTGTATACCTGTATAAATCCTCGGTTCATGCCGCCGTCGTACTTTGACATCGCGACCGCGCCCTGATCCGTGGCTGTCACTATGTCGGTGCAGCCGTTCTGGAAGAGGTCAACTGCCGCTATTGCCCAGGTGGATGCCGGGATCGTCGAGGTGAATCCCGAACCTGTGGTTACATCTTTGAACTGAGGCGGGCTGCCGCCCATGTTCTCAAGCAGCTGGTTCGGCTGATTGAGCCCGCCCGCGGACAGCATCATCGGCTTGCCGTTTTTCATGTTGTTCGCGTTCGCGATCGCGATGTCCAGCCGACCGTTCCCGAAGAAGTCACCCATAGTGCAGCTTACGTGACTGTAATTACCCGCTGCCGCCCCGCTCGCCTGCGTAATATCTGTAAAGTGACCATTGCCGTCGTTCAGCAGCAGGTGATTATTCTCGTTCCGGCCCAGAACGTAGAGGCTATCATGGCCGGAATTATCGATGTCCCCCGCGCAGGCACCGTTCGCATTCACTCCAGCCAGCGCTACCCCTGCCTGCGCCGCGACATCACGGAACCCGAGCTTTCCGGTCTGCTTCATCATATTCTCGTAAAGGGCGCTTGGCTTGCCCGGCCCGTTGGTGACGTATATGTCCTGGTAGCCGTCGTTGTTGTAGTCGAATATCACGACACCAGGAATTCCCCGGTCATTGATCGGCTCGTCCTCAAAGTCTGTCATCGTCACGAACAGCTTTCGCTTATCGGCCAGCCGCCGCTCGCGCTCGGGCTCGGTTGGGGATCGCCGATAGGAATAAAGGGCAGACCCGGGGACCGCGATGTTGCGGAAAGTGACTCCGCCGTTCACCGCCGGCGGCGCTTGATCGACGGACGCGCAAGCGCTGACGGCGACTACAAGTATCGCCAGTGTGCCGATGAAGCGGAAGTTAGCTTTTCTCTTCATTCGATATCCATCCAGGTACTTTCCCGACCGGCGGAAATTAGGCACGCATTTCGACGGCGGAGGCGGTCTCAGCTCTGCGAGCCTCTAGCGGGGGAATGATCAAGGCTGGTATCACGCCCAGCAGTGTTACCGCGGCCAGCGTGATGACGGCTGCGCCGAACCCATCGAAGAATTGCGGCCCGGACCCGTATCCGCCGAAAGTGGAGAACATCGCCACGGCAACCGCGACTCCGAAGGCAGCCCCGGCCTGACGTATGGTGTTGCTCACTCCGGAAGCCGTGGCAAATCGCCCTGGATCCACGGACCTCATCACGGCGGTCGCTGTGCTGGGAAATGCGGCGGCCACTCCTGTCCCCGCGACCAGCAACGGGACGATGAGCACGGCGTATGTGTGGCCTGACATCACCAGCGGCCCAATCGCGAAGAAGGCGGCTGCGAACATGGCTAGTGCGGCGGCGATGATGGGACGCTCGCCTATCTTGTCGGCCAGTACCCCGGCGAGCGGTGCGACGATGGGACCCGCGGCGACCCACGGCAGCAGCCGTAGCCCGACGCCGAAGGAATTTGCGCCTACCGCAAGCTGAAGATACTGGGCGAAGATAAATGCGTTGCCATAAAGGCCGGCGCCTAGTGCGAAGCTGGCGAAGCATCCTCCGGCGAACCTTCTGTTGCGGAACATCGTGAGCGGGATCATCGGGTGCGAACACCTGCGTTCCCACTGCAGGAATGCCAGGAGGGCGCAAGTCCCTGCGACCAGGCCAACGATGATCGAGGGGTCTGACCATGGGACGCTTCCGCCGCGGATGAGTGCCTGAAGGATCAGGAGGATGGCCGCTGTGGCTAGCGTGAGTCCGATGAGATCGAGGCGCCGTACGTCACCCTTTGTCTCCTTGATCGACACCATGCTCAGTGCGATCAGGATCACGCCGATCGGAACGTTAACCCAAAATATCCACTGCCAGGACAGGAAGCGGAGTATGACGCCGCCCACCATCGGCCCGAAGGCGACGGCCATGCCCATGATCGCGCCCCAGATGCCGAACGCCGTGCCGCGCTTGGCTGGCGGCGTGACCGCGGTGATGATGGCGAGCCCGAGGGCCATAGAGGTGCCCCCGCCGATGCCCTCGAAGGCGCGCGCGACGATCAGCATTCCGATTCCGGACGCAGAACTCAGGGCGCACCAGGCTGATCCCGCCGTGAATATGGCCACGCCTGCGACGAACACCGCGCGCCGGCCGTAACGGTCACCGAGAGCCGAGCTGGTCAGGATCGATGCGGCGAAGCCAATTTCGTACGCACTGACGGTCCAGCCGAGGTCTGAGGCGGTTGCGCGCAGCGTCTGGAGAAGGGTCGGCAGGGCGGTCATGATCACGAGTACGTCCAGGCCAACCATGAAGGCCGTAATCGACGCGAGGATGACTGTCTGCCGTTGCAGCGGTGAGGGCACGCTGCCGGGAACGTCTGCCAGTGATCCGCTTGCTGTCGCTATGCCCACGATCGGACCCTCCTGGTAATCATGGTGTTTCCGTGGTAATGCCATAAAGCGGATAAGCGGAGGCACGCTTAAGTAGCCGAAGAGCGTATACGTTCATGTCACTGCTTTAAGTAAAGATAGTAACGATGAATCAAGGAGCACAAGAGAGCGTGCGTGCGCGATACCGGACAGGACCTGCCTGCCGCCCGCCAGGAGATGCGTGATCAACTGCGAATTTCCGAGGTTGAGCACGCGGACCTCGAGCTCCTCGCTTTGGCCGGGATCCTAGTGTCTCATATACGGCTGGCGCAGGCCTGTACGCTGAACAATCGCTCCCATTTCTTGAACTGACTATATATTTATAAACGCTAGCGTTTGCAATCTGTGCGACAATACCCCGTCTAGCAGCTCTCCGGCCCGATCCCGCAAGCTCGCGTGCCAGGAGCAAGCCGCTGAGACTGGTCTGGAGGGAATGCGATGACAGGGAAAGCCAGCGCCGCGGGCCAACTCGCGACAGCCACCGGCCGGGTCGCTCAGGAGTGGAGCAAAGGCAACCTCGGGGCCAGGATGTACAACTTCATCGTCATGCACAAGCGCCTCGCAGGTCCGCTTGGCCGGATCATGTGGGGCGACGACTGGGGCGATCTCTACGCCGATATCGCCCGGCTCCGCGACGTGCCGGCAGGCACGCAGATCCTTGACATCCCGTGCGGCGGAGGGCTGGCCTTCCACGGCTTGGATCCGGATACGGCCGTGCGTTATGTGGCAGCAGATGTCTCGCCGTTCATGCTGGACCTAGCCCGTGCCGAGGCGACGCGGCGAGGCCTGTCCGGGATCGACTTTGTTCCAGCGAATGTGGACAAGATTCCGTTCGATGATGCCACCTTCGACCTGTGCCTCAGCTATAACAGCTTGCATTGCTACCCAGACCCCGAGCATGCCGTCGCCGAAATGGCACGCGTATTGCGTCCAGGCGGGGAGTTGCGCGGGACCGCGACAGTCACCGGCGCAGGACGGGTCTCCGCTGCCTGCATCGCGATCTTCAAGCACGCCAACCAGTTCGCATGCGTGGGGACGGCCGAAGACATCGAGCGGTGGCTCGCCGCGGCGGGAATCGAGTCCCAGGTCAGGCGCCGTGGGGCCTATGTCGTTTTTAATGGCAAGAAAGCAGTGTCGTGAAAGTGGCGGCGCGAGTCACCGGAGGAAGCAATGCGTGAATCCCTGGGAGACCAGTACGACCCACTGGACAAGCATCTGGACGATCCGTTTCTATTCTATTCGCAGGCCCAGCGCGAAATGCCGGTATTCTTTTCATCCAAACTGGGGCTCTGGATGGTAACCCGGCTCGCGGATGTAAAGGAGGTTCTCCGTGATGGACAGACTTTCTCGTCGGCCAATGCCCTGAGGCCGCTGGAGCCGCTCAGTATGGATGTGCTTCCGATCTTGTTCGGAGGGTACCCACTAGTACCGGTGTTTCTTGTGATGGATGGCGAACAGCACATGCGACGGCGGCATCCGTTTGCCGCCGGGTTCGGACCCGACCGCGCAGAAGGGGTCAGGCATTACCTCACGCGGCATGCCACGGCGCTGGCTGACGATCTCGTCGAGGGCGGGAACACAGCAGAGTTCATGGCTGCTTACGCGAACCCGCTGGCCATCTCGGTCATCTGTCACATGATGGGATACGCGCCCGAGCACCATCACGCGCTCGGCGAGGACACGCGGAAGGCCGCGACGCTCGCCATGGGTTACGTCTTCATTTCCGATGATGAGCAGGTCGAGGCCGCGGAGTCGTGGGTGCGGTCGCAGCAACTGATCGGCCGCTACGTCACTGAGCGGAGGGCGAAGCCGTGTGACGATCTAATCAGCGAGGTAGTCGCAGCCTATGCGCCCGGCGACGAGCCGCTATCTGAAGATGCGGAGGCCGAAGTGGTCGGTTCGATCCTGGGTGTCACCCTGGCCGGCCACATCACCTCGGCCGCCCTGATGGGCGCCGGCGTAATTCAGCTGCTCGAGCATCCAGAGCAGTGGCGACTGCTGTGCGAGCGGCCTGACCTGATCCCGAACGCCATCGAGGAGATCGCCCGTTTCTGCGCCCCCACGCATATTTTCCTGCGGCAAACGACCAGGAATACGGTACTGGCTGGGCAAGAATTGCCCGCGGAAGCTGAGGTAGCAGTCTGCCCCGCAGCGGCTAACAGAGATGAGGCGGCATTCGACCGGCCTGGCGAGTTCGACATAACCCGCGAACAGGCAACTGGTCATGTGACGTTCGGGCACGGGCCGCATTTCTGTATCGGCGCCGGGCTAGCGCGTCTTGAGCTTGAAATTTCTCTGCGCATTCTCACTGAGCGATTCCCGGAACTTCGACTCGTTCCAGGCCTGGCCCCGACATGGCGTCCGTCACTCGTCCAGAGGGGACCATCCACTGTGCCCGTCACCTGGTAGGCAGGTGACCATGACAGCTTGATCATATACTTCTTCGGGCATTCCTGATGATCATCTCACGCAAAGAGGATGTGTCTCCGGAAGCGGTGACGAATCGGGTGAACGCGATGTTCAGGCCAGATAACCGGCGGCCATGTTTCAGGTGCGCCCAAGGGAGCGTGCGTCAGGTGGCTGCGGCCGCGCGTCCGTGAGAATTTCCCGGCAGCCAACCGCTGAGCGGGGGCCTTCCTCTGCTTCCTGGATGTCCCGCCGGACCAGCACAGGTAGGCCTGACGGGGATGATACGCGGACATGTCGTCCGACAGGGGACTTGGCAGTGAACGCGATGCTGGCGCATTATTTTAAGTAGTGTGGTGCTGGTGCGCCGCCGTGCCGGTGCCCTCATCGGGCTGACGCTGTGCCGCGGCACACAAGGGCCTGTGGTGAATGGGACAGCGCAGTCTGGTTGGAGAACGTGAAATAAATCGCGATGCAGGCAGGTGGTTAAAGCATGCGTCTTAACAACCTCGATACGGGTCAGCGAGGGCCAGCTAAGTTTTTCTTGCTGATGGCCGCGAAAGGCTCCGGCGCGGAAATGGCGGATGTCGTAAAGACATTCCTCTACCGCCCGGAGTTCTTCGGCCGCGCGTTCAGTCAGCTTAGCGCGAGGGCCATGCGCGGACCCTCCTTCTGGACCGCTGGAGAACGTGAATACATCGCGCTCTGCACGGCGAAGCTCTTTAAGATTCCATACTGCATCGACATCCATACAGAAATGGTCCGGCTCGCTTCCGACGGGGAGATTGACGCCGCGGATCCCAATAGTGCGCGGCCCGAGCTCGTGGCCATTCTCGCTTTCCTGGAGAAGGTGGCGCGCTCGCCTGACTCGATCTCTGAGACCGACGTGACGGACCTGCGCGAACGAGGGGTCACCGACGACG
>Ga0126381_100005311_pt1 | contig 14151 bp, 12 predicted proteins | sample PanSoiMetPlot_28_FD_96465 | JGI IMG/M metagenome (GOLD analysis project Ga0126381, IMG submission 96465) | Tropical forest soil microbial communities from Panama - MetaG Plot_28 | ecosystem: Environmental > Terrestrial > Soil > Tropical forest > Bulk soil | place: Panama | collected 2016-02-17
CGCGGCCCGGTCGGCGGGTACTTCGTCTGGGAGCCGCCGCTGGGCGGTCCGCTGCTGCTGGTCGCCGGCGGGTCGGGTGTGGCGCCGCTGATGGCGATGATCCGGCTTCGCGCCGCCGCCGGGAGCGATGTGGACACCCGGCTGCTGCTGTCCTCGCGCGACTGGGACGACATCATCTACCGAGAAGAACTCGAGCGGCTGAACGGCAACGGCCTCACGGTCGTGCACACGCTGACCATGTCGCAGCCGCCCGGCTGGGCGGGCTACGCGCGCCGCGTCGACGCGGAAATGCTCGCGGAGGTCGGCCCGGGCCCGGCCGAACGGCCGCTCATCTACATCTGCGGCCCGACGCCGTTTGTCGAGGCCGCTGCCGAGGCACTGGTGCACCTCGGGCACCAGCCCGAGGCGATCAAGACCGAACGGTTCGGGCCGACGGGGAGCTGAGATGGACGAACTGATGCTCGACGGCAACGCGATCGCCGGCCTGCTCGGGCAGGTGTTCACCGCCGAGATGACCACCGCGACCATGACGTGCGGCAACTGCGGCATGGCCGGCCCGGTCGGGGCCATGCACGTCTTCCGCGGCGCCGGAATCGTGATGTGCTGCCCGAACTGTGACAACCCCATCGCGAAGATCGTCGAAGGCCGCACGCGCATATGGATGAATTTCGGCGGCATGCAAGCGCTCGAAATCACCCTCTGAGCAAAACCGCCGGCCTGTGGCACAGGCCGGCTCGCTGACGCGACAGAATCTCCGATCTGCGTCGGACGCGCGGGCTCCGACGACATCGGTAAAGCCGCCCATACCAGCGGGTATCCCGACGCCAGGGCCTTCCAGCGGCAGCGGGCGAGTGGACCGCCCGCTAATCAGGCATCCGCGGTGCGCAGGCAGATGAGGACCTGCCGGATGAGCACATGTGTCGCCGGGGAGGCTCGTGAACGACGACGGGGGAGTGGAGCTCCCGAGATTCGAAGTAAAGCACTGCTGAACTTGCTCGCCTCGAGCACAGAATCGGTCGTCACCGCCCGGCCGCCCGCCCGGACGGGCTCCCTTCCGGATGGACGAGCAGCAGGCCATCGTCTCGGCGGCCCGGCCACCCGGTAAGACGTTAGATCCGCCGACGGCTCAAACCGTGTGTGGACGACGTGAACCGCTCGCGCCATCATTGACAAAACCGAGCCTGGATTAATGGGAGCGCGAGGGAGCAACCGGTGCGCGAGAGGATCGCTGAACCGATCGAGCAGATGGAATCGCTCGACCCCATCTTGGAGCCATTGCAAAAGGCGGTCCAGACGGTCGTGCCGGAGCGGTCAGAGTTGAAGGACATCCTCAGCGGCACCTGGCTCGGCGAGCCGCTCCACCCGCCGCTGACCGACGTCGTGATCGGGACCTGGACGAGCGCGCTCCTCCTCGATCTCCTCGGCGGCGAGCAGACGCAGAAGGCCGCCGATGGCCTGGTGGCCGCCGGCGTCCTCGCGGCAGTCCCGACTGTCACAGCCGGCCTGTCCGACTGGGCAGAACTGTACGGCGGCAGCCGCCGGGTTGGCGGCGTGCACGCACTCGGCAACACGACAGCGCTGGTGCTGCATGCGCTTTCCTGGGCGGCGCGAAAGCGGGGCAACAGGACCCCCGGCGTCGCCCTCTCCGCGCTGGGGTACGCCGTCGCGGCGTTCTCCGCCTTGCTCGGCGGGCATCTGTCCTTCGGCCGGGGAGTCGGCGTGAACCAGACGGCATTCGAGGACGTGCCGCAACAGTGGACCGCAGTCCTCGGCGAGGATGGGCTCGAGGAAGGAAAGCTGACCAGCGCACAGGCCGACGGTGTCCCCGTGCTGCTGGTGCGCAAAGAAGGACGCGTCTACGGGCTCATCGACCGCTGCTCGCACCGCGGCTGCCCGCTGCATGAGGGCGAGTTGAAAGACGACGCGGTCGTCTGTCCCTGCCACGGCAGTACCTTCCGCCTCGACGGATCGATTGTGAAGGGGCCGGCGACCTCGCCGCAGCCAGCACTCCAGGTGCGCGTCGAAAGCGGAAAGGTTGAAGTGAAAGCAGCGAAGTCGGAGGACTAACGGCCCGGGGTTCGGACCGTACCGCCACATGAGAGCTCGCAGAAACGATCAGTCGACCAGACCCGGCGCACCATCGTTCGGGCAACCGCGTACTTGCTGGCCAGCTCATCCTCAGCAGGCAGGCAGAGCCGAGCACATAGGTGCCGTCAGCTATACGCGCGGATATGTCGTTGGCGTCGCAAAACAGAATCATCGGCGCCCGCCAGCACCGCTTCCTGGAACCCCGGCCAGATCATCACCAGCGGTGACACAATCACCGCCCGCCTGGAACACCGCGCCCGCTTACCTGTCCTGCGCAAGGCCGACCTGTCGCCCGCCACTACCGTGCCCTGGTGGGGCAGCCGTACCCTGCGCTGCAGACTCGCTTGAATCTTCCCGAACTGGTTGCGTGGAAATTCCGCGCTAGGCGGCGCGGTAGGCAGCCAGCGGCCGCTGGCTCTCATCCGCGGTGAGCTGCCGCGCCTTGGCGGCCAGCCACGCCGAGCAGCCAGGGCTGGCCGCCAGCTGCTCGGCCAGGGCGGCCACCTGCGCGCGGTAGCTGGCGATGTCCCCGGCGATGACCTGGTCGGCCAGGCCGGAATGCAGCGCGCAGGCCGGACTGACCGGCAGGCGGGCCTGGGCGAGTCGGGCCGCCTCGGCCGCGCCTACCCGGCGGGGCAGGGTGCAGGTCCAGTATTCCGGATCGCGCAGTCCCGTCAGTTGGTAGTGCGGGTTCAGGACGGCGCCGGCCCGGACCCAAACCTGGTCAGCGGCGAGCGCGAGCATCAGGCCGCCGGCTGCGGCGTTATCCGCCAGCGCCGCCACGGTGAGCTGGCCGGTGGTGGTCAAGATGGCGTGCACCAGGTCGTTCATGACGTTGGTGCTCTGCCAGGACTCCCCGGCCGGGTCCTCGGGGGTCCGGATCACGTTCTGGCGGATGCCGTTACCGAAGGAGTCCCGGCAGCCGCCGAGCACGATCATCTTCACCGGGCGGCCCTGGGCCTGCTGCCAGGCGGCCAGCAAGCGGCGGCATTGGCCGGTGCTCATCGCCCCGCCGGGGAAGCTGAACTCCAGGTAGCCGACGTCGCCGGATTCACGATAGCTGATCTCCTGGTAGGTTCGCCGCCACGGCGGCGTGGTCAGCGGCGCCGGGACCTCCGGCACGCCGTCCAGGCTCTCGGCCAGCGCCAGCGTGGCGGGCAGTTTGAAGGTCTTCGGCCCGCCGGGCACCGGGCGCCGGCGCAGCTGCGGGATCCAGACCGCCCCGTCGGCGGTGGCGCGGCAGATCGCGCCGTCCCGTCGGGCCAGGATCGTCCCGGGCTCGCCCCGGAGCTCATCCTCCTCGTGCCCGCCGACCAGGTAGTACTCCGCGTCGCCGATCGTGTCCAGGACGCCGGGGCTGGAATCGGCCGCCCGCAGCTTGGCCAGCACCGACCCAGTGGGCTCGGCGTGCCAGTCGATCGCGCGGTCGGCCTGCCGGCACGGCGGACAGCGCCGTCCCCACACGTCGGGACGACTGTAGTCCAGCGGCTCCGGCCGGTAGCGCCCGCTTTCGAGCCGGGCTACCGCCAGCAGCACCGCCTCCACTGCGGTATCGGCGACCTCGGCCCGGTAGAGCGAGCTCTTTCCGCAGTCGGGCATTGTGAACTCCACGCTGGCCCAGATGTCGCCGGCGTCCATCTCCGCATTCGCCTGCAGCACGGTGACCGCCCACCGCCGGGCACCGCTCATGATCGCCCAGTCCAGAGAGGACGCGCCCCGGTCGCCCCGGGGGCCCGGGTGGACGATGAAGCAGGGCCGGACCGACCAGATGTCCGCGGGAATCGCCGTGGTCAGCATCGGCGCGATGACCAGCTCCGGGTCGTGGCGGCGGACTGCCTCGCGCAGCACATCGTCCCCCAGCGCCAGCTCGACCGAGACCTCGTGCCGCCGGTCAACGAGCTCAGCGTGCACCCGCTGCGTCATGCTGTTATAAGCGCTGGCAATAAGCAAGATCCGCATCAGCGTTCCCTCCGCGGTCACAACATCCCCGGCCGCCGCTACAGCTCAGCGATCTCACGTCCGCTGCGCGTCCGCGGCATGGCCTCGTGGTAGGAGCGTGCCGCACTCGCCACCCGGCCGTCAGTCACCTGACTGACGCGGTTCCTATCGGCTTGCTGACACCATGGTCTGGCGAAACGGCCGAGCGCGGCCGACGGTGCCGTGCCTGAAATGGGCTGCTCAGCGGCAAGACGATGTGGAAATCGGTTGAAATCGTGGAGACCAAGATCACGTTGCGGGAAAGGCCGGCGACGCCTCTATGAGTCAAAGGTTGGGCCGTGCCACGGCACGTTCAGTGCCTCACACGCTCGGCCCACACTGTCCCTCACTGCGTCGTTGCTGACCACGAACACGGTGTCGAAGCGGTGCGCGACCCGGGCGACGCACGCTCCTACGTCGGGGCGTCCCTGGGAGGTATCGATCAGGGTGACCGACCCGCCGGCCAGCACCCGGTCGACCAGTTCGGCGCCCATGGCCGTCCGGTGGGACCGCCCGATCCACATGCATTCGAACTGCACCGAGGACCGGCCCAGCAGGTACGGCAGCACCGGCCCGATCCCCGCCCCGGTCGCGACCATGAACACCCGGCGGTAGGCCTGCGCGTGGTACATGAAGCCATGGCCGTGCATCGTGCGCACCCAGAGCCGGGCGGGGGCGTGCCCGTGCTCGATGTCGCGGGCCAGCCGCTCGGTCCAGTCGCCCGCGCGCCGGATGACCACGCAGTACCGGCCGTCGCCCTCGTCGCCGGTGGTGGCCGTAGCGAAGGAGTGCCATTCGCGGCCCTCGCGGCTGACTCGGACGAACCCTCCCAGCCGGGGGTAGCGTCCTGGCAGCGCGATCACGATCACCTCGCTGGTGAGCGCGAGGACCTCGGCCGGCAGGCGCCGGACGGTCAACCAGGGGTGCGCTACGAGCATCACGAGCGCGGCCAGGAGCAGCACTGACGGCTGGCGGAGCAATTCGGCCAGGCCCGAGCCCGGCGGCAGCGACCGAGCCGCTTCTAGCGGAACGATGACCGCGAGAATCGCCAGCGCCGCCCAGCCGCCGAGCCGGTGGACCTGCTCGAAGCGGTTGTGCCGGGAGTGGCGCACCCGGTCGCGGGCGGTGCGCGCCATGACGACCAGGATCGCGAGCACGCCGAAGGATACGACACCCGTGACCGGGGAGAGCGGCACGGCGAGTGCGGCCGCGACCGCGAGCCATGCCATGCCCGCGATCGCCATCGCACGGTGCAGGTGCCCCACGTGGTAGGCCAGCTGGTGCAGCCGGTACGACGGGACCAGCCTGCCCAGCAGGAACACCCCGCGGACGATTCCGTCGTGACGCGCGGCCACCGCCAGGCAGAACGCCGCGAGGGAGCACACAACGGCCCGGCCGCCGACCTCGCCACCGCCTGCCGACCACACGGCGAGCCCGCCGTTGACGGCAACCGCAACCCCGAACCACACGGCCCGCGCTTGCTTGCGTGGGCGGCCCGCATCGGGCTCGGCCCGCGCCGCCGTCCGCGGCGTTGCCGGCGAGCGTTCCGCAGTCCTCACGATCCCGCTGCATATAGGCCTGCCGTGCGCATATGTCCACGACATGTCAGTCACCCACCGTCGCTCCCATCGACTTCAGCACCTCTAAAGTGCGCTTGGGAGGGCGCGGTGTCTGTCAGCAGGCAGACACGGAGCGTGTCAAGTCAGCGCCACCGAGCTTGGCGTGACTCGGCCAGCGGCCAGTGGCCATAGCCGTTCGTCTAGGACGAGACATGCCCGTGATTCCCCGCCGGGTGTGCGGCGTGCCGGACGGTGCCCGGCATCGAACGGGTTAGCCAGATCGCCGCCAGCGGCGACACGATCGCCGTCTTAAAGTCCTGATCGAACTTCCTGCGCGTTTCTGCCATCGCCTGCAGGCGCCACCGAGACAGATATGCAAACCCAATCACCGCCTCCAAAGGCCCGGGCATCTGCGGATCAGGACGCGCTTGGTGCAAGTCCTGACCGGAGGACAACAGCGGTCAGGGGATGCCGGCTATCGACTGTGAGAGCCTGCGCGTATAAGCGCCGATCGGCGCGGGCAGGCCGATGGTAAGTCTTCGTTTTGAGCCGCCGCGCTCTCTGCTCGATCTGGTGGTTGGCTGGCCGGTATCCCAGCACGTTACGGAGTCGTATTAGCCGTTCCGGGTGATGCCGCGTCGGCGGGCTGGTCGGGCAGCAGGTCGGCCTGCTGGAGAATTGACCGTGCCTGGTCGGCGTGCCCGCCGCGGGCGATGATGTCGTAGCGGGACGCGGTGAGTGTCTGCGCGGAGGAGAAGTCGCGCCGGCCTCGCGTGGCGGCGTGGCTGGCGAAGCCAAACACCGCACCCCAGGCAGCACCGATGAGCAACCCGCCGATGATAAGCCCAATCCAGGTGGGACCCTTGGTGAATAGGCCGACGAGAAGGCCGATAAACAAGCCAAACCAGGCTCCACTGACCGCGCCCGCTCCTGCGGCGCGAGCTGTCGTTAGCCGCCCGGTTACCCGCTCCACCAGACGCAAGCCCGAGCCGACAATGTCGAGGTTTTCTACCGGGAACTTCTCATCGGAGAGCCGGTCGACTGCCGCCTGCGCCTGCTCATAGGAGGAATAACTGGCCACGGTGTTCCAGGCCATACCTACCGGGTCGAGGCGCGGAGGATTGGGCTTAGCCATTGGTCGTGCTCCTCACTGCCAGGCCGCGCAGCTGCGAGGTGGGCACGCTGGCTGAGCAGCACCCGCCTGATCATGCACAGGCTGCGAAGGCCGAACACACCCGGGACGGCCGCCGCCCCGTATCCAGCTGCCGTCGGCCTTGGCCAGATTGCGGTTTCTGTCATTATCCGCTTGGTCACGGCCTGTGCACGCCGAGCGCTCCGTAAGCCTGCCTGGGGGCGTCCTGGGGTTGCTTTTGGGTTGCCGCGCCGGCTGCCCGCCTGCTCAAGCTGGCGATGGGCGGCACCGGCTTCAGGTGTGGCGGGCGCGTAAATCTTGTCGTCGGTACTGCCGGTGTAGATGGTGCCGCCCGCCGCTTGGCAGCTGCCTGGCCGCGGTATCACTCGTCCGGGGCTGGCAGCCAGTGGAGTCGTTTGAGCAGGACGGCGAGCTGTCCGCGTTCGGCCGGGGTCAGCGGGCCCAGGAAACGCCGTTGCTGCTCGTCCAGTATGCGTACCGCGGCGATCTTGGCGGCGCGGCCGAGGTCGGTGGGATGAATAAGGAACGCCCGCCGGTCGCGGGGATGGCGCTGCCGTGCCACGTATCCCTTGGCCTCCAGGTCGTCGAGCAGGGCCACCATGGTGGTCCGGTCGATCCTGAGGGCGTCTCCCAGTGCCTTCTGGGTCATCGGCTCCAGCTCGGTCACCATGGTCAGGATCCCGACCTGGCGGGCGCAGAGCGCTATCTCGGCGAGCATCTGGTTGGCGAGCGAAAGCGATGCCTGGGACGCCCGGTAGAGAAGAAAGGGCACCCGGTCACGCATAGAGGGCGGCAGCTCGGTGGGCTCCGCGGCTTGCTCACGACGGCCGCGGTCAAAAGCCTTGGCCACAGCATTTCTCCCTGCTCCGGGCCACCCACGCACGGGACTCGGTAAGGCCACAACATCGTATCTGTCAGTAGTCAGATAATCAGGTTTCTGATAATATCTGCGATGGGACGCACGGGCACGCGGTAACGGCGCAGGGCGAATCTTGCGGATCGCGGCCACGCCAGGATCGCGTGATGGCCGACGGCAGACTCGTGCTGCTGGCACCATCCCGCCGCCCAGCCATCCAACCCTAAGGAGCTGAGCATGGGCAAGGCACTGGAGGCCTACCGCAGATACCGCGAGCTCGCCGAGCGCGGCGAGTTCAACCGGATCGGCGAGGTGCTGGATGAGAACTGGATCGAGAACTGCCTGGGGCTGACCGGGTGGACCCTCGGCCTGGACATCGCGCTGGCCAACCTTCAGGCCGGCTTTGGCCAGGCCTTCTCCGACCTGCAGGTCACCGAGCATGACGTGATCGAGGACGGCGCCGCGCTGGTCATCCGGGGCGAGAACAGCGGGGTGCACACCGGGCGGTTCCTCGGCGTCGAGCCCACCGGCAGGCGGGTGAGCTGGGAGTTCGTCGACATGTACCGGGTCGGCGCGGACGGCAAGCTGTACTGGCACTTCCTGGCTACCGATTGGAACCTGGTGCGGCTGCAGTTGCTGGGACAGGCACCGGACCTGCCCGCCACCCCCGCCCGCCGGGCAGTCCAGGTCGAGCTTGCCCAGCGGTAAGACCCGACCGTGCAGTCCAGTTATTGAGGCTGGCGCGCCCAGCTGCTCGCGACCTTCGTCAGCGGCAGCCTCCCGGGCCTGGCCTGGCGGATCGCCATCGCGTTCGCCCTGGCATGGCTGACCAGCTTGGCCGTCCAGCTTCACCGCTTTGGCCCCGGCGGGCACTGAACGCGGCCCGCACCCATGGGTCCGCTCACGCGCGGCGGAAGGACCCGGCCACGTGGCATGGAGCTGAAGAGCTGGTTGGCTTCGTGGCCGCGACACCTGCCGTCGGGGCGATGGGTACCAGCAACCGGGGCTCGGCGATCTTCGCCGCCGCCCCCGCCTTCCGTGCCGAGCGGTGGGCACCCGCCGCGAACTCCGTCCAGATCGCCGCCGCGGCCCTGGCAGACGGTTATGAAGCGTTCGACGGCTTCGCCGCGGCCCTGGTGTAGCGGCCCCGTGCGGCGGCGGGCGGGATGTGCACGAGCACGAATGCCGCCTCGGCCCGGGCGGGGTTGGCCAGGACATAGCCGGTCCCGGAGACGATGTGGCCAGCGGTGCCCGCGGCGAGGTGGCTGGTCTGGCCGTCGACGGTCATGGCCAGCGTGCCGCGGGTGACCATGATCAGCACGTCGGTGCCGTCGGGATCTGGCTTGGCCTGATACCGGCTACCCGGCTTGAGCAGCCAGTGCCACAGCTCGGCGCTTTGCGGCTCGCGGGAGACCAGCACCAGCCTGGCCTCGCTGCCGCGGTCGTCGCTCCAGGCTACCGGGGCATCGGCGGCGCGCACCGTGCGCACCGCGCCGGGCTCTTGGGGTTGGGTGAGGCGGCCGAAGTCGACGGCGAGCGCGTCGGCGATCGCCCCCAGGGTGGCCAGGCTGGCATTGGCGCGTCCGCTTTCGATCTCGACCAGGGTGCGGACGCTGGTGCCGGCCTGCTCGGCCAGCCCGGCCAGGGTCAGCGACCGGTCCAGGCGCAGCCTGCGGATGTTGCTGCCGACGGTGGCGGCGATGCGGTCACGGCTCTTCATGAAATTATATTGCCATACATTGGCAGTACGCAGTATATTGCCATGTAAGCGCAAGCAGATGCCGGGCCCGGCGCGGGCGGGCAGGCCAGGGAAGGCAGGCAGTGCGATGATGACCAAGGTTGCCGCGTTCGCGGTCTTGTCGCTGATCGTCACCGTCACCCCTGGGCCGGACAGCCTGCTGGTGCTGCGCAGCTCGCTGCTGGGCGGCCGGCGCACCGGCGCCCGGGTCGCCGGCGGGGCCGCCAGCGGGTCGCTGGCCTGGGGGATCTGCTCAGCGGCCGGGCTGACCGCCATGTTGGCCGGATCGGCCCAGCTCTACCGGGCCCTGCAGCTGGCTGGCGCCTGCTACCTGGTGTTCCTGGGAATCCGCGGCTGGCGGGCAACCGCCGGGCACGCCTCCCTCAAGCCCGGGCGGGTCCCCGGGTACCGCACCGGGCTGCTCAGCAACCTCCTCAACCCCAAGGTCGGGCTGTTCTTCCTGACCGTCATGCCGCAGCTCATCCCCCGCCACGGCAACGTCACCAGCTACGCGCTGGCGTTCGCCGCCACCGACGCGCTCATCGCCGGTGCCTGGCTCGCCACCGTCGCCTGGCTCAGCGACCGGGCGCGCGCACTGCTCCACCGGCCCCGCGTGCGCAGCGCCCTGGACCGGGCCGCGGGGACCGCGCTGATCGCACTCGGCCTCAAGGTCGCCGCCGAGCAGCTGACCTGACCGGCCACGCCCGGACCCTGGCAAACCTGCTCGTAAGAAAGGATTCCCGGCCATGCCCGAAGCTGCCATGGCAGACCGACGGCACCGGCCGAGTCGGGCCGCCTCGATGAGGGAGGTGCCGACCCCGACCCGCTGGCCCTTCGGGCTCAGACTCGTGATCGGGCGAAACCTCCCTGAACCGTCGGCTCGTTTCTAGCAACCACGGGCTCACAACCTCGGTTTCGGCCCCACGCCCTGCCATCGCCTGCCCTGCCCGGCCAGGTGCGACATCCGCCGATCGGCCCGGAGCAGCGGTGGTTCAGCTTCATCGCCCGGCCCCCCGGGAGAGCGCAAGGGTTGCTGGTTTCGGGCTTTTCGGGTGTGATGCGCCTGGAAGAGCACATGGGCGCGGCTGGACGGGCTGGGCCAGCGGATGAGGGTGAGGACGTCGCCCCCGCGGCCGCCGTCTGGTGTCGCGCGGGGGCGCCCGGCGGGCTCAGGAGCTTGTGGTTAGCCCGCCGCCAGGGCGGTCCAGAACGCGCAGTTGTGCGTGTTCGCGAAGTCGGTCTCGGTCTGCGGTGCCGGTGGTGCCAGTGACTGCATCTTCTGGGTGAGGTTGTTGAAGAGCGGCCAGAACGGGGTGCCGGGTGAGGAGGGGAATCCGCGGTGGGCAAAGTTGGTCCAGTACTCCTTCATGGTCGCCGCCAGTTGCTGCTGCTGTGCGGAGAGCGTGCTCGGGAAAGCGGCCGTCGGCAGGTCCATCAGGTACTGGATCTCGGAGGCGTGGGCCGCGCCGTAGGGGAAGCTGACCGGGGGAAGGAAGAGTTCCGGCGCGTTCTCATCGTTGAATTCGTAGGCGAAGGCCGGCACGAAGCGCGAGACGGACTGGTCGATGGTCAGCGCGGGGCAGGCGAAGATGGCGTCGGTGCCGACCGCGCCGAGGGCGATGGATGGGCTGGGGAACGCGGTCAGCGGGTATTTGGCCGCGATGAGCGCCGCCACTGCCGCGGGAACCCCCAGCGTGGAGGAGATCATGCTCTGGTAGTTCGATGCCGTGACCGGGTTGCCCGCTAGTTCGCTGAGCGCGACGAACAGCCGCGATTCGTCGCGGTTGGTGCCGTTGATGATCGGGACGCGGTTGAAGTTGCCGGTGGCGAACGCGGTCCCCAGCGTGTCCGGCAGCACCTCGCTGTTGATGTTCGGCGTGTAGCCGGCCGCGTCCTGATCGGCCAGGATGGTTGAAACTGGCAGGCTTCGCAGGCAGGCCGCGGTCTGGCTGGCGCATCCGGCCTTGACCGCGAATGCCTCACCGGCGGCCTCGGCGCTCGCCAGCGATGCCTGGGTGAGGTTGTAGGACCCGCTCTCGACGATCGCTCGTTCGAACAGTCCTCTGGCTTGCGGCGATGCGACCTGTGACAGCGTGGACAGGCCGCCCGCGGACTCGCCGAAGATGGTGACGTTGTGCGGGTTGCCGCCGAAGCTGGCGATGTTGCGCCGCACCCAGCGCAGGGCGGCCTGCTGGTCCATGAGGCCATAGTCACCCGACTGGCCGTTTGCGTCGGCCAGGGCGGGGTGCGCCAGGAAGCCGAGCGCACCGAGCCGGTAGTTAATGGTGACCACGGTCACGCCGTCGGCCACCAGCGCTGCGGGGTCGTAGTCATTGCTCTCACCGGTCACTAGCGCGCCGCCGTGGATCCACACCATGACGGGAAAGTGTGAACCGGCCTGCTGCCGACTGGGCGTGAAGACGTTCAGGAACAGGCAGTCCTCCGACGTGCTTGCCTGGCCGAACGGTGTCGTCGGCTGCGGGCAGTGCGGCGCGAACCGCGTCGCGTCACGCACGCCAGACCACCTGGCGGCGGGTTGCGGCGGTTGCCACCGCAGCGCGCCGACCGGCGGTGCGGCGTACGGGATGCCGAGAAACTCATCGACCGACCCGTTTGCCAGGCCGCGAACCGGCCCATTGGCGGTGCCCGTTACCGGCCCGCTGCCGATGGCGGCCGCCCGCCCGCCGAGGGTGCTCGCGCTTGCCGCGGGCGCAGCCGCGATCAGGGCACCCAGGGTGAGTCCGGCTACCGGTAGCCGGGTGAGCGCCCGCCATCTGGCCCAAGTCGTGAACATCGGGGTCTCCCTTCACGGCCGACGCGGGCTGTTCCCTTTGTCTAGCTGGGCCGCTCCTGCTCAAGAAGCGCGCGGCGCATCTCATCCACGTCGTCGGTGATGACGGCGTACAACCTGGCCGTGCTCCGCCGGTGGCGCCTGGCGAGGATCGAGACGCCGCCCCATGTCTGCTGCGTGGCGAACTCATAGCCAGGGAACTCAGCCGCCAGCTCGCTCAGTTCCGCTGGCTCGCCGGTCACGCGAACCCCGGGGTGCCTGCCGGCGTCTCGATGTGCTTCTCGCCGATGAGGTCCCTCGTCGCTGCCATTGCCTCTCTTCCCGCCGCTGCGCTTGACGTCTTCCACACGGCCGAAACGGACGTGGTTCTCGCGCCCGGGCAGGTGCTCTCCCTTACGCGCACGGGGACCAACGGAGCCCTCGCCAAAAGTACGAATCAGTACTTTAGAATTACGTCAGTTACTGTATGCCCGTGACCGACACCGGGCAAGGGGGGACTCTCGCCAGGACACACGAGGGAAAGCCAGGTCTTCCCCGCGGCCGGAGCCGCCTGCCGCTGCCGGCCGTACGCGCGTCGCAACGGGAACGGCTGCTGCGGTCGGTGATCGCCGCGGTATCGGAATCTGGCTATCTGGCCGTAACGGTTGCCGACATCGTGCGGCGGGCCAGAGTGTCCCGGGCCGCCTTCTACGCCCACTTCGGGGACAAGGAGGACTGCTTCCTGGCCGCGACCGCCGAAGGCCGGGAGCTCATGATCTCCCAGGTGGTGTCCGCGACGCGTGCCCTGCCGGCCGGGTCGTGCGAGGAGGAGGTATTCCGGGTCGCGTGCCGCGCGTACCTCGCGTTTCTCGCCGGCGAGCCGGCGTTCGCCAGGGTCTTCTATATCCATATGCCGGCGGCGGGCCCGCGCGCGGTGGGCCGGCTCGACGCCGCGGCCCGCCTGTTCGCTGACCTGAACCAGAAATGGCACCAGCGCGCGAGAGAGCATCATCCGGAATGGCCCTGCGTTCCTCCGGAGGCGTATCTCGCTCTCGCCGGAGCCACAGATGAACTGGTGCGATCCGCGGTCCGCGCGGGCCGGACCGACGCTCTTCCTGAGCTTGAAGAAACGCTCGTGTCGCTGCATCTAGCGGTCCTGGCGGCCCGCCCCTGGCCTGCGGGAACCTGATCGGCAAAGCCGGCCTGATGCTGGCAGCGGACTGCCCCGGGCCGCCGGCCGCGCGGGAATAACGCTCCGCCCAGCTCGCCGTAGGTGAGGTCCACCAGGCTGGCCGCGGCGGCGCAGCCGGGGTCTGTGCCGCAGGCGCGGACCGCCGGGGGCAGATCCTCCACCTTAGGCGTTAGCAGGCGTAGTCGTGGTCCGGGTTTCCGGTCCACTGCGTGATGGCGACGCGGCCGGACGTAAACGAGGCCAGGCGGCAGTTGGACTCGGCGCCGGACAGGGTTGTCGCGCCGGGGATCCAGTTCGGGATCCGGTAGAGCGAGCCTGATGCCGACGTGGTACCTCCGGTGATCACACTCCATTGGGACGAGGTGGAGTAGGCGCCGACTGACGAGGCACCGGCCTGTTGGAGCGCCGCGATCATCCCTTGCAGGTCGGCGACGTTCATGGCCTGGCCGCTGGTGCCGGCCCGCCAGCTGTTCTGGGTTTCCACATCGAGCCACCACGGATAACTGCCAGCGGTCGCGGCGACAGTGAGCGGCGGGTTTTGCGCATCAATCGCCTGCGCCGCGGTGGCGACCCAGGACACGTCCTGCGCCGCCTTGTCATCCCCGTATTGCCAGGCGCACGCCCGGGAGTTCCGGCCGACGGTGAAGGTGCCGTGGCTGGTGGTGACCGTCGTCGTCGTGCACGCCCCGTAGGGAGTGGTCCCCGCGGTCGGCCAGTCGGCGATCGGCCTGCCCTTGTAGAGGTTCCCCGGGTCGGCGGTGTTCACATACAACGATGCCTTCGGCTGCGAGGTCGCACCGGTGGGCACCGCTGCCGCC
>Ga0126381_100005312_pt1 | contig 14150 bp, 8 predicted proteins | sample PanSoiMetPlot_28_FD_96465 | JGI IMG/M metagenome (GOLD analysis project Ga0126381, IMG submission 96465) | Tropical forest soil microbial communities from Panama - MetaG Plot_28 | ecosystem: Environmental > Terrestrial > Soil > Tropical forest > Bulk soil | place: Panama | collected 2016-02-17
ATCGACCGCGCCGGCCGTGCCACTGGCCGGCGCGACAAACACGGGCGGGGGCGCAGCGGAGGTGTTGCCGTTCTCGGAGAGAATTCCGTTCTTGAACAGTGCCGTCTCGCGCAGTGGCAGCGTCGAGGCCACCAGGCCGCCCACGTTCACCTGCGCTCCCTTGTCGAAGACGATTCCGTTTTGATTGATGAGGTAGATCTGGCCGTTGGCCTTCAGTTGACCGGAGATGACGCTCGGATCCGCGCTCCAGATCTGATTCAGTGCGGCTGCCGTCGCGCTCGGCTGGATGAAATCGAGCTTATAGCCGTTGGCAATGTTGAAATTGGCCCAGTTCAGGATCACCTTGCCGGTCGATTGCGTCACATTCATCGTCTTGCCGCTGGTGACCGCGGTGGCGGCGCCGTACTGCACGAAGGACTGCGCGGAGCTGCTGCAGTTGCCGGCGAGACAGGGAGTCGGCAAGGGAGGATGAGGAGGACCTGCCGCGTCTGCGGCTGCAGACAGCGCGCTGAAAACGATCATCCCCGCGGGCGGGCTGCACCCCCGCAGACGCTTGGCCTTGGTGCACTCGGCCGCGACGCGCGGCCTGTCTTTCTCGATCATGGTGCTTGCGGCTGAGCGTTGCCCGGCGGTTAGATGCGGTTGACCCCTCACCGTTAGTAGCAGCAGGGGATTACAGCAATGTGTATTCACCGATCGCCCGTCGGCACTGACAACTGACGGTCAGAACGCGGGACCCGCGGGCATAAAAGCAGACCCTGTGTCGCCACAGGGTCTGCTCAAGTGTGAACCGCGAATTACTTGTTGTCTTAGTTGCAGAGCCTTAGAGAGGATCGCTCCCCAGCGGAACCCCGGCGGTTGCCCCGGCGGTATGCGCGTCGAAGACGGGCTGTAATGACGCCGGAGACACCTTCTTGCGGCTGACCATACCCCCGCCTTTGATCGGGGCCGCAAGATTGTCCGCATCCTGCAGCGTGCCGTTCACGGAGTTCGGGAACGCCTGGCTATCATTGGGCCCGACGAAGGCAGCCGCCTGCATCGTCGACTGGACTACATTGGCCATGATGGCACCGTTGCCCGTGCCGGCCAGGAAATTCGCGCGCGTGTTGAACGAGTTCTGATAGAAGAAGTCGTAGGCTCCGGTCACCGCGTTCACGTAGGTCGTCGCAACGGTGCCATTGACGTTGTCGCTGGCTCCGCCCGTATCCACACCAATCCCGTTGATCTTCGTGAAGTCGTATAGATTGGTGCTGCCACCCGCCTGGTGGAGCGCAGGCGGGTTCTCGAGACCGAGCACGGCGACCGCCATCAGGTTGTCGTTCTGTGCATTGATGAGATCATTGATGATGTTGGTCGTGCTGGACTCGGCGATGTCCTGATAGATGTTGCTATTCTGCAAGGAAGTTCCCGTGTACCCGAATACGGCACTGCCCGGCAATACAGCAGCACTGCCGCCGCCCGGGTAGCCGAGGAAGTACTGGTTGCCCGAAGCCTTCGTACCCGAGCCCTGACCACGGTCGATCAGGATCATCTTCTGCGCAGGCATGCGAGCCCCGTTGTCATCGTACAGCTGGCTCCAGTCGCTGGTCTGCCCTGAAAGGATGCCGACCATTTCCGCACGGGTAAAATTCGTCTTCGGGTGGCCCGCGGCCGGTCCGGTGCCGGTGAACACCGAGTGCGTGGTCGCGACCCCGAAGAGGTTGTCATAGATGCCGGTGCTCTTGCCCACCGTCGGCGCGTTGGGGCCCTGGCAGTTGATAGATGTACTGGCGCCTGCGCAGGTCCCGGAACTGTTGTTGTAACCCGAGAACAATCCCACCTCGACGTCTGCGACACCCCAGTCAGGAATCTGAGTATTGGTCAACTGATTGGTGTCGCTGAAGGTATAGTTCGGTGCACCCGCATTGGTGCACGTCTCCGCCACGGGCAGCGGAAAGGTCGTCGTCCCGGGAATGATCGTGAGGGTGTTGGGGTAGGCCAGCGTGACGCCGGCGCCGACCTGTGGATTTACGCCGTTCGGGAAGCTGCCGCCGTTGAACTTGTAGAAGTACAGGATGTTCTTGCCTGCCGCGATCGTCGCACCGTTGGCGACGGCAGCGGCCTTGAGGGACCCGAACACGACGCGGTAGCTGCCGCTGTCAGCGCACCCGGTCGCGTCCGAATAGCTGCTCACGCTGTTCATGAGCGTGTTCATCGCGGTGAAAAACGCGTTGGCCTGCGCCGATCCACCCGCGGCATAAAGCACGATGTCAGGAGTGGTCGTCGGGGGCACCGCGATGGCCGCACCCGATCCCAGCGCGGTGGCGACTGCGCAGGCTATCAAACTCTTCCTTCCGATCGAATTCATGACAATCTCCCAATTTGCGACGTTAAGTGGTGGCCCTGCCATACCGACAGGGCGAGGCAACCGGCTCGGCCCGCCCGAGCCTCCGTGCCTGCCAGCGGGCTACCGCGCTTCGTGCCCGGCAGCCCGCTGAGCGTTTGGCGATCAGGCTGCGGCGACGCCGGGCTCGCTGCCCGTTGACTTCCTACGGCCCATGAGTCCGGTGAGCCCGAGACCCGAGAGGAGGAGCACCAGCGGCGCGGGCAGCGGAACCGAACCCGACCCGACCGTGTAGGTCAGGCTGGTTCCGGAAACGTTCCACATGCCAGCAAAGGTGGCTATCGTCGCATTGCCGGACTTCAGGTTAGCGGCGGTCTCGCTGTAAAACGCCATGGCAGTGCCGACCGCAGCGTTGTCACCGCTCGCCGATGCGGTGAGGTTTGTGGCGAAGGCCCCCTCTCTGGAGGGATCGCCCCACCAGTTCGCTGAGCCGAGGTTCGCCGAGTTCGTAGTGCTGCTCGTCACCGAATTCGAAGAACTGGTGAAGCCCGAGACGAGCGTCTGCGCCTGAGCAAGGTTGCCGCTGGAGATGGCGCCGAGACCTGTGATCTGCGAGGTGAAGAAGATGGTAACGCCGCTTGGCCTCGTGGCCGAAACCAGCGAGTAGTTCAACGCGTCGGTGCCCGCGGCGGTCTTGAACGCCGTCCAGTTCGCATCGCCGAAGTTGATGGCGGAAAGCGACGCCGAACCGTTGAACGAGGACTGGCTGATGCCCGTGTCGAACAGGAACGAGGTGCTGTTGGTCGTGTCAACGATATTGAGAAAGATGTCGCCCGTCGACGTGCCGTCGAGGGATGTATTCGCCATCGCCGTACCCGCGAGCGTGAGTGCTGCCACACCCGCCAGTACCGTGAAGCTGGGATTCGAGGACATTAGGTTTGCTCCCATGATCCGTTGTTTGTTGAACTCTTGGCCGCCCACACTGAGCTGCGCCCAGCAAGCTGCGAGCACTCAGAACCGGCACGGGGGAGGATGGTGGCGTGCAATGATTTCAGCGAGGTTTCCGGACTGTGAAGAAGCGACCAGTCCGCCCGCTGCGATTTGCGACCTAACAGCTGGCATCGCCATGCTTGTGGCGATGTGTATGACACTGCGCATACGTTTGAGGGGCAGCGCAGTCCGTGCGCTGGCTCACGTGGTGTCGCGGAGTCAGCTCGCCGACGCGACCGCCAGGTGCTGGGCAGCCTCGCCGCGCTCTGCCCGTTGCCACATGAGGGTGTAGGCCATCTCGAGATGCCGGCAATAACGCTCCGTCCCGAAGAGCGGCAGCGTCGCCCGGTTGCTCTCGAGCCGCGCCCGCAGCTCCGCGAGGCGCGCGGGCGCCGCGGCGAGCTCGAGTGCCTTCGCGGCGTATTCCTCGAGGCTCGCCGTCACGAGCTCCGCGAGCCCTGCTGCGGTGAGGAGACTAGCTGCGACGCGCCCGGCAAAGGTGCCGCCCTGACAGGTGAGGATCGGCAAACCGGCCCAGAGCGCATCGCTCGCCGTCGCATGGGCGTTGAAAGGCAGGGTGTCGAGAAACAGATCCGCCAGGCGATAGCGCGCGAGGTGCTCGGCGGCGGCGGGCAGGCGCGGTGCAAAGACGAGCCGCTCGCCGGTGATGCCGGCGCCGGCGGCCGCCGCGCGCAGATTGCTCTCCACGACGCTCGTGCCGCCTGCGAGCCAGAGTACGCTGCCCGGAGTCGCCGCGAGCAGCCGCATCCAGACCGCGAAGCAATCGGGGTTGATCTTGTAGTGGGTGTTGAAGCAGCAGAACACCAGGCCGCGCTCCGGCAGCCCGCACTCCGCACGAGTCGGAGTGGCAGCGATCGTGCGCGTGTCGTCGCCCGGCAGGTAGGTGTCGGGAAGGTACACGACCTTCTCGGTGTAGCAGCCACGTTCGGCCTCGGGGACGGCGATGCGGTCTGCGATGATGTAGTCGATGCAGGGCAACGCCATCGTGGCAACGTAGCCGAGGTAGCTGACCTGCACCGGAGCGGGACGGTGCGTGAAGATGGCGGTGCGCGCGTTGCCGCTGAATCCCATCAGATCGACGGCGATATCGATCTCCAACTCGCGCAGGAGCGTTGCGACTTCCTGATCGCGGCGCGTGCTCACGTCGATGAAGTGGTTGCAGGCGCGCTGTAGCCGGGTGACGAAAGGACTGCGCGGCGCGGCGCGCAGCGAGATCGCCATCGTCTCGAAACGCTCGCGGTCGTGCTGCTCGAGAACGCCGGCGAGGAGCTGCGCCACCGGATGCTCACGAAAATCCGCCGACACGTATGCCACGCGGATCCTGCCGTGCCGGTAACGCTCGCCGGTCCACAACGGCGCGCGCGGCGTCGCGTGTTTGTCGGCGATGAACGACCGCGTGCACTCGAGCTGCTCGGCAGCGGTGCGCGCCACCGAGATGAATGGGCCGGGCAGGCACACCCGCTCGCCCTCACTCACCGCCCGCGTCAGCCGCTCGGCGCTCGCGGCGTAGTCGGTCCAATCGCAGCTCTGCAAGCGCACCTGCAGCAGATTCCCGAGCGCGTACTCATAGTGCGGCGCGAGCTCGAGCACCCGCGCGAAGCCCACCGCGGCTTCCTCGGGCCGGGAGAGCTCACGCAGTACCACGGCGCGAAGGTAGAGGGTGTCGGCCGAGCCAGGATTCAACTGCGCGGCACGCTCGAGGTCCGCCAGAGCCTCGGCGCTGCGTCGCAGACCGCGCAGTGCGCGGGCGCGTCCGATGAGTGCCTCGGGCAGATCCGGTTCCAACCGCAATGCTTCCTCGTAATCCGGGAGCGCGTGTCCGAACTCCCCGAGAGATAGGTGGGCGGTAGCACGGTGATACCACGCCGCGGCTGCATGCGGCTGCACCACCACGGCACGATCGAGGCTCCCGAGCGCGTCCACGAAGCGCCCCAGCTCGAGGAGCGTCGCGCCGCGCTCGAGGAGCGCTTCCACGTCGTCGGGTTGCGCCCCGAGCAGCCGGTCGTAAATGACGAGCGCTTCCTGCGGCCGCCCGAGTGCCCGCAGCGCTCGCGCGCAATTGCCGAGCGCGAGGGGGAAGTCCGGGCGCGCCACGAGGGCATGCCGGTAGCTCGCGAGCGCCTCCTCGGCTCGCCCCAGCTTGAGGAGCACATTGCCGCGGTTGTTGTGCGCATCGGCGTGATCGGGCTCGAGGGCGAGCGCGCGGTCGAAGCTGGCGAGCGCCTCCGCGGTGCGGTCGAGCGTCGCGAGCGCATTACCCTGATTGTAGAGGGCTCCGGCGAAGTCCGGCATGAGCTCGAGCGCGCGCTGGTAATAGCCGAGCGCCGCATCCGCGTGACCGATCTCCTGCAACGCGTTTCCGAGGTTGCAGCAGGCGAACGGCTGATCGGGCTCGGCCGCGAGCGAGCGGTGCAGGAAGGCGATGCCGGCCTCGTTATCATCCTGCTTGAGCGCGATGACGCCGAGCAAATGCAACGCCTGTGCATCGCGCGGCTGCGCGCGTATCAGCTCACGGCAGAGCGCTGCGGCCTGCTCCTCTCGTCCATGGTGGAAATGGTCGACTGCCTGAGCTAGGACGGCTGGGGAATTCATGTCAGGTAACCGAGCTCGCGTTGCAAGGCCCCGAAGGCCGTGTCGAAGCGCTCGCGCTGTTGGGCGGTGAGCGCAGCCGCGCCCTCGCCGCTGCGGCCGGCCCGCATGAAGCGCACGCCGGCTTCGATCCCGGGGCGCAGGTACGGCTTGTAGAAAATCCCGACGCGCTGCGCGCGAATATCGGCTTCCTCTATCTCCCGCAGGCGTTCGAAAGAAGCGCCGGCCGTGGCGCGCTCGATCTCTGCGCCGCTGCGCGCGATGCCGAGAAACTCGCATAGCGATCGGGCGAGCCTCAGCCCATCGGCCAGCAGCTCCTCGTAGCGCACGCGCATGATGGGGAAGCCGCGCGCGCCGCCCATCCAGCTGCGCACGTTCTCCTCCCAGCTCCCCATGCCGAGCTCGATCCAATGCGGATCGCCGCGCGCAGCGATGTAACGGTCGATGTAACGCCCGAGTACCCCCCCACCGTTGCCGTCTGTTCCTCGGCGCCGCGCGTAATGGAAGTTCGAGAGCATCACGTCGGCCGGATGGCGTACGACGTAAATGGCAGCCGCCGTCCGCGGCTCCAGCGGCAGGCGTTTCGAATAGGGGAAATGAGTCTTCATCAGCACGCGTGGGCTATTGATCTCGCAAGTGCCGCTCAGCTCGTGAACGTCGGGCGCGAGCTCCGCCAGCCTGGCCGCAGAGTCCACCGAACCAAAGACCAGATTGCAGGTGAGGAAGCGCAACCACGTGTTGCCGCTCTTGGGATAGGAAGCGATCCAGACGATGCTCCTTGCGGGTGTGGGGGCAGTCACGAGGGCTCAGGAAGTGGCTCACACCGCAGGCGGGTACGCGGCGGCTATCGGTCCGCAGCTCATCTCAGCTCTTCTTGAGCCCGGCGAGAACGCTGCGCGCCTCATCAGCTCCCGAGAAGGTAGCGGAGCCCGCAAGCGCCGACTCCAGGTCGCTGCGGGCGCGGTCTGCGTGACCGGTCTGTAGCTCCACCATCGCGAGGTGATAGCGGATCTCCCGGGAGTCGGGGGAGCGCTCGACCGCACGCTGGAGCACCGGCAGGGCGTCCGCATACTCGGCGCGCTTGAAGTGCACCCATCCGTTGGTGTCGAGCAGTGTCCCGTCACTGGAGGAGGCGAAGCCGGCGCTGAGGTCGCGCGCCCGATCGAGGCTCGCCCGGTCCTTGCGATAGTTGACCAGCAGCATGGCGAGGTTGTTGGCCACGACCTGCGACTTCGGGTTCTCGCGGTGCCAGGCCTCGTAGCTCGCAATGGCGTCATCGATGCGTCCCTGCCGCTGATAGAGTCCGGCGAGCTCGGTGACGAGCGTCGCCTCATCGGGTACGGCCTTGATGCCCGCCTCATATGCGGTGATGGCTGCGGCCACATCGTTCGTAGCCAGCCTGGCGAGCGCAAGGCTGCGGTACGGAACCCACCACTGCGGTGCCAGTGTCGTCGCCTGAGTGAAAGTCGCGATGGCGAGCGGAACATTCTTCTGCGCGACGTAGAGTTCCCCGAGCAGCAGGTAAGGCGGCACCGCCTTGGGATTGCGCTCGATCGCTCCCTTGACGAGGGCAATCGCTTCGCCGCCTCGGCCGCGCGCGAACTCGAGCCGTGCGAGCGCGGAGAGCGCATCGAACGCGCCCGGCTGCAGTGAGAGCGCCTGCTGGAATTCCTTCTGCGCGTCATCGAGCCGATTCTGTCCCTCGGCCGCGAGGCCAGCGAGATAGGAGCCGCTCGCGGCATCGGGTCGCAATGTCTTCAGGTCCCTGGCAGCCGTGGCAGCCGCCGCAAAGTCTCGTTTGACGAGATAGGCGCGCACGAGCGCCTCGCGTACCGGGGCATCGGCCGGCGCGCGCCGCACGCCCTCCTCCAGCACTGCGATCGAGGCGTCGAGCTGCTGGGTGCGCTGGAGCGCCAGGGCAAACTCGATCCTCAACAGCGTATCGGCCGGTGCATCGTCGACGGCGGTCCGGTACGCCTCGACGGCGAGCGCCGGCTCGTCATTGGCCAGGTGAGCCTGTGCCAGAAGCCGATTGACCGCAGCGGCCTTCGGTTGGTCACGCAGTACGGCACGGAAGTCGTTGATCGCGGCAAGTGCATCGTTGCGTGCCAGCGCCATCTGACCGCGCAGCAGCAGCGCGTCGTTATCGCGTGGATTCTTCTCGAGCACTTCGGCGACGAGCTTGGCGGCATCTTTGACGCGCCCTTCGGCGAGTGCGATGGCCGCCAGGCGATCCCGGGCAACCAGGCCCTGCGGAGCGGTGCCCACGCGAGCGATTATCTCGTCGTAGACCGCAATTGCCTCGCGCGTTCGCTGCGCGTGCTGTAGCAGAGTGCCGAGCCCGAGACGCAGATTGTCATTTTCCGGGCTCTGCGCGATCAGTGTCTGCATCACCCGTTCGCCCTGCTCCGGCGTACGCTGCGTGACCAGAAAGTCCACGAGCGCGAGCTTCACGTCATCCCTGTGGGGCAGCGCCTTGACGGCTTCCTCCAGCACACGTTGCGCGTCATCGCGACGATCGGACTGCGAGTAGAAGCTCGCAAGCTGGTATCGGTACCTGGCGTCCTCGGGGCGCAGGTTGACGAGCGCGCGCATCTGCTCCTCCGCCTTGTCGTTCTCGTGCACGGACAGGTAAAGATTGGCCAGCACCTCTCTGAGATCGGCCGAGCCAGGCAGCTCACGCACGACATTGGCAACGAGCGTGATGGCTGCTGGCAAATCACCGTCCTGCTGGTACAGTCCGGCGCGTAGCGCTACGGCCTCCTCGTGCTTCGGCGCGATGCGCAGGGCAGCGTCCACGTCCTCGCGTGCTCCGGCCGGATCTTTCAACTGCTGCTTCGCGGCTGCGCGCAGCGTCAACAGCACCGCGTCCTCGGGATGTGCGGCCAGCGCCGGCTTGATGACGTCCAGGCCGCGCGCCGGCACTCCGCCGAAGATGAACAACCGGCCGAGCTGGGTGCGGGCTTCCAGATTGTCGGGTGTCGTGTCGATGACCGACTGATAAAGGCCCACGGCCGCCGCCGGCTGGCCCAGCTTCTCCGCTGTGCGGGCAGCCATGAGGCGGGCAGGCACGTCCCGCGGTGCGATCTGCAGTGCGTTGCGGAATTCAACATTTGCCTTGGCGAAATTGCCCTGGTTGAAATAGTCCTGACCGCGCTCCATGTGCTCGGCGAGGCGTGACCGCGCGCCACCACAGCCGGCCGTCACGGCGCACAGCACGATCCAGACCAGCCACCAGCCAACGCGATCACTATGCATCGTACGCATTCCAGGAATCCTCCCAGTGGGAGGGCTCAGCACTGTAGGAACAGCGTGTGACCGACGCATGACAGCTGCGCGCGGTGATCAGGCGAGTGCGCGTGGCCTGCGTCGCAGCACCCGCAGAATGCAACATGCCGCAAGCAGCCACAGCAGCTCCGGAGTCACCTCGCCGCCGCCGCCGCCACCTCCCGAGCCCCCGGTGACGGTGACCTTGACCGATTTCGCGCTGCTGCCACCGGCGCCGTCGCACGTGAGGGTGAAAGTGGTTGAGCTCGTGAGCGCGGGGCTGGTCTTGGTGCCACTCGTTGCGAGAGTGCCGCTCCAGCCGCCCGAGGCCTTGCACGCGGTCGCATTCTGGCTGGTCCAGATCAGATTGACGGTGGCGCCCGAAGAGACCGAGCTCGCGTCACTGCTCAGCGTCACTATGGGAACCGGCGGCGCGGAGGCGACGTTGAGCGCGTAGGTGCCGGCTTCGTCCGGACCCCCGGGCTGAGCGATCAGGTTCACGAAGTAGTTGCCGGGGGTAGCCGCGAAGGAAAACTTTCCGCTCACGAAGATCGAGCCAAACTGATTGGCTCCGCGGGTCACCACCACGGCGAGGTTCTGGAAGGGTGCGGGGAACCCCACATCACTCACGCTGACCGCGTACGTGCCGCCGGCAACGATGTTGAGCGGCTGTGCCGAGAACAGCTGGCCCACACCCTGCGTGGTCGCAAAGACCGGATTGGTGGTGCCACTCGGCTCCACATCGATCCCGAAGAGGCTTCCGCTTGCAGCCGGCTGCGCGAAAACCAGCAGCGAGAGTGGGCCAGCGGCGGCAACGATGCTCTGAGCACCTGCACCCTGAAGCGGAGTTCCAAGGACTGCGCCGCTCTGCGCCGCGGCCGAGCTCAGAGATACGAACTGAGCGGGAAGCGCAAAGTCAGCGACGTTGAGCGTGTAGGCGCCGCTGCTCGGTACCTGAGCGTCGTAGCTGTATGCAATGACCGCACTACCTGGCGCACTCACGGCGCGGGCGACATCGAGGGGCGCAGAACCACTGTCGGGCAGCAGCGCCATCGCGTAGCCGCCGGTGCTCGAGCCCGCGGGAAGTGCCAGCGCGAAGGCCTCGTAGGTATCCACCGTACCTGCGATGGATGTGGTACCGGCGGCGTTGAGCTGGGCCACGAGTTGTCCGAGTCGTGTCACTACCGCTCCCAGCTGCGACAGGTTGCTGGGTATGGTCAGGTCGGAAAGCTTCAGGGTGTAGTTCTGCGCTTTGAGCGTCGGACTGGCGATGAGTGCCACGGCCCCCACCGGTGTCGCTTTTCCGTAGACCGGCGTACCACCTCCCGACGGACTGACATTCACGCCATAGAGCCCGGCAGCCGGTGAGCTGGTGGATTGCCCATACGCGAATATGTCGTAGGTCACTCCGGATTGAAGGGCGATGGAGGTGTTGCCGGCGCCCGGCAAGGTGGTGACGAGCGCTCCGCCCTGTATGGTGATCGCGAGCGAGAGTGCGCTGAGGGATTGGGACTGCGGAAGTTGCAGGTCGGTCAGACTCACCTGGTAGCTCGCGTTCGTGGGAACCGTGAAGCTGCCCGTCTGGACACCTAGGTTGCTCGGTACCGAGGCCTGCGGCAGTGCCAGATTGCCGGAGAAGCTGGCGATGGGATTGTGCGTCGCGTCAGTGACAGTGATGCCGAAGGGCCCGGATCCCGGCACCGCCCCAGGCTGCCCCACGACATGAATGATGTACGTGCCGGGTGCAGCATCGAAATTCGCGCTTCCCGCCGCACTCAGCGGTGTCCCGACGATGCTGCTGCCGCTCGTGATCGCGAGCTTCACTGACGCCAGGGGCGCGGGCGCTGGAAGTTGTGCACCAAGATCCGTCAGGGTGATCGCATAGGTACCCGCGGTAGTTATATTGAACGTGTCTTCGACGGGCACCGCGCGGTCCGGGGCGGCCAAGGTCTGGACCACTTCGAGAGGTGGCGTCTGCCCAAAGGCAGCCGTAGTCAAAGCCCAGCAGGTCGCGAGCAACGCAACTGACTTCCATGACTTCAGCATGAGGACCGCATCCGGTTTGTTCTAGGCAGCACGGCGGCGACAGCCAATGTAGGTGGGGCGCGTGACGTGTGGATGACAAGATAACGGCGGGATGTCGCGAGGCGGCGACGCGGTCCGCGGTCAGCCGCCCGGAGAGTCGAGGTCGGCGCTCGGCGTCCTGCGGGTTGGGCGCTTCGCGGTCCGGGCAAGCTCGCGTAATAGAATGCCGGGACCCGCGGTCACGAGACTACTGCATGGGGCGAGAGATTGTTGTCTTCACACTGCACAAGTCAGGCTCGATGTTCCTGCACCGTCAATGTGAAATGCTCTGCAGCGCCAGCGGCCTCGCGTACCATTCGCCGAACGTCGCGGGCAGCGGGCTGGACGCGCGCCGGCTGCTCACCGAGCCCGAGGTCTGGCGAACACGGCACGGGTGCTTCGCTCCAGTGCGCTTCTACGTGAACATTCCGCGTTTGGAAGACTTCGATGTCCTGCTGCATCTGCGCGACCCCCGCGACGTGCTCGTGTCCATGTTCTACTCCTACTGCTACATACATCCCGGCGAGCTTCTCCCAAACACCGGATATCGCAGGGACGCAGCCGAGGCGGGTATCGACGCCTTCGTGTTGGCGAAGTCCTCGGACATGAGCCGGCGATACCTCGGTGACTATGGTACGGGCGGTCACGTTGAGGACCTCATCGGCAATGTCCCCAGGCGCTACCAGGATTATCTGCAGCACCTCGTTGGCCGCCACAATGTCACGCTTCTGCGGTACGAACAGATGGTGACCGATTACCCTGCATGGCTGAACAAGTTCTCACAACCTTTTCCGCTGCCTGATCGGGAGCAGCAGCTGCGGGAGTGGGCAGCCCACTCGCAGACCTTCTTTCCCCGGCGAAGCGGCGATGTCATGAGCCACGTGCGCCACGTGACTCCCGGCGATTTCAGGCTCAAGCTCAAACCCGAAACGATTCAACGGCTGAACGCGATCTTCGCGGAGACATTGGACGCCCTCGGATACGATCGCTGAGTGCGCGCTGCGCGGGTAGTTACCCCGAGGCGGCGGAGGCAACCGCCACCGCCGGGACGACGTTGCGGCGATACCAGTCCCAGGTGATCTGGATGCCGGTCTCCAGATCGACGCGCGGACGCCAGCCGAGCGCCTTGAGGCGCGACACATCGAGCAGCTTTCGCGGCGTGCCGTCGGGCCGGCTGGGATCGAGCTCGAAGCGTCCCTTGAACCCCACTACCCGCGCGATGAGCTGCGCCAACTCACGAATGCTGAGGTCCTCTCCGCAGCCGACATTGATCGGCCGCTCACCACTGTAATGCTGCATGAGGAACAGGCAGGCATCGGCGAGATCGTCCACGAACAGGAACTCGCGGCGCGGAGTGCCGCTACCCCACAGCGTCACGCGATCCGCTCCGGTGCGCAACGCAGCATCGACTTTAAGGAGCAGCGCCGGCAGCACGTGCGAGCCCTGCGGGTCAAAATTGTCGTTGGGTCCGTAGAGGTTGGTCGGCAGCAGCGTGATGGCATCAAAACCGTACTGGCGTCGATAGGCCTCGCACATCTTGAGGCTGGCCAGCTTGGCAATCGCGTACCACTCGTTGGTCGGCTCGAGCGCGCCGCTCAGCAGATACTCCTCGCGCAGCGGCTGCGGCGCGAGCTTCGGGTAGATGCAGCTCGAGCCGAGGAAGAGGAGCTTGCGCGCACCGTGGCGCCGGGCGGCGTCGATCACGTTGGCGGCGATCAGCAGATTGTCGCGGATGAACTCGGCCGGCCGGGTGTCATTAGCATGAATGCCGCCGACCGTGGCCGCGGCGAGGAACACGTACTCCGGCCGCTCCGCAGCGAAGAAGCGCTCCACCGCCGCTGCATCGCGCAGGTCGAGCTCGGTGCGATCGCGCAGGATCAGCCTCATGAGCTCCCGGCGCTGGCAACAGCGCACCAACGCCGAGCCCACCAACCCGCGGTGCCCGGCGACGTAGATCCGGCTGTCCCGCTCCACTAACAACTACTCGCGGGCCTGTGCGACGCGGTAGCCTTCGCGGCTCACGAGCGCATCGCGCTCCGCCAGCACCAGATCCGATTCGACCATCTCGCGCACCAATGCGTCGAATTCGGTGCGCGGCGCCCAGCCAAGATCCGCGCGCGCCCTGGAGGCGTCACCGAGGAGGGAATCGACCTCCGCCGCGCGGAAGTAGCGCGGATCGGTGCGTACTACCGTGCGGCCGCTCTTGCGGTCGACACCGACCTGGTCGCTCCCGGTACCACGCCATTCGATACGCATGCCGAGGCACGCGCCGGCCTTTTCGACGAAGTCACTTACCGAATGCTGGTGTCCGGTCGCGATGACGTAGTCCTGCGGCCGCTCCTGTTGCAACATCAGCCATTGCGCCTCGACGTAGTCGCGCGCGTGGCCCCAATCGCGGCGCGCCTGAAGATTGCCGAGATACAGGCAGTTCTGCAGGCCGACGCTGATGCGGGCGAGGCCACGGGTAATCTTGCGTGAGACGAAGGTCTCGCCGCGGATCGGCGATTCGTGATTGAAGAGAATGCCGCTGCAGGCGTACAGGCCATAGGCCTCGCGGTAGTTGATCGTGATCCAGTGGGCGTACAGTTTGGCCACCCCGTAAGGCGAGCGGGGATAGAAAGCCGTGCGCTCGTTCTGCGGCGTCTCCCGCACCAGGCCGAACATCTCAGAGGTCGAGGCCTGGTAGAAACGCGTGCGCCGCTCGAGGCGCAGGATGCGAATGGCCTCGAGAATACGCAGCGTGCCGAGGCCGTCGGCGTTGGCGGTGTATTCCGGTGTTTCGAACGACACCTGCACGTGGCTCTGGGCGGCCAGATTGTAGATCTCGTCCGGCTGAACCTGCTGGATGATGCGCAACACGTGGGTGGCGTCGGTGAGATCGCCGTAGTGCAGGCGC
>Ga0126381_100005313_pt1 | contig 14149 bp, 11 predicted proteins | sample PanSoiMetPlot_28_FD_96465 | JGI IMG/M metagenome (GOLD analysis project Ga0126381, IMG submission 96465) | Tropical forest soil microbial communities from Panama - MetaG Plot_28 | ecosystem: Environmental > Terrestrial > Soil > Tropical forest > Bulk soil | place: Panama | collected 2016-02-17
CAGAACAATCCTTCCACCTTCGTCAACATTGGCGAGGAAATAGTTGGGCCTGAAGCCGTCGTCACGCCGGGGAACCTGAACTTCGCAGGACAGACGGTCGCGACAAGCTCGCCGATTCAGAGCGTGATTCTTTCAAACTCAGGAGGCCTTCCACTTGCGATCGGCAGCATTTCTATAACAGGCATGAATGCGGAGGACTATCAGCAAACCAACAACTGTGGCTCTTCTCTTCTGGCGGGTGCGAGTTGCACTATTTCTGTTACCTTCACGCCTTCGCTCGCTTCGACTGAAGATCCGACGCTCGTAATTGTGGATTCCGCGGGTAATTCGCCTCAACTCGTCTCGCTGAATGGCACGGGTCTAGCTGCAACGATTACCGGTCTGAGCGTAAACAACGGCGTGCTGACGGTCAACACATCGGCGCCCTCTGCTCAGAGCAGCAGCGCAATAACATTGACGTCGAACCGTCCGGTCAACTGGTCGCTTGCTCCGGGAAGCTCAGGAATGCTCAACGTGGTGAACGGCACTCACGCAATTTACACTGCTCCGGCCTCTATTCAGAATCAAAACGTGCTGGCCGGATGCCCGGTGCTGCCCAATGACTCGGTTTTCAACACGAGAATTGACAACCTGCCGGTCAATTCCAATAACGCAAAATGGACGAGTACCGCCAACACCGGCACCAATAGCCTCAGTTTTGACACTGCCTGGGGAACCAGTATTGCCGACAACTCCGTTCCGTTGACAAATGAGGTTTTCTACTACACGGGCCAATATAACGGACCCTGGCTGCTGCCCTCGGCTCCGCAGTTGAAACGCGAGATGGGCACGTATGTAAGCGATCAGAACGGCTCAGATCACCATATCCTTGCGGTTAACAAAGACAACTGCCGGTTTTGGGAGATGTATAACAACTATCTCGCGCCCCGTACGGTGAATGGAAAGACGTATACGGCCACCAGCGGTTATTCCTACGACGGGCTGAGCTACGGATTACCGACAAACGGGACCACGGACGCCGCGGGTTTGCCCCTCGGTCCACTCACGCTTCATCTGGATGAAGTCAAGAATCTGTCGGTCCACCATGCCGTGCGCTTTACATTGGCCGGAGGATACATTTACGGCAATAGCAATTTCGTCTACTGGCCTGCCACGCAACCGCACTATGCCACTTGCTGTACGAACAGCCCCCCGTATGGGGCCCGTTTCCGGCTGAAGGCGAGCTTCGATCTCTCCAAGTTCAGCCCCATGGCGAAAGCCATCCTGACGGGTCTCCAGCAGTAAGGAATGATTCTGGCCGATGCGGGAACCGGGCCGACGATTACGGTTGACACCGATCTGAGCCGTGATTCGTCAGCCATGTCGGCGCTCGGGCAGATTGCAGCGGCTCACATCACACTGGCCAGCTTCGAAGTAGTTGACGAATCCAGCTTGATGGTCAGCGCGGCGTCCCATCGAGTCAATCCAGCCAACGGCTATGTTCAGCCAGCTACATTTGCTGCGATCACGGCGGTGGATCAAGGTAACCCGAACGCTCAAGTTACTTATCCCGTTGCCCTGCAGGGAGTAAATATTGCATTCCCGGAACCAGTCCTCTATGTCGCGGCTGGAAGCTACAGCGTGCAACTGAAGTGGTGGGTGACGGGTTCCCAGAATCAGAACGTATCGTGGTCACTTCTTTCCGGAGCGGGCAGCGTGACTCCAAGCGGTACATACACGCCGCCGGGCGCGGTGTCGAGCGCTACCGCCGCAGTGTTGCAGGCAACCAGCGCGGCTGATCCGAACTCAGTCGCCTTCCAATACGTTGACGTCGTTCCTGCCGGCCCGGACGGTACGATTCGTATCAATTCGGGAGGAACCCGGACGACTGATCGGAACGGCAACATCTGGATCGCCGATCAGGGGTTCGAAGCGGGTGATTATGCACAGTTGAACGGTGATTACCCGGGATGGGCCGCACAATCAAACCCGGAGATCGGAATTTATCAGAGCGCAGGAAATACCTACGGATCGGACGTGGAGTACCGCTTTGTCGTGCCCAACGGCAATTACAAGGTGCGTTTCATGTTCGGCCAGCTATACGATGGCAGTTATTCTCCGTCGGGGTGCAAGTTCGGCACAACGCTCCACGCACCAATGATGATTGATGCGCAGGGACAAACTGCGGCGCATAACTTCGACTTCGGAAAATCGATCAACTACGCGTGCGCTACACCCGTGGACGTCTATATACCAGCGCAAGTCACCGATAACAACTTGACGGCCGCGCTACGCCTGGTAGTACCTGATGGCCAGCAAGGAAACTCGGCTCCCGAGATCAATGGCGTCGAGATCATTCCGGACACAACCGCTCCATACATCGCGATCGACACGCAACAAAAGACGACGGTAAATGCCGGAAGCGCGCTTCAACTGTATGCCGTAGGCTGGTACATGAGCAACGCGGTGACGTGGTCCATATTGGGCCCGGGCACGATTAGCGCCACCGGACTCTATAGTGCGCCGAGCGTTGCCGCAGCATCGCCACAGACGGTCACTGTTACGGCGTCGAGTACAACAGACGCGAGTATCAGCTCAACCGTGACACTGACGGTGCCATAAGGAGGAGTCCTGACGATCAGTGAGCACGCCGCTGTGTTGCGCGTGCTCACTCCGCTTTACCCGGCTCCTGAGAACTTCCCGGTTCCTTTTGCTCTTTTTGTTCCTGAACGAACTCCAAAATATCGAAGTGCTTGACGTCGCGGTCCGGGAAGAAGCTGTTTATCGCTGCCTGCTCATCATCGAACATCTCGAAGACTGTCGACAGCTTTGTCAGTATCAGTAGTGCCGCGGCACGTTTGGAGAGATTCAGCAGCTTCAGAGCACCCCCGGCTTGTTTCATTGCCGAGTGTCCGAGCACCAGAATGCCTAACCCGGTGCTATCGACAAAATTGACATTCTGCATATTCAGGATTACGTTCGGATGACCGCTTTCCGCAAGTCGATTAAGGGCATCGCGGAGGTCGCTCGTCTCTGACCCCGCCGCTATGCGCCCATTAAGATCGAAGATCGTAATCCCTTCTGTTTCCCGCTGCTCGATCGCAAGAGCCATAATGGTGCTCTTACTATATCCGGTGGGTACTCGTATCCGAATCGTCACAAAAATTATGAAAAGAATTTGCTGATCCGGCGGTACATTGAGTATTGCAACTCTGGCAAGGAGGGAACGCTGATTGTTAAGGCATGCTCTACTAGCTTTGCTTCAGTCCGATGTTCCAGGGCTTCCTGAGCATCGGGTTGCGAACATGTTCAATCCTCTGGCGAGCCCGGGCGCGTCGGAGAAAGAAATCGCACTGCTCACTTTTGCGGTAACGGGAGCCATTTTTGTTGTAGTTGCAGGATTGATTGTCTTCGCGATGTGGCGGTTTCGGCGAAAGCCGGGAGACGACGAACGCCAGGAACCGCCTCAGGTCTACGGAAGTAATCAGATTGAGGTGGCCTGGACGGTCATTCCGATCCTCATCGTCTTCGTGTTGATTGGTGTTTCAGCTCGCGTCATCGTGGGTGTGGAAAACGCGAGCCCGCCACCGGCAACGGTAAAGCTGACCCTGGTGGGACATCAATGGTGGTGGGAGGTGGACTACCCGGAATTCAAGGTGCATACCGCAAATGAAATTCACGTGCCGGTAGCCCACAATGGAAGCCATGCCACATACCTAACCTTGGAGAGCGCGGACGTGATACATAGCTTTTGGGCGCCGCAACTGGCAGGTAAAGTGGACTTGATTCCGAACCGGCAAAATTTTACCTGGATTGATCCAAGCGAACCCGGAGTATACTTTGGCAACTGCGCTGAGTATTGCGGCACACAGCATGCAAACATGCTGTTGCGGGTTATTGCCCAGGAACCCGCCGATTTCAACAGGTGGGCCGCGGCGGAGGCCAAACCGGCAGTGGATGATCCAGAGATGGCCGCCGCCAAGGCGATGTATCAATCTCTTTCCTGTGTCAACTGTCACACCATAAGAGGTACAAGTTCGAGGGGCACATTCGGTCCCGACCTGACACATCTGATGTCGCGCGAAACGATCGGCGCGGGAGTATTGACAAACACGCACGAACATCTGCGCGCCTGGGTCGATGATCCCCAGGAGTCCAAGCCCGGATCTCTGATGCCGAGCATGAAATTGACTGATAGAGAACTGAATCAAGTGGTGGCATATCTGGAAACTCTGAAGTAAAGCGGAGAAGGCGATGGCTTCGATAGATTACCCACTCGATCGTCCCCGACAGGAGGAGGAAGCCCACTCCTTCTCGGAAAGCCTGTACTCCTGGGTTGCGACCGTTGATCACAAACGGCTTGGTTTGATGTATGTCGTCTCGGCGCTGATCTTTCTCGTAATTGCCGGCATCATGGCGCTCGTGATTCGTATGCAATTGATGTTTCCGGACGGCCATGTAGTCGGTCCCGATACCTTCGACCGCCTTTTTACGATGCACGGGACGACGATGGTTTTCCTGGTCGGTATGCCGATGGTGGCCGGTTTTTCCAATTACCTTGTACCGCTCATGATCGGGGCGCGAGATATGGCATTCCCAAGATTGAACGCCTTCGGCTTCTGGATCTTTCTATTTGGCGGGCTGCTTCTCTATTTCAGCTACATCGGCGGCGGAGGACTGGGAGGCGCGGGCTCGGCTCCCGATGTGGGCTGGTTTGCATATGCGCCGCTTACCTCTAAAGCTTTTTCACGTGGTGCAGCCACCGATTACTGGGCTCTTGGAATCCTGGTTTCCGGCGCGGGCAGCATCGCGAGCGCAATCAACGTGATTGCGACTACGATTTCGCTGCGGTGCCCCGGTATGACGCTAAGCAAAATGCCCATGTTCGTCTGGGTCATGCTCGTCGACTCGTGGCTGATTCTCATTGCTCTTCCGCCGTTGAGTGCCGCTCAAATCATGCTGCTGATGGACCGGCAGCTCGGGGCGAATTTCTTTGACACGCGGGCCGGAGGCTCGGCGGTTCTATGGCAGCACTTGTTCTGGATCTTCGGCCATCCCGAGGTTTATATCCTGATCTTCCCGGCATTCGCCATTCTTTCTGAGGTCATTCCGATTTTTTCCCGTAAGCCGCTCTTTGGCAAGCCCGCCATGGTCGGAGCGGTGGTGGCAATAGGTTTTATCAGCCTGGGAGTGTGGGCACACCACATGTTCGCTATAGGAATGACAGCATGGTCGAACACATTTTTTGCGGCAGCCAGCATGCTGGTCGGAGTTCCTACCGGCATCAAAATCTTCAACTGGACCGCGACCATGTATGGGGGCCGGATCCGTTACTCGGTGCCGATGATGTTCTGCTGCGGCTTCCTGCTGCATTTTCTGGTCGCAGGCCTTACGGGTATCATGCTGGCTGTTGCGCCATTTGACTGGCAGCTACACGACTCCTACTTTGTCGTGGCGCACTTTCATTTCACATTGATCGGGGGCTTAGTCTTCGCATTGATGGCCGGTATGTATTATTGGTTCCCCAAGGTGAGTGGCAGGCTGCTGAGCGAAAAACTAGGCAAATGGAGTTTCTGGCTGCTCGTCGTCGGCTTCAATATGACCTTCATCCCCCTGCATTTCGTGGGATTTCTGGGGATGCCGCGCCGGATCTACACTTACACGGCCGACCGCGGTTGGAACACGATCAACTTTGTCGCCTCGATCGGAGCCCTGATCCAGGCCGTGGCCATAGCATGCTTCGCATGGAATGTCCTTTATTCGTTAAAGAAAGGCGAGCATGCCGGTGACGATCCGTGGGACGCGTGGACACTCGAATGGGCCACGACATCTCCGCCTCCGGAATACAATTTCGAAAAACTCCCTGTGGTTCGCAGCGGCCGGCCGCTTTGGGATTTGAAACATCCCCACGATCCGGATTGGAAATACGAGTAGACGATGGCGAACGAAGAGATCTTAACCGTCGACGCTCTTACGCTCGAGCGGCACTGGACGCTTCCCGATCGCGGCAAAGTGGGCATCGTCTTCCTCATCATTACCGAGTCGGTTCTCTTCTCGATGTTCGTGGCAGCCTACCTGATTTACCTTGGCAAGAGCCTTGTGGGGCCGTATCCCAAGGATGTTCTGGACGTTCCAATCCTTGCCACGATCTGCCTGCTTTCAAGCAGCCTGACGGTTTATCTGGCTGAGCATGCGCTGTCGAAGAACGAGCTGGGCCGGTTCAAATTCTGGTGGATTGTGACGATCTGCCTCGGCCTCGAGTTCCTGATGGCGACAGGTTTGGAATGGAAGAAGCTGATCTATGAAGATCACCTGACTATCAGCACGAATCTATTTGGTACGACCTTTTACTCCTTGGTAGGCCTTCATGCGAGCCACGTGACGGTGGGCATGATCTTTCTCCTTGTAGTGCTGGCAGTCACATTGATGGGCTTTCCCATTCAAACTCAATTCCGGCGTGTTCTTTTCCTATCGTGGTATTGGCATTTCGTCGATGCCGTGTGGGTTGTGGTTTTCACGGTCGTTTACATCATCGGCAGATAGAGAAAATTCAGGCATGCCACACGAAATTCATCATGGCGAGGCGGGTGAGCGAACTGCCGAGACCCACATCGAGCTGCCGCACCCGACCTTCTGGCCGATGATATTCGCTTTCGGAGCCACACTTTTGTGCGCGGGGCTGGTCACTCACTGGGCTGTAAGCGCCGTAGGCTTTGTTCTGGCATTGCGTTCGGCGATCGCCTGGTGGCACAACGTCATTCCCGTGGAAGAACACGAAGAGGTGCCGGTCGATCCGGCCCGACGCCCTGCACCAATCATGGTGGAGGCTCGAACGGTCGTGCGGCTGAAAGCGGGGGAGGCGCGTCATCGCGTACGCATTCCGGAGGTTGTTCACCCATACCGCTCGGGTATTGCGGGAGGTTTGGCCGGGGGTGTCGCGATGGCTGTCCTGGCTTGCCTTTACGGGCTGATTGCACAGCACAGCATTTGGTACCCGGTGAACCTGCTTGCCGGAGTAGTGATCCCCGATATGGGGTCTCAATCTTTGGAACAACTACGCGCGTTCAACGGCCTGGCATTCACATCCGCATTTATCGGACATGGAATTCTTTCCATGCTGATGGGCATTGTCTATGCTGCGATCCTGCCCATGTTCCCGAAGTACGCACCATTTTGGGCGGGCATTCTGATGCCGCTGTTCTGGAGCGGATTAGTTGCGACTACGCTCGATCTCCTCAATCCAGTGTTAAACAGCCGCATCAGTTGGCCCTGGTTTGTCGCTTGCCAGCTTGCGTTCGGGTTGGTTGGCGGCTACGTGATCGCGCGCAGCACGCATATTTACACGTTGCAATCGCGCCCGCTGGCCGAGCGGGCGGCTCTTCATGCTCCGGGGCTACAGCCGCCGCATGAGGATTCGGATCGATCATGAAAAAGCCGCATCTCGCCCTGGATGCCCGATCTGTGTTTGTATTGACGACTATCGGTGTCAGTCTGCTGATCACAGGATGTGAGCCTCCCGGCAAGCCTGGTGTGGAGATTACTTCCGCAGACATAACAGATTTCAACACTCTATTCGGCGCGAACTGCGCGGGCTGTCACGGTGTCAATGGCAGGTACGGTGCGGGACGCCCACTGAACGATCCTTTGTATCTGGCGATTATTCCGAGACAGACATTGCAATACGTAATTGAAAACGGCCGCAAAGGTACTGCCATGCCAGCGTGGGCGCGAAGCCAAGGTGGTCCACTCTATCCAAAACAGATCTCTGCCCTGGTCGACGGAATCGAGAAGAATTGGGCCAAGCCAGTCGATCTGAAAGGCGTAACGGTTCCGAATTACAGCGCCGACATTGAGACAGGAGATGCTGTGCATGGACGGCAGCTGTTTGCGAAAGATTGTTTCATGTGCCACGGGAAAGGCGCTCCGGTTGGCTCCGTAACGGACCCGGTGGTGCTGGCCTTGACGAGCGATCAGTATCTGCGCACGTCCATCCTATTCGGCCGTGCCGATTTTGGCATGCCGAACTTCCGCAATCTGAACCTGGGCCGCGCGCTAAGCGATCAGGATGTGACAGACCTGGTCGCATATCTGTCTTCCCTGCGCTCGCGGCGACCGACCAAGGAGTGAAATGCAAGATTCCAAGGCAAGCCCCGGACATGCCGGAGGCAACCAGGAAGAAAAGAAGACCGACACCACCCGCCGCGACTGGTTGTTTGCTGCGGGAGTCGCGCTGAATGTAGCCGCCGGCGTGATCCTTGCCATACCGCTTGTGGGATTTGTGTTTTCCAGCTTTTTGGAGCGTAAGGATCCGCGGAGTTGGATCTCGCTGGGGGATCTTGAAGGCTTTCCGGAAGGGACCACTCGCATCGCAGCGTACCGAAATCCTTATACCCGTCCATGGGACGGCGACACCGCCAACATTCCATGCTGGGTCAGGCGCTTGCGGGGCAACACATTTCAAGTGTTTGCCGTTAACTGTACGCACCTGGGTTGCCCCGTCCGATGGTTCCAGGAATCCGGACTGTTCATGTGCCCGTGCCACGGCGGCGCTTACTACGAAGATGGATCTCGAGCAGCGGGACCACCGCCGCGCGGACTCTTTCAATACGACTACAAAGTGGAAAACGGACAGCTTTGGGTAAAGGGCGGCGAAACGCCGACGTTGTCGAACCCGGTATAGAGGACCCAGGACTGATGAACACGTTGCGGAAGATGGCGGTCTGGCTCGATGAACGGCTGCACCTGACGGCTATCTACGCTTCGACCGCCGGGCATGAGGTGCCGGCGAGTTCGGGTAGCTGGTTTTACGTCTTCGGCAGCGCGACGCTGTTGTGCTTCATCATCCAGGTCATTACCGGAACATGCCTGGCGTTCGTCTATGTTCCGTCTACTAACGAAGCCTTCACCAGTCTTCAGTATTTGAACCATGCGCAGTTCTGGGGCTGGTACCTGCGGGCCGTCCACTATTGGGGCTCGAATTTCATGGTCGCTTTGATGACCTTGCATATGATTCAGGTATTTCTGTTCGGTGCGTATAAGTATCCGCGGGAATTGACCTGGATTAGTGGCATCTTCCTGTTTCTGTCAACACTCGCATTGGCGTTTACAGGCCAGGTGATGCGGTTCGACCAGGACGCATATTGGGGCCTGGGAATTGGTGCTTCCATCCTGGGCCGGATCCCCGTCGTCGGCGCGGGACTGGTCCGTCTGGTTCTAGCTGGACCCATTGTCGCGGGCGAAACGTTATCGCGCTTCTTTACACTGCATGTCTTTATCATTCCGGGCCTACTGATTGCACTCATCACGATGCACCTTCGCCTCGTGCTCGCCAAAGGCATCAATGAATATCCGCGCCCGGGGCGCCCGGTCAGACGAGCCACATATGACGCCGAATATGCCGATATTCTGCGAAAGGAAGGCGTTCCGTTTGTCCCGAACGCGGTCGGCAAGGATCTGATCTTCGCAGCCATCACGATTGTCGCGATCTTGGGTGCGGCGCTCCTCTTCGGTCCAAAGGGCCCACACGGGCAACCCGATCCAACAATCATCGATACGGCGCCTCAACCGGATTTTTACTTCCTCGTCATTTATGCCGCGCTTGCGCTGCTGCCCGATTGGATGGAAGCCCTGGTCATGTTCGGCGCTCCTGCAATCGCTCTTCTGTTCCTCTTGTTCCTGCCCTTCATTGCGAATCAAGGAGAAAAGAGTGCGAGGCGGCGGCCCGTCGCAGTTCTGTCCGTCATCTTTATTTTGATGGTCATCGGGATACTGGCCTACATGGGTGTGACTGCGCCCTGGTCTCCGAAGATGTCAGCCTGGAGTGGTGATGCGATTCCGGTCGAATACCTTAAGGGCCGAACCCCTCTCGAAATGCACGGCGCCGTCGTGTTTCAAAACAAGCAGTGCCGGAATTGTCACGCGCTTGGCGGCGAGGGTGGCCAGCGTGGTCCCGCCCTCGATGAAGTAGCGACGCGGCTTACTGACCCGGAAATGGTGCGCCAAGTAATTCAGGGCGGCGGCAACATGCCATCGTATGGAAAGAAACTAACTCCGGCGGAAGTAGAGGCGCTGGTTGCTTTCATGCATACGCTTCATCCGAAACACACCCCTCCTGCGCGAGACTCGAATAAGCCGGCAAACCGCCTGCCGAGGGACCTCGCAGGATTGACGGCGCCGGCTTCGCCGCGCATGACACAACCGGTGGTGACGCAGTAGTATCGTGCAATCCTCAGCAAGCGCTGCGCTGCTCTCCTGGACGATCGATGCACGGGGAATTGCACTTCTGCTGCTCGTAGCATTCCTATACGTGCGCGGCTGGATGCGCATTCGACGTCTGCTTCGACATACCGGCGACTTCGATCGCCTCTTTGCGTTTCTGGGCGGCCTTGCCGTCCTCTTTCTGGCAACGGAATCACCGCTCGCTACATTTGACAGCTTTTTCTTGTCGGCGCATATGGCGCAGCATTTGCTCCTCATGATGGTCGCTCCACCGCTGATTCTGTGGAGTGATCCGGTACTTCCATTCTTGCGTGGCTTACCAAGGAGTTTCGTTAAGGAAGGTTTGGCTCCGTTTCTAAACTGGATGCCTATGCGGCGGATAGGCCGGTTTGCCACTTCGCCAATTCCCGCGTGGTGCATGTTCGCATTCAGCACTATTTTTTGGCATCTGCCGAAATTCTATGAATTGGCGCTGCACTCAGGCTTTTGGCACGGCGCCCAGCATGCCTCATTTTTCTGGACTGGCATCCTGTTCTGGTGGCCGGTTATTCAACCCGGGCCTGGCAAACTGACTTGGCCACGCTGGATGCCGATTCCTTATTTATTGTCCGCCGACATTCTGAACACTGCTCTCTCGGCGTTCTTTGTTTTCTCCGGACGCCTTCTCTATCCGACATACGAAGCGGTTCGGGCCAGCAGTCTGGGTGCTCAGGACGACCAGACGCTTGCCGGACTAATCATGTGGGTGCCGGGATCGCTGATCTATCTCATCCCAACCTTTACATTCGCTATGCGAATTTTTTCCGCTCCGACCGTGACAGCAGCTCCCGTAAGAGTCCCGCGTCGCCCCCGAGCCCGCCCGCCGTCCATCCGCTTTCTGCCGCGCGTTAGGCGTGTAGCTCAGGCCGTAATGCTGCTAATCGCGATCGCTGTCATGATGGACGGTTTTTTCGGTCCGCAAGTCGCGCCCCTCAATTTGGCCGGAGTCTTACCGTGGATTCATTGGAGAGCCTTTTCCATTCTTGCTCTTCTGGTTGTCGGAAATCTTTTTTGCATGGCGTGTCCATTCATGCTTGTACGAGATGTCGGCCGCAAGCTGCTTCCCGCGAAACTGCGCTGGCCGCGGCCACTGAGGGCAAAATGGCTGGCTTCAGGCCTCATAGCTCTCTACCTCTGGGCCTACGAAGCGTTTGCACTGTGGAACAGCCCGTGGCTGACAGCCTGGATTATCGCCGGCTATTTCCTGGCTGCAGTCCTCGTTGACGGCCTATTCCGAGGCGCCACGTTTTGTAAATACATCTGTCCGATTGGTCAGTTTCATTTCGTGAGCTCACTGATTTCGCCACGGGAGGTCGGCGTCAGGAAACCGGCTATCTGCAGGAGTTGCGGAACCTATGACTGCATTCGAGGCAATGAGCGCGTGCGCGGATGCGAACTTTATCTGTTCCAGCCAAAGAAAGCGGGCAACCTGGATTGCACCTTCTGCCTGGACTGCGTAAGCGCGTGCCCGCACGATAACGTTTCGCTGATATCGATTGTCCCCGCACAAGCCCTGATTGGCGATCCTTACCGGTCTTCGATCGGGAGGCTGTCTAAGCGGACCGATATCGTTGCGCTGGCCTTGTTGATCGTGTTTGGCGCATTTGTGAATGCGGCCGGGATGGTGAGTCCTGTCCTGGGTTGGGAGCATGCATTTTGGGGCAACATGGCGCTCTTCGTGGTTGCTGGCGCTATCGTCTGTCCAGCACTAACGGTCTTGCTTTCCGCGGCGCTGAACAAGTTCAGCAGCGCAACTCTGAATGTGCGTGATTTCGCGCGCCGATCGGCACTGGCGCTTGTTCCGATCGGAGTCGCGATGTGGGCCGCGCATCTGCTGTATCATCTGGCAACAAGCTTCGATACGGCGTGGCCCGCTGCTCAACGCGCGGCCACGGGGTCTATCACGTCGATGTCGATGATGTCTTCTCCTGTGTGGCTCACGCCGGCGCAGATTCTGCTGCTGGATGCCGGACTCCTGCTCACGTTATACGTCGTGTGGCGCGTTGCCCGGCAATACAGTGGCAAGATCGCCACCGCGGCGGCGCTCGTTGCGCCCTGGGCGGTATTGTCGGGCGCCCTTTACGCGACTGGTATCTGGATCCTTTTCCAGCCCATGCAAATGAGGGGAATGCTGCACTGAAGCGTACCATCTGCGATCTTGCCGGCATGTTGCTTCTCGCGGGAATCTTGTTTGCCGATGGGGGCACTTTGCAGTTTCAAAAGCGGGCCGGGCCACTCGATATCAGCCTGTTCAGTTCACCCGTTCCGCTTCGCGCGGGCCACGCGGATTTCAGTGTCATGGTGCAGAGGGCGGCCGATAGATCGCCGGTGCAAGACGCCAGCGTCAATTTGCACCTGAAGAAATCGGATCCGGAGAATGTCGTCGAAATCGTTGTTCCAGCCACGCACGCAAAAGCGACCAATAAGTTGCTATATGCCTCAAATGTTTCCTTGCCGAGCGCAGGAACGTGGCGCACGGATATTGAAGTAAAAACTGATGGCACGACGACCAGCGTTTCGGGCCAGTTGACTGTTTTGCCTCCCCAAGCGCCTGCTGAGAATTACTGGGGTTATTTCGCGCTGGTCCCCTTCGTCATTCTGCTCTTTGTCTTTAATCGGTGGTTGAAGCGCAGGCAACGGTTCACATATCCGCGAGCACGGCCATAGCGGCATTGCGCCCATTGATGGCGATTACACTGCCGCCGGGGTGCGTACAAGCGCCGCAGAGGTACACACCGGGCATCGGAGTTCGATAATGCAGTCGATTGCTCCACATAAACGGCGGCAAGCATTCGCCCTGAAAGATATGCCCGCCTGTCAGGCCGACTTTCTTCTCGATGTCAGGCGGCCCAAGCGCTTCGGCTTCGATCACCGCATCTGGAATGTTGTGGCAGAACCTGCCGAGCGAGGCAAGCGCGCGTTTCGTGGCCGGTTCACGGTGTTGATCCCAGGTGCCAGCGGCAAACGTGTACGGAACATACTGCGAAAACACACTCATCGTATGAGTGCCTTCCGGCGCGACGGAGCGATCATGCACGCTCTGAAAATATAGCTCCGTCCAGAGACGCTCGGGCAACTGACCGTTCCGCGCGGTTGCATAGCTGTCCTTCCATTCCAGCTTGTTCAGCGGCGTATTGATCTGGCCAAAATGGTGGGGTTCGCATGTGCCGGGGCGGGCGCGGAAGTTCGGCAGTTCACGCAGCCACACGTTCAGCTTCAACGTGCAACCCGTAATCGGAATCGACTCTACTTGTGCGCGCCATCCGGCATCGGCGGAAGAGCCCAGAAGCCGGAGCGTGCGCCGCGGGTCGGCGTTGGAGATCACAATCGGCGCGTCGATACGTTCGCCGCCTTCAAGTATCACTCCAACGCCCGGAATGATCTGTGAGACGGCTGCGCCAGCGGCAACGACTGCGCCCGCTTCCTGCGCGGCGTCGGCGATCAGGAACGAGACCATGCCCATCCCGCCTTTGACGTAACCCCAAGCCCCCGGTAATCCGCCGAGGCGCCCGGAGGAGTGATGAAAGCGTATTGATGCAGTTCCCGAATCGAACGGGCTCGCATTCGTTCCGATTACACCCTGGCCGAGGTAAGCGATTTGCAGCCGTTCATCGGACAGATACCGCTCCACGAACTCTGCCATCGACCACTCGAAAAGAAGCCCGCGAGCTTCCGGATCGTCACCCAGTCGCTCTTCGATCTGTTCACGCGTGGGAGGCTCGCCAATCCACATATCATTCTTGTCGGACGGACGAATTGCATCGCGCGTGCGCCGGATCACATCGCTCATCGCGCGCCAGCCGTTGACGTCCCGCGGAGAAAGGCGAGCGATCTCGGCTTCGCACCGGGCATCGTCATCGTAGAGTTGCACGCTACTCCCGTCCTCGAACGGAACGAACAGGCCGTTGCTGGC
>Ga0126381_100005314_pt1 | contig 14149 bp, 9 predicted proteins | sample PanSoiMetPlot_28_FD_96465 | JGI IMG/M metagenome (GOLD analysis project Ga0126381, IMG submission 96465) | Tropical forest soil microbial communities from Panama - MetaG Plot_28 | ecosystem: Environmental > Terrestrial > Soil > Tropical forest > Bulk soil | place: Panama | collected 2016-02-17
AGGTACCCCAAAGGGCCGAGGCGGCCAGGGCAAGCAGAGCGTTCACGAGCCTGCCAGCGCCGAGTCGTTCGCTTGACCGTGCCGATCGCGTTTGGCCTGGGCGCGGCTGTCGGATTGGCCGGTATCCGCCTGTGCCCTGCCGGCCGCGATCCCGGTCAGCGTCGCGAGTACGTAGTCGGCCAGTGAGGGCAGGTCGTACCCGCCCTCCTGAATGGCAGCAACACGCCCGAGACGCCCAATCATTTCACCAGCGGTACGGTAACCACCGGCCGAGACTTGTAGCGGGCTTTCTGGGTCGGCTGCCGCCGCGTCGACGCCCAACGAAACGACAACAGTGTCAGCGCCGCTGGCCCTGACATCAGCGCACAACTGATCAATCGCAGCGAGCCAGACGTCGTCGCCGCTGCCCGGAGCGAGCGGGATGTTGCGGTTGGCACCATGGCCTGCGCCAGTTCCCCGTTCGTCTGCGAATCCCATGTAGTGCGGGAACCACCCAGCTCCCGGGTCCACGTGCACGCTGCCGTACAGAACATCCGCCCGCTCGTAGAAGATCGCCTGAGTGCCGTTGCCATGGTGAGCGTCAATGTCGATGACGGCGACTCGGGCAGCACCTGCCTCACGCAAGGCTTGCGCAGCGATGGCTGCGTTATTCAGGTAGCACGAGCCGCCGTAACCGGCAGGGCCCGCGTGGTGGCCAGGCGGCCGGCAGAGCGCATAAGCGGCCTGCAGACCGCCAGCGACGAGCGTGGCTGCTGTCCGGGCCGAGTCCGCTGCCGCCCGGATCGCCTCCCAGCTGCCAGGACCGACGAGGGTCATTGTGTCGTAGCAGAACACGCCCACTCGGCCGTGGGTTGCGGCCGGCGAGCGGATGGGGAGTCCGGACAGCATTGCGGATGTGGGAAACACATAGGGCACGACGCGGTCGCGACCGTAGTCGGCCGGGTAGTGCCCCGCCTCCCACTCAGCCCAGATCGTAGCTAGGTGATTCACCAGAGCGGCATCGTGAACGGCAAGAAGCGCGGCCTCGTCGTGCTGCTCAGGCGCGATGACAGCGGCTCCTGCAGCAGCGAGCTTTGCGAGTATCACGCTGGCGCGTTCTGGCACCTCAGTGCCGTCCTCGCGGACGCCCAGCCAGACCTCACCGCCCGGCTCGTGCAGCATGCAGTCCTCGTGCCAGACGACCGTCATGTCCAGCGCGGCGCCCTCGACGGTCATCGCAACTGCCTTTCCATGGGATGCTCGCTGGGTGCTAACGAATGACAAGGCCCGAGCCCGCGACCTGGGCATCAGGATAGGGGTCCTGCCGACCGGTCCCACCGCCTCGATGGCCGATGTCCCCGGAGTCGGCGTCGGGCACGCAACCATCTGGCGAGATGAGCCCGCTCCGCCGGCCGGCCGAGGCGTGGCCAGGACCGGCGTCACGGTGATCGATGCTGGCGGCAACATGTTCAGCAACCCTGTGCCTGCCGGCGGCGCCGTGCTGAATGGCGCAGGGGAGTGCACGGGATTCCTCTCGGCGGCGGAGTGGGGCCTGGCTGAAACGCCAGTGTTCCTGACCTCGACGATGCAGATCGGCCGGGTCTACGACGCCGCCTGCGAACTTCTGATGGAAGAAGATCCGCGTATCGCCCAGGAAGTGATCATCCCGATCGTGGCCGAGTGTGACGACAGCTTCCTGTCCGACGCGCGGCGCATGCAGGTCACGGCGGCGGACGTCAAAGCGGCACTCGCGGCGGCGCGGGCTGCCGGTACTGCTGCGGAGAAGGTGCCGCCGGCCGAGGGTGCGGTTGGCTCTGGCACTGGGATGAGCTGCCTCGGCTTTAAGGGCGGGATTGGCACGTCCTCCCGGGTTGTGCCATCAGGTCACACCGTTGGCGTGCTGGTCATGTCGAACTTCGGTGACCGGCAACGGCTGACGATCGACGGTGTGCCCGCGGGCCGGTTGCTGACGGATGCACGCCCGACGGCGAGTCAGCACTTGCGCGCTCGGCCGCCCGCGGGCTCGTGCATCACGGTCGTGATCACGGACGCTCCGCTCGACTCGGCTGCGTGCAGCAGGCTTGCCCGCCGTGCAGGTCTGGGGCTGGCAAGGACCGGATCCACCGCCCACCACGGGAGCGGCGAGATCTTCATGGGCCTGGCGACCGGCCTGCGAGCGCTGCGCGGGCAATCTCCGCCGCTCGGCACGCAGCCGATTTCGGGATCAGGCCTCGACCCGTTCTTCGAAGCGGCGGTAGAGGCCACGGAAGAAGCGGTGCTGAACAGCATGCTGGCAGCGCCGACGGTTACTGGGCGTGACGGGAACACCTCGCCCGGCCTTCCGGCCGAGGAAGTCCGCGACCTCCTTATCAGGGCTGGACGGATCCCAGCCTGAGGCCAGCTGCGGCACGCACGAGCCTGCACCTGCAAGCCGGCGAGTTACCTCGGGCCTCGTACCTGCACCGATGCCGTCGATGCCCGGACGCAGATGGCGTATATCGGTGGACACCATTAGATTGTGTCCGTTTCGTGTCTAGAAGATCATGCTTGACGAATTTCGGGACATGGCGTTATGTGTTAACATCGCGCAACTTTGAATACCGAGTCAACGGTAAGAGCCGTAACAGGGCGTCATGTCCTGACGTAATCGCTGCGTGGCCGAGCATCGCGGCCGCCGCGTGAACACTGCGGCTCGCGGTGGCTCGCCCGATCGGCAGGACCCCCTCGCCGCCAGCAGTGACGGCGAAACCCGCAACTAGCCGACGTGCCAGCACGTTCATGTGCGGCCGTCGCCCGAGAACGAAGGTGACGCAGCGTGAGATTTCGCTCGGCTAAGCAGTCAGGCTCTTCCCATAGGTTGCGGCGAGTTTCGGGGATAGTCGCGGTTGCGGCTGTTGGTGCTCTGGTGGCGACTGGCTGTGGCAATGGCCAAGCTGGATCGGTGAAGCAGGGCGGAGTCTTTCGGCTCGGCAGTTCCTCGAGCATCGACTCACTGAATCCGTTCGTCGCTTTCCAAGCCGATGCGTACACGACGTTCGAGTACATCTATCCGTCGCTGGTGCAGTACAACCCCAAGCTGCAGATTGTCCCTGACTTCGCGACAAGCTGGCAGGAGTCAGACGGCGGCAAGGTCTGGACCTTCCACACCGTCAAAGGCGCCAAGTGGTCGGATGGCAAGCCGCTGAACGCCAACGACGCGGCCTGGACCTTTGCCACGATCTTGAAGTATCAGAAGGGTCCGACGGCGAATTCGGCTGGCGTCGTGGCGCACATGACCAGTGCGACGGCACCTGACGCAAATACTCTCGTGCTGACCTACTCGCAGCCCGTGGCGAACGTGCTGTCGCAGATCCAGCAGGTCGTCATCCTTCCCGAGCACGTCTGGAGCAAGTACGCGACCGGCAACGGGAAGGGCCTGACGAACTTTGCGAATACCGCTCCGATCGTCTCTGGCGGCCCCTTCATACTGACCAGCTATACGGCGAAGCAGAACGCGTTGTTCAAGCGCAACCCGACGTTCTACGGACCCAAGCCGCATATCCAGGGCATCGCGCTGGAATTCTTCACCAACGAAGACGCGATGGTGACCGCCCTCAAGAGCGGCCAGCTCGACGGCGTCGAATCCGTGCCGACGACCTCGGTCACTCAGCTTAAGAAGGGCGGCTTCGACGTGAGTAAGACGCCTGGCGACGCATTTGATGACTTCATCATCAACGACAACCCCAATCAGGAGGCCAGCCACCGGGAGTTGATGAACCCGCTACTGCGCCAGGCCTTTGACTACGCGATCAACCGCAACCAGATCGTCAGCACGTCGCTGCTTGGTTACGGTGCGCCCGGCTCGACGATCGTCCCGCCAGTCACCGGCAACTGGTCTGATCCGAACATTAAGCCGGTGCCGTTCGACATCAGCAAGGCCAACGCCCTGCTTGACCAGGCTGGCTACAAGATGGGTTCGAACGGCCTGCGAGTCGCCAACGGACACCCCATGTCCTACAAGGTGATCATGCCGTCCGACACCACTGGCGGCTACGGGAACCGGTCCTTCGCCATCATTCAGGCGGACTTCAAGCAGATCGGTGTTCAGCTAACGCCGGTGGACCTGGACAACTCGGCCGCTTACAGCGCTCTCACTGCTAACAACTACAAGAACTTCGAGATCTCGATGTGGGACTGGTATCCCGAGACCGATCCGGACTTCATTCTCTCGGTTCTGACCTGTGGCTCGTTCAACGTCTGGAACGACACCGGGTACTGCAGCAAGGCCTACGACAACCTGTACAGCCAGCAGAGCGCGGCCATGATCCCGGCACAGCGGCAGCAGATCGTCTATCAGATGCAGGAGATGATCAGTAAGGCTGCGACATATCTCGTGCTCGACTACCCCGATTCGATCGAGGCGCACAGCACCAAGTGGACTGACTTGCCTCTGGTTGCCGGTGCCTCATGGACTGGGCAATCCACTATCCCGTTCGAGTCCGTGCACCTGGCTGGCTAGCGCACCAAGCGAACGGGAGGCGGGGCCGCGGTGCGACGCGCTGACTATGTGATCAAGCGAGCGACCTTCGCTCTGATCACGATCTTCGTGGCGATCACGCTCAACTTCTTCTTGTTCCGGGTGCTGCCCGGGAACGCGGTGACTGACCTCGCTCGGGTGCCGCACGCCGGTGCGAATCTGAAGCACGCGCTGACGGTGGAGTTCGGCCTGGACAAGCCGAAGTGGGAGCAGTACCTGGTCTATCTGAAGGAACTGTTCCACGGGAACATGGGCGTCTCTTTCGTCAACCAGCAGCCGGTCAGTCATCTGCTGCTCACCGACCTGAAGAACACGGTGCCTATGGTGACAGTCGGGACGCTGGCATCGATAGTCGTCGGAGTCTTCACCGGCGTGCTCGCGGCGTGGCGCCGTGGCTCTCTCGCCGATCACATCAGCACGAACACAGCGATCTTCGCGTACGCGTTTCCGACCCAGTGGCTCGGCCTGATGTTGCTCATCCTGTTGTCCAGCCACCTGCCCAGCAACGGCATGACATGGGAGTTCCTGTTCTCCCCCGAGCCGTTCTGGCAGCACCTCGCAGATGTCGCCCAGCACATGATCTTGCCGGCCCTGACGTTGCTGCTGACTGCCTACGGCAGCTACACGCTCGTGGTGAGGACATCGGTGCTGGAGACGCTCGGCGAGGACTACGTGCTGACGGCCAGGGCTAAAGGCCTGCCGCCGCAGCGGATCGTCTGGCGGCACGCGGTACGCAATGCACTGCTGCCGATGGTGACGCTGATCGCGCTGGACTTCGGCTACATCGTCGGCGGAGCGCTGCTGATCGAAGTGATCTTTAGCTGGCCTGGGATCGGACTGGCCATGTACAACGCGGTGACGCAGCGCGACTACCCGATGCTGCAGGGCGGGTTCCTGATCTTGACAGTGTCGGTGATCCTGCTGAACTTCATCTCCGACCTGGTCTACTTCCGCCTGGACCCGAGGATCAGCGAATGAGCGCACTGATGCAGGAGCCAACAGCCGGGCTCGAGCCCGTCTCGGCTACGCGGCGTCGCGGCGGCTTTTTCCTGAACCTGTTGATGGACCGTAAGGCGGCTGCGGTTGGGCTCGGCCTCATACTCTTCTTCATCGTGCTGGCGCTGGTGGCACCGCTGATCTCTCCCTACAGTGCGTCAACGCAAAGTTGCGGCACCGGTCCATCAGCCGTATTCGCCGGGATCTCAGGGCACCACTGGCTCGGCTGCGATGACGGCGGCATCGACATGCTGAGCGAGTTGATGCAAGGCGGTCGAATCTCGCTCGTCGTTGGCTTTGCCGCCACGTTGGTCGCCATGGTCATCGGCGGCGGCGTTGGCATCGTCTCGGGCTACTTCGGCGGCTGGACAGACATCACGCTCATGCGCATCACCGATTACCTGCTAGTCATCCCCGACTTGGTTTTCGCGATGGTGATCGCCGACATCTGGGGTCCCAGCCTGTTCCACGTCATCCTCGTGATCGGCATCCTGGAGTGGACAGGCACGGCACGAGTTATCCGGGCCCAGGTCATGAGTGTGAAGGAACGCGTCTACGTCAAGCGCGCCCGTGCTCTCGGCTCGGGCCACACGCGCATCATCGCCCGCCACATCCTGCCGCAGGTTGGCCCGCTATTGATCGCGAACACCGTGCTCACCGTCGCGATAGCGATCTACCTCGAGACCGCGCTGGCGTTCCTGAACCTGGAAGATCCGACAGTCACCACGTGGGGGACGATCCTCGAGCACGCGTTCAACCGCGGCGCCGTGAGCGCAGGAGCATGGTGGGCCATCGTGCCGGACGGCATTTGCATTGCGCTGGTGATCGTCGGCTGCTTCCTCTTCGGCCAGGCGATCGAGGACGCGCTTAACCCGAGACTGAAGATCGCGCACTTGTCGCTTACTCGCTGGAAGATCCGCACGCTGGCCGGACGGGGGGCGGACGCGGTATGAGCACGAGTTTGCTAGAAGTGGAGGACCTGCACGTCTGGTTTGACGTACCGCACGGCGACCAGGTGCACGCGGTCCAGGGCGTGAGTTTCAACCTGCAGCCCGGCGAGCGGTTTGGCCTCGTCGGCGAGTCTGGCTGCGGCAAGACCACCACGGTCCTGGCGCTGATGGGCTTGCTCCCGCCTAATGCCTCGCTGGCAGGCCAGGTGCGCGTTGATGGCAAGAACATCCTCGCTGGCGGCGAGGACACCGTCCGCACCTACCGGTGGAAAGACATCGCGATGGTGTTCCAGGGCGCGATGAATGCCCTGAACCCAGTAAAGAAGGTCGGCTGGCAGATAGCCGAACCGATGGCCTTCCACGGAGTCGCTGAAGGCAAGGCAGCCATGAAGCGCGCGGGCGAACTACTAGAGCTAGTTGGCATTCCGGCCAAGTCAGCCGAGCGTTATCCGCATGAGTTCTCCGGCGGCATGCGCCAGCGCGCCTCGATCGCGATGGCACTTGCCTGTGAGCCCAAGATCCTGCTCGCAGACGAACCGACGACGGCACTTGACGTTATGGTGCAGGCGCAGATCCTGGAGTTGCTCACTACGCTGTCCGACGAACTCGGCCTTGCAGTTGTGCTCGTGACCCACGACCTGCCGGTGGTCGCTCAAGTGTGTAGCCGGGCGGCCGTGATGTACGCAGGCGAGATCGCCGAAGCCGGTCCCATGGACACGCTGTTCCACGATCCACGCCACCCGTACACCCGGCTTTTGTTTGCGGCGACGCCTGACCTGTATGGCGATGAGGCGGTCACGTCGATTCCCGGTGCGCCACCACGGCTAGACCGGGAGATCACCGGCTGCCCGTTCCAGCCACGTTGCGATGTGCCGATGGATCAGTGCGCGGACGGCCACCCGCCGTTGCTGCAGATCGCGATGGGCCACCAAGCGGCGTGCTATCGCGCTACCGAGCGCAGTGACCAGTTTGCGGAGGCGAAGTGAGCGACACCCACGCATTCGTTCCTCCTATCGCCGAAGCACCCGCGCAGCCAGGGACGGCGACCCAGGCGGCAGCTGCAACCAGCCGCGTTGCCCCCGGAGCGCCACTGCTTGAGGTTTCCGACCTCGTCACGCACTATCCGGTGCGACGTGGCTTGCACGAGGCTGTCGTGCGAAAGAAGCGCCGCTGGGTGCACGCCGTCGACGGGGTCACGTTCAGCCTTGGCCGCGGCGAGATGATGGCGCTGGTAGGCGAATCTGGCTGCGGTAAGACCAGCACCGTGCAAACCGTTCTTGGCATGGTCAAGCCGACCAGCGGCGCTGTCCGGTTGAGCGGTACCGACATAGCGGGCTTGCCCGAGCGGCAGATGCGGCCTCTGCGGCGCAAGGTCCAGATGATCTACCAGGACCCGTACGAATCCCTGGACCCGAGGTTCCGTGTAATCCAGACAGTCGAGGAGCCGCTGCTGGTGCATGGCATCGGCCAGACGGCAGCTGCCCGGCGTGATCTCATCATCAAGGCGCTCGACCAGGCGGGGCTCGCGCCCGCCGAGGCCTTCCTCGACCGGTACCCACACGAACTGTCCGGTGGCCAGCGGCAGCGGGTCGCCATCGCCACTGCGCTCGTGCTCGGGCCTGATCTGCTGCTGGCCGACGAGCCGGTGTCAATGCTTGATGTCTCGGTCCGTGCGGGTGTGCTGTCGCTGCTGGACACCCTGCGCAAGACGGTCGACATGGGCATCTTGATGATCACGCACGACCTGTCAACTGCCGCTCATTTCGCTGACAAGATCGCAGTCATGTACCTGGGCCGGATCGTGGAGAAGGGCTCGGCCAGCGAGATCGTCCGTAATCCACAGCATCCCTATACCAAGGCACTCCTGTCGGTCGTGCCCAAGCGCGATCCGCGCGACCGCTCCACACCGCAGATCTTGACCGGCGAGACGCCTGACCCAGTCGCAGTGCCGTCTGGATGCAGGTTCCACCCGCGCTGCCCGATCGCTATCGACCGGTGCAGGACCGAGGACCCGGCGCTGCGCCTGCCATCCGCGAGCACTGCCGGTCATCTGGCCGCGTGCCACCTCGTCTAGCCGATAACAACCTTGCCGGGATGAACCTTGCTGATACGAGCCTGCCGATGACAAACACAGACCAATCAGCCTCCGAAGCGCCGAGCGCACCGTGCGTTCAGTCCGTGCGCGAGCTACATGGCCGGACCGACGTTGATGACTACGCGTGGATGCGCGACCATGCCTCACCAGCGCTGCAGGAGTACCTTGCGGCTGAACGCGCGTATTACGACAGCCGGACGGCTCACCTGGCCAGCCTGACCGACGTGCTGTTCGGTGAGGCCGTCGCCCGCACGCCTAGCGAGGCAGAGGACTCCGCTAGCTGGACGCTGCGTGGTTACCGGTACTGGCACCGCACACCGGAAGGCGCAGAGGACAGGCAGCTACTGCGCGCGCCTATCGGTGAACCTGATGAGCAGGTCCTGCTGGACGAAAATGAGCTCGGCGCCGAGTCCGGCTATATAGACATCGGGCTCAGCGAGCCGAGCCCGGATAACAGGCTCCTGGCTTGGTCGGCCGACACCTCGGGCGCCGAGATCTATCAGCTCAGAATCACCGACATGGCCACCGGCGTCGTTCTCCCCGACGTCATCGAGCGCAGCTATCCGGGCGGTGCGTGGGCAAGCGACGCAGCACACTTCTTTTACTTGGTGCCAGATGCGCTGAACCGTCCCTACCAAGTCTGGCGACATCAGCTCGGCGGCGCGGCAGCCGACGACGTGCTCGTCTACACCGAAGACGACGAGCGGTATGACCTGACTCTGGAGGCCTCGCGGAGCGGTGAGCTGATCATCATCACAATCGCATCGCGGGATACCACCGAGGTACGCATCATTCCGGCAGCCCAGCCGCTAAGCGATCCGGTAGTGGTCGAGCCGCGTCGGCGTGGCGTCGAGTACCGGGTCGACCACGCCGCTGATCCGGCCGGCAGCGGCGAACTGCTGATAGTGACCGACGATGGAGCGGCCGAGTTCCGGCTCATGCGCGCGCCAGTGGCGGCACCTGTCCGAAAGAACTGGACGGCAGTTGACTACGCGGCGATCGCGCCTGCCAGATCGGACACACGGCTGATTCGCTGTGACGTGTTCGCCAGCCACCTACTACTTACATTGCGCCGCGGCGGCAACCAGTTGCTGGCCATCACCGACCTGGGCTGCGGGTGCGTCGCGGAAGTCACGCCTACCTTTACCGCGGGGTCGCTCGCCGTCGCCCATGCGGAGGACTACGCGGGCGGCTCGGTCATAATCGTGGAGGAGTCGCTTATAGAGCCGCAGGTTTGGTACGAGCTGGACTTGGCTACGGGCGAGCGACGCGAGCTCAAGCGGTCGGCCGTGCCAGGATACGACCCGTCTTTGTACCGCACGGAGCGGACGCACGCTCGGGCAGCCGATGGTGTGGAAATCCCCGTTACCCTCGCTTACCGGTTTGATACCCCGCTGGATGGAACTGCCGCGTGCCTCTTGTACGGGTACGGAGCGTATGAGTCTTGTCTTGACCCGGAGTTCGATCGCAGCTTGCCTTCCGTGCTCGATCGCGGGGTGGTGTATGCCGTTGCGCATATCCGCGGCGGTGGCGAGCTAGGGCGCGACTGGTGGCAGCAAGGGCGACTGCGCGCCAAGCCGCGGACGTTCAGCGACTTCGTTGACGTCGCGGATTGGCTGGCGGGCGATGCACCGGGTGCGAAGGCGCTCATCGACGGCAGCCGGATTGTGTCCCGCGGCCTGTCGGCTGGCGGGCTGCTGCAGGGTGCGGTGTATTCGCGCGCGCCGGGCCGGTGGCGGGCGGTCGTGGCTGAGGTTCCCTTCGTGGACTGTGTGACGACGATGCTCGACCCCAGCATCCCGCTGACGATCACCGAGTGGGATGAGTGGGGCGATCCGCGGGATGCCGGTGACTTTGCCTGCCTGCGGTCGTATTCGCCATATGACAACCCGCCTCTCGGTGCGCGGCCGGACTTGCTGGTCACTGGCGCCGTACACGACCCGCGCGTGCTGGTGCATGAGCCGGCCAAGTGGGTGGCCAGACTGCGCGCTACGGACACCAATGACAGCACTGTGTTGTTCCGGGTAGAGCTCGGCGCGGGTGCGCATACTGGGCCATCGGGCCGCTTTGGTCACTTGCGCTACGAGGCCGAGGTAAACGCCTTCATCCTGGCGGAAATGCGGCGCTAGGAGATTACGGCCGTCTATTCCACTGCTCAGCGAGCGTCACGTGCGGACCATTGTTTGAGAAGCCGGCGACCGCAACGCAGAACCTCACAGTCGGACAGGCCACGGTCGGCCCAGTCGTGTCGAAGCTGACGATGCCAGGGGTTCGCTGGATGTGCCAGCCGCGACCGTTCCATCGCTCGGCCAGCGTCATTTGTGACTGGCCGATGATATTGAGCCCGACCGAGGTGCAGATCGAGGACGCCGGGCAGGCGACGCTGGTCAGGAAGATCGTCTGGCCCCCGTGCGGGTTAGGCGTCGGCTGGACACGCCACCGGACTCCGTTCCAATGCTCAGCGAGGGTCGTAGCTTCGCCCGAGCTACCGACCGCTGTGCAGGTCGAGGGGGACGTACATGCAACAGCACCGAGGAAGGCGCCGAACCCATGAGGCTTGAAGGTTCGCAGGATTCGCCAGTGCCTGCCGTTCCAGCGTTCGGCCAGTGTGCCCACCACGTTGTTGGAGTTGTCGTTTAGGCCACCGGTCGCCATGCAAGCTTCGGGTGACGCGCAAGCCACGCTCGCCAGGACGACAATGGGGGCGCCAGAAGGGCTGGGGGTCGGCTGGATGCGCCACCTGAACCCGTTCCACCGTTCCGCGAGCGTCCTGCCGCCGCCCGTCTGGCCAACGGCCGTACAGGCCGAGGACGAAGTGCATGAAACACCGTTCAGGATGCCGCCGCTTGGCGGGTTGGGCGTGGCCAGGATGCGCCACCGAGCACCCGTGCGCTGCTCGGCCAGCGTTCTACCGTTCGCCGTGGCCCCGACGGCCACGCATGCCGACCTTGACGTGCAAAACACGCTGTTCAGAGCGCCGCCGCCCGGAGGGCTCGGGATCGGCTGGATGCTCCAGGCGCTCCCGTTCCACCGTTCTGCCAAGGTCTGCTGCAAGCGGTCTTCGCCGGTGGTGGCAGCCCCGACCGCGATGCAATCGGTACGCGAGGTGCAGGCCGTGCCATTGAGCTGACTAGAGGCAGCACCCAGTGGGTTGGGCGCGCGCTGAGCACTCCAGTGAGCGCTGGCAAACCGCTCTACTATGACAGCCGGGGAATCGTTGACGTTGGAGTATCCGACAGCGGTGCAGGTCTTAGCGGATGCGCAGTCTAGGCCGAGTAGCAGGCTTGGACCACCCGGTGGCTGATCAGGCGTGGGCTGGCGACGCCAGCTGCTGCCGTTCCAGTGCTCTGCCAGCGTATGAGATGTATCGGAACTGTCGGTAAACCCGCCAACTGCGGTGCAAGAGACGGCCGAGCTGCACGCGACGCTGTTCAGGAAGGGAGACTGTGCGCGTGGAGGATTTGGCGTGGCTTGAATAGACCATCTTGTCCCGTTCCATGCCTCAGCTAGAGTTCCGGCGTTCGAGGCACCAACCGCTGTGCATGCCCTCGCCGTCGTGCAGGCGACGCTGGTCAGCGCCGCGTTGCCTTGCGCGGGGTTGGGCGTGTGCTGGATGCTCCACCTGGTGCCGTTCCAGCGTTCGGCGAGCGTTCCGGCGTTGGAAAGGCCTACAGCCGTACAGGCCGACGCTGACGTGCAAGAAACGCCGCTCAAGGACGCGCCGCCTTGCGCGGGGTTAGGCGTGTGCTGGATGCTCCATCCGGTGCCGTTCCAGCGTTCGGCGAGCGTTCCGGCGTTCGAACTGCCGACAGCCGTACATGCGGTAGCCGATGTGCATGCAACGCCGTTCAGGAAGGCACCGCCGTGTGCAGGGCTTGGTGTTACCTGGAGACTCCAGCTAGTGCCGTTCCACCGCTCGGCAAACACCCGGGCCGCGCCGGATCTCGTCTGTCCGCTCCCGACCGCCATGCACGCCGACGGACCAGTGCATGAGACACCAAGCAGTCCGCTAAAAGCCAGCCCTCTAGGGCTGGGCGTCGGCACGATGCGCCAGGTTCTGCCTTTCCACTGCTCAGCGAGCGTTACTCCGGCTCCGGAGGCCTTGACATAGGTGCCAACCGCCATGCACCTGTGGGCCGACGGACATGACACCCAAAACAGCTGGCCCGTTGGCACGACCGGGTTAGGGCTCGGCGTCACCGACCAGCCAGCACGGTTCGCGCCCGCTGACGCAGGTCCAGAGGCACTCGCCGGTAGCGCCAGAGCGCTAGTCAGAAGAACTGCGGCAGCCGCCACTGCGGAGATCATGTAGCTTCGCATCCGCCCCCCCGAGCACGGTAATCTGACCCATCCTTGCCCAGGGCCCATGCAAGAACCCGACAGGGGATCCGCATTTTGTCTCACCATCATCAGAACCTGTCTATCGATTAGCCTTAAGGCAGGTTGCGCGGCGAGCCAGCGATCTTGTTATCGACCGTCAATCTCAGCGCTAGGGCGCTGACAACGACGGTCAATGACAAGATCACGTGGAAAGGCTGACGCGGACGGGAGACGGTGATCGCGGGTGGCAGATGCGCCGATCCGGATCGGGAACGCGTCTGGGTTTTACGGCGACCGGTTCAGCGCCATGCGAGAGATGCTCGAAGGCGGCCACCTGGACGTCCTGACTGGCGATTACCTCGCCGAGCTCACGATGCTCATCCTCGGCCGGGACCGGCTGCGCGACCCTGCGCTCGGCTATGCGCGGACGTTCCTGCGCCAGATGGAGGACTGCCTTGGTCTCGCCCTGGAGAAGGGCGTCACAATCGTCACCGACGCCGGCGGTCTGAATCCATCTGGGTTGGCTGCGGCGCTTCGTGACCTGGCTGACCGGCTCGGGCTGGCGGCGAAGATCGGATATGTGCATGGCGACGATCTCCTGCCGCGCGCGGCAGAACTAGCGCTCAGCGCGCCGGCCAGTGGAGAACCGGTCGCGGCCAACGCCTACCTCGGCGGATGGGGGATCGCAGCGTGCGTGCGCGCCGGTGCTGACATCGTCGTGACCGGACGCGTGACGGACGCCTCGGTGGTCGTCGGGCCGGCAGCTGCACATTTCGGCTGGGGAGTCGACGACTTTGATGCGGTGGCTGGCGCGATGGCAGCTGGCCACGTGATCGAGTGCGGCGGGCAGGCAACCGGCGGCAACTATTCGTTTTTCCGCGAGATCGCCGACATGCGGCATCCCGGCTTCCCGATCGCCGAGGTCTATCCCGACGGCTCGAGCGTGATCACGAAGCATCCCGGAACCGGCGGCGGAGTCACAGTCGGAACCGTGACCGCGCAGCTGCTGTACGAGGTGACCGGAGCTCGGTACGCAGGGCCGGACGCCACGCTCCGCCTCGACACCGTCCAGCTCAACCAGGACGGGCCCGACCGAGTGCGCATCAGCGGCGTTCGCGGCGAGCCGCCGCCACCCGCGCTGAAGGTGTCGGTGAATACGCTCGGCGGGTATCGCAACCAGGTGGGTTTCGTGCTGACCGGGCTTGATATCGAGGCCAAAGCTGAGCTGGTCAAGCGCCAGCTTGCCGATGTGCTGCCGCCGGACGCTGAATGGACTCTGGCACGGACCGACCA
>Ga0126381_100005315_pt1 | contig 14147 bp, 17 predicted proteins | sample PanSoiMetPlot_28_FD_96465 | JGI IMG/M metagenome (GOLD analysis project Ga0126381, IMG submission 96465) | Tropical forest soil microbial communities from Panama - MetaG Plot_28 | ecosystem: Environmental > Terrestrial > Soil > Tropical forest > Bulk soil | place: Panama | collected 2016-02-17
CGAGATCAGGCCGCTGGCCGCCAAAATGATCCCCACAAAGAAGAGCCGCTTCTCCATATAAAGAGTGTCGAACGGGGTGGAGCGGGGCGTCCAAGCAGCAATTTCAATTGGCGATAAGGGAAACTTATCAACCAGCCGAGGTTGCCGGTGGCTTATGCGAACTGGAGAGACTACGTCCCCGTGCCAGGGAGAAGGTACGGAAGGCGCCGGCAGGACCGTGTAATGCGGGCCCGGTGCGAGTGACCAGGGAGAAGTGGCGAGCAATCTCAAGCCCACGGACTTGGCCGACCTTCAAGGTGCCAAGCTCGAGTTCTTTTGAAATGGCCCAGCGGGAGACAAATCCGACTCCAAGCCCGGCCTCCACGGCAGACTTGATGGACTCAGTGGAATCAAGATCCATCACTCGGCGGAACGATCTCAGTTTGAGGCCGGATTTTTTAAGCGCAGTCTCAACCACGCGCCGGGATCCGGAGCCCTGCTCGCGCATGAGCAGGTTCGAGGCCAGAAGCTTCTGTGCCGAAAACTGTGTGGAATCGGAGTGCGGCGGGACGATAAGCACCAATTCATCGCGCATGAAAGGCTCGGTGTGCACTCCGCTTTGACGGGCCGGACCCTCGATCAGTCCGATTGCAACATTGCCGTGGAGCAGAAGATTGACGACCTCCTCGGTGTTGCCGCTGTGCACCGACAGTTCCACACGGGGATGTTCGCCGAGGAACGCTCCTATCAGACGGGGGAGTACGTATTGCGCGATCGTGGTGGAGACACCAAGCGAGAGGTCTCCCGAGAATTGGCCGTCTTCAGCAGCGAGATCACGCTCAGCCTCAGATACCAGATCTGCAATCTTGCGGGCATACGTCAAGAGCGTACGGCCTTGGGGAGTGAGCGCGACGCGATTGCCGGAACGATCGAAGAGGCGTACCTCAAGATCGTTTTCGAGCGCTTTAATCTGCAACGTGACCGCAGGCTGCGTGAGAAACAGTTGCTCGGCTGCTTTGCGGAAGTTGAGGTGCTCGGCGACTGCGCGGAAGACTTTCAGCCGAAAGTTTTCAAGTTGAGCCACGGAGAGATTATCTATGGTCTCGCGATTTTGTCACGTTGAGGGTGATCTTCCCGGGCATCTCGCGACAAAATCCCCAGTTCTCGCGTCAAACCCGCGCGAGACCCTTCGACTGCGCTCAGGGCAAGAATGGGGTACCCATCAATGCTTGGTTTTCGAGGCAGCCGTTAGCCAGACTCGCTCCGACGCCGCCGGCCCAAGAGAGACCGTTCCTTCCGGAGTGACTAGCGTAAGGGTCTTATCGTAGTTTCGTTCGAGTACGCGCAGTTTGGCGCCAGGGCGGATGCCGCGGTGTTCAAGAAACTCGAGCAGTCCGCGGTCGCGCTCGTAAATTCCACTGACCGTGTAATGCGTGTCGAGCTCCGCATCGGCGAGAAGCACGAGTCCGCGGCGGCGGCGGCTGGCGGAGCTCTCGATCTCACTCAAGTTTCCGTGTGGACAAGCGCCGCCCGATCCTAACCTCGATAGAAGCTTCGCCTCGAAATCTGGAGAGACAGCATGTTCCAGACGTTCGGCTTCGTCGTGAACTTTCCACCACTCCATGCCGAACATTTCTGAAAGCATGCGCTCGATCAGGTGATGACGAAGAGTCAGCTTGCGCGCGATTTTTCGACCAGCGGCCGTAAGACCCACTTCGCCGCTGGCAGCGACGCGCACAAGGCCGTCTTTTTTGAGGCGCCGCAATGCCATCGTCACCGCGGGCGGAGAGACTTTTAACAAATGCGCCAGACGCGCAGAGATTACCGTTTCGCCTTCGGTCTCAGCTTCGAGGATGGACTTGAGGTAGTCCTCCTTGGAGACAGTGATCATTTGTGGGGATTATACGATGGAGAGTTAATCGTGGTTAACGCCGGGGTGGAGCGGACACTCCTGTCCGCTGCTTTTGATCTTGTTTCTGATCTTGATGTTGCCGTTGTCTGGCGCAGTCGTGTAACGCCAAAATCAAACGCAAACCCGTCGGACAGAAGTGTCCGATCCACACGAAACAAACTCAATAAATGCAAAAAGGACAGTCCGGAGCCCCCGAGACTGTCCCTCTAAACCCTCCCGGTTAGAAGGGCAACTTGATGACCCTACGGTACTGTGGAGATGTTGCAAACGGATTGCAGAACGATGAATATCTGATGAATTCGGGCTCTCTGGCGCTGCTATAGTAATCGGTTAGTCCCGGAATCGTTGACATCTGTTTTCTCCGTGCGAGAGGAATTGATGCCTTCCACTACCTTGCGTAAGACCGAGCAATCGCGGCGTCTGCAGCAGCGCGCCGAGAGCATGATTCCTGGAGGCGTGAATTCGCCGGTGCGGGCTTTCCGCTCAGTGGGCGGCGATCCACCGTTCATCTTGCGCGGCAAGGGATCGCATGTCTGGGACGCCGACGAGAACGAATACATCGACTACATCGGATCGTGGGGACCACTGATCCTCGGGCACGCCGAGCCGAACGTGCTCGATGCGATCGTGGCGGCCGCGTGTAATGGCACCAGCTTTGGTGCGTCGACACCTTCCGAGGCCGATCTCGCAGAGCTGGTCCTCAGCGCGTTTCCGGGTATGGAGAAAGTGCGCTTCGTCAGCTCAGGAACAGAAGCGACGATGTCCGCGATCCGGCTGGCGCGTGCGTACACCAAGCGGAAGTACATCATCAAGTTCGAAGGCTGCTATCACGGACACGCGGACGCCCTGCTAGTAAAGGCGGGATCAGGAGTGGCGACGCTCGGGATTCCGGGCTCGGCAGGCATTCCCGAAGAGTTCGCGATGTTCACGCTGGCGCTGCCCTTCAACAATCTGTTCGCCGTAGAGCAGGCGTTCCAGAAGTACAAACATCAGATCGCGTGCGTGATCGTCGAGCCGGTGGTCGGCAACATGGGATGCGTTCCTGCGGCCGATGATTATCTGGTCGGGCTGCGGTTGATGACGGAAAAGGAACGCGCGGTTCTCATTTTTGATGAGGTGATGACCGGCTTCCGTGTGGCGTTCGGCGGAGCGCAGGAACTCTACAACATCAAGCCCGACCTGACAACGATGGGCAAGATCATTGGCGGAGGTCTTCCCGTGGGCGGCTATGGTGGTTCGGACGAGATCATGAACATGGTCGCGCCCGTTGGACCGATGTACCAGGCGGGTACTCTGTCAGGGAATCCGCTGGCCATGGCAGCCGGCTGCGCCATGCTGAAGCAGTTGAAGGAGCGCAAGGGCGAGATTTATCCCAAACTTGAGAAGATCAGTGGCCAGTTGGTGGAAGGTGTCTTGGCTGCGGCCCGAGATGTAGAAGTGCCCCTTTGCGCCAACCGTGTGGGATCGATGTTCACGTGGTTCTTCCAGAGCGGACCGGTGACGGATTGGGACTCCTCCTCGAAGTCGAACACTGAAGCATTCGGAAAATTCTTCCGCGCCATGCTCGATGCCGGAGTGTATTTACCACCCTCGCAATATGAGGCGATGTTCCTCGGGACGACACACACCGAAGAAGATGCACAGTGCACGATTGCGGCTGCGAAGCAGGCCCTTGGAGCAGTGAAGTCGTAAACACGGGGGCTAAAGCCCGGTCCTGTCCGGCCTAAACGCGGCGCTGAAGCGCCGCTCTTCCACGGTCGCGCAAGCAATATTCCACCTTTCAGTTGTCATTCTGACCCTGAGCGTAGTTGAAGGGAGCAATCTGCTTTGTTGCCGCTGCAGAGGAAAGCAGATTCCTCCCTTCGACTACGCTCAGGGTCAGAATGACAAAGTCTTTCACTTAATCTCAAGCTGTGGGTCATTTGTGCGCCGGCAACAGCGCCCAGATCTGCGAGTCTTCCGCGCCGATCACCCATGAGCAGAAGCCTTGCAGGCCGCGATCACGAACCAAGTTGAGCCGCTCCTCGAATCCACGCCTGTCGGTATAGAAAACCCAGTCCCGCGTATCGTCGCGGTAAAAGTAAAACCATGAGACGCGGTCGAGGGTGTCCCATTCGATTTGTGGATGATATGCAGTGATCAAGCCCTCGATCTCCGGTTGATTGACGTATTCCGCCGTAGGGTTTGGCTTCTCGTCCTTCCCGGGATCGCCGGCGAACCAGTGATATCCGTAGAGCGGAATTCCCATCGACAATTTCTCTTTCGGGACGAATTGCAGAGCATATTCGACGTTCTCGACGATCCACGGATATCCCGCGACTGGTCCGGGCATGGTCCAGCGTGTGTTCTGGTCGTAGGTCATGAGGCAAATCAGGTCGACCGATTGCGCGAGCGCTTTGAGGTCGAAGGATCCGCGCCAGTTCGCATACAGCCAGTGCGAAAACGCACTCTTACCGGGATAGCCCGGAGCATTGGGTACGGTCGCGATAGTGAGTTGCAGGTACTCTTTGTGCAGCGCGGCTGCGGTTTCAGCCACGAGCGATGTGAGCAGGTCGCGGTCTGTCCAGTTGACGTTTTCGAAATCGAACTGGAAGCCGGTATATCCGTTCTTCTTGCATTCGCTGAGGAGCGCGTTGATGAGTGCGGTCTTCGCGGGCTCGGTGGTGAACAGTTTGTGCAACTCGGCTTGCGTCATGAGCGCGACGATCGGCATGACCGGCACGTGATGGGCGGTGGCGGTTTTCATCACGTCAGGATTCGGGCCTCCCCACACGAGTCCGTTGCCGTCAACGTGGTACCAGGCGGGTACGAGGATGTCGACCTTGTCCGCGTGCTCGGTGAAAGACTGTACCGACCACGGTGTGTCCATCATGTAGAAGAGGGCCTTGGGCTGGGCAGAAGCGATTGCCGCGGTCGAGATGAGGAATAGGAAAACTCGCATCATGAATACTCCCGATTGAAAAATCCCCATTTCTCGTGCAAAAAAACGCGCGAGAAATGCGGCACCCATTGACTCTAAGTTTTCGCGACCGCTTGTGACGCACCCAGCATTTGCTGGATCGTTACGAATTCGTATCCTACGGACTTGTAGCGCGCGATCAGATGATCGGTGGCCGCGACGGTCTGACTGCGGTCGGCGCCGATTTGCCGATGACCTCCGTCGTGGAGCAGGATCACGTCGCCGCCGTGAATTTGGCGTGAGACTTTTTGTTCGATTACCTCTGCTGGAGGAGCAGTCCAGTCGTAGCCGGTAACATTCCACATGACCGGCTGCAGACCAAGTTCGCGGGCCACGCGCAGGACGGCAGGACGGCGTCCGCCAAATGGTGGACGAAAGAGTCTCGAGTGCTCACCGATTGCGTCTTGCAAAGCAGAGCGACAGTTCGTGAGCTCTTTCCGGACTTCCACTGCACTTTTCAGAGTGAGCAACGGGTGCGTGAATGTGTGATTGCCAACGACGTGTCCAGCCTCGACGATTTGGCGGACGATATCGGGTCGCTGCTGCACAAATCGTCCGATCAGAAAAAAAGTTGCGTGTACATTGTGCTTGACCAGCACCTCAAGCAAACGAAGTGTATGCGGATCGTTGGGACCGTCGTCGTAGGTCAGTGCGAGCTGCTTTGTCCCGCGTGCGAGCCCCGTGAAGGTATGCCCGTACCACTGCCCCGTTGGCGACATCGACTGATAGCCAGCCGTAACCGCAGCGGCCGCAACCGCAGCCGTACCAGCGAGCAGAGATGCGAGCATGGAGGAAATTCTACTTGATTGAGTCATTGAGCGATCGGGCCATTGGGGGATTGAAAAACGACAGAGCGAGTGATTTTGAACTTCAATGACTCAATGACCCGATCACCAAATGACTCAATGAGTCAGTCACTCAATCGCTGTTAACTTTTCCGCAATTGCCAGTGAGGCGCATCCGAGATATCCTGCCTCTTCCGAGTACAACTGCGAGCTCATGGCCAATCTTTTCGAACTGCCCCGCTATATTGCTGTGGAAGGTCCCATCCGAGTCGGCAAGAGCACGCTGGCCGGCATTCTGGCCGAGCGGCTGAATGCGCAGCGCGTCACAGAGCCAGAAGCGAATCCTTTCTTAAGTGCGTTTTACGACGGCGAACGCGGCGCGGCATTCCAAACGCAGCTCGCCTTTCTGGTGCGGCGCTTCGAACAGTTGCAAGCGCTCGACCTTGGTCCGCAATCGAATCGGACGGTTATCGCCGATTTCATCTTCGAAAAAGACAAGCTGTTTGCCTGTCTCAATCTCACCGATCAGGAACTCGATACTTACAATCGCTACTACAACCACTTCCGCGAGCAATTGCCCACACCCGATCTCGTCATTTATTTGCAGGCGACACCCGAAGTGTTGAAGAAGCGGCTGAAGAAAAAGAATGCACCCGGCGAGAAGGCGGTTAGCGATGAATATTTGGAGGAAGTGGTAAAGGCCTACGAGCACTTCTTCTTTCACTACACGTCGTCGGACCTGCTGATTGTGAATACGTCAGAGATTGACTTCGTTGACCGCAACGAAGACCTGCAGGAACTCTTGCGCAAAGTCACCGAGCCGATTAAGGGCACGCAGTATTTCCTGCCACTGGGTGGGCAAGAAGCGGCGAACGCGTAGAATCAAGGGTCAGTAATCAGTGGCCGGAGGTCGAGACGACGGTCCCACTCTCAACTCTTTCTCTTTGCCTCATTCGGACGTGTGGCTTCCGGATGACAACCCATTGAAGCAACAGGATCAGTCTCCCAGACCTGCAAGAACCAGTGCTGAGAATTTCGGCTCTTCTGACAGCGCGGCAGCTACTGAGCCAAGAAAGCACGCCAAAGCTGACAAGAGAACGATCCGGTCGGTCACAATTATTCTGGTGAGTTTGCTGAATCGATAACTCAGCACCGCCATGATTGAAGTCAGTATCAAGAAGCCGATCCGAATATATCCGCGCGGGGAAAACCAGCCTAAAAATGCCCACAGTCCTAGACGCATTACCACGAAACCAGGCAGAAAATAAAACCATCTACGCCAGAAATGGACGGTTGTCGAAAGAATGGCAACGAGCGCTGCCATCAGAATCCATCCCGCAAACACATGCTTACTGTCTTCGACCTTGGTGATTTGCAAATAAGCGAGCGCGAGCAGCGCAATAGTGGCCAGCGTGGCGAGCAATGCGGCGGCAATCTTGAGGCCCGACTTGGCCTGTTCAGCAACAGAACGACGATCGCGACTAATCCGCATGAGAGCAACCCGAGTCCGAGAATTGTACCTCTCGTCAGGTTTCGTGGCGAGGAAACGAATAGACGGACAGCGTTCTTCCTAGCCTCGAAAACTCCGGGTCGGCCGTCACCAGCCACGCGCCCCGCTCGATGGCGAGTTCGGCGGCGAAGGAATCGGCGTAACCCAGATTGTGTTTCTGCTTGAGAGCGGCGGCGCGGGTGGCGCGATCGCGGTCGGCTGCGACGATGGCTAGCGGCAAGTCCTGGACATCCTTTTCAACCCGTAGTGCCCGCCTTTCTCCTTCATTTCTCCAAATGACGTAGAAGACCTCGCCCCAGTTCACCGCCGACATCAAAAGGGGAGCCTGTTGTTCGAGAGCCTGATCAAGAAGCCTCTCGACTTTGGCAGCTGTGCCTTCTCGGTCTTCCAAGAATCCGATGACAGCATTTGCATCGAGCACGTAGCGCCGCATTGCTATCACTTTTCGCGTTTGCGCTCTTTCTCCCGCTCGGCAAACAATGCATCGAACATAGTCGGTGCCCCAGGAGTGGGTTTCAAACAACCACGCATTTCACGGATTCGATGCTTCACAGGAGTCAGAACCAACCGCCCGCCTTGTTCTGACCACGTGGCGGAGATTCCCTTGGTGAGTCCATGCCGTTCGCGCAACTCGGCGGGAATGATGACCTGGCCTTTCGAGCTGATCGTAGTGTGGTAAGTCGCCATAATCAATATCTTACCATAGGAATCGATGTAAGACACATATAGATCGTCTTACTCCATGGCTTCCCGCCCTCGAAATGATACTCCGGAACTTCTTGAAAACACTGGCAAAAATCCCTATCGACGAAGCAATCGCGGCGCAGCTAAAATACCTCCAGCGTCATCCAAGGTGTAGACGCCACGATGCGTGCACAGGCTCTATCCGCCCGAGGCGGAGGGGCACTGGAGGACATCATGAGTATCACCCCGATCGGCGGGGCTTCGTTTGGCAACCCTGGCCGAAAAGTAACGACCGCTTCTCTGCGGGACCAGAAACTCCACCACGAACCCATCACTTGCCTTACTGCTTACGACTACGCGACCGCCCGTCTGGTCGACGAGGCGGGCATCGACATGGTCCTGGTCGGAGATTCTCTGGCCCAAACCATGCTCGGCTACGACAACACCCTCTCGGTCACGATGGACGAGATGCTGCATCACGTCAAAGCCGTCCGCCGCGGCGTGAAGAACGCGCTGCTCATTGCTGACATGCCCTACGGTTCGTATCAGGTCGATACGAAAGATGCGATCCTCAATGCCGCCCGCTTCGTGAAAGAAGGCGGCGCCGAGGTGATCAAGTTGGAAGGCGGCGAGCGCCGCGCTGACTTGATCCGTCGCATTATCGACGCCGAGATCCCTGTAGCCGGTCACATCGGCCTCACGCCGCAATCCGTTAATGTGATGGGCGGATACAAGGTCCAGGGAAAGAACCTGGGCGGAATCGAACAACTGATGCGAGATGCCGTCGCGCTCGATCGCGCGGGCGTGGCTTGTCTGTATCTCGAGGGAATTCCGCGCGAAGTGGCCGCGATGATCACTGCTGAAGTTGGTACACCGACGATCGGCATCGGTGCTGGACCAGAGTGTGACGGACAGGTGCTCGTATTCCACGACATCATGGGGTTAACGTTTGGACCCGCCGCGAAATTTGTGCGCCGATACGGGGATGCAGCCGCGTTGATCACCAACGCGGTGCAAGGGTTTCGGGCGGATGTACGCTCGCAGCACTATCCGTCGGATGAGGAGTCGTATCATTTGCCGAAAGAAACGAAGACGGCGCTTGATACGGTGCTCATGCGGAAGCGCGCCATGGCCCGGTAAGGCGTTGTGGTTCAGTCGGACTCACGAAATGGTTGCCCCGCGCTTCGCGCTCGAAGGGCGGGAACCCCGACGGCAGTCGCTGCGTATACTTGATTAGGGCCGATTTGGGTGATTCGGGGTTGCTGATTTCAATGTCGGCCCATCCTGTCAGGCTGAAGGGAGGTAGCCATGCTTCTTGCTCACATCTTTTTCTTCCCGTTCTTCGGCTTTGGATTCGTGATGTATTTCCTGCCGTCGATCATTGCGCTGGCTCGCAGCAAGCGCGATCTGCTGGCGATTTTCCTGCTGAACCTTTTCCTGGGATGGAGCATCATTGGGTGGGTAGTAGCGTTGATATGGGCGGCGAAGCATGACGCCCCCGTTGTAGTGAGGTAAGCCGGTCCTTGAATCTGAAGCGTACGTGGTGGATATTCAGTCTTCTCGCGGGATTAGTTGCCTGCGAACAACCGGCAGCACAGCAGCCGGATCCGCAAGCCCTGCTGCAGGCGATTCCCTCTGCCGATTCCGCAAAGTACGAGAGCGTTCGCGACATGAAGAATTGGCGGAATCCGTATTTGATCGTACGGCCTGACGGCGTGGCCCTTTACGATACAGCTGATAGTGCAGAGATTATTCTCAATCCCAACGAACTTCTGCCGGCACTCGCCAAACTTCCGTCGTCCGATTGGCCCTATGGACGCGTCGTCGCCGCGACCGAGAACAACATTCGCACCTCTGAGCAGGACGGAGTGGCGATCCGCAAGAACAAGGGCATCGTGGGCGGATTGCTCCAGGGTGCTCATATCGCGGTGAGATGGGTGCCAACTGCGTGAGAAACATCGACAACATCTATTCCCCGATTCGTTCACTCTGATTGAAGATCTGCACGACCATTCACGACATGCGTTCGGCCTCCCGCGCGGCCCGACAGAAGGGGCAGCGGCTTGGGTTTGTGCCCACGATGGGTGCGCTGCATGAGGGACATCTATCGCTGGTTCGGACGGCGTCCGCGGCGAGCGGCGTAGTAGCTGCCAGCATCTTTGTAAACCCCACGCAGTTTGGGCCGAATGAAGACTTGGCCAAGTATCCGCGATCTTTCGAGCGCGACTGCGAGATGCTCGAGCGCGAGGGCGTGGACTTCCTCTTTGCGCCGTCGGTCGAGGAGATGTATCCAGCCGATGCAGTGACCTGGGCGACCGTAGAGGAGCTGAGCGGCAAACTCGATGGGCGTTCGCGCCCCGGACACTTTCGCGGCGTCTCGACCGTCGTTGCCAAGCTGTTTCACATCGTCGAGCCGGACACTGCTTTCTTCGGGCAAAAAGATGCCGCGCAGGTAGCGATCATCCGGCGCATGGTGCGCGATTTGAATCTGCCAGTCGAGATTGTCGTCTGCCCCATCGTGCGTGAACCCGATGGGTTGGCGATGAGTTCGCGAAATGCCTATTTGGATCCAGAGCAGAGAAAGCAGGCGTTGTTGCTGCATCGATCGCTTATGCGCGTGCAACAGATGGCGGAAGCAGGAGAGAGGGATGTGGCTAAGTTGAGCGCCGCAGGCCGGGAGACATTTGCGAAAGAACACTCAGTCCGGCTCGACTACTTCGAGGTCGTCAATCCTGACACGCTCGATCCGGTCAGCGACATCACTCAGGGAGCGCTGGTCGCGGTAGCCGCTTACGTGGGAACGACTCGATTGATCGACAACGTCCTGCTCAAGCCAATTCCCACGTAGTTCAACTTCTTGCCCTAGCCTGGATACGGATAGAGCACGTCCGGCGCCGGATCATATGCATAAAGCCAAGGATCATAGTAGTAGCCGGGCCAAGCCCAGAACGGGCTCCAGGCTGCGCCCCAGCCTCCCCAACCCCAGCCAAGTCCCCAACCCCAACCGCCCCAGCCCCAGCCGCAGCAACCCCAACCCCATCCCCAATTCCAGCCTGGACGGCCCCAGCCCCCACCCCATCCACCCCGCCAACCGCCACCCCAGGCACCGCCATGCCAACCCCCTACCCAGTTGCCGCCACGCCATGCGGCCCCAGCAGCAACGATGTTGGTATGCGAGATGGAAGTGGTTGCAGCCGCGCGCGTCGGGGCGAAGGAATGCCAGTTTCCGTCAGCCGCAGCTTCGTGCGAGGTAAAGTTTCCGGCAGTCCTGCCGCCTGTAATCGCGCCGCTCGGCCTGCCACCTGCGTTCATCGCGTTGGAGTGGCCTACGGCGCCGTTATTACCGGAGAATCCATGCCAACCCGGGGAAGTATTCCGCGCTGCGCCTTGGCCGCCTTCCCACGACCACGGTCTCGAAGATGTGGTGCCTCGGCCAGAATACGCTCCGCTGAACCCACCTCTACCTGCATAACCGCCTGAATACGCGCCGCCGTGATAACCGCCTCCGTAAGCTCCGCCGCTGTATCCACCGTGGTAGCCGCCAAAGCCTCCGCCGTAGCCGCCACCGCCACGGAAGCCGCCGCCTCCACCGAAGCCGCCACCCATGTGGCCGCCGCCACCTCCACCAGCGTGGCCGCCGCCGTGTTGGGCGAACGAAGAAGTAGGCAGACAGATGAGCGCAAAAGAGGCGATTGCCGTAACGAAAACGTTCGAAAAGGTGGATTTTTTCATGATCGGTAACCCTCCCTTCCACCAACTCGAACCGGGCGGACGAGGCTCGGCCCGGGTTCCCTTCTCTATTATCAACCTCATTTGGGATTGAAAGTTGCGCCGAGGGTTAGAACGTGTGCGCCACGACTAGCAAAAAACCTAGGGGTTCTGCCCGAGAGCCAGTTTCTCTGGTTCCGGCTCCAAGCGTTGGCGGACGAGGCTCTCGACCTGACCCCAGAGTTGTGGATCGCATTCGCTCTGCACGTGACTGGGGGTAAGTGCCCGCTCGATCCATGGCATGCCTTCGCACTTGACTGGCTTTTCTCTGTAGTCGAAGCGGTAATTGCCCAGGATCTGTGTCTTGCTATCGTCTGCCGCTCGAATCAGTTGTCGCCCGTGGAGAAGCCCGTGCGGTTGGTAGAAGTTCACCGCCGCCGCCACGTTATCAGGGATGACCTCATCCTGCTGCCAAGGTTTAGCGACGCTATCGACCTGAACCGTGAGCATCACCGGAATGCCGACGCGGTCCAGTTCGCGCGCGAGCAGGACCACTGCCGACCCTCCCCAACTTTGACCGAATAAGATAATCCGCGCCCGGGCCTTCTCTTCGGAACTAAGAATGCCATCGGAATCTGTGTCGACCAAGTGCAGGATGTCCCGGTATGCAGTCTTCCGGTGCCGGTTCTCGTACACCTCAATGTGCGAGCCCTGGGGGGCGAATTGATGAATCTTCTTCGCGACAATAACGGGGCCGTGGTGGGGATTGGTGTGGCGCACGAACCCTCCCACAAAACCGACAAGAATATAGGTGACTTTCTCCGGAATGTTCTGGATCGGCGCGGAAGGCGCGGCCAGCATGCGCGCCCCAAGCAGGAGAACGATTGCGAGACGGGTATGAGGTCCAGCGAAGCGAAGCACGCGGAACTTCCTCACCATTCAGATGATATCGGTCGGCAGAGGGATGCGGTTTAAAGATGTAAAAATCCTGCCCTTTGTGTGCGCAGAATCACACCCAAACCAGAAGCCTTGACTGACGCGGCTTTTGGCCCGTCGAAACCCCGGCGAATAGTCTACACCTCGTGTCAAGGGAGCAGAACCAGTAAATGACACTGGCAGAACATGAGATTCACTTCGGTTGGAGTTTTCGTCCCGACACGAAACGGTTTCCGGCGACGATATAGCGCAGCGGCAGGTCGGCAGCTTTCGTGATGCCGATTCGGGGGGTGGCGACGATGCTGCGCGCCCGGTAACCGTCCTCCCCGATCCACAGGCTGCTGGCAGCAGACGTCAGATCGCAGTCATTGTCGCGGCTGCGAGTGATGCCAAAGGCCTCACACATTCGCCCCGGTCCGCTGGTCAGTTTGGGCCAATCTTTCTCAGGCAAATCTCCTAGATCGCCCAGCTTGATCCCTCTCGCCCGCGCCATTTCTTCGATACCCGTCAGTGGCTCGACGGCGCGAAACAGGACGCCGCCTGCCTTACCTTCCGGTTCACAGGAGACATTCAAACAATAGTGATTGCCGTAGATGAAATAGACGTATGCGTGTCCGGGCGGGCCGAAGAGAACAGAATTTCGCAGAGTGCGCCCCGCCGCAGCATGGGCCGCGGGATCTTCCTCTCCCAGATACGCTTCGACCTCGACGATACGAGCGGTGAGACGCATGCCAGGGTTTTCACGTACGAGAATCTTTCCGAGAAGTTTTCGCGCGACATTACGGGGATGGCCGGCGAAGAATACCCGATCTAGTGGCTGGATCGTCGGAATATCCACCGAGATCGTCGACTGGTGCATGCGGCAGAATATTACAGGGTCCGGGGCTATATCGGTTCCCGATCCGTTTTCTCAGCTTTGGTCACGTTCGAAGGGTCGTCACCAAATGTCCTGCCCGGCTCATAAGCCAGTTTTTCGTGCGAAGAACCGGACCTGCGAATCGCATCGTGCCAGCCGTCATCCCAGGCGATGTGGGCCTGGCCGTCCACCATTGTCCAGGTTCCATGCGGAGACCCAATCGACTTCCGCGCGTCGCCGTCGGCCTCAAGCGTGATCAGGAACGTATCCCCATTGCCTTGACCCACTTTCCACTTGCCGATGTAATGGGCCCTGCCAGGAGTTTTCGAGCCTGCGGACTCTCCGAATTCGATGCGTTCAATGTCGGCGGGCAGTTTCTCGCGATGACCGTCTTTGTAGACAATCGCGGCGGACTTCACATCGATCGATGTGACGGCCGCAGCAGCCAGACTTTGCTGGTGCCCATCCTTGTAGACAATGACGATTGAGCCATGATCGTCAGCGGCGCGGACATCCGTCGCCGCAAAGAGAACTGCTACCAACGCCCCAACAGAAAGCAATGCCACTTTGAGAGGACGCATATCTGCCTCCAGTGAAGAACGATACAAACAGAATGATTCTGCGTTCTAATACGATCAAGGCACGAGCACAGTTCCAACTAGAAACCTTGCTCAGACCTTGCTCTTCGCCGTCTCGCTCAGATACTCCAAGACCTCTTCCGCATGTCCGTCTGGCTTGACCTTCTCGAAAATATGCTCGATTTTTCCGTCCGGCCCGATGATGAAGGTTGTGCGGGCGATACCCATCACCTTCTTGCC
>Ga0126381_100005316_pt1 | contig 14144 bp, 9 predicted proteins | sample PanSoiMetPlot_28_FD_96465 | JGI IMG/M metagenome (GOLD analysis project Ga0126381, IMG submission 96465) | Tropical forest soil microbial communities from Panama - MetaG Plot_28 | ecosystem: Environmental > Terrestrial > Soil > Tropical forest > Bulk soil | place: Panama | collected 2016-02-17
GCAGATTAGAGCAAGCCGTCTCGCCATGATTCCTCGATGAAACGCACATGATCGTTCAAGACTGGCGTTTAGGTCGGATTGTCGCAAACGGGAAGTTACGTGCCGAAAGCACCCACGTCAAAGCGAACTCAAGCACTCAAGGATAAAACCCCAAATTCTCATGATTCGGCTGAAGATCCTCCTGACGATCTTCGTATGTCAAAGCTCAGTCCTCCACGCGACACCGCCCCGTACAGCGTAACTTCCGGTTGCCGGTTAACCGCCCAGAACACGTCAGTGATCACTTCCAACGCTGGGCCAATGAGCTGGTCGATGCGGCAGCGACGCTCCCATTCAACTTGGCAAGCGCTCCATACCCTGTGCGGCTTGTGCCATGCGCAGATGTTGCTCCATTAGGCGGCGCGCTTCCGTCGGCTTGCGACCGCGAATCGCACGATAAATCTCGCGGTGCATCTCCGCGGATTCGCGGAGGTCGGTAGCTCGCTCCACCGTTTTGCGCCGCTTGTCATACATCGACGAGGTTACGGTCTCCATTATGGCGGCCAGGATCGGGTTTCCTGACGCTTGTGCAATGATGCGGTGAAACAGCACATCATGGATCAGATATTCTGCGGGGTCCTCGATCGAGGCAAACATCTCAGCTACTTCTTCCGCCATGGCCGCGTGATGTTCTTCTTTGCTTCGCTCAGCCGCGAGCGCAGCCAGGCCGCTCTCCAGTAGAATCCGGGCTTCAAACATCTGCCAAGACTGAAAACCGTGCAGAGCGCCAATAAAACTCAGTGACGCCTGACCGAACTCCGGGGGTCCGTCTGCAATAAAAGTCCCAACGCCGTGCTTGATCTTCAGAACTCCGAGCGCGGCGAGGTAGCCGATACCCGCCCTGAGGCTTGCGCGACTGATATTCAAGGACCTCGCAAAATCGCGTTCCGCCGGGATTTTATCCCCCGGTTTCAGGGAGCCGTTTTCGACCATTGAGCGCATGTGGTTGACCACTTGCATCATGCGATGGGTTTCGGGATTGTCGCGTGAGGTCCGCGCCATCGATCAAGATCCTTAGGTACTTTGGATTCGCAAAACCTTGAACATCAAGAGATTATCATCTTCACATAGCATCCGACCAGAAAATCCCGAGGGATGTCTATTCGTTCGCCACTCTGCGGTTTATACTGTGGTCCGACCACTCAAAGGTCAGACCACGATATCACTAGGTGGGTATCATAGGTCGCCTGCGCGTATCGGGTCATTTGCTTGGGAGGAACAATATGCAAGATCAGAATTGTGAGCTAGGCAAGTATTCCCTTGGAACCGGCGATCGGTTCGCTCATCAGGCAGAGGCACAACTCCGGGCATTTATAGAAGCCCAACGCCACGGTATCGAAATCACGCCAGTCTGGAACAAGTCGAACCGCGAACACAACATCATCGGGTCAGAGCCTGTTTCCGCGCGAATCGCCGCGGATGCAGCGGTATCGGTACTGGGGTGGAATCGGCCCTACTTCGTCGACGCAGATCACATCGGTCTGCAAACCGTGGACCGCTTCCTGCCTGCTTGCGACTTCTATACCATCGATGTCGCCGACTTCATCGGCAAACCTGCTTCGCAGGACGAGATTGACTGCTTCGAGTCGAGCCACTGCAGAATGGTCAGTACCATCTCGCTGCCGGGCATAGAAGCGCCGGTCTCCATCACGCGTGAAGATCTTGTTGAAACGGCCGCGAAGTTCTTGGCCGCCGTGAAAACGGCCGGTCTGGTCTATCGCAAAATCGAGGCAGCCAAGGGAAAGGGCAACTTCATCGCAGAGGTCTCAATGGACGAGACGGATCATGCGCAGAGCCCGGTTGAACTGCTCATTATCCTGGCTGCACTTGCCGACGAAGGCATCCGGCTGCAAACCATCGCTCCAAAGTTCAGCGGACGCTTCAACAAGGGCGTCGATTATGTCGGCGACCCGAGCCAGTTCGAGCACGAATTTGCTCTCGACGTTGCAGCGATTGGCTATGCCGTAGAACACTTTGGCTTGCCACCGAATCTGAAGCTCAGTGTTCACTCCGGAAGCGACAAGTTCTCGATCTACCCTGCGATCCGCGCGACGTTACAGCGCTTCGATGCCGGAGTCCATTTGAAGACAGCGGGGACCACGTGGCTTGAGGAGTTGATTGGGCTTGCCGAAGCGGGCGGCAATGGATTCGCAGCGGCTAAGGAAATCTATGAAGAGGCATACGGTCATCGCGAGGAGCTCTGCGCTCCCTACGCCAGTGTTGTAGATATCGATGTGCGAACCCTGCCCTCACCGGGCGAGGTGCGCGGCTGGTCGACCCAGCAGTACACGGCGGCATTACGCCATGTGCCCGGCAATCCCGCTTACAACAGTAGTTTTCGCCAGTTGCTTCATGTCGGCTTCAAGATTGCCGCAAAGATGGGAAGGCGGTATCTCGACCTGTTGGAGGCCAATGAAGTGGTCGTTGCCCGAAATGTGACTGAGAATCTGTTCCGGCGCCACATCGTTCCCGTGTTTCTGGGCGACGGAGGCGGGTCGCGAGGAACTCGCACCGCGAGCGACGAGAGCCTGAACGACTCGGCCGTACAGACTCGTTGAAAGCTTTCCGAAACGGCTACTTCAAGGCGAGCGTCGCCCCCTCTCCTTCCTTGATCGGCTGCCCTTCCTCGGCGCGGACCGTAACGGCTGAACCACCAACTTCTGCGTAGCCGATCGTCAGGCCATGTCGCCCGCTGAGCTTTACGTTGTGCAGAGCCACGCGGAGCACCGGAGCTTCCGGCAGGCCCACGATGGCGCCAAGTGAAGCACTGTTTTCAGCCGTTACGTTTTCAAAGACGATGTCGTGGAAGTGCGGCGTTAGGCGCGTTACGCGTTGAGCGGTTTCTCCCTCTGGCGGCAGCACTTTTGGATAATACTCGCTGATGACGACCGCGTTCTTTACATCCTTCATGTCGATGTCGCGAAACTCGAGGTGCCCAACATCATTTCCACGGTCACGATTTGCCTTCACTCGAATGCCGTTGTCGGTGCCGGAGAAGTGGATCCGCTCGGCACGGATATTCTGCGCGCCGCCGGCAATCTCGCTTCCTATCGAAAGTCCGTGACCGTGCAGAAAGGTGCAGTCAGTGATCGTGATGTCGCGGCTCGGAGCGTCTGGCCCTGGAGAGTTAATCGCGCCAGACTTGATAGCGATGTTGTCGTCACCGACATCAGCATAGAGATGATCAATGATGACGTGCGACGAAGAAAATGGATCTACGGCATCAGTATTAGGAGAGTGCGCGGGCGCCAACACTTTGATGTTTCGGATGATTACGTCATCGGAGTAATAGGGCACGACCTGCCACATAGGAGAGTTCTGAATCGTCACCCCTTCAACTCGCACGTGCTTGCAATGATCGAACACAACCAGCCGCGGTCGGGTGTGTTCGCTGCCCAGGATTCCGGCGTCCTTGAAAGCCCTCGCCTCTTGCCAAAACGTCTCGCCGTTGCCGTCGATCGTTCCTTCGCCAGTGATCGCGACATTCTCTGCGTTTGTTGCGCTCACAAGCGATTGCCGGCCCGGAGCACGGAACTCCGTTTTGGCCGGGTAGTCGGCATGATCCGGCGAGCCGAGCAGCGTCGCTCCCTTGTCGAGTTGGAGCGTGATGTTGCTCTTCAACACGATGGGAGCGCTCAGGTAGGCTCCCGCAGGGAATTCAACAGTGCCTCCACCTTTTTCAGCGCAGGCATCGATCGCGCTTTGAATGGCCCGCGTATCCTTGGTCGATCCATCTCCCTTGGCGCCGGAAGCTCGTACATCACATGTAGCTGCGCGAAGTCCTAAGGGCGACGCCGAAAGACAGAGCGCGGTCAGAACCAATGGTGAAATGGGCCATTTTGCAAAAGGCGCGCAGAAACGCACAAAGACGGTTCGATGCGAGGTTGTGAGCTGAATCATATCGTGACGATTCTACTGTCACGAGGTCAGACCAGCAAGCAGTTTCAGATTCTTGATGCTTGGGCTTGGAATTTGCGCAGCCCAGCCTGAAAGTCGATCTATTCCCACGGAGAACACCGCTCATGTAATCTCCACCGCGAAGAAATGTTGACGGATAGGCCAAGCTTCTTTTAAACCTTGGACAACAAGTGGTCTGTCCTCTTTTCGATTTGCCAATTTGGAGTAGCCATGTCCTCCACTCTCCTTCGCGCTTGCTTGATGGGCGGTTTCTTCGCGTGCACTATCACGGCCGCGCAGGACACTCGCAATGTAATTGAGCCGGTGTTGCCGAGTACCTGCGTAGCACTCAAGGCGGCGCTGGTCGCGCATCACGGAGTTCTGAGCGATGCTGACGAGAAGAAACTTGATACCACACGCATTCAGAACGCAATCGATCAGTGTCCGACAGGCAAAGCCGTCGTCCTAGAGATCTCGTCTGGAAAAAACGTCTTCCTCACCGGCCCGCTGCAACTTCGTTCTGGCGTCGTACTCGTCGTTGACGCCGGTGCTGTCCTCGCGGCCTCGCGTGACCCGAGAGCCTACGATCTAACCCCCGGCAGCTGCGGGGTGGTCAACGACAAGGGACATGGATGTAAGCCCCTGATCAGCGGCGACAACGTGACAAACAGCGGGATCATGGGTGACGGTGTCATCGATGGCCAAGGCGGTGCGGCCCTGCTCGGCCAGAATGTGAGCTGGTGGGACCTGGCACACCAAGCCAAAGTAACCGACAGGCAACAGAGCGTGCCCTGGCTTATCGTGATGCGGCACGCAGACGGATTCATCCTCTATCACATCACGCTGCGCAATTCGCCGATGTTCCACGTGTCCGTGAACCAGACGGACGGATTCACTGCCTGGGGAGTAAAAATCATGGCGCCGAAGACCTCACGCAACACCGACGGTATCGATCCCAGTTCTTCGCGCAACGTGACCATAGTGCATTGCTTCATCCACACAGGCGACGACAACGTTGCTATAAAGTCCTCGTCTGCCGGGCCGGCCTCGCACATTTCCATCGTAGACAACCACTTTTACACCGGGCACGGCATGTCGATCGGCAGCGGCACAAACGGGGGAGTGGACCACGTCCTGGTCGACGACTTGACCATTGACGGCGCGGATAACGGCATTCGCATCAAGTCCGATTCGAGTCGCGGAGGGCTGGTTCACGACATCGTGTACAAGGACGTGTGCATGCGCGACGTCAAGAACCCCTTGCTATTCACTCCCCGTTATACAAACCGCGAAGGCGATCAATTACCGGTGTATCGCGACATCGCACTGAAGGACGTGAGCATCGAGAGCGCCGGCATCTACACGTTGGAGGGGCTGGATGCTGAGCACAAACTGGAGTTGAGCTTCGATAATGTGTTCGCAGCGGATCTCGAACACGCGCGCATCCGCAGCCAGTACGCAACAATCACCGTCGGTCCTCGGCGCGGCAATCTTGCTCCTTCAGGAGAGTATGTCGCACTCCGTGAGGCCGCTGGAACTGTCGCCGGAACAACGCGATTTTGCGGGCCACGATACGAGCCCTTCCCTGTGGCTGGTTCAGAGCTGGCGGGCGTTGCGCCCGCCGAGGATCACACTCTTTTTGTCGCGGCAGATGGGAGCGGCGAGTACTCTTCGATCCAGAAAGCAATCGACGACGCAACCGCGACGGACGCGCAGATCGTTATTGCGCCCGGCATCTACCGCGAGGTTCTCACCATCGACAAGCCCAACATCGAATTGCGCGGTTCCGATCCCGATCCCGCCAAGACCGTCGTCGTAAACGATCGCAGCGCAGGCGCCAACGGTGGCACGCTGCACTCCGCAACTATCAACGTGACGGCAGACAACTTCCTCGCGCAAAACATCACTTTCGAGAATGATTTCAATCGCACGCATCCGCAATTGCCCGCCGGTTCGCAGGCGCTTGCGCTGCTCGTCACCGGCGATCGAGCCGTCTTTCGCAACGTGCGTCTCCTCGGCAACCAGGACACCGTGTACGCCGGCAGTCGCAACTGCGCTCCCGATGGCGCCAATTGCGTGCCCGCTCGCCAGTACTTCACGCACTGTTTCATCGCTGGTAACGTGGATTTTATCTTCGGCGACGGCAAGGCCGTCTTTGATCATTGCGAGATCCACAGCACCGCGCATCACGGCGGATTCCTGACCGCGCAGGCAAAGCATTACCCTGACGAGGATTCGGGGTTCGTGTTTGACAACTGCCGGCTCACTGCGGACGCGGCGGCAGAGTCCCCGATCTTTCTTGGACGTCCCTGGCGTCCTTATGCGACCGTCATCTTTCTGCATACCGATATGGGAGCTCACATTGCTCCAGCTGGATGGCGCGAATGGCATCCCGGCGAGACGCATTCGCTGGATACGGCTTATTATGCTGAGCTTGATTCCACGGGGCTCGGCGCGCATCGCTCCGAACGCGACCCGCACACGCACTTAGTGTCTGAGGCGGAAGCGAACAGGTACGCTCCCGCCGTCTTTCTCCGCGGCAGTGATGGATGGAATCCCACAAAATCGAAATAAAAGGGAGCGAGGCAAGGTGCTTCGCCCCCCTCAAGAAATGGTTTAAGGAACGAACCGCGCTTAGAACACCAGTCGCCCTCCAATCTGGAACTGCCGCGGTTGGCTGTTCGAAGTCACTGCGGTGATATAGCCAAAGTTGCCGGCCGTTGCGCTGGAGATGTTCGGCGCCGCAAAGATGGCGTGGTTCAGAGTGTTGAAAGACTCAAAGCGCAGCTGGAAGTACGATGTCTCTGCGATTTTGAAGTTCTTCAGCACTGAAGCGTCCAGGTTATTGTAGCCATCCTGCCGTACCCACGACATCGTCTGCGGCAGTGTGCGGTAGTGGAACGTGTATTGGCCATTGATGAGGGCGCTGCCATCGCAGGGGCCTGACGAGGGACAGCTAGTCGAATTGCCTGTCACAAACGCAGTGGTATTCAGCGCAGGCGTCCCTGAACTTGTCGGTGCGGTGTTGCGGGTTTTGTTGTAGATCTGCCGGATGTTGTAACCGGGTTGCAGTGGAATATCGGTGCCGAACTCGAGGGGCGCACCGGTCTGGAACTGATAGATCGCGTTCACGACATAGCCGCCAAACAACTCGTCGAACCACCGTTTGCCACCCAGCCTGAAGCTCTGGTTCGCGCCTACCGGAAGTGCATACGTACCCCCGGCGGTGAAGTGATGCGAGTGATCGAACGGCGAAACGCGCAGGGTGGGCATGGTGTCCTGGTCATTGAGGAACGTGTCTTCCTCGAGCATCTTTGAGAAGCTGTAGTTCGCCGTCAACGTCAATCCGTGCGACGTGCGATGCTCATAGTGCGCCATGGCGCTCTCAAAGAAGGACTGACCGATCGTCTGGTTCTGGATCGTGACAGCAGCGCTACCGAACTGAGGGAACGGATACAACAGATTCGAGAAAGCGACGGTCTTCGAAGCGTTCACCGAAGTTGTGTTAGACGATCCCAGCGTTTTGTAGAAAGGATTGGTAACCGACTTGCCATAGGCGCTCGCCATCGCCTGATTACGATACGGCGTGGTTGACAAGTACTGAAGTGGCAAGGCGTTAAGGTTCTTAGAAGAGATCGGCAGGTGCAGGCCGTGGTTGCCCACGTAGAGTACTTCAATCGTGTCGCTGTTCGAGACCAAGCGCTGCACATCCAGGTTCCAGCGCTCTGAATACACGTCGTGCTGAACCGGCGCTAGAAAACTGATTGCTTGTCCGAGGAAGGTGTTCGCGCCCAGAGAGGAGCCGGCTGGCGCCGTGAACCCGTTTGGAAATGGACTCGAAAGCGTGTTAGCCGCAGTTTGGAAATTGTTGGTTGTGGCCAGGTAGGTGGTCGCGGCGCTGAAGCCCTCTGAGTTTGAGATGGCGCTCGAAGAATAACTGCCGGCCGCCGAGAGGTTGGACAGTCCTTCCGGCATCACGAAGATGCCAAAGCCGCCGCGAAGCACGGTCTTCGGGTCCAATGCAAACGAGAATCCAAGGCGCGGGCTGAGGAATCCGTTGTTCGTTGCATAGACCGCGCCATTCTTTCCGCTGGGGAACGTGAGTCCCCCAGCCGTATTGATCGACGAAACTGTATAACTCTGTCCATTTGAACTCACCGTCACAGGGGCAGAAAGGGTCGGAGTAGTTGCATACGTGACGGACGCCGCTGGATTGAAACCGTTGACGGTTCTTCCTACCTTCTCTTCGAATGGCGTGTCAATGTCGAACCGCAGTCCTAGATTCAGAGTTAGCCTCGAATTTACGTGCCAGTCGTCCTGCACAAAAGTACCGAAGTAGTACTGGTGATAATCTGACCGCGCATTCAGGTCGAATTCTCCTGAGGAAGGCAACCCTAGCATGAAGGACGCCAGGTCACCGCCAAATGTCTGCGCAGCGCCGGTCGTTCCCGACGTCACGAAGCTGGAGTTGAAGGTGAAGCTTCCTGAGGAATCACCAAAATTCTGGATGCTCATCCGGTATTGCCGGCCGTCGAAACCTACCTTCAGCGTATGGTTGCCGATTGTCTTTATCACGTCGGTGAAGAACTGATAGCTCGTCGTCGGATCCAAGGCCGATCCGGTGTCGCCGAGGCACTGATAGCTGGTGAAGCTGCCGCAGCTTCCGCCCGTGCTGAAGTTGATGAAGGGAAGCTGCAGAAGTTGGCTCGAGCTGTTCATGTAGCTCGGGTAGCCCAGCGTAGTCGGGCTATACTTCTGGCCCGGGGAGCCATGCACCTCGTTGAACCTGACCCAGTTTAGGCGCGTGTCCAGAAACATCGTCGGACTGATGGTCAGCACGTTGTCGAACGTCGAGCCGAGGTTTTCGCGCAACAACGTCGATCCTGTCCCGCCATTACCGAAGTAGTCGTTCTTCAACTGCAGCCTGTAGTTGTGGCGAAAATCGAAGAACATGTGGTCATTGGCCTTCAAGTTGTAGTCGAGGCGGCCGAATTCGTTGTTGTAGTTGTCCACACTGGGCGCATTGCTCACATAATTGTCCTGGCCCGCAGGCGTTACGCCGACGGTGGCGTTCGGCGCCGGGAACAGCTTCAGATAGGCAAGCGCAATCGGATTGAATGCTGAGACCGCTGTCGTGAGCTGATTGCCTACAATCGGCTGACGCACTACGTTGCTTCCTGATGTCGTCGCGGTGAAGGGGTTGTAGAGCTGGTTGGGGTCCGGCTTGTTGTTGTCGTTGCAGATCGCCACGCCGCTTCCGTTAATGGTGTACGGACCGCCCTTCCCGCCGTTGCAGGCTGCAGTCAGCAGTTGCGAAAAGTCGCCCGACTCTTCAGCAGCAGTTGGTACCGTGGTGGTGGTCGTAGTCGGTGTTGAATCCTTCAGACCTTCCCATGCGAAGAAGAAGAACAGCCTGTTTTGACCGTTGAAGACTTTCGGGATCCATATCGGACCTCCGACGGTGAGTCCGTACTGATTGAAGTGGAAAGTCGGGAGCGCACCGCCATTTCGGTTATTGAAGTATGTGTTGGCATCGATCCCAGAGATCTGCCCGAACTCATAGGCCGTTCCGTGCAGGCGATTCGTGCCTCCCTTCGTTACCTGATTGATGACTCCGCCAATCGTGTGGCCAAAGCTGGCGTCTGTGTCGAATGGCCGCACCGAGACCTCCGCCACCGAATCCTGTGAGGGTGCATAGGCGAGCGCGCCGAGCAGCGTCAGATCTGGTGAACCATCGAGCAGAACCTCGCTCACCTGGTTCGGCGTTCCTCCCATCGACCACGAGTTGCCGGCATTGTTGTCGAATGGGTGAATCTGTTCCGGTGCCGCGGTCGTAATTACACCCACCGAAAGCTCTGCCAGCGTCGTCGGAGTGCGCCCGTTCAGAGGCAGGTCGGCAACTGATTCGGTGGAAATCACCTGACCGATCGAGCCGTTGGCGACATTCAGCTGTGGCGGTTGGTCAGTCACAACCACTGACTGCGTTGCTACTCCGATCTGGAGTGTCAGATTCACGATCGGGTGCCCCTGCGCATCGAGTTGTATGCCGGTCCGCTTGAATTCCGCAAACCCCTGTGCGGTCGCTTCAAGAGTGTAGGTGCCGGGCAGCAAAAACGGAACGACATACTGCCCCGCTGAATCGCTTACGGTGTGGTTCTCGGCTCCAGTGCTGGTCTCGCGAACTGTGATGCTTGCACCGGGAATCAATGCACCTTTCTCGTCCGAGACAATGCCGGAGATGGTCCCGCGAAACTCCTGTGCTACGGAGCTTAAAGTCAAGGTCAATGGCAAAAACAGAAGCGCTGCCCACCAACCGCGGAGGAGGCACAAGCTTCCTGGGATGCCCCTGTCTTTCAGCACGTATGGATTGACCGTTATTCGAGTGGCCTCGTCAAGTGGTCCTACCAGTTTAAGGGCAAACTTGTTGTTCTTGCGCATATGACAGGTATCCTTTTGTTCGTCATCTTGTTATACGGGAGACTGCGACGAGCAAAATTTTCCTCTCATTACGTATGGTTTGTCAACAACGAATGGGTGTTGTAGGCTGCGGGTGGATATCCGAGACAGGTTGATTAGGCAATGTCTGGTCGGCAGTTATCGAGAGCCATGGTCTGACCAGATGACCGGTTTGCCGGCAAACCGGAGATTACGACCCCGTTTGGTGGCCAAGGCAAGAAGGTCTTACCAATAGGCGAGCGGATCGGGCAGTACGGCGCCACAAGAGCACTTCTCCTCCGGGGCGCTTACCGGAGCCATCTTCGAGCACGCATTGCACCGAACCCGACGCGTGTTCAGACGACCAGGAATCCAGATTCCCGTGGCCCCGCCGCGGCCACCCAACTCGGAGCGAAAGTAGCGATCAACGGCAACCCGGTGCTCACCTGATTTCATCAGCGGCGAGGTGGAATCGGGGCGATCCCAGGCAGTGATGGTCATCATGCGATTTCCCACAGTCGCCCCAACGAAGCTGATGAACCCGGGAATGGAGAGCATTTCCTGGGCGATCTTCTTACCACTCTCGAGGATTGCAGCCTTCTCTTCTTCGCTACGTGCTTCAAACAACGTAATGCTGAACGCACCGGGGACCGCTTTGCTTCCGCTGCTTACTCGAGTGCTTGTGCCGAATTCGAACGGGCCGATCGCCACCGGTTGCACAATGATGTCGAGACCCAGCGAGCGTGGGACCTCGCCCGGATCGAAGTAGCCCTGGACGGATCGAATCTTTCCGTCTTCTACGAGGACGAAGTCGGCTCCGCGCACAGAGATCGATTTGCCGGTCGGCGGAAGTCCGCTCATCGAACCTGTGTTTGTACCCTTCATCAACCACTCGGCTGAGAGTAAGCCATCGCCATTCTCTAACGAACTCAACATCTCGAATGAGAGATCCGGGAAGGCAGCCCACAGTGACTCAGCGTAGGCACCGATAGTCTCTCCGGTCAGCGGACCGTTGGTCGTGGGGTCAGCATAGGTGCCACCCTCGAGAAAGGTCGCGACGATTGCGGCCGCATCATGGCGATTCCAGGCATCGGCGTATGCCTGGAAGACTTGCAAAAGATGGGATGGCATCTGCGAATGCTAGCAATGGGTAGCGCGGAGGTGCAACAGAAATGTTGTAACACCTCGCGCTCCTCCTTGACCTAGCATTCAAACAAACCGGGAGTTAAGCACCGCAGACGATCGGGTGGACGAATTGGAAGCGAAAAATCGCCCGCTGAGCAGAAATGGCTAGACTACCTGCAAGGTGAGGTAGTGCACTCGTGTACGACCACAAACGAATTCCTCAGAATCACCAAGAAGCCTCTGTTGCAATGAGTTGTTCCGGGGCGGTTAACTGGCAGACCTGAAGTTACGCTGCCCAGGTGAAGGCTCGTCAAAGTTCCGGTTTGCCGACAACAGGGAACTATCGACCACTACTCGTTCGCGAAGCGCGAAGAACTTGCGATAGACCCGCGACAACGACACTTTACTCCGAGACACTTAGCCATATGGATTATTGTCTTGACAGGCCGCGCCTTGATCCATAATAGTTAGCCATATGGCTAATCTTGATCGCGTGTTTCATTCGTTAGCCGACAGCACGCGTCGCGCGGTTATCACTCAACTGGCTAACGGCCCCGCAAGTGTAGGGGACTTGGCGCAGAGTCATCGCATGGCACTGCCCAGTTTCATGAAACATCTTCGCGTTCTAGAGGCCAGCAAAATCGTGGTATCGCGCAAAAAGGGTCGAGTCCGAATGTGTGAACTACGTTTTGGTGCTTTAACCTCAGCGCGAAGCTGGATCGAGAAAGAGCGCCACAATTGGGAAGCTCGCCTTAACCAACTCGATACCTTTGTCGAAGCTTTTGCCGAAAGGGAAAAAACAGATGGAAATAAATAACGAACTCGATCTTCTTCTTGAACGTGTCGTAAAAGCCAACCCGGCGCAGCTGTGGCGAGCGTGGACGACACCCGACCTGCTCAAACAGTGGTTCGCACCTCGGCCCTATGGTGTCGCGAAGGCAGAACTCGACCTAGTGCCGGGCGGCGCGTTCAATATTGTGATGCAGTCTCCAGAAGGGCAGCTTTTTCCTGAGAAGCCCGGTTGCATCCTCGTCGTGGAGCCGGAAAGGCGCCTGGTCTGGACCGACAGCCTCGGGCCGCAATTCAGGCCGCACGCGGAGACATTCATGACCGCCGAAATTACGATGGAGCTTGTCGACGGCGGCACACGCTACCGCGCTCTGGTGCGACACAAAAGCCCCGAGGATCGCGCCAAGCATGAAGCCATGGGTTTTCATCAAGGGTGGGGAACCTGCCTCACTCAACTGGATGAGTTGGCGGTTACGCTATCGGCCTGATCTGCCGGGAAACAGGGCGGGGAGGCCGCCGCAATGCTGCCCCGTCCCTCTAGCAACAGGGAAGGGCAAAAATCTTTTTGAGCAATGACGAGGAGCAACCGACAGACCGTGCACAACTCGTTTCACGGCTGGTCTGCGATGTTCAGGAGCCTAGACTGAACCTGTGAAAGCATTTGGCGAAGCGGAATCTCCAGACTTTCAGGCGATCTTCGTCGAGTTGGGAAGGTTGCACCCGCTACTCAGGCGCGACGGCTCTCGGCAATGCTCAGGGCGAGTGGACACTCATGATTGAGTGGAGTTACGCCCTGCCAGGCACAAGATTCGTCACAATTCAACCGCCCAGACGTGATTCGAAAAGCCCGATCCTCGTATACTCGCCTGCGATGGCAAGATTCATCGATTTCGCCCTGCGCTCTGCCGTGAGGCTCCTCTGTTTTGCCGCCACCATGCCCGCATTTTGCCAGGCCCAAGGACAGGAGGCCCCGCTCTTCAAGAGCGAAACTCACCTCGTCGATTTAACCTTCAGTGTCCGTCGGCCCAACGGCACTCTCGTCAACGGGCTCTCACGCGAGGACTTCCAAATCACGGAAGATGGAGTTTCCCAGAAGATCGCCTTCTTCGGTAAGGAGGCTGAGCTTCCTCTTTCGCTTGGCCTAATTGTGGATTTCAGCGACAGCCAGAGCAAGTTCGTCAAGCGCCACCGGAAGGATATCGAGAAGTTCCTCCATGCGGTCGTGCAGTCTCAGGATGAGGTCTTCAGCATCTGCTTTGGAAATCATCTTCGTGTCACAAATGACAGCACTTCATCGATCGATCAGGTGATGGATGGTTTGGAGCGTTTCGATCACGGCGACCGGCATTTCCCAGAGATCGCAGCCGAAGACAAACGCGAGGATCAGTCAGGCGGTGGTACCGCCCTGTACGACGCCCTCTATTACAGCACCATCCAGAAACTTGCAAATAGCCAGGGGCACCGCCGCGTACTGGTCGTGTTCTCTGATGGCGAAGAGAACTCGAGCGCCCACGACCTGCTGGAAGCGATCGATGCCGCGCGTGAAAACGACACGCTTATTTACGCGATCCGCTACACAAACGAGAAAGAGAAACAAACCCCGCACGCTCGCCAGGGAATGGCGGCCATGCATCATCTTTCTGCCGAAACCGGCGGAAGCGATTTCGACGCTCTGCACATAGACGTCCAAGAGGCTTTCAAACAGATAGCGGAGGAGTTGCGTAATCTCTACTCGGTGGCATACCACTCGACGAACCGAAGACGTGACGGGACATTCCGCCGGGTGCTGATTACGACTTCAGATCCGTCATTCAAGGTTCAGGCACGAACGGGATATTACGCACGCTAAAGTAAAACTA
>Ga0126381_100005317_pt1 | contig 14143 bp, 8 predicted proteins | sample PanSoiMetPlot_28_FD_96465 | JGI IMG/M metagenome (GOLD analysis project Ga0126381, IMG submission 96465) | Tropical forest soil microbial communities from Panama - MetaG Plot_28 | ecosystem: Environmental > Terrestrial > Soil > Tropical forest > Bulk soil | place: Panama | collected 2016-02-17
ATCTTAGCTCGCCATCCCGGCGGCACAAGGATGGTCGACTCGAGCGCCTCGATCACGGCCGGCCCCGCGGCTTGAAACCCCGCGGGCATCCGCCGCCTATCAAACACCACCGCCTCGACCAATCCGGCAGCATGGAACCAGACCTGACGTCGGGATTTGACCGCGTTGGTTCCAGACGGTGCCGGCTGCTCGCGGATCGCCAGCTCTGGAAGCGTGCCGACCGCGGCGAGGCGGACGCTGACCACGTGCACCGGCTCTTGGCGGTTGTCGTGGCCGTAAGTCTTGCGGTGCAGATCATGGAAGGCATCGCCGATCGTGGCGAGCGCCGCATCGTCCTTCGGACAAGCCGAAATTGGTACGACGAGCTCGAAAGATTGGCGCGCATAACGTGCGTCGACCGAGTACTCGAACCGCCGGCACTCACGCGCGATTCCAGCTCGATCAAACATGTTGGCCGCTGCGCGCTCCAGCTGGGCGAAGGCTGCCTGCAAGGCCGCGCACGACGCTGGGCCCGCCGCGCTGTACACCGATTGCACGTAGTGGCGTTGCAAGTCCGTGCTGATGAGACCGAGCGCCGAGAATGCTCCCGGGATCGGCGGGCAAATGACCTCCGCAATGCCGAGCTCGCTCGCCAGCGCCGCGGCATGCAGCGGACCGGCGCCCCCAAAGGCCGCGAGCACGAAATCGCGCGGATCGTGCCCACGCTGGACCGAAACAACCTTCAGCACTTCCGCCATGGCGTGATTGGCAACTTCGATGACGGCCGCAGCGGCAGAGTAGGTGTCGATGCCGAGCGGCCGTGCGAGCCGCTCGCGCACCGCGGCTTCGGCTTGTTCGAGATCGATCGCGAGCTCGCCACCGAGCAGCGATCCCTGGTTCAGATAACCGAGGAGGAGGTTGCAGTCAGTGACTGTCGGCTCGGTGCCGCCGCGGCCATAGCACGCGGGGCCGGGATCAGCGCCTGCGCTTCTTGGGCCGACGCGCAGCGCGCCGGCCCGATCCACCCAGGCAATCGATCCGCCGCCGGCGGACACTTCGGCGAGATCGATCACGGGAACGCGGATGGGGTGCCCAGTGCCGTTCATCCAGCGGCTCATGCTCGATCCGCCGCCGACCTCATAGTCCGGCGTCGTCTCATAGCGGCCGCCGCGGATCAAGCTCGCTTTGGCGGTTGTGCCGCCCATGTCGAACGAAAGCAAATCGAGCCGGCCCGTTTGCCGCGCCACCAGCGCAGCGGCGACCACGCCGGCCGCCGGCCCGGATTCCACGACCATCGCCGGCATGGTCAGGGCCTCGGCGGCACCGAGGATGCCGCCGCTCGACCCCATCAGATGCAGCGGCGGCAGCCGCTGCGCGCGCGTGTTCCGCTCCAGTGCCTCGATATAAGCGGCGAGAATTGGCCCTACATAGGCACAGACCGCCGTTGTGCTGGTGCGCTCGAACTCCTTGATCTCCGGCAACACATCCGACGACAAATAAACGGGAACGTTCGGTAGCCCGGCGTTAAGCCTCGCGCCGAGGCGGCGCTCGTGCTCCGGGTTGAGAAAGCTGAAAAGGAGCGAGACCGCGATGGCCTCGATCCGCGCGGTCCGCAAATCCACGATCAGCTGCTCGATCTCGTCTTCGACGAGCGGCGTGACCACGGCGCCGTCGGCGCCGATGCGCTCGGTGATTTCGAACCGCCGGCGGCGCGGAATGAGCACAGCCGGCGCATCCTGAAAGAGGTCATAGAGCTCGGAGCGCGCCGAGCGTCGCAGCTCCAGCACGTCGCGGAAGCCGCGCGTCGTGATCAGCGCCGCCCGAGCACCGCTTTGCGCCAGGATCGCATTGGTCACGACGGTTGTGGCGTGCGACAGAAGGTTCACCTCGGTACCCGGAATAGAGTGGCGTCGCATCGCTGTCTGCAGGGCGCCGAGCACTCCCTCGGCGAGGTTCTTCGGCGTGGTTGGCACCTTGGCGATGGCAATTGACCCGCGCGCCTCCTCGACCAGCACGATGTCCGTAAAAGTCCCGCCGATATCGATTCCGATCCGCCACGCCATGCCGTAGATGATCCCCGTGGGCCGTGTTTTATTGTAGACTGAATGCGCGAAGGTGAGCAGAGGCGAAGTTAGTCATGACCCACATCCTTCATCGTCATACGGGCCACGATTACCCACTTGCCATAAGTGGCGCTGGCGTCACCATTCGTGACGGGGCCGGGAAGGAATATATCGACGCCTCAGGCGGGGCCGCGGTGTCCTGTCTCGGGCATTCACACCGGGATGTGCTCGCGGCGATGCATGCGCAGCTCGACCGGCTGGCGTATGCGCATACAAGCTTCTTCACGACGCAGGTGGCCGAGGAATTGGCCGATGATCTGGTCGCGCATGCCCCGCGCGGCATCGGCCAGGTCTTTTTCCTCAGCGGTGGATCGGAGGCAATCGAGGCCGCACTCAAGCTCGCCCGCCAATATTTCGTCGAACGCGGCGAGCCGCAGCGGCGATACCTCATTGCTCGACGTCAAAGCTATCATGGGATCACGCTCGGCGCGCTCGCGATCGGCGGGAGACTTCGGCAGCGCGGGGCCTTTGGTCCGCTGCTGATCGAGACGCATCACGTTTCGCCGGTCTATGAATATCGCGGTCGGCGGGTCAACGAGACCCCACCTGCTTATGGGGAGCGCCTGGCGCAGGAGCTCGAGGCTAAGATAAACGAGCTTGGCGGCGATCAGGTTATCGCGTTTGTTGCCGAGACGGTCGTCGGTGCCACCTTGGGTGCCGTCCCCGCGGTGCCCGGATATTTCACGCGTGTGCGCGATATCTGTGACCGTCACGGCGTGCTGCTCATTCTCGATGAAGTGATGTGCGGCATGGGGCGTACGGGCTCGCTGCATGCCTGCGAGCAGGAAGGCGTGAGCCCCGACCTTATGGCGCTTGCGAAGGGACTCGGCGGCGGCTATGCGCCGATAGGCGCGCTCCTGATGCAAAACAAGATCTTCAACGCCATCGCCGACGGCTCGGGCGTCTTTCAGCACAGCCACACCTATACAGGTCATTCGCTCGCCTGCGCCAGCGCCTTGGCTGTGCAGCGGGTGATGCGCCGTGACAAGCTATTGGCGAACGTGTCGGTGCAGGGAGCGCGTCTCGCGCGCCGGCTTAACGAGCGATTCGGCAATCATCCCTTTGTCGGCGACGTCCGGGGCCGCGGTTTGCTCCAGGCCCTCGAACTCGTCGCCGATCGAACCAGCAAGAAGCCCTTCGACGCGAAACTCAAGCTTCATGCACGCGTGAAACGCGAAGCAATGGCGCGTGGCCTTATGGTCTATCCGATGGGTGGGACGGTCGATGGCGAACGCGGTGATCATGTGTTGCTGGCGCCGCCCTTTATCATCGATGCGCCCTTGGTGGACACGATTGTGGAGCGTTTGGGCGAGGCGATCGATGCCGCGACGATGAGGACAAATTAGGTCTGGCATCGGTGAACGCGACTATGTCGGCGGTCTGCGCGCTACAGGAACGAACGCGAAAAATCGCTCGACCGTTCCGGTCCCGGATGCGGCGTCGAGGTCACGTTCAGATGGAAGCGCAAGCTGTCTGGCAAGCGCGGTGAGGAGATCACGCTGTATCGCCAATTGTCTTTCAAGCAGAGGCAATGTCGCTTCGCACCTGGCAGGGGGGCGCCTTCTCTACCGCCACGTCGCTTCGGTCTCATCGACTGTTCGAAATTGCTTGTGCAAGATGTCGAGCATGATGCGATGCGCCGCGCCGATGCTGGCTCAACGAAGCTTCCTGGTGACGCTGTTCGACGTCAGGATTAGCATCGCTTCCACGACCCAGCCTGATCAAGGAACTATGCCTGCAACGACTCAACGGTCCTTGCGGCTCAGTCCCACACTTCGGCGTGTGGGACACCCATGCCATGCCGCTCCTCGTTGGCAGTTTGCGGCGCGCCGCCATGATGGTCCGATGGAGGCGCGTACCTTCGGCGCCATTACGCAGCGAACACTCGTGGATGCTCCTCGCATGGGAGCGGGGCGCGGTTGTTCAGCGCTGATTGCCTGGTAGGCGCACGCGCGCTCGTTTATGTGCATACCATCTATGTCTTCGCACCGGGCGGAGCGAGGGCGTGCCCAGGGGAGCACGCGTCGGCTGCTACCGACACGACGTGGCTCGGGGTCGCTTGCCTCCTGCGCCCGCTTAACATCCAGGCCTGCAGCCGGTCGAAGTATATGTAGATGACGGGCGTCGTATAGAGCGTCAGAATCTGCGACAGCGCCAGGCCACCGACGATTGCGTAGCCGAGCGGCTGGCGAATCTCCGACCCGGTCCCGGTGCCGACCATCAGAGGCACTGCACCCAATAGCGCGGCCATCGTGGTCATCAGGATCGGCCGGAAGCGCAGGACGCAAGCCTGGTAGATCGATTGCTCGGCCGGGAGTCCCTGGCTGTGTTCCACTCCTTGAGCCAAATCGATCAGCATGATGCCGTTCTTTTTGACGATGCCGATCAGCAGGATGAGGCCGACAACCGCGATGACGCTCAGATCGATGTGGACTGCCATCAGCAGCAACAGCGCGCCGACGCCGGCCGATCGCAGGGTCGAGATGATGGTGACCGGGTGAATGACGCTCTCGTAGAGAATGCCGAGAATGAGATAGATGACGAAGAGCGATGCCGCGATGAGAATCGGCGTGCTTTTCAGCGATGCTCCGAATGCCTGAGCGTTGCCCTGAAAGCTCGTCTGCAGCGAGAGTGGTGGGTGCAGCTCTTTTTCAACCCGCTGGATGGCGTTCACGGCCTCGCCGATCGCGGCACCCGGGGCGAGATTGAACGAGATCGTGATCGACGGGAACTGGCCCTGATGGTCGACGACGAGTGGGGCAACCTTGATCACTGAGTCGACCAGCGTCGATATTGGCACCTGCTGCCCGCTCGCCGATTTGACATAGATGCTGCGGAGCGCCTCCGGCCCGTACTGGAACTTGGGTTCTACCTCGAGAATGACATGGTATTGCTGCAGCGTTGTATAAATCGTCGAGACGATGCGCTGGCCGAAGGCATCGTCGAGCGTGTTGTCGATCATGTACGGCAGAATGCCGTAGCTTGAGGCGACGTCGCGTTTGATGGTGACGTCAAGCATCGGCGCGGCATTGAGCTGATCGGTGGCGACGTCAACAATGCTCGGGCTCGCCTTGAGCTTATCGAGGAACAAGGTCGCCCAATGATTGAGCTCACCTGGATCAGCGTCATTCAAGGTGTATTGAAACTGGGTCTTGTTCAGGCGGGCGCCGATTGTGATGTCCTGCGCCGCCTGCATATAGAGCGTGATCCCTTGGATCCTGGCAAGGTTGGTTCGCAGTCGATCGATCACCTACCAGATCGGCGGCCGCTGACCATAGGGCTTGAGCTGAATGAACAGGCGGCCGTCATTGAGGGTGTAGAGCCCGCCGCCCGCACCCACAGCCGCGCCCACGGACTCAACGGCCGGGTCCCGTACGACGGCATCGAGCAACGCTTGCTGGCGTTCTCGCATCGCCTGGAACGAAATATCCTGCGCCGCCTCGGACTGGGCGATGATCAATCCGGTGTCCTGCTGCGGGAAGAAGCCCTTGGGAATGATCACGTAAAGATTAGCCAAGATCGTGGAGCGCGCGCTGGCGCTGGGCCTCGTTCCGGCGCTGTTCCTCGGCCTGACGACGGGGGCCATGCTAAGCGCGTGCCCAGAAGCGCGTCGAGCAGATGAACCAGAGAGTTCAGCGCATCGTCGCCGGGGAATTGCGTGAACGACTGCCGACCCGAGGGGTCGACGACCCGTTCGACCGGTTGGCCGTGATTGTCAATGGAATGCTCGACGAGATCGAAGCACTCGTGCAGAGCATGGCCGGCGCCGGCGACGACATTGCGCACGATTTGCGCACGCCGCTCACGCGCGTGCGAGTTGGCCTCGAGCGCGGCCGCCAGAACGCGAGAAGCGTCGAGGAATTGCGAGCGGCCGTCGATCACGCGATCGTTGGCCTGGATCAGTCCTTGGCGATCATCACGGCACTCTTGCGGATCACCGAAATCGCGCACAGCCGCCGTCTGGCCGCCTTCAGCCAGGTGGCGCTGGCGGATCTCGTGCGCGAGGTCGGCGAGCTCTACGAGCCCATTGCCGAGGACAAGCGAGTCGCTTTCACGCTCGCAGCGCAGGAGGACGTGGTCGTGCGGGGCGACCGTGACCTCCTGTTCGAGGCTATTGCCAATCTCGTCGACAATGCCGTGAAATTCACCCCCGAAGGCGGCAGCGTCGAGGTGAGCCTACTCGCGTGGGCGACGAAGGCGTCGTGCGTGTCTGCGACAATGGACCTGGCATCGCTGCCGCCGAACGCGATCTCGTCACGAGACGCTTCTACCGTTCCGATAAAAGCCGCCGCGACCCGGGGTTGGGTCTGGCCTCAGCCTCGTCGCGGCCATGGCCAAACTGCACGGCTTCCGGTTCTCCATTTCGCCCGGCCCGGGATGCGTGGCGGAGATCGCCGGCGAGCGGGCGAATATCTGAAGCGTGGCGGGTGGAGGGATGCGTTTCATTACGTTTAGCCAGAAGTGACCAGGTGTTTTCAGTCGGCTGTCGTTGCATCAGTAACTGCAAGAAAGACTTTTTCTGCAAGGTGAGAGAGTCTGTTGCGTCGGCCCGCCTGCGGCGCTTTCTCACGTCTTGTCAGTCAACTGAAAGCCGAACGCGAACGGGTCGCGATCATCAATGATGATGGTGTTGAAACCGGTAACGCGCGCCCAACCCTCAATCGACGGGATGATAGCATCGCGGCGGCCGATTTTCGTGCGGCCCTCAATCCGTCCGACAAACGTGGAGCCGATGATGCTCTCATGGATGAAATCCTCCCCCTCATTAAGTCGGCCGGTTGCAGCGAGTTGTGCCATGCGGGCCGATGTGCCCGTACCACAAGGCGACCGATCTATCGCTTTGTCGCCGTAGAACACAGCATTGCGCGCACTCCCGCGCGGTGTCAGGGCTTTGCCGGTCCAAAGCACATGGGTTAACTGGTCAATGGCGGAGCACTCTGGATGCGCGATGCCATGCCGAGCGTTGAAGGCGGTCCGCAGGCGCGGGCTCCAGCGCAAGAGGTCAGATGGTTGCACGTCAGCCACATCCGAGAACTGCGGTTGCGGCTCGACGATGGCATAGAAGTTACCGCCATACGCTACGTCAACGCGAAGGGTGCCCAGGCCTTCGACGTCGACTTCATAGTCGCGTCCATGGAGGTAAGAAGGTACGTTCGTGATGCGGACGTTCTCGACATGCGGACCGCTCTGCAGAAACCGAGCCTCCACCATGCCGGCCGGCGTGTCTAGGCGCAATACGCCAGGTTCGCGGGGGCGCACCAAGCCATGCTCGACCGCGATGGTGACGGTTCCGATGGCGCCGTGGCCACACATCGGCAAGCAACCCGAGGTCTCGATGAACAGGATGCCGATGTCACAATCGGGTCGCGTCGGCGGGTATAGGATGGAGCCTGACATTATATCATGGCCGCGCGGCTCGAACATCAACCCGGTGCGGATCCAGTCATATTCTGCGAGAAAGTGTTGGCGGCGCTCCAACATGGTCGCGCCCGCAAGCGGAGGAATGCTACCGCCGCTGACGACTCGGACCGGATTCCCGCATGTGTGTCCGTCGATGCAGAAGAATGTATGTCGTGACATGGTTCACATGACCGGATGATATTGGCACGAATGCTGAATTCTTACCGGGTTTGGTACATTGAGTGGTCGCACTCTGGGAGCATGTCGGTGTATGCTGAATAGCTGGATCGAGTCCGCGAGTCTGATTGTTTTTGGGTCAACATCAAGGCCATTGAGCGCGGTTCGCAGATGTCCCGCACGACGGTCGACAACATGCATCGGGGCAGTACCATGCTTGGTGAGCGTGGATCGCGGCGCATCTTGGACGATACAAACTCGATATCGGATATTGAGGCGATACGATCAGGTACGAACTGAATTGTGTCAGAAATGCCGGGATTGCGTTTTGAGCGGCAGTTTAGAACCATTTTTTATCTAACTTTGACAAAGTGAAATACCTCACACCTCTGATGATGAAAGTTCGTATAAACTTAATATAGTGGCAGTACAGCCTTACACCTATTGAGAGCGTTGTATATATAACAATCCACGCGAACAAGCTTTGTTGTTCGGCCGATTTTAGAAACTGCAGAGGAGCTCTGGGTAAAGATGCCATTGGAACGCAACGGCGGTGATCCCGCCGAAGACTTCTGGCGAGGGGGCATTCTTCATACGGTTCGCAACGGCAAGACAATCGCATTGTTCCCAGGTTACACCCCACGCGTGATTTTCGACTGATGACTGACGGTCGATTCACCCTGCGCGCTGATGGATGGCCGGCATAGTTGTGGAGAAAAAGAAGTGTCGACGATACGGACTTCCTATGCTGTCGTGGCGTTTCGCGTCGGCACTTGGCGTCTAGGCAGCCGAGTCCGTCTCCTGACTTCTTAACCTACCCGCGTATGACCACATTGTCATCGCGGTTGAGGAGGGTTACCAGCTCGTCAAACTAGATCGCGCCGGCACGGCGACTGCCGAACTATCTGCCAGCGCGCGTGCCCCTGGGAGGGATACAATGGCACCAAGGCAACTCGTGATCTTACGCCACGCGGAAAAGCCGGACGACCCGCGTGACCCGGACCTAAGCCCAGAGGGCGATGCGCGCGCGCAGATGCTGGCAACCCTCATCCCACGCCGCTTTCCCAACCCTGACCGGCTGTTCTGCGCAGCCCGCTCGCGGCACAGCAACCGCCCGTACGACACGCTGGCGCCACTCGCGCAGGCGCTCGGCATGGCGCTGGATGAGCGCTATGCCGACGACGGCTACGCCGAGCTCGCCGCTGATCTACTGCAAAAGCCTAAGTACGCTGACAAGCTGATCGTGATCTGCTGGCATCACGGTCATATCCCTGATCTCGCGTTGTCGCTCGGCGTGGCACAAGCCGCGCTCGCTGCAGCTCCCGGCATGGTCGGTCTGGGCTGGGACCCGACGGTCTTCGACCGATTCTGGATACTCGATTTTAGCAATGGGCGGATCTCGTTCTCCTCCGTCCTTGAGCAATGAGGGCCTGGCGGTGCGTCAAAAACAAACGAAGGCACCTACCGGCTGCCACGCTCAGACGAAATAGTCCTTCAGGATTGGAGATTCCGGCCATAGTTATGCCTTTTACCATACGACCGTCGCTCGGTTTCTCTTCACGGCGGACAAGCACAGTCTTGGTTGCTGGCATTTATTGCTCTTCTCTCCTTGTTAGATCGCGAAACGTTTCGCGTCACGGTCTGTCGTAACTTAAGAAGATGGATACATTCGGCGGCATTCTTTCTGTGATCGAACCGTCATAATAACCCAAGTGTGAAAGAGTTCACACTTACTGATGGCCTATCAGATATGATGACTTTGGAACCGATATCCGCTCTCTACTCGGGCCACACCATCAATATTAACTGATTGATCCGAAACGCAGAAGAGAGTCCAATGGCGAGATTGCCGTTTAATCATTTTTTTGTCCTGATGCTTGAGAATCGGTCGTTCGATCACACATTTGGATATCTCGGGATCGGCGATGGAATCCCCCGGGAAGTTGCAACCAATTATCTGAGGCCGAGCGACGACTCGAGCGAGAAGTTTGTTTCGCGGAAGGGAGGCGATTACACCGCGATCGGTGAAGGACCGTCGTGTAGCCTCAAGCACGAACGAGCAGCTTTTTGGGAAGACCCAGCCACCAGCAAACGTTGTGGCGGACAAATCGGCGATGGACGGGTTTGTGTCGTCATTTGCAGTCTGTCGCCTGGCTCCAAGCATCGTCCAAATATTGATTTGAACTCTAGGGAGGGGCAATGCGCAAGATCGTTCAATCAGAGAGCGGAAAGCTGCGAGCCTGCGCCATCGCCGGCACGCGTGTCATCCTGATCGCGCTCGACATGGCGGACGAGAATCGTGCGGGCTTGCTGGGCTTTGCTTTTCAACGCAAGACCGGAGATGGCGCCTTCCAGTGGCTGAAAGGAATGAAGGTCTTTCCCTCGCTGGCGCCGAAAGACGATGGCGAGAAGAAGATCCAATATTTCGCAACGAACGAGAATCCTATCCAAAGCTTCCTGTGGTCGGATTACACGGCTATCCCAGGAACAAAGTATACGTTTGAGGTCGCGGCCATGTATGGAAAGCCCGGCGACCTCGAGCCAAAGGACAGTGTCACGTTCGATATCACCACCGAGATACCAGACGATGGACATCACGGCGTCTGGTTCAACCGGGGTGCCATTGCGAGCCAAGCCTTCGCCGACGAGTTTGGCAATAAATCGCTCACTGAGGCTGATTACAACGATCCGAATAACAAAGAAGTAGCATGGTTGTCCCGCGGGCTCTTGGAGGCCTGCTTGGACTATATCGACAAGATACCGGCCGGGGATGCTTTGCGGGTGTGCGCGTACGAGTTTACCTACCAACGCCTCCTTCTGACGCTCAAGAAGGCTCTGGACCGTGGTGTTGACGTTCAAATTGTATACCACGCCACGTCAGCAAACGAGAAGGCGGTGGCTGCCGCATCACTGCCTTCAAATAATCTTTTCAAGCGCACGCGGCCGAAGACGCCGCATAATAAATTTATCCTGCATTTGAAAGCGGGCAGGAACCCCGTTTCGGTTTGGACCGGTTCGACTAACTTCACGCCATCCGGCTTTCTGGGACAGACGAACGTGGGTCATCTAGTGACGGATACGGAGGTGGCGACGACGTACCTCCAGTTATGGACTGAATTGGCGAAAAATCCGGAAGCGGCCGAGGCGCGCGACAACGCCATGACCTTGTCGCCAAATCCGGCAAACCTGATCGAAAAGGGAGTAACGTTGGTCTTTTCTCCGAGACCCAGCGATCGCATGCTTGACTGGTACGGAGAACGAATCGCTGATGCCGCTACAAGTTCGATGTTCACCGGCGCCTTCAGTGTTGACCCAGAAATACTCAAACCGATGGAACAGCCCGGTCCATCGATGCGCTTCATCTTGCTAGAAAGACCGCCTACGCCGGAAATCATCAAGGCACAAGGGGATAATCCGGCCGACCTACTTTTCTCCTATGGTGCCATCCTCGGGAAGATGAAGCGGCGAGCTGGCCTCGATGAGGACGGGAACAAGGTCAGTAAGTGGGCTCCGATACCCCATTTCGCCATAGAAGAATGGTTCCTCGACGAGGAATTGGAACGCAAAAACGGAGATGGATTTGTGTTCTTTATCCACACCAAATTCTTGCTCGTGGACGCGCTGTCAAACGACCCATTGGTCTGCACCGGTTCAGCCAATTTCTCCGGCGCCTCGTTGAAGTCCAACGACGAAAATATGCTTTTAATCAGAGGAGACACGCGTGTGGCCGATATCTATTTGACGGAGTTCGACCGCATCTTCCGCCACTTCTATTCCCGCGACGCGGCCAATGAGATTGCGCGCGAGGGGAGAAAGACGAGCTTTGGCTTGCTCGATGAGACTGATAAATGGACCAACGAATATTTTGATGCTAAGAATGCGAAAAATCATCGTCGTGAAATATTTTTTGTCAACCCAGCGCTTGCTTGGTCTGCGAAGGCGCCGAATGATCAAGATGTCTTCGTAGGTGAAGGAACGCGCCCGCGGGGGACCTCGAAGAGTGGTTCAAGATCGAAGCGTGGCAACGTGAAAACCGGAGCTGGTGGTAAGCCGAAGCGTGCGACAAAAAGCCCTCGGAGAAAGAAGTCGGCCGCGGCAGGTAAAAGGAGGAGGGTGTCACCGCGAAAATCCGGTCCGCGACGCAAAGCCACAAGATCAAGTCGGCGCTAGAGCGCTGACGAGCGCGGGATCCTGCCGACGGCGTCGCATCGATTGACGTGTTTTTCGTTCCCACGATTTCATTTCGGATATCGTGTGGACTTCAGGTCCTACGCCATTCGCGCCGGGAGCTTTTGTGGCCGGGTGTGACCGCGAATGCGAGGCTGAAATGCCTTCCCGTCAATTGACCGAAGGCTCGAGCTAGACATCACTCGTGATCGCGGGAACGCTTACGGCTACGACGCTTTCATTTGGCGCGTTACAGCCATAAGACGAGCCAACCCCACCTTTCGAAAATGCAAAGATCTGGATCGGCAGGCCCGCGGATTGGGAGCCGATTGAAGATTTCTTTGCCTGCGCGGGCTATGGTATATTGAACTGGGCTTTAGCTCGATCCGGGTGCAGCCGGATGGCGGATCAATGCGGCGTTAACGGGTACGATCGGCGCCGCGGAAGCCGGGTGATAGGAGTGTGGCGACGTCAAAGGTTGATATCTCGGAAAATGACGACCCGTTCGTCTGGCTAGAAGAGACGGACAGCCCACAGGCGGCGGCCTGGGTCGAGGCGCGCAACACAGAGACGAAGCGCGCGCTCTGCGATGCGCGGTTCGAACAGGATCGCCACACATTGTTCGACATACTCAATGCGCCTGATCGCATTCCGTTTGTCATTCAGCGTGGCGGCTTCGTTTACAATTTTTGGCAGGACGAGGGCAATCCAAAGGGGCTCTGGCGGCGCACGACGCTTGCGAGTTACCGCAGGCCGGCGCCCGACTGGGAGGTGGTTCTCGATGTGGACGCCTTGGCGACCGCCGATGGCGAGGATTGGGTGTGGCGTGACTGCATCTCGTTGCCGCCGACGCATCGGCGCAGCCTGGTGCAATTGTCGCGTGGCGGGGCGGATGCTGTGGTCATCCGCGAGTTCGACCTCGTCCACAAACGCTTTGTCGACGACGGCTTCGTCATGCCCGAGGCGAAGACTAACGTCGCCTGGCTCGACCAAGACACGCTCTTGGTATCGAGTGCGCACGGCGGCGAGTCATTCCAGACGACATCTGGCTACGCGCGCACCGTGCGCCGCTGGCAACGCGGCACGCCGTTCGAGGCGGCGCCCATCGTGTTCGAATGCGAACGCACTGAGATGCACGCGTGGGGCTGGCGAGAGCACAGTCCGAATCATTCGCGTACTTACTTCCTACGTCGGCCTGACTTCTTCCACCGCATTCTCTATGTGGAGGACCGTGATGGCATTCGCCGACAAGTCGATATACCGAGTGATGCCTCCTTCTGTGTCGAGCGCAACTGGCTCATAGTTAGTTTGCGCGCCGATTGGGTGATCGGCGACCGGCGTTATCCGGCCGGCGTGCTTTTGGCAATCGACGTCGAAGCGCGGCTCGCTGGCGGCCAAGATTTTGTCGTGCTGTTCGAGCCGACGGCGACCTGTTTCCTGCGGCAATTCGCCGCCGCCGGAAATGTCGTGGCGTTCACGGTGCTCCACGATGTGCGCTCATGCGTTTTCTTGGCGCGCCACCAAAATGGGGTGTGGCGTGTCGAGCAAGTCTCCGAGTTTCCCGATATGGCGACGATCGAGCTCTACCGCTTGGACGAAGACGACGTCGAGTGGGCCGATGAGGGACGACGCGAAGCCGAGACGTTCGTGGTCGTGACGCAGAACACCATCTTGGCTCCGACCCTGTGGTTCACCCGCTTCGACGAGGGAGCCGAACCCATCAAGCAAGCGCCGGCGCGCTTCAATGCCGCCGGGATTGTGATCACGCAGCATCGCGCGACGTCGGTAGACGGGGTGACAATTCCATATTTTCAAGTTGCCCGTGCTGATATCCCGCTCGATCGCTCAAACTTTTGTCTGTTGAGCGGCTACGGTGGATTTCAAATCTCGACCTTACCTTATTACGTCGCGCATGTGGGAAAGCTATGGCTCGAACCGGGCGGCGTATTGGTCCTCGCCAATATTCGCGGCGGCGGCGAATTCGGTCCGAATTGGCACAAGGCTGGCATGCGGGCGGGCAAGAAGCTCGCTCACGATGACTTTGCTGCCGTGGCCGAGGACCTCATCGCACGCGGCGTCACGCAGCCGAAACGACTCGCCTGCAAGGGTGGCAGCAACGGCGGACTGCTCGTCGGCAACATGCTAACGCGCTACCCCGATCTGTTCGCCGCCATCGATTGCGCCGTGCCGCTGCTCGATATGAAGCGCTACGCCAAGCTTTCGGCCGGCGCCAGCTGGATCGGCGAATATGGCGATCCGGAGAATCCGGAGGATTGGGCGTTCTTGCAGGAATTGTC
>Ga0126381_100005318_pt1 | contig 14143 bp, 10 predicted proteins | sample PanSoiMetPlot_28_FD_96465 | JGI IMG/M metagenome (GOLD analysis project Ga0126381, IMG submission 96465) | Tropical forest soil microbial communities from Panama - MetaG Plot_28 | ecosystem: Environmental > Terrestrial > Soil > Tropical forest > Bulk soil | place: Panama | collected 2016-02-17
ACGTCTCCCGGTTTGGTCATGCCGACGCTGGGATTAATCAGCAGGTTGGCTTCAACCTGCTTGGCGGCGCGGAAGGTCAGCTCGACGTGGGCGCGGTGCATGGGATTGCGGGTCTGGAATGCCACGACCCGGCGCCATCCCATCCGCGCAAGTTCTGCGCGTAACTCGGCCGGAGTCAGACGCAAGGTGCGGAAATCATAATGCGAGGGGGGTTGAACACCTTCCAGCCGTCCGCCCACATACCACGGGTTCGAATGGTTAATCGTAAAGTCGGCACCGGGATGAGCTTTGCTTGTACTGTTGAAAACCGCCTTCGCTTCGGCCGCTCGGTCCGGTTGCCAGACTTCCTCTACGTGCAAAACGGCGAGCATGACGCCTTCGGGGTCGCGCAACGCGACTTTGCTGCCACCCGGCGTCAGTTTCTTGGCGAACTCCTCCGTCACGTCGAGAGTGATCGGCATCGGCCAAAGCACTCCGCTCGCCAGATGCATGTTGTGGCAAACGCCTTCGTAGTCGGCCTTGGTCATAAAACCGCGCAGGGGAGAGAACCCACCGCTCAACAGCAATTCCAGATCACAGATCTGGCGGGCGGTGAGGTCCCAGGAGGGCCATTCCCGGGAATGGCCTTTCAACTCTGCTGCTTTCTCCGGTGACGCGATGAGGTTGATGAGTTCGCCGCCGTGTGGGGCAATCAAATGACTAGTCGAAGCGGACAAGAGCGTAATCCTCCCAGATTCGTTCGATTTTGGATTTACTGCATGTATTCAGCGCTTCGCAGAAGGAATCAACAGCGATGATTTCCGGACTGCTCTTGGGGGGCGAAACCAATCAGACTACATGGCTTTGTTGCGGCTACAGTTGGCACAGTTTTTCTCACTTTACAAAGCGACTGCGTTGACTTGTTGGCACGCAAATGCGATACCGCAAGAAGTTTTTCTATTGTACTGTAACTCGATAAGGATAAAAGGTTAATTTTGACGATTCGCTAAACTCCGGATTCGAACCACTCCGGGTGTGCAATTTGTTGCGCAGAAAAGGGAAGGGAGCCTCCTGTTGCGGGAATCATGTGCAAGTTCCTGCACAATTCCGTCCGAGGCTGGCAGAATCAGTATCTGGAACTGAATTCGGGCAGCCTCAGCGGTTACACTGCAAAGAGGTCCAGCAAGCTTGGACATGATGGCATGAAACACTGGGTCAAAAACGCGATCCTCGGCAGCGGTGCTTTCAGAGTCGCCGGCACCTTGAATGGGAAAAGCGCCGCGATTCTGATGTACCACTCCGTGCTCCCGAATCCGGGGCAGGAGTCGAACTCCCTCGGCGACATTATTCACTCCGAATCGGCCTTCCGCCAGCAGATGGAACTTTTGGCTCAGGACTATCAACCCATCAGCCTCGACCAGGCGGTCGCGCACGTGCGCCACGGGTCTGCCTTTCCGAAGCGTTCCGTGGTGGTTACTTTCGATGACGGCTACGCCGACAACAGCGCATTTGCGATGCCCATTCTGAATCGCCTGGGGATTCCGGCAACGTTTTACGTTACGGTCGATTGTGTGGAAAACAGGAGGCTGCCCTGGCCCACCCGTCTGCGTTTTACATTTCGCCGCACGCAGCAGTTCACATGGACTGATTCGCGCGGCAAGTCGTGGGGTCTCACCGATGCGGCGAAACGCGAAGAGGCATATCTGGCAGCGTGCGACGATTGCTGCCAACGCAGCGGAAGGGTTCAAGAAGAGTTTGTTCGATGCATCGAGCAGGAACTGCAGAGCTGTCTGCCGAGCCAGGCGAGCACGCTCATGATGACTTACGACCAGGTGCGAACGCTCGCCCGAAACGGACACATCGTCGGTTCGCATACCATGACACATCCGAACCTGGCCTATGTGAAGCAGGACGACGCTCAACGAGAACTCACCGAGTCGAAGCGGCATCTTGAGGTGGAGCTCGATGCGCCGGTGAAACACTTTTCTTATCCATGTCCGGCCCTCTCTCCACACTGGAGCGAGCAAACCGTCGAGCAGAGCCGCGCCGTCGGATACGAATCGGCGGTGACGACAAACAGCGGGTTGACGCGCAGCGGAGACAATCCTCTGTGCTTGAAGCGCATTCATCCAACTAAGACGGTGGAGGGGCTTCGGTGGAATCTGGAGAGCGCTTTTGCGGGGCGAAGAGTTTAATTACACGGCAAACCGGGACAATCGCTGCTTGGCAAGAATCCTAGTTTTGGACGGGCACAGTGCCGCCGCGCTGTCGGTGACGCGGTCTGCCGGTCGAGCCGGACATTGGGTCGCCGTGGGTGCGAACCAGGGTCTGTTCGCCGCCGCCAAGCTCTCGCGCTATTGTCGAGCCGAACTCAGCTATCCCATTTCGACGAGCGCCCCTGACGCTTTTGTGGATTCGGTGCTTGAGTTTGCCCGATCGCAGGGCATTGACCTCATCATTCCAGTCACCGATTGGACATTGGGCCCGTTATCCTCGCAACGAAAACGTTTCGCTGGGATCTGCGGTGTGGCCATGCCATCGGATGCCGCGCTTACCTTCGCATCGGACAAATACCGCACCATCGAACTCGCCCAATCCATTGGAATCGCCGTGCCCAGGACGGCCCTGGTGCGTAGGCTGGACGATCTGGCCCACGGCCAAGGCGCCCCGTTTCCGCTTGTGGTGAAAGACCGGTTCTCGGTCCGCTGGGTCGAGGGCAAGGCTGTTTTCGGATCGGTCGCTTACGCCTATTCAGCAGACGACTTAGAAAGCAAAGCTGCCGAAAGGGTAAGAACCGCAGGCGATGTTCTTGTGCAAGAGTTCGTCTTCGGCGTGGGTGTCGGCTTCGCTTGCTTTGTGAGTGGTGGAAAAGCCTTCTTGCCGTTTCAGTGGGAAAGAATCCGGGAAGTCGACCCGCGCGGATCGGCCAGCAGCGCGCGCAAATCGGTGGCACTCGATTCGTCGCTGGTCTCGCGAAGCGTGCGACTCATCACGGAAATGGGCTTTGAGGGCATTGCCATGGTGGAGTACAAGCACGCCGAGGATGGAAGCCTCATATTGATGGAGATCAATGGGCGCCCCTGGGGATCGATCGGACTACCATTTGCAAGTGGTATCGACTACCCGCGTTATCTCATTGATTGGTGCTTGCACGGAACATTGCCACCGGCGAGCTGCGCTTACCGCGAAAACATTGTTTGCCGGCGTCTTGTCGGAGAGTTAACCCATCTCAGCAACATCCGTGCCGGTCGTCCGGCGAACTGGCCGGGAAGCTATCCCGAGTTCTGGCCCAGCCTCCTGACGATGGCTCTCCCCTGGAGTCCAGGTATGTGCTATGACGATTTGTGGTTATCGGATCCGCGTCCGGGCATGGCCGGTCTGCAAAACTGGTTTCAGTCCCGTCTTAAGCGCAACCTGTCCGAGGCCCGGTGCGCGGGATCAACCCCGTAGCGCAGGTAGTTCGTTCGCGCGCGGCGAGGATAAACCGGTCGCAGCCAGCAGATTTTGGGCGCATTTTTGCAGCAGTCTTGCACTGGCCCGCGTACTCTCAGGATCGCCGAGGTAGGGATCCACAATTTCGCGATATTGCTCGGGACCTTCCGCATATGCGCTAAGCATGCAAATCTTGTTTTGCGCTTCCGGATAGAGGGTTTGCAGCTCTGCTTTGTTCTGGAAGTCCATGGCAAACACGCAGTCGGCTTGTTCCATCATCTCGCGCGAAAGTTGCTTGGCCCGGTGCTGCGCGAGGGAAACTCCCAGGGCCGCGGCGGCCTCTTGCGCCCAGGGGTGTGCTTCACGACCGGGATGGGCGTGCAAACCTGCCGACACGATTCGAATGCGCGGTGCGTCGTCGGGAGCGATTTCTTCCAAGGCTTTTCGCATCAGAAACTCCGCCATAGCGCTGCGCATGATGTTCCCGTAGCAGACGAAGAGAAAAGATCGGGCCGACGGCGGCGCCAGGCGCTGGTTCATGGTGCGGACTCCCAGCATGTCGAGCAGACACAAATTGGCGTAGGTACGGCCCGCTCCGGGACCGAGTCGAGCCACAATTCCGCGTTGCTTCAGGAGAAAACTGGGAATGATCCGCCGCAGCAGAGACTTCATCCCCGTGGTGGTCGTCTGCGCCGTTTCTTCGGTCACGAAGTTTTCCCCAGAGACGCCGACCCTTCCAAGGAAGAAGGGTTACCGTCAGAAATCAGTTCATAGCCCAATCTCTGCATGAGCGGTCCCCAGGCGGACTCAATCGCCGCGACCGAGCTTGGGGCAAGCTGAGATTTCCACCCCCCAGAAGTGGCCGAACGAACGAAGGGCTTGTCCCGTCGTGTCCCTTTTGTTAGGACCCAGCTTCCCGCCTCCTGCTTTTCGAGCGCGCGCATCCGCTCTGGGGAACTCAATTCGATGGCTCGCTGAATTGCTTCCGGACCCTGATCCAGATGGCGAAAAGAACACCGTTGCAGAAAAGCAGCCATCCTGCGAAGCGCGGCAGCCGCGTCTTGTTTCATGTCCTCGTAGCGCAACATGAGAAAGTTCGAATTCTCGCCGCGTAGTGTGATCCAGCTCAGGACATTGTCGCGCCACGAGCCAAATTTCGAATCAAACTCTGCCGCGATGAAGCGCGGAACGAAATCATCCAACGGATAATCGTCAGGAAGATTCCGGGCTTTCACGTTGTGGTGATAGAAGGAAATGGCAACGTCGCGTGGATCCCGCACGACATAAACGATCCGCGGATAGTGTGGCTGAAAGCATTCGTGGCTCTTCAGCAGCCGCGGACGCGGAAGTTGCCGCATGAAACGATCGGGGTTGAAATAGATTTCCGGAATTCGAGACTCGATATTGGAAAACGTTACCGGTTCGCTCTGATCCATCAGATTACCGAGAAGGAAACGCGTCCAGGTATTGCCTGATCTGGGATAGGACACGAGAAATATGTCATCGTGATAAACCGTGGCGCCGCGGCCGGCGATCTGTTTGCCCGTAAGGATGCGTCCGGCATGGCCAAAGGCCACGAGCGCCCGCGCGAGATTTCCCTGCTCATGAGCCATAATGATTTATCCCCGCACCATTTCGCCTGCGGGAGAAGCATCCATAACGAGATCGTAGCCCAGTTCCTTCATGGTTCTTCCCCAAGCCTGTTCGATGGCTCGAGCCGCACTTGCGGAAAGCTTGTTGCGCCAGCCGCCGGATTTCGCCTCCCGTACGAAAGCAATGTCCTGTCGCGTATCCTTGGTGGCAACCCAATCTTTCGACTGCTTCTTTTCCAGAGATTGCATGTGGCCGGCGGAACTGAGCCGCACGGCCCGTTCGACCCGCTCGGGCGTCGGGTCGACTCCCAGCAGCGGAGCCAGGGTTCTCAGCTCTTTCCCAGGGTCGGCCAGCAAATCTTCATAACGGACGAGTCGAAATCCTTCCCGGCCTGCCCGCAGCCGAACCCAACTGAGCACATGATCCTCCCAGCATCCGACCCGGTCGGCATAAGAAATAACATTTGCGGCGATGAACCGGTTTACGAACTCCTCCATCGGATATCCGTCGGGAATCACTCGAACTTTCAGATTGTAGAAATAGAACGACACGGCGACATCCCGAGGATCGCGCACGATGTAAATCACCCGCCGGTATCGGGGATCGAAACACTCATGACTCTTCAAGATGCGAGGCAAACCCCGGAGTACACGGTCGGGCTGGTTGTAGATGATCGGTACCAGTTGCTCCATGTTCGTAAAGGTGACGGTTTCTGTTTCGTGGATCAGGTTGCCAAACAGAAAACGCGACCACGTGCTCCCGGAACGGAAGTAGCTGACCAGGAAGGTGTCGTTGGGGAACACGGTCAGGCCCCGTCCGGCGGGATTGCGTCCCATGGCCGTCGATGCCAAGCTCTTTACATAAGTCCCTATGCGACTTGCCTGTGCCACGCTGCCTTCTCCGAGTCGGTCAACAACTTAAGCTTCTTCCTGATATGTTTCTACCAGAGCCATAGCCGCTTCGTCGTCCTGGTTCGCGCCCAGTTGCCCGACATCCCACGCGCGCTTGGTCCAGAAAGCCCAGGCGAGCGCGATGCCGTAAACCGCACCGGCAATCATCAGTTGTACGAGTAACTCGACGAGGTGATGCGGAATATACCAACGCTGCATCAGCAGAAGCACGGCCACCAACGGAAGGCATAATGCAAGGGGAAGAGTGAACGCCCGGTAGAGATACGTTCTCAGTTTAATTCCCAGCAGTTTGCAGAGATGCCGCGGCAGGAAAAAGATCATCGAACAGGTAAGCGGGATCGCCGTTCCAATGGCGTCGCCCAGAATGCCGTAAGGCCGCACCAGAATCACGCTCAAAGCCAAGTTCGAGATACCTTCGGCAAGCACAACCCAAGCCCAGGTGCGGTGCTTGGCCATTCCCCACAAGGTCCGACCCGAGGCCGACTGAGCCAGCATGAGCGTGGTCGGATACAACAGCACGAGGAGCACCGGATAACTGGTGGCTACGTATTTCGGCCCTACCCACGCTTCAATCAGGGATTTTCCCAGAATCGTGAAGGTGACTGTGATGGGGAAAATGATGAAGGCACAGGCGCGGTTGCCCACCACGAAAATCTTGCGGAGGGCGTCGAGATCTCCCTTCGCTTGCGACTGACTCGACATCGGGATGAAGATTTGTGCCAGGCTGCTGACGACCTCCGAGGCGTAGTCGACCAGGCGTGAGCCGATGGTGAAGTACGTGATCGCAGCCGCCGAGACGAACGTTCCGATCACTAGAGCATCGGTCTTGAAACGAAGGCGCCCGCCAATGATGATGATAAAGGTCGTGCTGCTATAGCCGGCGATCAGCTTCAACGTGGACCGCTTTACGTATTTGAGTCCAAGCCGAATGCGCAATAGGCGAAAGGCAGCCACGGCGTTCACCATTTGATTGAGCAGGGGCAGGCTCACGGTGACGAACGCCACCGCCAGCAGACCCCCCCCACGCCGCAAGGCGAACACGATCAGCAAGGCTCGCAGAAGCGTCGATGTAATGTTGACGATGTAGAGAAGATAAAATCGCTGTAGGCCCTCCAGAATCCCGCTGAAGACGCCGAGCGGAAACCCCAGCGAAACCGAGCTCCCCACCAGTAACAGCAACCATCGCGCCGTCATGATGGAATCGGTGTGGATGCTGTGGAACATTCTGATGTAATAGGTCGCCAGCAAAGTGATCAGCATGGCCACAGCACCGATTCCGCCGTAGCTCAACATGGCGGTATTGATCAAACGGTTCATCTCATCGTGCTGTTCTGTGGCCGAATACTTGGCAACGTACCTGATGATCGAAGAGCGAATTCCCAGATCAAAGAGCCCGTAATATCCGGTCACGGAGAAGATCAGAATCCACAAGCCGAACGCGTCATCGCCCAGGTGGCGAATGATGTAGGGAGTCAGAAAGAATCCCGTGGCGACGTTCACGCTCAGCGAGACCCATCCCGAGCCGACGTTTTTCAGGATTTGGCTCTTGTTGAATTTCATGAATGCGGGTGTCCTGGCGCGGCCTCTACCAGTGAAGTTGGATGATTTAGGCCCAATGGTTTCGACGTGGTGCTCACCCGTGCGACGCGCTCCGCTAGTTCTTTTCCGAAAACTGCGACGTGGGGCTCGCGCAGAATCTCGAAGTGACGAAAATCCACCTCGTGGATCTCGACTCGGGACTCGGTCCTTGCTCCCCAACCCATGAGGGGATCGTTGGCGTAATAGAAGGGCTGCTTCGGTCGCTTGAATAAAATCACGGGCGCCCGAAAACGCGCGGCTGTAAAGTTCTCGGGCCAGTAAGTTTGCCGCCAGTCGACGCGTGCTGACTTGGCTCCTACCAGGGTCTGCACCTTATTCCCCGCGACGCGTTTCCACCATGCCACCCGCTGCAGCACACTGAGATTCTTCATCTCGCGCAAGCGTTGCTGATAGTAGTGGATCTTCCACAGCCAGCGATTCTGGCTATGCTGCAAGACCCAGGTGTCAAAAATGGCGAATAGACCCACTTCGCTGCCCTGGGCTTCCAATCTCAGCACGATCTGCTCCGCGATGTGAGTGCCATCGCAAAGTCCGCCGAGGCAATATGGCCCGTTGGGCTGCACGGCTCGCATGGCGGCAATGTACTCGCCGGTCAATGCCACCATTTCCTGCTCCGTGTAGGGCCGCTGGCTGCGGATCACGGGCGCATGGCCCTGGATTTTGTAAACCGTCTGCTCCGGTCCCATGTGCCGCGCGAGCATCGCGTATCCCAAAGACTCCTCGCCCGGCGGCACCACGGCAAAGAATGGAAGCCGGTCGCTGATTCCGCGCTGGATTTCCATCACCAGGGGATCTTCCCGTCGGGACTGCTCCCGAATCAGCCGGGCCAATGCGTCCACAGTCGCTCCGCGAAAGAGGGCAGAAAGAGGAAGAGCTTCTCCCGTTGCCCGTTGTACTTCGGTCAAGAGGCGAGCTGCCGTCAGAGAGTGTCCACCAAGATTGAAGAAGTCATCGTGTATGCCGACATTGTTTACGCCTAGCACCTTGCGCCAAATGTTGACGAGCGTCGCTTCCAGTTCGTCCCTGGCCGCCACCAAACTGGAGTGATTCTGTAAAGATTGTTCGGGAGCGGGAAGTAGCCGGCGGTTAACCTTACCGTTGGGACTCAGCGGGAGCTGTTTCAACTCCACGAACACGCTCGGCACCATGTACTCGGGTAGCCGTCGGCGCAGGGCATCCTGCAGAGTCGTCGTAGAAATCGACGTCCCGGCGGGCACGACGTAAGCCACTAAACGCTTGTCCCCGGGATCGTCCTCTCGGGCGATGACAACCGCAGATTCGACGGAAGGATGCTGGTCGAGTACGGTCTCAATCTCTTCCAACTCGATTCGAAAGCCGCGCACTTTTACCTGGTTATCGATCCGTCCCAGATATTCGATTTCGCCGTTCGCTAGAAAACGGGCGAGGTCGCCGGTGCGATACATCCGCGCGCCCGATTCGCTGGAAAAAAGGTTGGGGACGAAACGCTCATTGGTGAGGTCCTCACGGCCAAAATATCCTCGTGCTAAGCCATCTCCTGCCAAGTACAACTCACCGGGAACGCCGATGGGAACCAGCTGCCGGTTTCCATCCAGAATGTAGACCTGTGTGTTGAGCAGTGGCTTGCCGATCGTAACCTCACCGCCGCGCGGCACCAGCGTAAAAGTCGAATACGTGGTATCTTCCGTCGGCCCGTAGAGGTTATAAACCTTGGGGACTCCGGTCTCATGATAGATCTGCTCGGCAAGGCTGCTCAGCAGGGCTTCGCCGGCGAGGCACACCACCCGCACCGAAGGCGGAACTCCATTCATCCGAATGAGAGCGGCAATCGCAGATGGCACGGTGTTGATCAGAGTGACGTCAGATGCTTCCTTCAGTTCGGGCAGTTCGAGCGCATTTTGAACGATGATAACCGTGCCGCCCATACTCAAAGGCACGAACATTTCGAACACCGATAGATCAAAGCAGATCGACGTCGACAGCAGAGTGCCGGCGACTTCCTCCGGCAAAAAGACCTGTTGCGCCCAGTGAACGAAGATCACGGCGCTGCGGTGCTCGAGCGCAACCCCCTTGGGTCTTCCCGTCGACCCGGATGTAAATAAGACATAATCTAGATTGCTTCGCCTGGTCGCAAGGGGGGGATTGGTTGCCGGCTCGAGCGCAATTTGTGGCCAATCCGCGTCGAGACGCACCAGCCGCGTCGACTGGGAGGGCAGTAACCCGACCAGTTTTTCCTGCGTCACTAGGATTTGCGCTTTGGCGTCCTCCAGGATTACGGCCAGGCGATCCTTCGGATACCCTGGGTCTAACGGCACATAAGCGCCGCCCGCTTTCAGAATTCCCAGAATCCCGACCATCATCTCAAGAGAGCGGTCAATGCAGATTCCTACCAGAGCATCCGGTTCGACTCCCAGCCTGCGCAGATAGTGAGCAACACGGTTTGCGCGTTGGTTGAGTTCGTCATAGGTCAAAGACCGGCCACGATGAGTAACGGCCACAGCATTCCCAGTACGTTTGACTTGTTCTTCGAAGAATTCGTGGAGGCACTCGACTCCGGGATATGGAACCCGAGTATGATTCCACTCTGCCAGGAGTTGGTGCCGCTCGGTTTCAGTGAGCATGGGCATGCTCGCAAGATGCACCGCGGGATCTCGTACTGCCGACTCAAGAAGAATCCCGAGGTGATCCATCATGCGAGTGATCGTGGCCGTGTCGAACAGATCAGACCCGTAGCCGAATACAGCTTCCAAACCATCTTCTCGCTCGGCAAATTCCACAGAAAGATCGAACTGTTCCGCCGCGCCGTCCACTGCCACGAGGCTCGCGGCGCGACCCGGTTCAAAGGCGGTGTGCGTATTCTGCATGGCCAGCATGATCTGGAATAGGGGATGCCGGCTCATGTCGCGCTCGGGATGTAACTCCCGCATCAGAGCTTCAAAGGGAACACTCTTATGGCGGAGCGCCCCCCCCAACACTTCCCGCACGCGGATCAACAACTCCCTAAAGCTAGGATCGCCCGACGAATCGATGCGCAACGCAAGCCAGTTCTCCAGCGGTCCGACCACTCTCTCCCGTTCCGGTCGATCCCGCCCAGAAACCCTGGTCCCAATCACCAAATCGTCCTGCCTGGCATAACGCGATAACAGCACGGCAAATGCAGCCAGCAGGACTTCGAAGAGCGTCCCTCCTTGACGCTGAGCCAAATTTCCTAGCTGCTGCGCCAGCACAGCAGAAATGCGCATCCGCTGCTTCGCTCCCCGAAAAGTCTGTATGGGGGGTCTGGGATGGTCGGTGGGCAGATCCACGCTCGCCGGTGCGCCAGCCAATTTCTGCGCCCAGTAAGAAAGCTCATTTGCCGGTACAGGTGGGGTGGCAACCTCCCGGTACTGCCGAGGAAGCTCCAATTGGGACGAGCATCCACCGTTGCCCGGGGATTCGCAAAGCGCAAAGAGTTCGGCAAGCAGGATGTTCATCGAAACTGCGTCGCATATCAGACGATGAGCGACCACGACGAGCGCTTGTTCGGTTTCCGGCAACTCGAAGAGGGTGCAGCGCAATAGTGGAGCTTCGGCCAGATCGAACCGGGTCTCGATTTCCTGCTCTACCAGAGAGGACAATCCGGCCGCGTGTTCCGGCTGACGTAGGTTTCGCAAGCTGACAATCTTTAATGGCACCCGGGTCGTCGAGGTCACAACCCTGACCAGAGAAGCATCAACCGTATGAAACTGAGTCCGTAGGACTTCGTGCCGCTGCAACACCGCTCGCCATGCCGTCTCGAGCAGGGCCGGTTCAATTCGCCGGCTCGAGCGCAGGCCGAGTGCTAGGTTGTGAATCGCGCTGCCGGGATGAAGTTGTTCGAGTATCCAGAGACGCTGTTGCGCCACCGACAAAGGCTCCGAGGCCGGGTTGGGTGCGTGCTGTTGCATAACTTCGAGAACCGTGCTAACTCTCCACAGCTAATTCGACCGCGACAGCGGCGGCATATTCCGGATTGGAGGGCACTTCAGACAGCTGCCAGCGGCGGGCTTCCGAGGGATCCGGTCTGGTCGCGAGCAAGGCGTTCGCCTCATGGGGAAGAACTGACACATCGAATTGATCGAGAGGCAAAGACAAGCCCTCTCCCATCGCCTTGATGTAGGCTTCCTTACGAGTCCAGCATCGGAAAAAGGCCTGCTGCAGCTCCTTACCAGATAGTCTCGCGAGATTGTCTCGTTCCCGGGCCGAGAAAAATCGCTGCGCCAGGTGCTGGACGTCGCGGGTCGTGCTGATCTTTTCGATATCAACGCCGATTTCGCGGCCCCTAACAAACGCCAACAAAGCCATCCCATCACTATGAGAAACGTTGAAGCGCAGATCCCCGCTTTCCTCGAGAAAAGGCTTGCCGTACTCGGTGTAACGAAAATTCAACTCAGCCGGATCTTTTTCCAGATAGCTTCCGAGCAGAAGACGGAGAGTGCCACGCGTGAGAATGAATTGGCGACGCGGACGCTCCACCCGATATTGCGACGCTTTCGTGCGCTCTTCGGCCGAGAGCAGCTCCGCGCAACGATCCAACGCTTGCCACTCATTAAGCGGCTGTTCCCACAGGTGCGCGACGTCACGCGGCAGGCGGGGAGCCACGGACGCGCCGGTTACGCGCCAGACTCCGCAGATTGCCACCTGCGGGGTGGATTCCATCACGGCGTATCCTCTCGCTTCCGCTCTCATTGTGATTATCCCTTTTTCTAGGTATCCAAGTTAGAGGACAGGAGGGGGCATGCATGTAGTCTACAACGCCAGCGTTCGAACCCGGTTGCAAGTCTCCGAGGAACGGCATCCCGTTCTTTTTGGTACTAGCGATAGAACTTTTAAAATCATATCATTACGCGCTGTTTTGAAGCTTCTATGGGGCGCCCGTTTCCCGCAGTTCTTCCAGTCGGGGTTACGCTGCCGCCGCCTTCTTTCAGGTGGCAACGAGAGACCGGGGGACACCGAGTCAGGTGACCCCTGCGCGCCCGACACCTTTTCCGGGGGTTAATGGACTTGGAATGATCCCATCGGCGCGGTCACGGTGTGCTCGGCTGAACGGCTCCCACAGGGGGCTCAGTCCACGCCGGCATTTTGCGGCCCGAGGCCGCGACGCGATCATCAACAATCACGGATGCATCAACTTCTCGTGAAGTTAACGCCGGCCGGAAGGCTCGGAAAAACCTATTCTTCTTGTACTGAAGCTTGAGTTCGAAGAACTGGCGGTAGACGAAGCGAGTCCAGGCCAAATCGATCGGGTTGCTGTCCGAAGCCGGGGCAGTTGCCACTTCGTACCCCAGGTCCGCCAGCGTCGGGCCCACCAGCGCTTCAATCCTTGCCAGCCGTTCTGGAGTCAGTTGGGTTTTCCATCTTGCGAGCGGATTAAAGTTTGCATTTTTCTTGAAGGAAGTATTCGGGGTGGCTACTACACCGACGGCATTCCGCTTGATGCGGTCATGATCCAGATCGTGATCGAGGAAGGCGCTCAGACGGCGCAGAACGGCCTGCGGTTCGCGGACCAATTCTTCAAATCGAACCTCGGTGTAGTCACCGCCGAGCGCCGCGCCGGCAGCTCTCCCTTTTTGCACGATCCATTGCCAATAGAGAGCAGCCCCCTCGGGGGTTTCCCGATCTTTCCAGGGGAAGGGTCGAATGTAGCGTTTCTCGGACAGAGAGATACTGACGTCACGCCCGTCGCGAATCATGTGGATGATCAGGGCTTCGGGAATGGTCTCTTTAATGCGGCGAATGTGAAGAATCTCTTCGGGAGCGTTGCCAGCCCAGCGCCAAGCACGCTGGCGGCTGGCAATCTCGTCCATGATGATACGAAGGAAGTCGCCCGCGTTCTGACACCCATCGTCGATGATTTCTTCAACTCGCTGGCGATCCAGCCCGGAGACCGCAAAAAGGCGGCTTCCCAGCCACACATCCAGCATACGGCGGCGGTTCTCAGGCACCCGGAGATCTCCGACCCTCGGGCCCAGGAAATTGAAGATATTGGATTCGCCGAAATACAGGGCAAATCCGCCCGACGACAGCAAGGTATCGTAAAGAAGCGTGGTTCCAGACCGTGCGCTTCCAACCACAAAGACGGGTGCGTAACGACGGTCGCTTCCCCGTTTCGTCACTGCCATTTGACGTCCTCCATCCCCCGTGAAGGCTTCGCCACGACTACACCGAATTGAGCGCCGATGTTACAAAGACTTCGCCAGTTGATTTGTAATTACTGTGTAAAGATTTGTCAATTGCACAACCACATGCCAAATGGGCAGACTCCATGATCACCTTAGTAATCAGGTTCAATCTTGTAGTCCCCCAAACGGGGTATTCTTCAACCGAACCTGCCAAACACGCTTTGAGGGGACACCGATAGGCCGCCAAAAAATCTGGAGCCGACGGGCATGGCATTCGTAAATCATTCAGCCTGCAGCTGTAAAGAGGCCGTATCCCAAATTCATCGATTGTTAACCTGGCATTAACCGCCATGTCATGCAGAAGTCGCTAAACTGCCAGCGCCGCAGAAATCCATCCGTCATTCTTGCGTCTGTTTGTGCAGGTAAGGCCATTTCCTTGGTCTTGCCGAGGAGAAATGTGTGAAGGTTTTCGTTGCCTCATGGTTGTGGGTTCTTATACTGATGCTCTTA
>Ga0126381_100005319_pt1 | contig 14141 bp, 23 predicted proteins | sample PanSoiMetPlot_28_FD_96465 | JGI IMG/M metagenome (GOLD analysis project Ga0126381, IMG submission 96465) | Tropical forest soil microbial communities from Panama - MetaG Plot_28 | ecosystem: Environmental > Terrestrial > Soil > Tropical forest > Bulk soil | place: Panama | collected 2016-02-17
TCGAGGGTGTTGGATCCGTTGCCCTGAATCACGGTGTCCATGAAATCGGCGAAGGCTTTGGGGGCGATGGACTTCGTCAGCGTCGCAAAGTCTTCAATCGCCTTCTCGTCGGAGTCGGTGGCGTACTCGGCTTCCCGAGTGTAGGACCACGCCATCACGAGGGTGGTGGTGGTCACCTGGCCGGGAATCGTGATCGGGCCGGAGCCGAGGCCGAGATCGCCGCCGTCGAGGTTGCCGACGCGGGGCTTGCCGCCACGGGTAGGCATCGTCGGGATGCGGGCAAGGCGGGTGGAGACTTCTTTGGTCTGGGTGGTCTTGAACCGCTTCCAGAGGGTGGAAGAAGAAAGTGCAAGGTCTTCCAGCTCTGGCCGCACGTACTCCTGTTGGAGCGCTAGTGTTTGGTCTACGGATGCGATAGGCATCGAATTCTCCTGAGAGAGTTTTCGCCGTGGTCGCGCCCGTTAGAAGTGGGCCGCTTTGGTTTGCGCCGAGAGCGGGTGTTGTGAGCGCATGGAGTGTGCGTGGTTTGAGGGTTTCCGTTCCCTTCCACTCCGAACGCTTTGATTGCGACAATCTTACATCACTGTGTCAAGGCGGATTTCACCTTCCATTTGAAGAGACCTTTTTCACCGCGCAGATACGCTTCGCCGCGATTCAACATCGCGTTCGAGGTCCGCATGAAGTCCACTTGTTTGCCGACGGACTTTGGGGAACTGGAGAGCCACTGGACGGAACCATCGACGGTGGTTCGGCTCGTTGTGACCGCGCGCGTGCCATTTCCGTTCCCATTGGTGCTCGTCCTCGCCGTGGCCGCCGCCGTCCGCTTGTCAATGACGGCGTTCGTGTGGCGAGCGACGATGGAGGGCAGCAACTTCTTCCCCTCGCTCTCCGCGCGGTCGTTGTAAGCGCGTTGGTTCTTGTTGCGGAGATATCCACGCATCGCGTCGCCGTAGTTGCGGTTCGCGGCGAGACGAGTCTCGAATTCCTCACGAACGGCGGATTTGATCTCGGATTTCTCGGCTTCGGTGAGCGTGACTTTGCGCGCAGCGGCGGCGCGGGTCATTTCGGCGTCGCGGAGCTTGATATTTGCCCCTCCTGCCGTCTGGTTCCACTCCATTCGCAGCACATTCTGCTCTCGCGCGTCCAAATCGCCGCTTTGAGTACCGTTCTGGGTTCCATTCTGCGCCGGAGAGAGTGTGGGAGCGCCGATTTGCTTCGCCGCCAGTGTTTTCAGGCCGCCGAAGGTGCTGTAGACCTTCTGAAGGGCGTCGATGAACTGATTTTTGCCGGGAAAGTCGGGGATGGAGGGCAAAAAGGCGTCGAGAAGGGCGAAATTCACGTCCATTCCCTGCGATTGCAGGTAGTTGGTGGCCGATTTCGCGACGTAGTTGGAAAATCGTTCGTTGTCCAGCTCCGCGAGCCGATCCATTGCCTGCGGGACGAGGGATTTGAAGCTCTCGGGGTTGTCGGTGACCATTTCGTCCAGTAGACGGGGCGCGCCGGATTGAATATCCGAGAGAATGGCTTGGAGTTGCTCCCGGTCGCCGCGAACGGTCGCCACGAGGTCTTCCGGGGTGAGCGTCTCCTCTCCCTCGAACGCGAGTTGGGAGTACGCCTCGCGCTGGGATTGGTAGGCGGCGAAGTCCCCTCCGCTCGCCTCATCCGCCTTGGCCGCGATGTGGATCGCATTGCGGAGAGAGCGCTGTTCGGCGGGAGAGAGGCCAGCAGCGCGCAATTTCTCCTTCACCGCGCGGTAGAGTTCAGCGCCGCGGAGGTGGCCGGTTTCGCCAGATTGTGGAGAGTCGCCATTGTCGATTGTGGAAGTGTCGGTTGAAGTATCTTCCGCTCCGGTTGAAGTGACGGTTGAGGTGTCAGTGGACCCCGTGTCGATTGCGCCAGTGTCTACTGACGGTGCGTCTAAAACTGCTTCGTCGGGCATGCTCTCTCCTTAGGTTGTGGCAACGCCCGCCGCGCCGGGAGGTTGGGCGACGGGCGCTTTGGCGTTCAGTGGCGTTTTGTGGGGCGGTGGGGCGGCTTGGGGCGGAGGTGCGGGTGGTGTTTGGAATGGCTGCGGCATCGCTCCCATCAGGGCGTGCATCTGGGCGTGGAGGCGGACGTTCTGCACGCCGTCGGGATTGCCAGCGCCATCCTGCCCGCCCGAGATGATCTCGCGATAGCAATCTTCGCTCGAAAGATATTCCTGGCACCGCTTGTACTCCCACATGTGGTAGTCCTCCTGCTCAGGGACGATGGAGGGTTTCTGAGGCGGCGGGGGTTGATACGGCGGTGGGGGCATCCCGGTCGCCTGCGCCTGGAGGGTCATCGAGGCGTGCTGGATATTGTATTGCTGAATGGCGGCGGAGTTGTCCTCGGGAGCCTCCCGCAAAAGGAGATCAATTTCGCGGGTCTGCTTGCGGTAGGCCACGGCGGGAACGAGGGTGAAATCCGTCATCCCCTTCACGCGCAGAATCTCCTCCCAGTTGTCGGGGGAGGAGAGCAGTTCCATTCCGATGGGCGTAGGCATGATCAGCGGGAGGGTGGCGTCCAAGTTGGCCCGCTGTGCGCCGGTGGAATCGGGGAAGGTGGAATCCTGGTCAGGAGAAGTATGGAACGATCCGCGCGTCAACTTCTCAAGGCGAATCGTCACCGTCTGTTTGTCCCCCGTCGCGACCACGATCTCCTGTTCGTGGTCGGGGTTCTTGGCGGCGAGAAGGGCGGATTTCTTCGCGATGCCGCAGAAGACGCGAATGACGGCTCCCCACGTTGGGCCAAGGATGCCGATGGATTGGGTTTTGTCCATCGCGCGCTGAGAGGCGGTTTCGTCGTGCGGGCCGGCGACGCCTTCGAGCGCCGGGGACGCGCCGGTGATGTCCTGGGAGAGTGGTCCGCGATATTCCTCCATGCAGTCCACGAAGGATTCCGGGACGGCCATGTCGGGCTCGCGGAAGAAGGATTGGGCGAGCGGGACTTCCGGGCCGCCTAAGGGATTTTTGATGAGATTGAATTGGGCGGGCCGGGACTGCTGGTCGATGATCGCGTCGTAATCCTCCGAATCCCCCTTGAAATGGGTCATCGGCCAGCCTTTTTCGTAGTACTCGCGCTCCGAGTTCTTGAAGTCGTTGAAACCGTCCTGAACGATCTTCATCGGCTCCATCAGAGCGCCGCCGGTGAGGGAGTCCCGTTTCTCACTCATCACGATGTCGATGCAATCGTCCATCGATTCGGGAGTCGCCTCGCTCAACTCCTTCCCGAGGTACTTCAGATGGACACCTTCGGGGAACAAGGTGAGCAAAAAGGCGCGGATGGAGGTATCGCCGTTCTCGTCGCCTTCGAACGGTTCCATAATCGGCTGTTCCGCTTCCTCGTCCCACCCCGTCGGCCCGGTGTACTGCGCGTCGCAGCTGGTGGAGTTGAAGGCAGCGGGGCGGAGGAAGCAGTGCTGTTCCGTGATGAGGTGGCCGATGGTGGTGTTGAGAACGGCGGCTCCCTTACGCGCCTGCCGCACGCCGAGACGGGCGTAGCGTTTCCATTCGCTCTCGCCGGGGCCGGATTCACCACCCGCAATCTCCCACACCCCATCTTTCTTCAGCCACGGATTCTCCTCCTTGGCCTTCAGGATGTGCACATCGCGGTAGACGTAGGCGTAGATCGCATCTTCCTGACGGCGACAGAGAATGGGGACCGTGGATTCGAGGGTGCCGAAGATTTCGGCGGTCTCCATCGTGCGCGGTTCGCCTTGGTCGTTGAGTCCCCACTTCTGGCGGTCGGCTTTCTGGAACGTCCACGCCACCACGCGGCCCGAGAGTTCAAAGAATCGCGTCACGGACTGCTGCAAGTCCGCCATGTCGTTTTTCTGTTTGAAGAGTTCCCAGTACCCCTCCGCCGTTTCCCCGGCTTCTAAGTCCTCCGCGCGATTGGGCTTGTCGGGCTGGAAGTCGATGCCGGGGGGATTTTGCGTCAACACGCTGTCAATCGTGCGGCGACGCGCGCGGAAAATGTTGTACGCACCAAGGTACTCGCTGCACTGAACGTCACCGTTCCCGATATTCACCGCCCCGCCCGCTTCACCAATCTGATAAACGCCCGTCGCGTAGTTGGGGTAAAAATGCTGCACCCCGTCGTCGTAGAAGCGGAGGGCGCGGTCGGTCAGGTCCTCAATCCGCCGATCGTACATCTCCTCGTTCTGGAATTCCTTCACGATGGAGGTCAGGATGGACTTCAATGCGTCGGGGAGGTGGCGGTTTTTCTCGCCGAAGGAAGGGGGTTCAGGGTCCGGCATCTCCGGCGTGACGGGCGCGCCGCCAGTGAGTTGTTCCAGCAACTCTTGTCCGGGATCGAGCGGTGGGGCGGCTGCCATCAGTTCACCAACCCCACTTTATGCAGATTCCGCACGTGACTCGCTGCGGTGTCCACTTCCATCTGCCGGTCGAGAATCGCGGCGAACATCTTGGCGAAGAGAGCGCAGCAGAACGGGCGGTCGATGAGGTTGATGCGGTATTCGCGGTCTCGTCTGCCGTCTGAAGAGGGAATCGCGCAGTACGGACAGCGCATGAAGTCCTGCTCGTTGTTGCGGAGCTTCCAGTACTCCTTCTCCATGAAGGTGATTTTGCGCTTGGATTCCGCCTCCAACTCCGCCTTCCGCTCGGGGGATAAATCAACGGGGCGATCTGGTGCCGTCTGCATCCCGGAAGGGAGCGTAGGAACCACATTTCCATCTGTGCCGCGCATGAGTTCGCGGGTCTGCCCGTTACCGTCATCACGGGTCGTTCCCAGATCGTCTTTTCCCACTTTACCCTCTCTTGGAATACAACTTCGATTCCCCGATGCTTGGATAACGGCGGTGAACCGCGCCCCGGACCTTGGCCTTTTCCGCTTCCGATCCGTGCTGCGAGACGCGGGCCAGAGCGTTACGCGCATGGGAGGCGTCTTCGATGGGATACCTCCGTCCAGGGAGGGCGAACGAGCCGGAAGGAATGGCGTTACGTGTTTTCGCCGTAAGCTTACCCATCGACCGGGACCGCCTCTCCCGCGAAATATCCCCCCTTGGGATAGGTGGAAGGGTTAGGGAAGAACGCGGGCTTCCCGGTTCCGTTGGAGTAGAAGAAGTTCCCATTGGTTCCCTTCACCTGCTTGGCCATCACGACGCCGCCGGCGGGAAGATCGGATTGGGTCGCCTTCGTTCCCCGCCAGGATCCATCCCAGATGACCGTCTTTTTCGGCTTCGGAGCCACCACGGGGGCGGCAGCGGGGGTCGGGGGTTTGTTGAGATCATCGACCATACACTTTCTTTCCTTTCTTCTCCGGGAGGCCCTTGCGGGGAGTCGCGGCGAAGTCGTGGAGGGTCTGGTGGCTTAGACCGGCCAGACCCTTGTTTTTGGAGTACAGCTTTCCGGGCGCGTGTTCTGCAATTGCGAACAGACGTTGCTGCGATTGCGACCGAGCCGGCATCTCTTCCCTTTAGTAAAGAACGTGCGTTGTGGAAGTGTAGACGGAGCCCGCCGCCGCGCCGTAGGAGAAGACGCCGGGAATGCCGGAGTAGTCCAGGACGGCGACTGCGGTAGAGAGGGATTTGAACGTCACCAACGCCGTGAGGCCCGCCGCGTGACCGCCGAGGAGAGCGAACCAGGCGGGGGTGAGGGCGACGAGACCGCCGCCGCGCGAGGTGGCGAGAGAAGCGGCTTCCTGAAGGCCGTAACTGGCGCTGAAGACCGGCTCGCCGGTGCCGTGGGCGTTGGCGAAGGTCGCGGTGATGTTCACGTTGCCGAACTGGTCATACGAAACGGCAGTGGGCGTGACGGTCTCGGAGTTCGAATCCCCGCCGATGGTGATGGGGCAGGAGGTGTTGATGAGAATCGGCAGGCCGTTGGGGGTGGTGGGAAGCGGTGCCTTGACGACGATGGTGCCCGCGCCCGTGACGTTGGGGCCGGAGGTGGTGACGAGGGCGTAGTTGAAGTCGATTGCGGTGTAGATCGGGGGCGTGGCGGCCATGATAGCTCCTTTAGAGTCCTACAGAGGTGATTCCTTCGTGATTTGTCGTGCGGTGGGCGTTAGATCCCGCCGTAGGTTGGTTCGTGTTCCTGCATCCCGTCGGCTTCCTGACCTTGGTCGCCCATCGCATTTCCGCCCTGCATCATGGCGTCCAGCGACTCGTGCGGATCGCCCTCGTGGGGTTCGTGCGTGCCGTCCTCGTGCACGGTGTGCGAATGCGCTTCCATCCCGTCGTGATGGGTGACGTGGTGCGCATCGCCGCCACTCAAGTGATGTCCAATATGTGCCATCAGGTGCTTGTGGTCGGGGTGGTGGGTTTCCTCACCGCCGTGAAGCTGTGAGGTGTGTGAGCCGTCGGCATGATGCGTAATGGTGCTCGTGCCCTCCTCTCCGCCCCGCTCGTCCGGCTTCGATTCCCCGCCCGTCATCCCTTTCGGCGTGGACTTCTGCGCGCCCTTCTGCTCGTCGGGTGCTTTCGACATTCGCCCCAGACCCTTCCGCATCTCTTCAGCCATTGGAGTTCTCCTTCAGAATTTCGGAATTCGGTTTCTCCCGCAACCCGTCCCACGTCGCCGCGTTTACCTGATTGTTCAGCCGCGTGAGCTGCGCCCCCGACATGGGACGTTCGGTCTCAGTCTGCGCTACCTTCCCGCGCGGCGTCAATGCTTTTTCCTTCAGCCGGTCGAGGAGGTGGGCGTAATTGGCCTCCGCCACGGCGAGGGACACGTTGCATGCTTCGAGCATATCCGCGTGGAGCGCACGCTCTTTGCGCCGCTGGAAGAACTGAATCGCGATGATTCCTATCAGGATCAGAATCGCCAGAGTGTCGATCATCGGAAACTCCCCTTTCGGCTGTGTCTTTCCCCCTGTCGCGAGAGTTCCATCTTCTTGAACTGGATTGCCATCTCCGTCATGCTCAGCCCGTGCTGCTCCATCTCCAGCCGTCTCTCCGCCGCCATCACGGGGAACGGGGTTACTTTAGCACGCAAGGCGCTCTTGAGTCCGTACCGTACCATATCGAGCACATCGTCCGCCTTCGTCGGGAGCTTGATGATGTCCTCGTGCTTGCCCGCGTGGATGTCGTCGCGGATGGCCATGGGGATGGACTCGATGACATCTTGGCACTGAGAGGAGATGAACAGTAACGGCGTGGCGAGGGAATATCCGCCACTGTCATCGCCGTCGTAATCCTCGCTTGTGCGCGTGGGATTCATCTTCCCTTCCAACACGTCACTCGTCTTCTTCATCATCGCGTACATGTAACGCCACCCGCCGATTCTTCCATCGTCCGCACGTTCGGGGGATGGGAACGTCACCGTCAATTCCTTCGTTCCCTGGGTAACGGTTTGGGGTCGCGTGAGTTCCGCCGTCGCTTCCTCCGCGACGCTGTGCCCATGCGATTCTCTTTGCCATGCATCGGGAGAAAGGAAGTAACGATGCAGTGTCCGCGCTTCCTCCACTGAGGTCAACTTGCGCGCTTTGCGGATGAGTTCGTTCGCTTCCACCTCACTCTCGACGAGGTTGCGGTAAATCACTACCACCGTGACCGCTTCGGGTATCTCCACCCCAAACACTTCATGGAATAGCTTCGGGGAGACTTTCCCCGTCGTGAACCATCCCAACGCTGCGTGATGCACGAAGCCGTCGTCGTGCGCCATCCAGCGAGCCCACCACGATTGAATGAGGTTCGCCTCCTGCTGCGCCGTCAGGATCAGCTTCGATTCGTCCCACACTCCCGCGAAGTACTGACCCGCAAAGCTGTCAAAGCTGCCAAGAAGGTGACCAGCGCGTAGGCTAGGCGGCAGAGCATTGAGTTTCTGCCCCTCGGCGGTGCGATGGATAAAGAGATGAAAACGGCAGCAGACATAGCCAGATTCCCGATCACCGCTATCGCCTTGAGGGCACGGTTCACTCGATTTGACGCCATCGGGGAGGGCATAGAATTCCTTTGGACTCAAACCACATGACTCGAACCACACGTAATTGTCCCATCCGAACAGATGGGTAAAGCTGTAATTGGCCGGGTTCTCATTCGCGTTATATCTCCGCTGGTGGAAGATGCGCCTTAGGAATTCGGTGCCGATTCCGCCCGGATTGAAGAACAATCCCAGCTTGCAATCGTTCATCGGGGCGCCGGGCCAGCGGCAGGCGCTCCTCATGATGGTCAGCTCATGCTCGGTGAACTGTTCCGCTTGGTCCACGAACACGTCATACCATTCCGGGCCCCACATTCCTTGATCCACTGCGGCTTTGTTCTCATAGTAGCGGAAGCAGAGGCGGGACTTGTTGGGCAATCGAAATTCGTTATCCGTCGCACGCCAGTAGGGGATGAGGTCGGGAAATTCCGCGAAGTACTTCTGAATGTGATTCTCGTTCACATCCTTGTACGTGCGGCGCACGATGACGCCGGCGGTACCAGCTTTCTCCAAACGCCTTGCAAGCATGATGCGACGGAGACCGCCAGACTTTCCTCCTGCACGCGCTCCGCCACCAGCAACCCATGTTGCCGCGTCAATACCCGTTGCGTTGATTAACTTGTCAATTGCGGTTTGCTTGGGTTGTAAGCGAAGATGGAGTTTCTTGAGCGGCTGTTCTAGCGGCACAGGTAGAGACTTCCCGTTGTCGGCGCGACGCTGAAGTTGCAGCGGACGAATGGGCCGATGCAATCGAATACGACAGCAGCGCCGGCGGCCGCAGTCACAGTTGCAGTCAATGCAACGTAATTCGCATTCGCATCCACTGCAGCGACTTGAACGGTCGCGGTTTGATTAGTGTTGTTCACCAAAGTGAGTTTGGATGTCGCATTCGGTTGCGCGGCGCATGAGACTTGGATGGTGTTCGTAATCCCGCTATCAGTCGCCGCGTTGTTCACTAATGCAATGTTGTTTCCAGGTGAGATGAAGACTGGTGAATGTGCGGGGTATGCAGGCATTGTTATTCCTCGTCGTCCAGAATGGAATCCTTGATAAACATCACAGAGCCTGTGTGATTGTGATTGTGATCCTGATTATCGCGCCAATCTTTACTCTGACGATTCTTCAGCCAGAAAATCATTGCCGTTGTATCTCCCTCGCGTGCTTTCTGAAAGAGTGAGCGAACGATAGCGGAATCACAAACTTCTTTGGAATCTTTTAAGGCGTTGCAGAATTCCGGGTAACGATGTTTCCAGCGATACAAAGTTGTGCGGTCAATTCCAAGAGAATGAGCAATTTCCGCGTCTGTTGCACCAGAAAGCGCAAGTTCCGTGACATCGGGAAGAATTGCAACATCGTATTCGCTTGGTCTTCCGCCGGGCATCTCGCATTAGAGCATATATCAATGTGTCAAGTGGGGATAGTTCAAACAGGTTATATTTTGTTCTTGACATCCCTCGGAGATGGGCGTAATGTCGTGATTGTGGGAGGGAATTGAGATGAACATTCAAGAGTTGAAACTTTCGACAGTACTTGCGCTAAACGGACGGAGTGATTTGCAATTTGTTCTCTGATTCGCAGGATACAGCGGCTATTCGCTTTGACTTCGGTCCCAATTGGATTGGCTTCGAATATGACTCCTACTTTGTTCGCGTTGAAGATGGCGAATACAAAGAGGTTTGGGCCATGTCGGGAATCGTGCCTTACAAGAGCAAGCTAGTTGCGCGGGTTGGATAACCACAACAATTTGTAGTGGATAGGGAGGGAATGAGAGATGACAGAGACACAGGAAGTCCATGACGAGACGATGACAGCAACCAATAAGTATGGCGAGATTGTGGGATTTCATGGTCCCGTCTGTGCAACTTGCCATCAGCGCATCGCGCAGCCAGTAATCAACCCCACGCCACTTGAGAATATCTGCAAGCACTGCGCCGATTGTGCCTAAGTGCATACATGCACCTGAGAGGAGAGGAAACACACAATGGCAAGGAACAAGCGCACACCGAAAGTTTGGATTGATGGGCGAGAAACTGACGTAATTTCACTGTCTGATGCCGCTCGTGAACTGTTGGCACATTTAGAGGAGTTTTGTGAATTTCCGCAAAACTTACAAGAACGGAAGCTCTCAAATCAGCTTTATGCCGCTATCGCCATCGCGGAGCACAACTCCTAAACCCTCAACCGCACCACCCAACAGAAGCCGATACCAACGGCTATGGAGAGATGAAAATGACACACGAAGAGATGAACCACGAATTGACCGCCAATGGAATCAAGTTCTCGCGCAAGGATTACATGAACGGGATTTGCAGTCACGATGAGTATTACTCTCAGTTTGTGACCGATGGCGTCATTCGGACACTTGAGCGGCACATCGGCAAGGCCGAGATTGAAGACTCCACTGATCCACACTTCAATGATATCCCTCTGGGCAGATGGGATGCTCTCGCTCTTCTGGTGCCTCAGCGCCTAATATCCGTCTCCAATGTCTCGACCCAAGCGGACGGTTCCAGCCCCTCCATTAGTCTGTCGGATCGGGTTTGCATCCTCAAGGCAGCAGCGAAAATCATTCGCGACCGCGCAAAGGCTTAGCCTCCCCCGCGCCGTCTCCACGGCAAGCGGAGCGTTAGGGACTGGTAATCCCTTCAGCCAGGGTACGGAAGCTCTGGCACCATGCACCTGAGAAATGAAGGAGATGAGAGAGATGACAACTGAGCGCGAATACTACCTCGCAGGCTTCAAGGCCGGCGAAACTGCACACACGAAAGAAAGTGCATTCGAAGTGGCTTCCAAAGCTTCTATGCAGTCTCTTTCGGGCCTTTATTGGCTTGGATACTGGGATAGCCTGTGCGGAAATCGCTCATTGCTTGGACTGAACAGCCCCAAATTCAACATTGAAAAGGAGTCTTCCCTATGCAATTCACACCAATAGCAGCGCCCAAAACCCACTATGTGCTTCAAGTTCGTTACAAGGACGGCACAGGCCACACCTATACCGACTTGTCCCGCTCCAAAGTTGCGGAGCTTGCCGCGAGGCAGTTTGCTTTAGGGCTCGACAGGCCCGAAGAGATTCACATCACAACAACTCGGGAGGAATCATGCAGTTCACACCGTGCGTAATTTGCGGCAAGTCCACTAAGGTCTATGGCTATACCTATGGCGCATGTGATGCGTGCGCGAAAAAGGCTATTCAGCTCGCGAAGGGAAAATCATGCAATTCACACTGACGATTGAACTCATCAACGGCTTGGACGAAGAAGTGGTGATGAAGGGTCCGCTTGAATTGGACTGCAACGGCTTTGTCTACCGCCCGTTCGCGGAGCATCGCCTAAGGGTTGGCTCATGGCAAGTACGGGAGACGCCATCACCCACGGTAGAAGCCGTCACAATCGCGCTCTAAAGCCCCTCAGTGCCTCCAGACGGCGAAGGGGAAGGACCAACCGCCAAAGAGGAGCGACAAGAGCGCCACGAGGCAAATGAGCGCGAATACGACCCGGATGGCGACGGCGAACGGGGGCGGGACGGGGATCATGGAGAGAATCCACCAGATAACCCAGAGGATGAGGCCCAGGATGATAAGCGAGATTAGAAGTGAAATGAGTGCTGGCATTCGGTACCTCGAAGGGAGACGGAGTTTATGACGATTGGGGATATCCAAAGGATGTTCCATTTTCTGAAGTTTTTGGTGCCCGGGCTGATTGTGGTCTGGGTGGTGATTATGGCCGTGCTGGCAAGGAAGGGGGTGATTCGATGACACGACGCACAATGCAATGGATTGCGGACAGACGCGAAATGGTGGTGCTTCCGCTGGGGATTGCGGTATGGGGAGCTGTCGCGCTGACGACGGCGGCCGTTTATTTCGTGAGTCGATACTAAGGGCGAGTTACTTTCGCCTTCCCTTCCCTTTGTCTCATATCTCACATCTTTTTTGCCTTTTGCTCACTTCTGTACTTTTCGTCAAGCTAACTTGTCACTAAGTACATCTTATATATTCTTCTATATAGATAAGAGAATATGAGACAAATCACAACAACCTACGAACTGTCATGGAGTTAGGGTGTCTCACATGTTGTCTCGCATCTCCAAAAAGGTCTGAGACAATTCCTCAGATGTGAGACGGTTTAGTCTCACACTCTCAGACCTATGGAGGGCACCTGCGTCAGGGTGTGAGACAGCATATAAGCGGGTCCGGACCCCCTCGACGCGGACCTGATTTCCGCCGTAAAGTTCCGTCAGCCGGCGGCCAATTTTGATCTTGAATTGATGCGGACGATCCTTCGTGCGGGGGGCATAGGTCTGGTATCGCTGCCAGAGGTCTTCAAGGGACGTGACGAAGGTAGTATCTAAGTTGAGTCCATTGATAAATTCATCCCACCAGCATTCGAGGTCGTCTCGGTTGGCCGCGATCATCGCCTTGCGTGCGGCGGTCTGAGGAGCCGGGCCGGACGGGGTGAAGGGCTTGCCGGTGGCGGCGAGTGGGGCGCTCAGGTCGATCTTTAGCAGATGGTCGAGGATGGCCGCGTAGCCGCCATTGTGGAGCCAGGGGAGGAATGTGCCGTGGACGTAGGCAGCGTCGAGTTTTACGTCCGCGAGTTTGTGGACGAAGAAGCGGCGGTCCGTGTCGTCGAGGAAGAAGGCGTTTTCGCGGTTGGAGGTGAAGAAGTAGTTGATGCAGTCGGGGAGGGTGTAGTGGGGGGTGTTCTTGGTGTTGATCGTGACGAATTTGCGGGTGATGACGGACTTGAGGAGATCCGCTTGTTTCTGCGCGTTCGATCCCTTGATCTCCTCGCCCATCACGAATTGCTTGCGCGCCGCCCAGAAGTTGAAATTCCCGTGTAGCTCCCCCTCGTTGATTTCAGCGAAATTGTGCTGGCCGAATAGCTCGGCCATGATGTAGCCGAAGAGGGATTTGCCGGTGCCCGTTTCACTGGACCAGAAAACGACGGCGGAGTGGAGCTTGGTTCCGGGGTGTTGAAACTGGTACGCAAGCCATGCGAGGAGCCAGTCGCGGTGCGTGGAGTCCGATTGGAAGATGTGATCGAGGTAGGAAAGCCACGGGGTGATATCTCCCTTGGCCGGGGTGACCTTGGAGGGTAGCCAGGTGTTGAGAGCGTCGGGGAGGAATTGCGGCCGGCCAGGGACGTAGGTCAATCGTTTGACCTCACGCCGCGTTGGAGAGGCCATCCAGAGATTTGCCACGGGCTGCTTATCCACGCGCCGGTTGGAGCACACGGTCTGGCAGAATTCGCCCCGCGAGTAGATGTGGATTTCGGGATCGTCCGGGGTGGGGATCACCGCTATCCCCGGCAATCGGGAGACGATGCAGAACTCGCGATTCATGCGTTCGAGCGCCACGTTGAGCGAGATGGGCATCTCCGCGACGGGGGCGGTCTTCTTACCTTTTGGCGTTACTTGCTGTGCTGTGGTATCGTTTGGCATATAGAGGCTCCTTTGGGCCTTTCTGGTTGGGAGACCGGAGAAATTGAACCCCCGTTGACGCGGGGGTTTTCCTTTTACGTGGAGTTGGGGCGGGAATTCATCACGCCATTATAAGTCCGATTTCGCGCGGCGCTTGCGCTGATATTCGCGGTTGTACCTGCGGATCTCGGCGCGGTATTCCTCGGACCGCCGGCGATGTGCAGCTTCCTTCCGACGAATGGCGAGATACTTCTTTTTGCACTTCCGGCACATCAGCTTGGGGAATGCGCTCGGACAGTGCCAGGTTGGTTTGCGTCCCATTTCACCACCATAGTCGCCACTGTCCGAGTCGTCAAGGATGAAAAATAATTGAATTTAGTGCTTGACACATTCTACGCGTGAGGCGTACTGTCATTCTCACTGGAGGCCCTATGAAGTTCGGCTTGCTGGACAAGAGCGATGTTCTGGAAATGATCGAATCGCGTGCGTGGTGGATTTTCGTCGGCACCCATTCCGCTATTGATGAAATAGACAAGAAGTTCTACCACAAAGCGGAAGGCACCTTCATGACAATCTGGGGACCGCCCGTAGGTCCCTTCGCAAAAGCGTTCCCGGATTGCCGCATCCTGGTGCTGAACTTCGCCAAAAAGGAGTACATGACGAAGGAACAGTTGATGGATTTCGTCAACAACCATCCGGATCGTGTCGGGCTTCCGCCAATGGTGGCGAATGACAAACAGGACATTGTGTTTCTAACGGATGAAGAAGAATTGAGAGAGGAGTGATTTATGTATGTAATTGTGAGAGAAAACGACGCCA
>Ga0126381_100005323_pt1 | contig 14140 bp, 13 predicted proteins | sample PanSoiMetPlot_28_FD_96465 | JGI IMG/M metagenome (GOLD analysis project Ga0126381, IMG submission 96465) | Tropical forest soil microbial communities from Panama - MetaG Plot_28 | ecosystem: Environmental > Terrestrial > Soil > Tropical forest > Bulk soil | place: Panama | collected 2016-02-17
CCCTGGACCTGGCCGTCGACGATCAGTGGGTTGACGAGCTTGCCGCAGTCTTCAGCGACCGCGTAATGGCCGATTCGGATCTCGTAAGTTTCCGGATCGATCTCGACTGTGGCGATATGGGTCGCCGAGCTGGTCGTGCCGAAAATCGGATCATAGGTCTTGCTCGCGGTAAGCTCGTCCCTGGCATCCGCAGGCAGGCGGCCGATCTCCGAATAAACAGCGCGCGCCACTTCCTTGAAGGTGGTGGACCGATCAGTGCCGATGACAGAGATTTTGCCGCCCTCCGCGATGAGGTCAGTGGCCGCGGCTTCAAGGAGATGCGACGCTGCATTAAGGACCTTTTCGCGCACCGCCTGCGCAGCAAGTGTGGCCGCCCCACCCGCCAGAACCAGGCTACGGCTCGCATAAGTACCGGTGCCGCCGGGGACCGCCGCGCTGTCGCCCTGCACAATCCTGATGTCTTCGATCCGCGCGCCGAGATGTTCTGCAACGATCTGCGCCAGCGTGGTTTCGAGTCCTTGTCCGTGCGAAGCCACACCGAAACACGCTGTCACCGCGCCGGTTGCATCGATGCGCACAATCGCGGTTTCGGTGCCGGTGTTAATCGGCATCCCGGGCGCTACTGAAATGCGCGAGCCGATACCGGTGAGCTCCGCATAAGTGGCGATGCCGATGCCGCTCCATTGGCCTGCCGCCCGCGCCCGTTTCTGCGCCCGGCGCAACTCATCGTAGTGGATCGCGTCACACGCGGCGTTGAGACATTCTGCAAACCCGGATTTGTCCCAAACGATGCCGGAAGCGACTTTGTAAGGAAATTCTTGCGCACTGATGAGATTGCGCAGCCTGATATCGCGCGGGTCGATGCCAAGCTTACGGCTGGCCATGTCCATCAACCGTTCCATGACAAAGGTCGAGGTTGGCCGGCCGACGCCGCGATAGGGACCGACCGGCGCTTTCGAGGTGGCGACACCACGCACTCGCCCTTGATAGTTTGCAACGCGATAAGGCCCAGGAAGAAAGCTTATGACTTGGATCGGCTCGAGCGCCGCCGTCCATGGATAAATCGAATAGGCGCCGACATCGCCGATGACGTCAGCGCGCAGCGCCAGGATTCGGGTCTCCTCATCGAGCGCGATTTCGGCATCAACGATTTCATCGAAGCCCTGGCTGTTTGCAAGAAGGTCTTCCAGGCGGTCGGAGCTCCATTTTATGGATCGCGACAACCGTCGCGCCGCCGCGCAGACAAAAATCTCTTCAGGGTAGAGCGATCCCTTACCGCCAAAACCGCCACCCACATCCTGTGCGACGACACGCACCCGATGACCCGGAACATCGAGCGCTTCGGCGATTGCGTCGCGCACGATGCTCGGCACTTGCGTCGCCGAATAAAGTGTCAGGGCCTCTCGGCCCCCGTCATATTCGGCAAGACAAGCGCGCGGTTCGATCGCGACCGGCGTCTTCCTATGCATGCGAAAACGCGCGCCGACGCGCACAGGTGCGGTGGCAAAGACAGCATCAACATCGCCGCGCTTGAATTCGCGGCTCACCAGCACATTGGTGCCGGCGGCCTCATGCAGCAGTGGCGCACCGTCCTGCACCGCCTGTTCCGGATCGACCACGACGGGCAACGGTTCGAATTCAATATCGACAAATTCGAGCGCGTCCTCGGCCTGATAACGGCTTTGTGCAATGACGCCGACGATCGGCTCTCCGACATAACGCACCTTGTCGCGCGCCAGCGGCAAGAGTGGCGTTGGGTGATAATTCTTCATGCGTGAGGTCGCGACCAGCGGCTTTACCTGATCGGCCAAATCTTCCGCAGTGAAGACGGCTACCACGCCGGGGGCCGTACGGGCCCCTGTGGAATCAATGGCGCGGATTTTCGCATGCGACTGGTCGCTGCGACGGAACGCGGCGTGGAGCACACGTGGCGTCTGACGATCATCGGCATAGGCGCCGAGTCCGGTCAATAGCCGCGGATCTTCGGTGCGCTTGATGCGCGCGCCGACGATCTTCGGTCGAGCGTAGGTGACGTCAGTCATAGGCGTCCGCCCCCTTGCGTAGCGTGGCCCACTGCGCCGCATCGTGACCGCAGATCACCGTGGCGCCGCCCGACTGGATATGCGCGACCTCGGCGAGCGACTTCGCCAACAGCTCGGCATTCCAGGTGTTCTTGGGAATGATCCCAGAGCTGAGCGTTGCCCTCAGGCTGACGGTATCCGACGCCAGCAGGAATCTTCCGCTCTTTGCCAAAGACACTAGAGCGCCCATCATCCCCGGCGTATGGCCGGGCAGCGGAATGAGCACGATGTGGCCGTCTGCGAACAAATCGCGCTCGCCTGTGAGCGCCTCGATGCGCAGCGGGTGGTCCCAATCGGCTGCGAGATAGCCGGATTTCTCGGCATTCGGTGCTCGTGCGGCCTCGAGCTCGCTGGTGTGAATAAGAATCGTCGCTCGTCTGAAGAAGGCATTGCAGCCGCAATGATCGGGGTGCAGGTGCGAGCAAATCACCACGTCGATGTCGTCGCTCGTGAGGCCGAGCTCGCCAAGACTTGCAAGCACGTGCTCGCCCGGCTTCATGATCGGCACCATGAACTTAGCAAGCCCACCCCAGCGACCTTCCGGATCCTCTGCGACCGACGGATGACAACCGGTGTCGAACAGTACAGTGCCCTGCCGGTGCCGCAGCAGCACGCACGAGACCGGTAGCTCGATCATCTCGCTGCGGTCAGCTTGCGGAAGGTAGACGGTCTTGCGCATGCGCAGACGCCCGCCGGAGAGAAAGTGCATCTTCATCGTCCGCTCTCCTTGCCGACAACAGCGCGGACAGCCTGCACGATGTGCTGGTAGCCGGTGCAGCGACACAGATTGCCTGAGAGGCCCTTCCGGATCTCTTCATCGGTGGCAAGGGGGTATTTGTTCATCAGATCGGTCGCCGTGACCAGCATGCCGGGCGTGCAGAAGCCGCACTGCAGCGCATGGTGCTCATGGAAGGATTGCTGCAACCGGTTCAGCGAACCGATCGCGCCCAGACCCTCCACCGTCTCGATCCGGCAACCGTCCGCCTGCACCGCAAACATCAGGCACGAGCGTACGCTGTCGCCATCAACCATCACTGTGCAGGCGCCGCAGACGCCATGCTCGCAACCGACATGCGTGCCGGTCAGACCGAGAGTTGAACGGAGGAAATCAGAAAGAAGCAACCGCGGCTCGACGTCGTGCTCGTGCACCTCGCTGTTCACTGTCACTTTAATGCTGCGCCTATCGGTCATAGTGTCCTGCGCTGCAGGTCGCCGTGCGCGCGCCGCCATGCAGCGTCGAGGGCTCGCCCGACGAGCACACCAATCAGATGGCGACGATAGCCGGCGGAGGCGTGCAGGTCCGTGTTTGGCTCGACCAGCGCACGCACCAGTGTGCTTACCTCCGCAATCAGTTCGGCATTGGGCGCATGGCCGACAAGCAGTGCCTCTGCTTCCGATATGCGCAAGGGCTTCGAGCCCACGCCGGTAACAGCAATGCGCGCTTCGCTCACCGCGCCATCGGTAACCCCGATGGTGACCGCTGTTGCCGCAAGGGCAAAATCACCGGCTCGCCGGGAGACCTCCTCGAAGCCCCAGCCAGTGCCTTGTGTCAGTTTTGGCAGCGCGATCTCAGTGACGATGTCATCATCGGTGAGGTCCACTGTCAGCGCGTCCTTGAAAAAATCGCCTGCCGCCACGCGGCGTGTTCCAGAGCGTGATGCAATGACGAGCTCGGCATCGAGCAACCTCGCCAGCATCGGCAATTCGGCCGCGGGGTCGGCGTGCGCCAGGCTGCCGCCGATCGTCCCGCGGTTGCGGATAGCGAGATGTGCGACGTGTTTCATTGCCTCGCTGAGCACCGGAAGATGGCGGGCGATCATCGGTGAGGTCTCAAGCTGGCGATGGCGGGTCAACGCGCCGACCCGGATTGCCTGGGGTTCCTCTTCGATGAAGGCGAGGCCGGGGATCCGATTGATGTCGACCAGCAGCGCCGGTTTCAGCAGCCGGAAATTGAGCATGGGAACGAGGCTTTGCCCGCCGGCCAGGATTTTGCCGTCCCCGTTGGCCGTTGCCAGCGCCGCGGTTGCTTCCTCGAGCGTCCTGGGAACGACGTAATCGAACTTGGCAGGCTTCATCCCGGCTCCGGCTGCCACGGCGACAGCTGTTGACATGCATTACTAGACTAACCAATGCTGACGAAAAAGGCGCGGCTGCAAGCCCACAAATGTGCTGCGTAGCAGGGAAACATGTTGATCAAGCGCACGCTGTGCTTCGTCGATGAAGTGACCAGCGATGCCGGCGAGATCATCGAGCCTGCGCTGCGCAAGGTCGCCGTCGCCGGCGTGATCGACAATCCGTTCGCCGGACGTTTTGAGAGCGACCTTTCTCCGCTTGTAAAGGCGAGTGAACAAATCGGCCGGGAAATCTGCAAGCTGGCGATCGCGCTTCTCGCACCGCACAAGCCGCAAAGCTATGGGAAGGGCGCCGTCGTCGGCGTCAACGGCGAACCGGAGCACTGCAATGCCATGCTCACGACCGTGTTCGGCAACGTGGTGCGCGAGGCGGCGGGCGGGGGAAAGGCGTGGATCTCGTCGATAACCAAGCGCGCGAGCGCTGGCGTCAGCCTCGATATCCCGCTCGCACACAAAGACGCACTCTATGTACGCTCGCATTACGACGGCATCACGATCACACTGGCGGATGCGCCGTTGCCGAATGAAATCGCGATCATCTGCGCCTACGCCAATCGCGGGCGGCCCCATGCACGCCTCGGCGGGCTAGCCGCGAAAGACATTAAAGGCGAGAACGGGCTGACGTAAGCTGCCATTAAAGGAGCAACCTTTGCGACGGAGCCTACCGTGACCACCTGCAAAACCGGCGCGGATCACATTAAGTCGCTCAAGGACGGCCGCACGGTCTATCTCGACGGCAAGCTGGTCGGTGACGTCACCGAGCATCCGGCATTCCGCAACGCGGTCAGATCGGCTGCCCTACTCTACGATTTTCAGTCACGGCCGGAAAACATCGAGCTGATGACCTTCGTGCCGAACGGCGCCAATCGCCCCGTGAACCGCGCCTGGCAAATCCCGCGCAACTACCAGGAGCTTGTCCACCGGCGCAAAGCGCTGCAGGCGTGGGCGGCCCTGTCCTACGGCTTCATGGGACGCTCGCCCGACCACCTTGCGTCGTCGCTGGTTGGGCAGCGGATCGGACTCGACGTATTCGAGCGCCACGGCCCTGCCCGCGCGGAGGCCTTCCGCAACTATTTCGATGAAGCAACCCGCAACGATTATTTCCTCACTTACGTGATCATTAATCCGCAGGCCGAACGCGCGAAGGATTGGGGCGAACAGGTCGAAGAGTTGGTTGCGCGTATCGTCGACGAGGACTCCGGCGGTATAACCATCCGCGGCGCCAAGATGCTTGGTACAAGCTCGATCATGGCAAACGAGGTTTTCGTTGCCAACTTGCAGCCACTCAAGCCCGGCGAAGAGGCGATGGCCTTCTCTTGCGCACTGCCAATGGGCACTAAGGGCCTGCGCGTTCTTTCCCGCAAATCCTACGAGGCGGCAGCGGTTTCGGTGTTCGACAATCCGATCTCCTCGCGCTTCGACGAAAACGACGCGCTGATCTACTTCGACGACGCCAAGGTTCCGTGGGAACGCGTGTTCGTCCATCGCGACACCGACATGTGCCGCGCCCAATTCCACGATACCGCCGGGCACGTCTATCAAAACTATCAGTCGCAAATCCGCCTGAGCGTGAAGATCAAGTTCTTGGCCGGGCTCGCCCACCGGATCACCGAAGCAATCGGCACCACCAATATGCCGCCGGTGCGCGAGCAGCTAGGCATCCTCGCGGCGCAGGCCAGTATGGTGAACGCCATGCTCGCCGGCATGGAGGCAGAAGGCTCGATGCGCGGTAAGTATTACGTGCCTAACAGGCATTACATGTATTCGGCGCAAGTCCTTACGCAGGATCTCTACCCGCGTGTCGTCAATACGCTGCGCGATCTTTCGGGCGGCGCGCTGATCATGCTGCCCTCCTCCGTTTACGACTTCGAGGACGAGAAGCTGCGGAGGATCATCAACATGACGCAACGCGCGGCAAAGATGGGGCCGGAGGAGAAGGTCAAGTTTCTCAAGGCAGCGTGGGACGCCATCGGCTCCGAGTTCGGCTCCCGGCACACCCAGTACGAGATGTTCTACGCGGGCGCGCGCTTCGTCACCACCGGGCACAGCTACCGGACCTACGACTGGGACGGAGCCACCGGTCTGGTCGATGCGCTGCTGCACTCCTACGGCCTCGACGATGAGCTCCGCAAACGGCGGCGGGATCGGCTCGAATGAAGATCGCCGTCATCAATCTGGGTGCGATCGTATCAGGCGACTGGCGCAGCCCGCTCGCTGCCGGCGACGCAATTCTGATCGACAATGGTAGGATCAGCGACGTTGGCGGGGCGAGCGAGGAGACCGTCAGCGACGCCGACGTGGTGATCGATGCCGACGGGATGACCGCGATCCCAGGCCTGATTGATTCGCATGTGCACATTACCTTCGGCGACTACACGCCGCGCCAGCATACGGTTGGTTATCTCGGGAGTTATCTGCATGGCGGCACCACCACGGCCATTTCAGCATCCGAAGTGCACGTGCCCGGCCGGCCACGCGATGTCGAAGGCGTGAAGGCGCTTGCCATTGCCGCGCAGCGCTGCTTCGCCGATTTCCGGCCGGGCGGCATGCGTGTGATCGCCGGTTCGGTCATTCTCGAGCCGGGACTCACTCACGCCGATTTCGACGAGCTCGTTAAAAAGGGCGTGCGGCTCGCCAAGGCAGGCTTCGGCGCGGTGAAGAGCGCCTACGAGTATGTGCCGCTCGTCACCGATGCCAAAGCGGCCGGCCTGATCACGACGTGTCACACCGGCGGTTCGTCGATCCCGGGCTCCGGCGCGATCACCGGCGATCATCTGCTCAAGATGCATCCGCACGTGTCGTTTCACATCAATGGTGGCCCCACCGCCATGCCGGATGCGGATTTCGAGCGAGTGATTTGTGAATCGCAGATTGCGTTGCAGGTCTGCACCGCCGGCAATCTGCGTACTACCCTCCTCTGTGCTCGCCTTGCCGAACAGCACGGCGCATTCGATCGCTTCATCATCGCGACCGACACGCCGACCGGCAGCGGCATCATGCCGCTCGGCATGCTCTACACCATCGCGCATCTTGCGAGCCTCACCGAGATGTCGGCCGAGCGCTTCATCTGTGCGGCGACGGGCAGCAACGCGCGCATTTACGGTCTCAACAGCGGCTTCGTCGCGCCGGGCAAGGACGCCGACCTCGTGCTGATCGATGCTCCGGAGGGCGGCACGCAATCGAGCGCGCTTGCCGCCATCAAGCATGGGGATATTGCTGCGGTCGGTGCGGTCATTTCCGGCGGCGTACCGCGCTTTGTTGGGCGCAGCCGCAATACTCCGGCGACAACACGCAAGGCCCGCGTGGCGCGGTCGCGCGTGACGCAAGAATTCGCCGCGGCGGCGCACTGAGACGACAGCCATGCAGCACGCTCAGATCCGCGCCGACAGCAAGACTGGGCGGGGGGTCGTGGCTATTGCGCTCGCCGCCGGACTGATCGCCGCGGCCCATGTCGGCAAACTACCGCCGGCGCTGCCGGCGATCCGCGCCGAACTCGGCCTTGACCTCATCAGCGCCGCCTACCTCGCTTCGCTGTTCAGCGCGACCGGCATGCTGGTCGCGGTCTTCATCGGTGTGCTCGCCGATCGGGTCAATCGCTGGCGGCTTGCCGTAGCTGGACTCGCGCTCATGGCGCTTAGCGGATTTGCCGGCAGTTTCGCGGGCAGTGGTAGCCAGTTGCTGGCCAGCCGCTTTCTGGAGGGGATCGGCTTTCTAGCGGTCGTCGTGGCCGCGCCGTCGCTGATCGCGGAGACTGCAACCGGTCGCGATCGTCAGATGGCGCTTGGACTCTGGCCCGGATACATGCCGGGCGGCGTCTCAATTGCGATCCTGCTGGCGCCGTTGCTGCTTGCGGCCAGCGGCTGGCGCGGATTGTGGATGGCTCTTGCTGCAGTTTCCGCAGGCTTCGCGGCGCTCATGCTTATCGCAGCCAGGACCCCGTCGCGAGTACGCGCCAGCGCGAACCGAGGCACCGGCTGGACGAGCTTCCGCGCGGCGCTCGCGCGTCCCGGGCCATGGCTGATCGCCGGCTGCTTCGCGCTCTATGGAGCGCAGCTCTACGCCTTTATCACCTGGATGCCGACCCTCATGATCGAGGAGCGCGGCATCAGTCCTGCGAGCGCCGCGTCTCTGACCGCGCTCGCCATTGTGATCAACGGATTATCGAATATTGCCGGGGGCTGGCTCCTGCATCGTGACGTAGCCTCGTGGGCGATTATTGCCACCGCCGGAGTTGCGATGGCATTTGCGGCCATAGCGGTGTTTTCGCCTTTGCCGGATCTGGTGCGCTATATCGCGGCAATTGCTCTCTGCGGGGCCGGCGGACTCGTTGCCTCAGCAAGCTTCGCGGCGGCGCCGCAATTCGCCCGCTCACCTGGCGAGACCAGCACGATCAACGGCCTGCTCGTCCAGGCCTCCAATCTGGCGCAATTTGCGGGGCCGACCGCTATCGCCGCCGGTGTGTCTTGGTCGGGACGCTGGGAGAGCGCGGCGTGGCTCATAGTCGGCGCCAACATGGCGATGATTGTTCTGGCGTTGCTTGTGCATCGCCAGGAGAAACTGCTGCCGGCGTGACGGGAAACGAATGATCTATCAGCAGATCGTCAACGGATTGATGCTCGGCGCCTCCTACTCGCTGGTGGCGATTGGCTATACGTTGATATTCGGCGTGCTCAATCTACTCTACTTCGCGCATGGTGAAGTGTTCATGGTGGGCGCCTTTGTCGGCCTGTTTCTCGTCACCCACGCCGGCTTCGGCATTTTCGGCGCGCTCATCGGCGCGATGATCGCCTGTGCGGTGCTCGGGGTCATTGCAGTCTTCGTTGCCATCCGGCCGGTGGCAAAAGATCGCCCCCTCGCGCCGCTGATCAGCTCGATCGGGCTGACTATCGTTCTGCAGAACGTTTTCGTCTATTTCATCGGCGGACAGCAGCTGTCCTTTCCCGAAACGATCTCCCAGACGCTCTATCGTTTCGGTCCGGTGACCGTCAGTTCGTCGCAGATCTTCGTGTTGGTGATCGCGATATCGCTGATGGCGCTGCTGTGGCTGTTCATCGAGCACAGCAAATTGGGCCGCGCCATCCGCGCCACCGCCGAGAATCACGAGACGGCGGCCTTGCTCGGCGTCGACGTCAATCGCGTGGTACTCATCACGTTCATCATCGGCTCCGGCATTGCCGGCATCGCTGGCGTGCTCGACGGCATCAAGAACAGCAACATCTCGCCGTTCATGGGGCTTGGTGCCGCGGTTAAGGGCCTCATCGTCATGCTGCTCGGCGGACTTGGCAACGTACCAGGCGCGATGGTGGCGGGCCTTCTGCTCGGCATGATCGAGATTCTATCCGCCGCCTATATCGGCACCACCGAGCGCGACCTGTTCTCGTTCCTGATCCTCATTCTCATTCTTCTCTACAAGCCGACCGGGTTGTTCGGCACCCGCACCGTCGAAGGAAGGTAGCAAGCAAATGCTCGGCGGATGGATCGACAACTACACCCAGTCGGTGCTGATCTTTACCGGAATCAACATCATCGCGGCTTATAGCTTCTTTGCGCCATTCAAGACCGGCCAGGTTTCGCTCGGGCAAGCGGGCTTTATGGCGGTCGGCGCATACGCCTCGGCCGTGCTGACGCAGAAGTTCGGCTTTCCATTCATTGTCTCCCTTCCAGTGGCGGGGCTTTTCGCCGGCATAGTCGGCGTAATGGTCGGCTTTCCCGCATTGCGCATCAGAGGCGTTTACCTGCTCCTCTTAACCCTCGGCTTTGCCGAGATCGTGCAGGTCATCGTGCTAAGTTGGGACTACGTCGGCGGCGCGCAGGGCTACCGAAACATTCCGTTCAACCCGAACACGCTCGGCTACGTCGCCGTGGTGATCATCGCCCTGATCGTGTTTTTCGGCCGACTCGAGCGAGCAAGCCTCGGCCGTGCGATGGATTCAATTCACCAGGATGAAACGGCGGCCGAGGCCATGGGCATTGATGTGGTGCGCATCAAGCTGTTCGCCTTTGGCGCCGGCGCGGTGATCGCCGGCATCGCCGGCGGGCTTTACGCGCATCAGGCGACCTACATCGACTCGACCACGTTCAACGTGATGCTGGCCGTCGAAATACTCACTTACGTGGTGGTCGGCGGCGGCAGTACCTACTGGGGACCGCTGGCCGGCGCAACGGTACTGACACTCCTGCCGGAGTTCCTGCGTACGTTGCGCGAATGGCTGGAGCTTGTCCCGGTGGCCTGGACCGATTTCTTCCCAATGAACCGCATCTACGATTTCCTCTATGGCTTCCTCGATTTCGAGAATGCGAAGCGGTTGATCGTTTACGGGCTCATTCTCATCCTGATGATGATCGTTCGCCCTGATGGGCTGGTCACGCGCGACTCGTTGATGCGTCTGCACTTCCTGCGCTGGACCGCTCGTCATGCTTGAACGGCCGGTCACCAACAAGACCTGTCTTGCGGTCGAGAAGCTGACCAAGCGCTTCGGCGCGGTGTACGCTCTTAACGACGTATCTTTCGACGTAACCGCCGGGCACATTCATGCGTTGATCGGCCCCAACGGCGCAGGAAAGACGACGTTCTTCAATCTAGTTACCGGGGCGCTGCCCGCTGACGACGGGCGGATCGTGTTCGAGGGAGAGGAGATCAGCGACAGGCGGCCCTTCCGGCGAACGCTCAAGGGCATCGCCCGCACTTTTCAGAACATCCGCCTGTTTCCGCACCTGAGCGCGCTGGAAACGGTGATGATCGGCGAGCACTGCCGGTCCTATGGGTCGATTTGGCAAGCGCTGACCAGCGCAGTTCTGCATAAGCCATTCAATGAAGCGCGGGAAGAACGGCGCATGCGCGAGAATGCGCTCGAGCTTCTCGAATTTTTCGGCCTCGCCGGAAAGCACCATACGAAGGCCTCCGATCTTCCCTACGGCGACCAGCGTCGGCTGGAGATGGCGCGCGCGCTCGCAACCCAACCCCGGCTGTTACTGCTCGACGAGCCTGCCGCCGGCATGAATCCGCACGAGACGGTGGAGCTCGACGAGCTCATCATCCGGCTGCGCGACCGCGGCATCACAATTATTCTAGTTGAGCACGACATGCGGCTGGTGATGGACATCTCCGATCGCATCACGGTGCTCAATTTCGGCACCAAGATCGCTGATGGTGCGCCGGACGACATCCAGAAGAATCCGACCGTGATCGAGGCTTATCTCGGCGAGGACGTGCCGCTATGAGCATGCTCGTCGTGAAACGCCTGCGTTCGGGGTACGGCAAGATCGAGGTTCTGCATGAGGTTGATCTGGCGGTTGAGCGCGGGCAAATCGTCAGCCTGATCGGCGCCAACGGGGCCGGAAAAACCACCCTGCTCAAGACCATTTCCGGCCTGCTGCGGCCGAGTGCCGGCGCGATCAAATTCGAAGGCGCCGATATCGCGCGCCATCCGGCGCACAAAATCGTGGCTCTCGGCATTAGTCACGTCCCGGAAGGTCGCGCAATCCTTAAACGCATGACAGTGATCGATAATTTGCGCATGGGCGCCCATGTCCGCAGCGACCCGGACGTCGAGCGCGACATCAGCAGCGCGCTCGAGCGTTTCCCGATCCTGGCTGAGCGGCGCCATCAGATGGCCGGAACGCTCTCCGGTGGCGAACAGCAGATGCTTGCGATCGGCCGCGCGCTGGTCGCGCGGCCGCGACTGCTGCTGCTCGATGAACCCTCGCTTGGCCTCGCGCCCAAATTCGTCACCCGAATTCTGCTGACCCTGCGCGAGCTCAGGCAGGAGGGCAAGACCATCCTGCTGGTAGAGCAGAATGCCCGCCAAGCGCTGCAGGTCGCTGACCACGGCTATGTGATCGAGCGCGGCCGCATCCTCGTGAGTGGATCGGGCAAGGAGCTGCTCAACATGCCGGAGGTTCAGCGTACCTATCTGGGAAAGAGTGCCGCTTGAAAGAGCTGTCGATAACGGAGAAAGGGGACTACGATCATGCGGGGAATGAGAAGGCAACAGAGACGAAAGAAAGCGGGGCGCCGGAGGTCTTTCCGGAAAGCCGCATGATTACATTGGAGGGAAACGTCCATGAAGTCGAAGACCCTATTTGGAGCGGCGTGCCTCGTCGCCGCGCTGTTTGTCGCCGAGCCACAGGCCGGCGCACAACCAGCCAAGCTTGCCGGGCGCCATGTCAAGATCGGCTGCCTCGTGCCGCTCACCGGCAAAGGCGCCGAATGGGGCCAGGGCGCCAAGCCGTCGATGGAGATAGCCGTCGAGGAAATCAACGCCAAAGGCGGCATCGGCGGCGTGCCGATCGAGTTGATCTGCTATGACACGCAGACGATGGAATCCGAAGCGCTTAAGGCCATGAGCCGACTGGTCGATCGTGATAAGGTCCTGGCAATCTCAGGCCCTTGCTTCAGCGGCGAGTTCGAAACGATCGCCCCACAGCTCGACGAACGCTTCAAAACCGTGATCGATTCCTACTGCTCGGCCAAGCCCGGGCTCTCGGCAATGAGCGAATGGGCGTTCCGCAACACGCTCACCAGCGACAAGCAGCTCAAGCCGGTGGTCGACGCTTGGCTCAAGGAATACAAGATCAAGAAGGTCGTGATAATCTATGACGCCGAGGATGCGGTGTCCAAGGGCGAAGGCGCAGGCGTGCTGCCCAAGCTGTTCCAGGAGCACAATGTCCAGATTCTCGACAGCCTCACCTATCGCACGAACGATACGGACTATTCAGCGCAGGTGACCAAGGCAAAGGCGCTCGGCGCCGAAGGCATCGCGCTTGGCGCCTGTTATCAAAACGCCGCGGCGATCGCCAAGGAAATGCAGAAGCAGGGCTTCAGCGTGCCGATCATCGGCGGCGCTTGTGCCGGCGCTCCGGGGTACATCGAGATCGCCGGCAAGGCAGCGGAAGGAACGTATATGTCGACCGCAGCTTGGCTGGAGGAGCCGCGTCCCGAGGTTCAGGCCTACGTCAAGAAGATCAGGGCGAAGATGGGGGGCGCGCTGCCGCCCTACAGCGGCCCGCGCTCCTACGATATCATCTACTCCTTCGAGTACTGTTTCGCGAAAGCCGGCGTTACCAACAAACCCGAGGACCTCGACAGTGATCGGGACAAGATCCGGCAATGCCTCGGCACGCTGAAGAACTTCCCGGGCGTCGCCGGACCGATCACTATGGATGAGAACCGTGACGGCACCGGCATCACGGCGATTCTGAAGGTAGTCAATGGGAAGTACGTCAATGTCGCCAGGTGATCGGGCGACCATCGATTGAAGTGGCAATTATGACGGCGCCCCCGCGGGCGCCGTTCGCTTGAGAGTCCGGCTGAGGCCGTACCGACAAACCGCACCCCCAGTTTACTCGAGGTCTCAGCGCCAGAAGTCTTTGAAAGGTCGAGCGCTCAGTTGCGAGTAAGCGGCGGTGTGCTTGATGTCGGAATGCCCCAACCAAAGCTGCAGCCGCCGGGTGTCATGGCCGGCATCAGCCAAGAGATGTCCGCAAGTGTGACGCAACATGTGCGGGTGCAGTTGGGGTAATCCGGCGCGATCACCGGCAGCCTGGATCATCTTGGCGACGTTAGAGCGCGTCATCGGGCCGCCACGCTCGGAGGTGAACACAAAGGCCGATTGTGGTTCCTGAGTGCGCCTAAGCTCACGCATGGCCCTGAGTTCGTCACCTTGAACCGTGTGCACACTATCAATTCCGTTTTTGAGGCGTCGCGCGTGCAAATGGCCTTTGGCGAAATCGACCTGATCCCAGCGCAGATCAACGGCCTCAGTCACCCGCAATCCATGGCGAGCCATAATCAAGATCAACGTGCTGTCGCGTTGCCCGTAGCGGCTCTTGCGAGCGGCCTTGATGAGTTGGTTTAGCTGCGCCTCTGTGAGATAGCGCTGTCTATTGTGGCCCTTCATACTTGCTTCCTTTCTGACTTTCCGCAAA